>OBIY01000763.1_pt1 | contig 11420 bp, 8 predicted proteins | sample 1519841 | NCBI WGS metagenome assembly OBIY01 (sample SAMN03019774, study PRJEB22545) | beach sand metagenome | biome: beach; feature: sea beach; material: beach sand | place: USA: Municipal Pensacola Beach, FL | collected 2010-07-30 | depth 30-40 cm m
CCTCGCTCGAATTTGATGGCACAATCTTTTTGGCCGCTCTGCGTGCCTGCTCCTGCAGCGCAGTATCCAGCACCGGCAAACCGGTCGGTCGCGGTGAAAACAGCATAATCGCGACCGCCCAGGGCTGTAACCGCGACAGCGGCCGATCCAGCTCCCGGTAGTGAGCCGCGTGCAAGACCCTTGCATAGAGACTCTCGCCAACCAATTGCACCAGGCGCTTGCCACCGCCGAGCCGCATGCGCTCTACAAACCGCTGTCGGTCGGCTGCAGTGATCACCACCTCGACCACCAGCGTCTGCGCTTCAGCAAAGGCTTCGGCAACCGGCGCTGGTAGCGCCAGCACCGAAGGTTCGCCAACATGAATGGTGCCGTAGAGGTGGCTGACCAGACCGGTTGGCGACTGCAGCTGCCAGAGCATGCCCTGGTCTGTCTGCAGCGGTTGCTCTGCGCCACCAGCGTTGCGACTGAGAAAAACAAGCGCCAGCAGCAGCCACAGAGTGCGGCTACAAATGTGCCCGGCTCGGCTATTCGCTGACTTCAACCCCGTTCCAGAACGCCAGATAGTCTGTTATCTGCCGTGCCGCCTCATAGGGCGCCGGGTAATACCAGGCCGCATCTGCGTTAACCTCGCCACCCACCTGCAGATGGTAGTAGCTGGCATCACCCTTCCAGCCACAGTGGGAGTGGGTTTCACTGGCAACCAGAAAGCGCTGATCGACACTGTCTGGTGGAAAATAGTGGTTGCCTTCAATAACGATGGTTTCATCACTTTCGGCGATCACCGAACCGTTCCAGATCGCTTTCATTGCCACCCCCCAAAGGATTAACACCAGGATTAACGACAAAATTAACGCAAGGAATTACCAAGCTGCCTGAAAATCAGGCGGAAACCTCGTGTGCCGGGCCAACATGGTCGGGTAACCGAATCTCCTCCACCAGCTCCTGCACCTGTTGTGGTGGTGGCGCGGTGACCAGCGACAGCAGGATCGTTACCGCAAAATTGATCAACATACCCAGGGTGCCGATCCCCTCTGGCGAAATACCAAACAGCCAGTGGTCGGCGCTGTTGAGCTCGGGATTGATAAATTTAAAGTGGATGATGTAACCGGCGGTAAACCCGATGCCGCTGATCATGCCGGTAATGGCACCGATGCTGTTGGCCCGTTTCCAGAATATACCGAGCAGAATCACCGGAAAAAACGATGCTGCGGCCAGTCCAAAGGCAAAAGCGACCACCTGGGCGACGAACCCCGGCGGGTTAATACCGAAATAGCCGGCCACACAGACCGCCAGACCTGCCGCAATACGGGCAACCGCCAGCTCGCCACGCTCAGTGATGCCGGGCACAAAGGTCCGTTTCATCAGGTCGTGAGCAACTGCCGTAGAGATCACCAGCAACAGTCCGGCGGCTGTCGACAGCGCCGCAGCGAGTCCGCCGGCCGCCACCAGCCCCACCACCCAGGCCGGCAGTTGGGCGATCTCAGGATTGGCCAGAACCATAATGTCACGATCAATGGTCAACTCATTTTCGATAGCGCTCGCCGGTCCGGTGTACTGGATGCGGCCATCACCATTTTTATCTTCAAACTTGATCAGCCCGGTGGTTTCCCATTTGCTGAACCAGTCTGGTACCTCAGTGTAGACCGTATCGGGAATGACACTGAGCAGATTGGTACGGGCGAAAGCGGCGACCGCTGGCGCGGTGGTGTAAAGCAGGGCGATAAACAGCAGTGCCCAGCCAGCACTACTGCGGGCACCGGCAACCTTGGGCACAGTATAAAAACGGACCAGCACATGGGGCAGGCCAGCAGTGCCAACCATCAGCGCTGCGGTAATAAAAAACAGGTCCTGGGTACTCTTGCCACCAGCAGTATAGGCAGCAAACCCGAGCTCCTGACTGAGGCCATCAAGGCGATCAAGCAGATAGACACCGCTACCATCTGCCAGCGTGGAACCAAAACCCACCTGCGGCACCGGCTGGCCGGTAATCATCAGCGAGATAAAGATCGCCGGCACCATAAAGGCAAAAATCAGCACGCAATACTGGGCCACCTGAGTGTAGGTAATGCCCTTCATGCCACCGAGGACGGCATAGAAAAAGACAATGCCCATACCGATCAACACCCCTTCATTGATACCGACATCGAGGAATCGGGAAAAGACAATGCCAACACCACGCATCTGCCCGGCCACATAGGTGAAGGAGACAAAGATGGCGCAAAACACCGCCACCACCCGCGCCAGCTGCGAGTAGTAGCGATCACCAACAAAATCGGGCACGGTATATTTGCCAAACTTACGCAAATAAGGGGCGAGCAGAAGCGCCAGCAGCACATAGCCACCGGTCCACCCCATCAGGTAGACACTGCCATCACGGCCCATAAACGAGACAATGCCGGCCATGGAGATGAAAGATGCGGCGCTCATCCAGTCGGCCGCCGTGGCAAGGCCGTTGGTCAGTGGTGAAACCTGACCGCCGGCAACATAAAACTCACCGGTAGAGCCGGCCCGCGACCAGACCGCAATACCGATATAGAGGGCAAACGAGAGTCCGACCATGACGAAGGTCCACGCCTGTACGGTCATACTCCTGGCTCCTGTTTACGTGCTTCATAAGCCCGGTCGGCACGGTTCATAAGCCAGACATAAGCGATGATCAGCAGCACAAACACGTAGATGGAACCCTGCTGAGCAAACCAGAAACCGAGGCCAAAACCACCGACCCGGATGGTGTTGAGCTGCTCAACAAACAGAATGCCGCAGCCAAACGATACGACAAACCAGATCAGCAGCAGAATAATCAGATAACGCAGGTTGGCACGCCAGTAGGCGTGGCGCCGATCCCGTGACATGGCTCTCCCCAATTGGTTTTATGGTGACAATCGCCCCGGCGGTAGCCGGAGCGGGATTATCTTACCAACTTGCGAGGCCTCACCGGGACCGGTTGGGGAATCGAATCTAACCAGCGCCGGTCGGCGCTGGCCTGGTACGCTCAGCTCAATGGCGAAATGTTCTGGCGATCCAGTAATCGGCGCTCAGATAACGACCACCACCCATGAAAAACAGCACCAGCAGCATCACCAGATAGGTAGCGGCAAACTCAATGCCGTTATTCAGAATCACAAAGGATCCATTCTCCGTGAGCCAGTCGTAATGCCCATGTTCGCGCAGCAGACGGCGGCCCACTTCGAGCCGATCCGCCGCACCAGCGACCCGTTCGGTGGCAAAAGGTGCGGTCACATCAGCAATGGCCTGCCAGCCGTATTGCCAGTGCACGGTCACAATCGCCACCACCATGGTGACCATTAACGGAATCGAGATCCAGCGTGTCGCCAGGCCAATCGCGAGCAGGAAGGCTCCGGCCAGCTCCGACCAGCCGGCGAGAAAGGCCATGAGTTCCGGCAGCGGCAATCCCAGCCCCCAGTCGGGGTTACCAAACCATGAGACAGTCGCCTCGTTGGGCAGCAGCCAGCCAAACAGTCCATCCTCTTCAATGGTCGCGCTGGTGAACCTGATTTTCTGCGTACCCGCCATCCACAACACCGGGATCAGGTAGAGCCGCAACATCAGCGGAGCAAGAAAATCGACCGCCAGCGTCCGGTCGAGCAGGTTCTGTAGTTTGTTGAGTAATTTGATCATGGCGACTGCTCCTTTCAGGCAGAACCGGGGAGCGCCCGGCTACCGATGATTACCCCGCGCTCCCTGAGTTCCAGCAGGGTCTGTTCGCCGCCAGTTTCTACACTGGCGGGGTCCAGCTGTGGAAACTGCTCGGCAATCGCCTGCAGCTGTTGGCGCGCGGTTAGCGTCGGGTCCTGTCGCAACTGTTCGATTAACAGCCAGGTCAACGCGTTGAGCTCAATAAAATGAACCTCCTCATCGGCACCGCGGTAGACCAGCAGAAAAGTCTCTACATCCGGTTGCTGATCGGGCAGAAAGTCGGGGCCAATCAGGTGAACCGGGTAGTCGTAACGCAGTGCCCAGGCGGATGCGCAGATCAGCGGCACCGTATCGAGCAGGTTCGCGTCGGCGAAAGTAGCCCCCGGCTCATCCTCCGCAACGGCAATCGCCAGTTCCGCCCATTCATAGTGGGCCAGCTCGATGGCAAACGGCAGTGTCTGGGTAACTTCAGTTGTAGCAGAGCGAAACCAGGTGAGAAATTCCCGCCCGATCTCCAGAAAGTAGGGGGTCTGACAGGGGTGCTCGGCAATGAACTGCTCGGCTACCTGTTGCCAGCGGGTTTCACCAACAATGGCACTCAGCACCGGAAAATTGCCATCAAGAAAACCTTTGATGTTGTTGAACACCAGCTCCCGATAGACCGCCGCCCGCCGCGCTGTAACACCCGCTGGCGGCTCGCACTGTTCGGGCTGTCGCAGATAGGCACCAAACTGGCGCTGCAGCTGGCGATGACCCGCCTGACTAGCGCTCTGCATGGCGTTGCTCCATCCCGGTTTCGGCCTGCGCCTGCATCTGGCCAACTCGAACAACCTCTGGCAGAAGCTCAGCAAGCGCGGGGATATTGAAATCGCGCTCCAGCAATGTCGGCACCGCACCGAAGCGATCATAGGCCTGCTGCAACAGCTGCCAGGAAGGTTCCGCCACCGGCGCACCGTGGGTGTCGATGATCAGATCATCTGCCTCGCGCAGGTGTCCCGCCTGATGCAAATAGGCAATCCGCTCCGGGGGCATCGCGGCCATAAACTGCTCCGCGTCATAACCGTGATTAACGCTGTTTACGTAGATATTGTTAACGTCGAGCAGCAGATCACAATCGGCCTCATCCAGCACCGCCCGAATAAACTCCTGTTCAGCGATCTGCTGACCCGGCGCGGCGTAATAGGAGACATTCTCGACAATCATCCGCCGCCCGAGCATATCCTGCACCTGGCGTATGCGCGCAGCCACATCCAGTACCGCTTCATCGGTAAAGGGTATCGGCACCAGGTCATAGAGGTGCCCATCAATGGCATTGCTGCTGAGATGTTCGCTATAGGCGACCACATTGAACTCGTCGAGAAACGTTTTTACCCGCCGAATCAGCAGTTCATCCAACGGGTCAGGGCCACCCAGTGAAAGGGAGAGGCCATGGCAGACCAGCGGCCGCTGTTGAACGATCTCGCGAAACTTGCGCCCGAGCCGACCGCCAACACCGATCCAGTTCTCCGGCGCGACCTCAAAGAAATCGACTTCCTCCGGGATACCGGCCAGCAGCGGGTCAAGCATGACCCGCCGCAAACCGAGTCCCTTCTGACCAATTCCGGTCACTCGGGCATCCATCATTACACTCCTGGGTGAACGGTTTTAGGCAGCGCCACCACATTTACCTTCGCCGCAGCTACCTTCCTTGGACTTCGCCTTGTCGCCGCCACATTTGCCTTCGCCACAGCTACCTTCCTTCGACTTGGCCTTGTCGCCGCCACACTTGCCTTCGCCGCAGCTACCTTCCTTGGACTTGGCCTTGTCGCCGCCGCATTTACCTTCGCCACAACCGCCTTCCTTGGACTTGGCCTTGTCGCCGCCACATTTGCCTTCGCCACAACCACCTTCCATGGCGATCTGCATATAACCACCATTGAGTTGATTGAGCTGGAACGGATTGGCAGACGCACTGGTGGCCACTGCGCTGGCTGCAACACCCAGGGTGATTGCCGTGGCAACTGCTTTAGCGACTGGTGCTTTGCGCTGTTCAGGATTGTTGTTGGACATCTTTCAATACTCCTTAAGACAAGGTTGGAAATTTCAGTTTATCGTCACCGGCACGGCTGCAACCCTGCCTGGTCAGTTCTACCGACGGCGTCACCGATATTTAGCGGCCATGCCCAGCAGTAGAGTCGTGGTAGTGGACCACAAGGGTTAAGGAGTTATTTCATCAGGCGAGAAAAATTTACCGCGGGCGTAGCGAAAAATGCAGCGTGGGCGAGAAACCAGAACACCAGAAAACCCGGTTCAACGCCGCCCGCTGGGTCAGCACCCCGCGGGGTAAGGCGAGGGCGCTGGGAGAATTCAAGAGGCAACAGAAATCTCTGTTTGATCTGTAAAAGGCATCAAACGCCTATCTCGGACTAATCTCCCGCACATCACGCAGCAAATCATACTCAGCCGCACCACCCGAGATGTGCGTGTCGGGTTAAAACGCCGCAAGTCCATCGGTAGCACCCGGGTCTTTCCTAACCAGGAATGGCAGGATAAACAACCCGAACTATTCACCCGAATCTGACAATTAACCTGGTCACTCGGCATCCGCCTGCCCGGCCCAGCCTGGCTTGCCCAAAGACAACTAGAGCTGTCTTTTCCTGTTCGCATTCCGTTTTGAACACAGGCGCTACCTCACTTACACTCTCTGCTTTAATTAACACCTCTGCTAGAGATATAACTAACCGTTTTAGTGCAAGAGTCATAGTATTTCTAACAGCCGCGGTTCTGTGTAGGACGCGCTGTCAGCGGTACTGCCACGGCCCATTCACCTGACCAGTCGCCAAACAACAAAATAATCCCATACGGGTAAGGACCGCTCGATGCAGACCTCATCATTTCCGCAGCGCCTGGCACTCAGCAGTGCCATCGCCACCGCCCTGTTAGTCGGCTATGGCGGCCGTAAATCCTACGCGGGCACTGTTAGCGGCGGTCCGGCTGTTTTCACCCTCAGTGGCGCCGCCAACGGCGGCACTGACGTAACCCAGGCCATCAACACCAACGACCCCAGCAACATCACCATTACCACCTCTGCCGGGTTTGGTATTGATACCAGCGTAGGTGGCGGGGATGGTATCAATATCACTACCGGCCTGGCGACCAAGAGCGCCACCTTCACCGACAATTACAATTCGGCGGTGAGCGGGGGGGATGACGGGATAGTTGCCCTTAACTTCGGCAGCGGCGCGCTCTCCATCACTGCCACCGGGGCGGTGACCGGCACTAACGGCGATGGCATTGATGCGAGTAACTACGGCACCGACCTGACCCTCAATACGGTGGAGGTGAGCGGGGGGTATTTCGGGATATTTGCCCGTAACTTCGGCAGCGGCGCGCTTTCCATCACGTCCACAGGTACGGTGAATGGCACTACCTACTCCGGCATTTATACGTTTAACCACGGTGTCGGCACCGATCTGACCCTCTATACGGCGGGAAGCGCGGGGGGTAGCGGGATAGCAGCCCGTAACTTGGGCAGCGGCGCGCTCTCGATCACCGCCACGGGGGCGGTGACCGGCACTAACGGCGATGGCATTGATGCGCGTAACTACGGCACCGACCTGACCTTCAACACGGCGGCGGTAAGCGGAGGTCATAACGGTATTTCGGCCAGTAACAACGGCAGCGGCAGTTTAACCATCACTGCCACGGGTGCGGTGCTCGGCACTAACAATGGTATTGTTGTGCAGAACTCTGTACCCGGCACCGATCTAACCCTCCATACGGCGGCGGTGAGCGGGGGGGATGACGGCATATTTGCCCGTAACTTCGGCAGCGGCGCGCTCTCCATCACCTCCACTGGGGCGGTGACCGGCACTAATGACGATGGCATTGATGCGCGTAACTACGGCACCGACCTGACCCTCAATACGGCGGCGGTGAGCGGGGGGTATAACGGGATAAAAGCCTTTAACGAAGGTAGCGGCGCGCTCGCCATTACGGCCACGGGGGCAGTGTCCGGCAACTACACCGGCATTAATGCGCGAAACAACACTACCAGCAACGACCTGACCCTCAATACGGCAACAGTAAGCGGGGGGCATCACGGGATAGCTGCCCGTCACTACGGCAGCGGCGCGCTCTCGATTACGGCCACTGGGACGATAACCGCCACTCACTACGATGGCATTTTTGCGCTTGTCACCCCCGGCGCCACTGACGTGACCCTCAATACGGCAACGGTAAGCGGGGGGTATGACGGGATATTTGCCCTTACCATCGGCAGCGGTGCCCTCTCGATCACGGCCACGGGTACGGTGGCCGGTATTAGCAACGATGGCATTTATGCGCTTAACTCTGTCGGCACCGATCTGATCCTCAATACGGCGGCGGTGGACGGGGGGCGTGACGGGATAACCGCCCGTCACTTAGGCAGCGGCGCGCTCTCGATCACGGCGACTGGGACGGTGACCGGCACTAACGACCATGGCATTTATGCGCTTAACACTGCCGGCACCGACCTGACCCTGAATACGGCGGCGGTAAGCGGTGGGTATGACGGGATAGTTGCCGTTAACTTGGGCAGCGGCGCGCTCTCGATCACCGCCAGCGGCCCGGTGACTGGGGGGAGAGGTGCCGGCATCGCCGCATTTGCTCACGGGGGCGGTGATCTTTCGGTCACGGTCAGTGGCGCTGTCACCGGCGGCAATGATCACGGATTTTATCTGGGGGCTGCCGGCACTACCCACCTGACCCTTAACAGTGGCGCGTCGGTGAATGCCATCAGTGGCGTAGCCATCTATAACTCTGCGGGTGACGCTACGGTCACGGTTAACAGTGGCGCCAGTGTCACCGGCGACATTATTCTTGGCGACGGTGACGATACGCTGATCTTTGACGGCGGGGACTTTAGCCAGGTGACCCTGTTCGACGGCGATGACTTTGCCAACGACGCCGGCGCTGGCGGCAATGTTGACCACCTGACCCTGCGCGGTAGCGGCACAATCGGCCCCAGCCTGCTGGTGAACTGGGAACAGATTGACCTGGAAGGTGAGCTGGCCATTGGTAACGGCGCTACGCTGGATGCCGGCACGGCGTTTCAGGTCATTGGTGATCTGTTCCTCAACGCTGGTGGCACCCTGGACAGCACCGGTAACAGCCCCAGTAACACGGTGATTACCGGTAACTTCAGCAACAGCGGCACCATCACCATGGCTGATAATGAGACCAACGACAGCGTTACCGTCACCGGTGACTACACCAGCGCTGGCGGCACCCTGGAGCTGGACAGTCTGCTCAACGACGGCGTGGTCGATATCACCGATCAGCTGATCATCAACGGTAACAGTGCCGGCACCACGTTAGTCACCGTGAACAATGTCGGCGGTGCCGGTGACGATACCGACACCGGTAACCCGACTACCGACGGTATTCAGATCATCCAGGTCGATGGCACCTCAGCGGGTGTGTTCACGCTGGCCAATACTGTCTCTGCCGGTGCCTTTACCTATGATCTGGTGCAGGCCGACGGCCAGAACTGGTTCTTACAATCCACCGGCCTGATTGATCAGCTGTTTGGTTACAGTGCCCTGGCCAGTGCCATTCACGATCAGCTGGAGCCACTGCGCCAGCGCGATCACCGGGGTCAGCTGGTCACCCTGGATGGCAAGGCAAGTCACAGCGGCAGCGGTTTCTGGAACCGGATCAGCTACAGCGAAACCGAGGCCGATGCCAGTAACAGCGTCGGCGGTGTCAAGGTCGACTCCGAGCTGGAATACGAGCGCAGCAAAGTGCAGCTCGGTTACGACCAGACCCTGAAAGCGGACAGCAACGGCACCCTGATCGCCGGCCTGTTTGGTCAATACCAGCAGCTCGACCTGAAAACTGACGACGCCATCACCGGCGTCCGCCAGGCTGACGCCGAAGCCGAAGGCTGGGGCGTCGGTGCCAGCCTGACCTACTACGCCGAATCCGGCTGGTATGGCGATGCCATGGTGCAGGTCAGCGACTACGATATCGAAGTCGACGGTGCCAGCGGCAGTGAAGCCGACACCGATGCCCTGAACTGGTCGGTGAGTCTGGAAGGGGGTTATCAGTTTGATCTGGCTAATAGCCTCACCATTACCCCGCAGGCGCAGCTGCTCTGGCAACAGACTGACTTTGATAATGTTACCGATAGCAATGGCGTGACCGCCAAATGGGGCAGTGATGACTCGCTCACCGCCCGATTCGGCATGACCCTGGAGCGTGACTTCATGATCGGCGGATCAGCGATCACCGGTTATGTGGTCACCGATGTGGTGCACGCGATAACCGAAGCCCCCGAGGTGAAGGTCAACGGCATGAAAGTTAAATCCCAGCTTAACCGTACGCGGCTGGATCTGCGCATCGGCGGTCAGCACGTCAGTGCCGACAAACAGCTGGTGATCTACGCTGAACTGGGTGCCAGTGAAGGGCTTAACAGCAGAGACTACCAGCGCATCGATGCCACCGCAGGACTGCGCTGGCGTTACTAGGTAACCCGGCTAAAGCGGTGAGTAGAACCGGTGGCTCTGACCGGCTGCCGGTTTTTTTCGACTCCCTTGCCCGCGGTTATCATGGACCGCCGCCGGCCAATGTCAGAGTACCCGGTCGCATCACTGCCGGGCCAGCGGCTCAAACCCTCGTCACCCCTAATTTATCTTTATCACCCAACCAGGCGCTTTAGTAATGTCTACTGACCCAACACCCGACCAGCCACCCGCAGCAGCGCAGGAGCCGAAATCGCCCCAGGTGGAGTACTCCACATCGGCCGGGCTCGGGCGCCGGTTACACCAGCTCAATGTGGCGCTGGCTTTCACCTCTTACCAGTCGGGTCTGCTCTATATGGTCGGCCGTAACCAGGAGGGCGGGATTAACATCCACCAGGCGGCGATGCCCAAACCGATGGGGCTGAATCGTGAACCGGATGGCGGGCTGACGCTGGCGTCTGGCTATCAGGTGATGCGGTTCAAGAATGTGTTAGAGCCAGAGCAGCAGATTAACCATACCTTCGACGCCTGCTATGTGCCGCGCACGGTGCATGTCACCGGCTACCTGGATGCCCACGATGTGGGAATTGATGACCAGGGCCGGCCGATTTTTGTCAATACCCGTTTCAACTGCCTTGCCACGGTGAGCGACCGCCACAGTTTTGAAATGGTCTGGAAACCATCGTTTATTACCGAACTGGTCGATGAGGACCGCTGCCATCTCAACGGCCTGGCTCTGGCCGATGGCGTGCCCCGCTATGTAACGGCGGTGTCGCGCTCCAATACCATTGATGGCTGGCGGGATCGACGTACCGATGGCGGCATTGTGATCGATGTGCAGAGCAATGAAATCGTTTGCAGGGGGCTGTCCATGCCCCATTCACCGCGGCTGTATAACGGTGAGCTCTGGCTGCTGAATTCTGGCAGCGGTGAACTGGGCGTGGTCAATCTGGAAGCCGAGAACGAGGATGGTTCCCGCGGAAAATTTGAGCCACGACTGTTCTGCCCCGGTTTTTTGCGCGGTCTGGGTTTTTACGGCAACTACGCGTTCGTGGGGCTTTCCAGGCCACGCTATAAACGCTTTGAGGGGCTGGCGCTGGACGACAGGCTGCAGGAAGCTGATGCCGACCCCTGGTGTGGTGTGCAGATCATCGACCTGACCAAAAACAGCTGCGTCGACTGGCTGCGCATCGACGGCGAGGTCAGCGAACTGTATGACCTAGACCTGTTGCCGGGGGTCATCTGCCCGATGGCGATACCACCCATGTCTGAAGAAGC
>OBIY01000768.1_pt1 | contig 11369 bp, 25 predicted proteins | sample 1519841 | NCBI WGS metagenome assembly OBIY01 (sample SAMN03019774, study PRJEB22545) | beach sand metagenome | biome: beach; feature: sea beach; material: beach sand | place: USA: Municipal Pensacola Beach, FL | collected 2010-07-30 | depth 30-40 cm m
GCGCGGGTGAGGATGCACCCTTTCTTTCTCTTTTCGTTTCCTTTCTTTTCAGCGGTCACGGAAACCGCGCAAAAAAGGCCGGAAACAGGTGAATTCGCCGGGGAAACCCGTGCAAAATCCGTGATTTTCCGTGACGATCTGTGATTTTCCGTGATTATTCTGTGACGGTCACAGATCGTCACGGTTCCCCATCCGTCATGAATTGGTCCAGCGCCGCGCGGATCATGCCTTCGCGCCGCTGCACCCCGTCGAAGTTGTCTTCAAGCCAGTCATTGAAGCGATCCAGAAAGGCCGGATTCTTGAGAAGCTGCGTCGCGCCGATCCGTTCGATCATGTCGCGCAGATCGGCGATGCGCTTGGCCCGGCGACGCTGTTCCGCATTCGCGGCGTTCTTGCGCTTGGATTTCAGCGCCTCTTTCGCCACTTCGGTCACGACATCATGGGCCAGACGGATTTCGCCATTATCACAGATGACGCGATACCAGCCATGCAGCGGCGTGACGTCCCGCGCCGCCAGTTCGCGCCACTTGGCGACCGGCAGGCGCAGCAGGAAGGCGACGGCCTCATCCCCGCAGGGCAGCGTCCCGACCGGGGTTTCATCCTGCGACATGTCGAACAGTTCACGCGCATAAAAGCCGACTTCGGGGTCGGCATAGGCTTTGCGCCGCGTGTCAGAGGCGCGCCAGCGTTTCAGGTTCCATTGCAGGAAGAAATGGGAATCCAGCCGGTCCGATGCGCTGATCGGATATTCGGGCAGATCCTCCTGTGCCACGACCTGCAGAACACGGTCGGACCGGGTCATAAATCGGCCTCACAGCCAGAACGCCATTCCGACCGGATGGCCCTGACGTGTCGGCCCACAGCCATAATGGACAACCCAAGGTCGCGTGCGCATTCACGCTGCGTCCCGCACAGGTGCGAACGAAACCACGCCCGGACCGCCTCAAGGTTTTCGCGACCCAATGCCGCGCCAACTTCGCCACGTTCAGACATTAACCCGGCCTCCCCTCTGCCCTTTCCCGGCGGTCTTCTACCCAGGCGGATTGCACCGCCCCGACATGCCGCCTTGCCGCGCGGGACAGGGCGCGCAGCCCTTGGTCCTCGCGTTCGTATTTGCCCATGCGATGCACCAGCGACGACATGGCCAGCCGATGACCCCATTTCCGGAATTCCGCCACGCCGCGCTGTTCACAGGCCCGGCAGCAGTAAATCTGCCAGGGGCGCGCCGGTTCGAAGTCGCGCCCGCATTCAGGCAGGAAACAGACGCCGGTTTCCCATGGCGTCGCGATTTCAAGCTGCGGACCCGCGAAGGTGTTGAAATTCTCAACAGATAAATGCGATGCCATGGCATTCGCGGGTCGGGGTTTCCGGGTAGTCATGCCCATAAAGCCCCCTGCGCGCCGTTCTGGGGCGCATTTTGGAACAGGTCGGTTTTCCGTGCCTCGACCGCTTCGCGGACCCGCGCGACGGCCACGTCGAACCATTTGGGATTCAGTTCGATGCCGATCGCGCGCCGCCCCGATTTCGCCGCCGCCACGATGGTCGATCCGGCCCCCATGAACGGATCGACCACCAGGTCGCCGGGCTGCGTCGAATTGGTCAGCCAGTGCTGCATCAGCGCGACCGGCTTTTCGGTCGGATGCGGCGGCGGGCGGCGACCGTCCTGATAATGAGCCTTGGGGATGTAGAGGTGCGACACGTCCTTTTGCGGACAGCGGATCAGCGCCTTTGACGCGGCATCGGTGATCGTGCGCGCGTTGCCCTTCCAGAGGTAGAGCGCGAATTCGCAGTTCGGCATATACCAGCGGTTCGGGGTCGCGCCGACCTTGTCCCAGACAAGCAGGCGGTGAAAGCCGAAGCCCGCCGCTTCGAACGCGGCCCGCGCGCGGCCTTCCTCACGGTCGGACGTCATGATGACCGCATCGGCATTCTCTGCCAGCGCGGCATGGATCAGCGGGGCCATATCGGCCCAGGCGACCATAGATCGGAAGTGACCGGAATTGTCGTATTGATCGGGCGCGAAACAGCCCTGCAGCGCGCCGGAGGTATTGCCGCCGGACGTCAGCGGATAGGGCGGATCGGACAGGACCATGTCGGCGCGCGGGTCCAGCGCGGGCAGAACCTCGCGCATATCGCCCAGCAGAAGGCGGCAGGAACCGATGGTGACGTCGCGTTCGATGGTCATGCCGCGCGCCCCTTCTCCGCCCCGGCAAGGGCGGCTTGGTAGGCCCGGCGGATCGGGTCCGGATCGACACCGGCCAGGGCGCAGACCGTGATGAAATCCCGTCCGGCAAACCAGCGTCGGGCATCCATGATCTGACTACGGGTCGCGATCCGGCGCGGTTCGACCGCGTCGGTCCACATCAGCCAGATCAGCTGACACCACATCGCGCGACAGGCCGCAGGCTCTATCTCTGCAGAAAATTCGCCGGGGTCGACGGGTCGGTTCGGAAACCTCACAGATCATCCTCCGACATCAGAAAAACCCGCCTCTGCGCGCCCAGCGTTTCGATCACTTCGCGCCAGATGTGCGGGTCTTTTGCCCGGTCCCTGATCGGCGGGATCACGACCGGACCGGCGGCAAGGCGGAACGGCGCGCACCATTCCGACCAGAGGTCGGACTGCATGGGGTCGGGACAGGGTTCGCCGCGCCAGCCGAAATGCCGTGTCTCGACCCCGATCAGGACAGGCGACAGGGTCCGCAGACCGTATTCGGCAAACCGGCGCTGCCAGCGCGACGCGATGGCGATGCATTCCCACTGGTCCCGCAGATCCGGGCTGACAGAGGCAAGATAGGTCAGGCGGTGGCGCGCGAAGGGGCGGACATCCTCGATCCGCGCCTCGACCGACAGCAGGCCCGCCGCGATACAGGTGCGAATGTTCGGATGCTGCCAGTCGATTTCCGACGCGCGCAGTTCAGACATGGCATCCCCCCGAAAGGCGGATGCGCGCACTCACTCGCGCATCCGCCCCTCCAAAGGAGGACTGGGGGACACGTCCGCAGGGCCACCACGCCCCCCCCGGTATGGTGTTTGCGGCCCGGTTGCCCGGTCCCGCCCTGACGTTGCTGCGCGGCTGGCTCATTCGGGTGCCTCCGCCGCGTTGATGATGTCGGTCAGAAACTGGCGCGCCTCACGGGCCGAGGCGATGACCTCCGCCCGTTCGGCCTCTGTCAGGCGGTCCGGGTCTTCGCTCAGATGCGAGAACGCGCGGATCAGCGCCGAATGCGCCTGACCGCTGGCCACGGTCGAGCCTGCCGCCAGTTCCTTGAAACAGCCCCGCCGGACGCCTTCGCGCCCGGTCCGCTCAAACATCCGGTTTGTCAGCGGGAAGGCCCCGACCGCATCTTCGATCGCGATGGCCGCATCCAGCGTGACGCCGATCTGTCCGCTGCACATCTTGCTGACCGTGCCTTTCCAGCCCCGGCCATAGCGCGCTTCAAGGATGGCTGCGGCTGCATCGGCGCCGCCCGCGCGACGGACCAGACCGTCAAAGATCGCGCGAAAGACGTGGTCAGACATGGGAAACCTCGTTTCCTTTGCACCGCCCGGAACAGGCGGCAGGGTCAGGGCATGGAACAGACAGCCACATCACGCCGCATCCTCTCTCGCGCCGGACTCCATTTCGGAAATCAGCTGGCGCGCCAGTCATGCTGCCCCCCTTTTCACGGGGATTTCGGTGATCGCGGCGGATTGAATTTCGTTGATCCGGTGTTCGCCTGCGATCCGACACAAGCGCGCCGCCGATACGGCAAAACCCCGCCGCCGCGCAGCAATAAGGATCGAGAAGAAATATTCAGCCCGGACGGTGCCGCGCGCCGCCCATTTATGGACGGTCTCGACGCTCACGCCGACGTCATCGGCGAAAACCGCGCGGCTGGGCCACAGATCGATGATGTCACGAAACGTCGACAGCTTGCTCATAGCAAGAACAAGTATGGACATTTCTTCCATAGGTCAAGCGCGGACAAAACTTCAATGGACGTTTTTTCCACAAACCACATGATGCACGCAGACCCAGAACGCGAGGACACCCGGCGCACATGAACTCGATCGATGAAATGGCCGTGGCAGAAAGGCTGCAGCGAATCCGCGAATTCCACGACCTTAGCCAGGGGGCCTTTGCAGACTCCGTCAACATCGACCGTTCGAGCTATTCGAAGATCGAGAAAGGAACCAAACCCTTAAAGGCAGAAATGGCCTACGCCATCGCCGAAAAATGGGGTGTTTCGATGGATTTCATCTACCGGGGCCGGTTGACGGAACTACCCCGCACCATGGCCGATGCCTTCATGGCGAACCGCACCAGCGGCAATTGATACAGCCGATCTACACTGATTCCGGTGAAATTTGCCGTCGCGATCAGAAATCGCTCCTCAAAATCATACATCTGCGTCACTCCGATTCCTGCGGAACGAATTACGAACGCAGATCACGCTGACGGCATTGCTCCAGCAAATCAATGGAAAAAATGTCCATGTTTTTTCTTGACTATGGAAGTTTTGTCCATATTAGATGCGACACAGACGTCCCGTCTTGGAGCATCGAATGCCACATCAAAGGTGTCAGAAACTGTCTCGGAAGAATGCGCCCTCTCCGGCGTTAGTTCTCCTTGATGGTGCGCTCTCCGGCGGGATTGATCATCAAAAGCCAATCCCAATCGTCATGCGGTGGCATGGAAACCATCTGCATCGCCGCCAGCAGATTTTCTGCGAGGGTGAGGCCAGACGCGGGGGCCGGGTTGTCCGCCCCGGAGTAGATCACAACTCGCGTCACGCGCCCGGCGGTTTCCGGAACCTCTTCAAACAGGCTCTCGGCCTCAGACCGGGTAAGCGGATCGGTGCGGTAGTAAGCCATGACGCGGTCTCTATCCGGCGACTTGAAATACCCGACTTGCTCGGCTGGCTGAACGGCAACGGACTCCGGCTTCCCCGGAACATCCGGCCCCATGACATCAATTGCAATGAACGCCAGCACGACAAGGGCCAGTGCGCTCAGAAGCTTCTTTCCCACAGATCCCCCCCACGCCGATCAATCGCCGAAGTGAAACACAGGGTCCGGCCCGAATCCATGACAAAATGACGCGCTTTTGCGTCAAGAAGGGAATGCAAAATGCTCAGGTTCCAATCCAGCACCGCACAGACAGACACCGCCCGGACCGTCGCCGGTGACCCCCGGCCCGACCACAGCCCGGCCCTGCGCCTGATCGCGTGGTCGATCCTGAAAACCGCGCGCGGTCAGACCGTCCGGCAGGCGCGCCTGCAGGCCATGGTCCGCAGCGGAAAGGTCGCGGCATGACCGCCATCCTGCACAACCGGCTGGCCGCGTTTCTGCTGAACCTCGAATGCCTCGACATGGCAGGGCAGCGCGACGCGGTGATCAATGAGGTCATCGAAACCGGCGGCACCTACTGCCCGCCCCCGCCCGAAGGGTCGGACGCATGGGCCAGCCATCTGTATGAGATCCAGCTGCACGGCATCGCCGGATATGGCCATTCCGAGGCCGAAGCGGTCACCAGCTGGAAAAAGGCGGCGCGCGCCGCCTGCCCCCTTCCCGGCGGCAACCGCCCGCCGCCGGTTCCCTTCCCCTCCCCGCGCAACCACGCGGAAGAAATCGCAAACACACTCGCGGACCCCGGCTGACTGCCTGCCGGGACGCTGGCCGGGGCGGTCTGCTCCCCGCTCCGGCCTTTTTTTGAGGACACCCCGCCGTGAAACCACGTCATGACATCCGCATTCTGATCGGCTGCGAAACCAGCGGCGCGATGCGCCGTGCCTTTCTCGCCGAAGGGTTTGACGCATGGTCCTGCGACATCCTTCCGGCGGATGACCAGACGAACCGGCACATCCGGGGCGATGTCCGCGACGCGCTTGGCATGGGATGGGATGCGCTTTGCGTGATGCATCCGCCCTGCACCCGGCTTTGCAACAGCGGCGTTCGCTGGCTGACGAAACCGCCCAAGAACCCGCCCGCCGACGCGACCGAAGCGGAGGCCGAAGCATGGCCGCACCTGTCTGAGGCCGATCGGATGGCCATCATGTGGCAGCATCTGGATCGCGGCGCGGCGCTCTTTTCAGAGTGCTGGAACGCGCCCATCCCGTTCCGGGCGATCGAAAACCCCGTCATGCATCCCCATGCGAAAAAGCGCATCCGGAATTTCCGGCCCGCCGCGCAGACCGTCCAGCCGTGGCACTTCGGCGACCCGGCCTTCAAGGCCACCAGCTTTTACCTGCACGACCTGCCGTCGCTGACCGCGACAAACCGGCTGACGCCGCCCCGCAAGGGGACCGCTGAACACAAGGCATGGTCGGCGGTGCATCGCGCGCCGCCGGGACCGGATCGCTGGAAAATCCGCAGCGCGACCTTTCCGGGCATGGCCAGAGCCGCAGCCGCGCAATGGGGCGCACATATCGAAAGGGAAGCCGCATGACCCACGACGACAGCAGATTGTTGGAGTCCCTTAAGCACCGGGCGGACACGGGCCGCATGCCCGATCCGTCCCGGCGTGAAACCATGACCACGGCGGACGCTGAATTGATCGACGCCGCCAGATACCTTGTCGCGTCCGTTCAGGAGGGGTTCGAAGCCCAAACCGGCGTCGGTTGCACCCGAATGGGTTGCGCGATCGCAGCATGGCAGGAGGCCCGCGCATGACTGCCACCCCGAACCCGCTGGCCCGCCGGGCCGCGATCCTCTGCAATGACGTGGCCTTTCAGCGGTTTGCCGCAACCCGGTCGGGGTTTCCGGGCGGACAGTTCAGTTCGACCGCATCGGCGGAATACCTCCGCACGGTCTGCGGCGTCGCCAGCCGCCGGAACCTCGACACCGACCCGGTCGCGGCCCGCCAGTTCGAAACCCTCCGGACCGAATTCGACGCATGGGCCGGGCGTATTGCCCAGCCCCGCTAACCACCACCGCCCCGCCCGAAACACAGAAAGGACCATCCCGTGATGACCGCAAAGAAACCGGACACCGACCGCCAGGTCGAACCACATGACCCGTACACGATCCGCACCCTTGAACAGCTGATGAGCCTGTTTGACGGCGGGAATTTCCTTGCCCAGTTTCTTGAGGATCACCGCGATCTGCTGACCCAGATGCAGGATCATAACGACGAATTCGGCCACAAGGGCGCGAAGGGGTCTTTCACCCTCACCGTCGCATATGACCTTGGCGGCGCGGGCGATCTTGGGATGAGCGCGCAGGCCGATTTCAAGGGACCGAAGAAACCGGCATCCAAGGGCGCGGCCTTTGTGGGCGGCAACGGGGAAATGACCCTGTTCAGCCCGATGATGCGGCGCATGCATGGCGGGGTTCGTGACGTCACGCCGCACGACCCGGAAACCGGCGAAGTGCGGGATGTCGATTGATGACCCGCCTCGCCGTGCATCGCCCCTCACCCGAAGATCAGCAGGCGATCGGCCAGCTGATCCATGATCAGATGCTCACCACCGTTGCCGTCCTGTCCGCGTCGCTGAACACCACCGGCGTTTCCATCGTGATGGTCGCGCTCAGCCAGTGGGTCAAGGAACTTGAGGAGATTGACGCCCCACAGGCGGCAATCCTTCTGCACAGCCTTGCCGATCTGGTCGACCCGGAAAACGACGACGCCGCCCGTGAAGACGCGGAATCCCGCCGCAAGGCGGCGATCGACGCCATTTTTCAGACAACCGAACTCTTGCTGACCGACCCGGCGGGTCGCGGCTGAACCCCCTTCACCCTCAGAAAGGAAAAGACCACATGACGATTGCAGAAACCGAAACGGCCGCAAAATCATCGGCGGAAATTGTGCGCGATGTGATGGCAAAACTTGACCATCATGATCACATCTATCCCCCCGCGGATTTCGATCCGACCACCGCGCACCTTATCGCGGTGCCGGAAAACCGCCGGATCGAAGACATCACACCGAAAATCCACAGCGCGGCGCAGCTACTGAAACCGTTTCAGCGCAAAGGCACGGCGCATCTGTCCGACCTCGACAGCCTGATCGCATGGGCCAACCGTTTCAAAGGCGACACGTCCGCCCTGTTTGCCACCTATGACAAGGTCAATCCGACGCTGACCTGCATCGCCGACTATCACGGCGCAGGCCCCGCCGATGACCCGGCCAACCCGGACCCGACCGCGCGCCACTGCCGCCACCGCGCGGTCTATGGTTTCCCGCTGTCCGACGAATGGACCGCATGGACCGGCATTGAAGGCAAGGGACTGGAAAAGGACGAATTGGGCGACTTTATCGAAACGCATGCGCGGGACGTGATGGACCCGACGCCGGGCATCATCGCGGGCAAGCTGACCGACAAACTGGAACCGTGGGAAGCGCGCCGAGTCGAAGACGCGCAGAAGATCGAAGGCCGGTTCGGGCAGTTGTCGACCCTTATGGCGCTGTCCCGGCAGTTCCAGATTTATGAGACGTCCGATCTGAAAGTCTCGACCAACCGGGACACGGGCGAGTCTCAGATCCAGTTCCTGAACGAACACAAAACGGCGGACGGCAAGCCTCTGAACATTCCGAACCTGCTGATCATCGCGATCCCGGTGTTCGAAGGCGGCGGCGTGTACCGGATGACCGTGCGGTTCCGGTATCGTAAGATGGGCAGCACCGTGCGGTTCTTCCTGTCGATCTACAACCCGGAAAAGGCGTTCAAGGACGCGATCGACATCGCGGTCGCTGCGGCGCACGACCAGACCGGCCTGCCCGTGTTCCGGGGGACGCCGGAAAGCTGACGTCTCTTTCTGGACCCCGCGCGCCGGGGTCCAGCGACGGACGTCAGGAGGAAAGGAAAGCCCATGACAAACCGCGAACCGACACTTGGCGACAAGGTCCGGTGCAAGATCACCTTTTTCGTCGGCATCGTGACGACGCATGCCAAGCACCTTGCCGGGTGTGATCGCCTTTGGATCGTTCCCCCGGTCGGGGCAGACGGCAAGCCCTTGGATGGCCAGTGGATGGACATCGACATGGTCGAGATCATCCAGCCCACAGCCGTCGAACCTGTCGTCTATGACCGCCGCGCGCCCGGCGGCATCGACCTGCCGCCGTCGCGGTGACCGGCATGGATGAAGCCACGGTTACGAAACGCCGGATCGAAGCCTGCGTCACGCAGGCCCAGATCAACGCCGCCAACACCGGCGGCGACGGGGCCACGGCTGCGATGGACCTGCTTTGCGCCTTCGTGCTGATTGCCACGAAATCCGGTGCGGACCCTGAACGGGCCAGGCTGGCCGTCTGGCAGGACGTCAAAGCCTGCGTCGCCGATTTCTGGCCCGACGCGCGGGTCAACTGAAAGGACAAGAACATGAGCATGTCCCACAACGCGCTGGCATTGGCCCATCTGGCCAACCGCATGAGCGACAGCACCGACCCCCGCCAAACCTATGTCACGCTGATGACAGCGGCGGCGATCAGCGGCCACATCATCAGCCGGACACCGGACCAGATGCATAAGACGCTGGATGACGTGATGTCGGTTGCGGAGTCGCTGATGACGCAAGCGACCGAAACGAAACTATAGACCGGAGGTACCATGTCCTTTCCCCAGATAGATGACGCGCACAGCCAGCTGGTCGACGCCGTCCAGCTTCTCAGGAAGCCCGGTGCATCGCCGATCCCGGTCACGCTGGTATCGGTCAACAGCACCGATCAGGGCCAGCTGGTCGTGTTCGACGGATCGAAATGGTCGAAGGATGAGATTGCGCGGCGACTACGCCTCGCCGCCGACTTCCTCGACGAACAAACCAAGCCCTCCTAACCCGGAGTCCCACATGCAGCACTTCAACAACCTCACCCCGGCCCAGGCCGAGCGCCTCGCCATGCTGGCCGAGGAATGCGGCGAAGTCATTCAGGCGGTCGGCAAGATCCTCCGTCACGGATACGACAGCTATCATCCGGAGGAAGCCGCCAAGTTCCCCGAGAACCGCCAGACCAACCGTGACGCGCTGGTCCGCGAACTCACCGACTTATCGGCAGTGATCGTGATGATAGAGCAAGACGCTGTCATCGTCAGTTTCGACGCGGTGACAACCGCGCTTCGTCACAAGATGCGTTACACGCATTGCCAATCCAACTAACCCCAACTCTATGAAAGGAAAGAACATGAAGACCCTAACGAACGAACAGGCCGACGCCTTGGAAGCTTTCTGCGAATGCTTTGATCTTCACACGACTGGCGTATGGGCGCACATCGAGGAAGGGATGCGCTCCGACTTCGGGATCGAAGACCCGGAGGAGGCAATCGAGGAAGCCCGCCGCGCCCTTCGCGGCGAGTCCTAAAATCCCCGGAGGCCCCGTCATGGGACTGCAGGTAAACCTCGCCACAACCGACGACATCGAACGGCTGGAACGGCAGATCCAGCGGCTGACCGATATGCTGCAGGGCGCGCAGGTCATACCCGCGCCCGAATGGGTCAGCATCCAGGAGGCCGCAAAGCATCACGGCAGGACCGCCCGGACGATCCGCGACTGGATCGACGCGGGCAAGCTGGAAGCGCGCGGATCGGGGCGCTGTCGCGAAGTGCGCATCACACGTTGACCGGCCTTGCCCGCCGGTCAGTCAAGCCGCTTTGCAAGGTCGGCGGCGCTTTCCCGATAGTAGACCTGCAGCATCTTCAAATCTCGATGCCCGGTAATCCGGGCCAGGGTCAGCACATCGACCTTTGCCGCCAGCTTGGTTGTCCCGGCGGCACGGCTGTCGTGAAACCGCAGCCCCTCGATCCCCGCCTTGTCCCGCACCTTGCGAAACAGCGTATCCAGCTGGCGCGCTGTCAGATCGAACCCGTCCCCCGGCAAATCCTGCCAGAGGCGCAGCGCCTCAGACGACAGCGGCACCTCACGCGCCGATCCGTTCTTCGTCATCGGCAGGGTCGCGACGCGGGCGGTTTCGTCCAGCGTTTCGCCGGTCAGCCCCAGTATCTCCCCCGCGCGCATGGCGGTTTCGCAGGCAAAGCGAAAGGCGTGGAAGGCCCGCGCGGTCGCCGTGGCCAGGTCATCGCCCGCGACGTGCTGCATCTTTTCCATTTCCGATTTGGTCGGCAGGCGGTCACGCGGCGGGGAATCCGGCGGCTTGCGCACATCCGCCATCGGATTATGGGTGATCAGCCCCCATTCCCTTCGGGCCTGCGTCATGACCGACCCCAGCAGATGCATTTCCCGCCGGACCGAAGCCGAAGAAACCTCGCGCAGGCGCGCATCCCGCCAATCGGCAAAATCCTGCGCCGTCAGATCGCCGATGGCCTTGGCCGCGATGTCATCGCCCTGCAGGCGCGTCAGGCGGATGACTTCCCAGCGTTCGCCCCGCTTGGTCGAAGACACTTCGCGCGCGTACCGGGTAAGGACGTCGCCGAATTTCGTAGACCGTAAGGGCGTCC
>OBIY01000769.1_pt1 | contig 11363 bp, 16 predicted proteins | sample 1519841 | NCBI WGS metagenome assembly OBIY01 (sample SAMN03019774, study PRJEB22545) | beach sand metagenome | biome: beach; feature: sea beach; material: beach sand | place: USA: Municipal Pensacola Beach, FL | collected 2010-07-30 | depth 30-40 cm m
ACAAGGGGGATGGCTCAGCACCTTGATTTCCATGAGGGTACAGCCGAGGTTGGGAGGTGAGTAGATCCAGGGAGCATTATCCCGGTTTTGACCCTCCCCGTCTTGCATCGCGGGCAACACGGCTTACCGTAGAAATGGGCGACCGACCACGATCACCCTGGCGCGGCAATCTGCTCCGACCAAGCTCCCCCAGGCCTCTGCCCCCGAGCCGGCCCGGAAACACTCATTCCGTAATCTGGCAAACGCCTTGTCCTGAGGCTTCAAGCGACCTGCAAAAGCCCGCCACATCCGGGTTCTCGAACTCACTGGAAATCAACTCACCCGGAATCAGTCCTTCATCCCAACGGGTGGTCATCAAGAGATGGTGACCCGCCTCTTTATCCTCAAAAATCTCCACCACCGCATGGGTCTGGTGAATATAGAGGTCACGAAGATCCTTTCGACAACGTAGCTCGCTGCTGGAATCTTCACCGCAGTCATAGCCGGCCCCGGAAAAGTAGGAAAGCGCCATCTCCAGGAGAGCAGGCGTCTCCATGACGTGCCCGTCCGTACGGGTAAGGGTTGTGGGGGGCTCTCCCGCCACATTGGTGCAGCCTGACAGGGCCATCACACCCAACATCACCATCAAATAACAACACCGCATGCTCTTTGCCTTTCACAACCAAGGAATTGGAGTAGCTCAATGGACGGGCGATCTGTCCATACGGCCATGCATGATAACCTGCTATTCGTGGCCTTACACACCAGCGTGATCAGATCTCAGCGATACACCCTGGCTACCGAAAAACGTTACCTCTGAACGCACAAAAAAACGCGGTCGATGCCGCGTCCTTTTGTATCGCTTTTCTGATAAGTACATATCGATCCAAACCCTGCGAGCCCCCCTCAAGCCAGAAAGGGGAGCCGCCATTCAGGGTGAATCCCTAATTCATCTGGATATAAATCTGGTTGTACTCATCCTGCACAGAGGGGATCGGTTTGCTGGGATCCAAATCCATCACCAGGTCCTCCTTCAGCACTTCAACCTCATAGCGCCATCCCTCCGGCAACCCTTCCATGGAGGCGCCCAGAGAAGACAACTTCTCGGTGACAACCTTGTTGCCCTGCAAAACGAACTCATTGCCTTGATCGTCCACTATCTTGTAAACCGGCAAGCCAGCTTTCCATTCCAGCTTCTGATACTTGGCAGGCGAGAAAACGGTATATTTTGGAATGCTCATGGTGCCCGGCGGCAGGTTGGCCCCAAACCGCATCTTGGTTCCGGCTACGTCAACTGGATCCGACATCATCAGACCCACCACATCTGACGACCACCACTGCGGGCCATTCTTGAACACTGCACGCGCACCAAACTCCTGGGCAAGGGAGGTCAAATCTAACGCCCCCCACCACTCAAGGTCACATTCCGCGTTATGCGAAGTGCTATAGATATCGTTGCCCTTCTCACCATAATCGAATACCAGCTCGCAATAGCGGTATCCTCTGGATTCTTCCAGGACATGCATTTTCAGCACTTTTTCTTCACCAGAACCCGTCGACATGGTGACATCCGCAACCGCCATCTGCGCACCTGCAACAGAGAGTACGAATGCCCCGGCAACCCAACTGGCCCCACGCAAATTTGACTTCCCTTTATTCATTATTGACTCCGTATTGAATTTATTTTGTAGAACGCATCAAATGTTTGCCCGCATGCGGATCCCGGCGACAACAACATCGTCCTCATCAGGATTAAGTGCGGGGTTTACGATATATTGCAGCGAAGGGGTGATAGTGAAATTCCTTATCAATGGGAAGCGATAAAAAACCTCTGAACTATATTGCTCACGCAGTAGTTCATTAGACGGGTTGCCCCAGCCAACCGCAACACCGAGCACGTCCCGTGCGGCGCCAGCCTTACTGTTGAAACCCACACCAAGCCCCGCGACAAAGTCCTGTTCAAATGTGGAGGCATCACCGTCCGATATCCCTCCAAGCACGTAGGGCATCCAGCGGTCATCAAGCAACTTGCTGACCAGAAAGGTCATGCCCTTGCCAGATTGAACGCCCGCCTTCTCCTTGGCATCCTGGTGCCAGAGCTGCACCTGTACCTTGTCCCACCGCGCATTTTCAATGCTATTGGGCAACCACCGGAATTCTACTGAGCTGTAGTATTCCTCTTCTTCAATGGAATCAAAGGGGTTTTCCGCTGACTTCGCATTGGCATCGTGGGCACCTGCCACCACAACAAAACCCGGAGAGACCATGAACGCCCCTCCGGCCCCCAGGCCTCGACCCGGCAAAGGCTTGCTAAGGCTGCTTTGAAGTGAAGGGTTAACAAAACCCTTCTTGGCTCCGGAAAGAGCATGGGCGTTATACCAACTGATCGCGCTGATTTTACCGCCAATCAACTTCAGGCGGCCGCCCATGGCCGTCTGACGCCAGGCCAGTTCTGTCCAGGCACCACCAAAATCGCTGAACCCTGTAGCGGTAGGTACAATGCTGCCGATTTCACGGAACAGACTGGTCGGAGGGATTTCCGAATCCAGGGTATGGCGATCCTCAAAACGGAACGACAGAGATCCCTTATTGGGGCCGTTACGATCGAACAGCGTCCATACCCCCTGAAACTCAGCCCGGCCTGCAGCAGCATCGTCCGTATCGATATCCTCCACGTCGACCTGCTGATACAGCGCCTGATAGCTCAGCTGAACATTCAGCCCATAATTTTTTTTGAGCGATTTTTTGGCCTCAAACCACGGAGAGAGCGCATCCTGGAGAATGTCTGATCGCAACCAGGAACCAACAGGGATCGCATCCTGAGCAAGATCATCTGTCACACTGTCGCCACCTTCCAATGGGACAGCATTGTATTGCTTGACAGCCTCAGTGCTCTTTTCAGAGTCCGCTTCCATAGCGAGTCCGTTCGTTGACGCACACACCAAAAGCACCCCGGCAGGAAGCGTCCATAACGGCCGTTTTTCTGGCATTTTTTTCACCACCAATATTATTATTTACGGGTATCGTCGAAAACGCCCAGAAGAATAGAGAGCAAATCTTCACTCGCCACAACCAGGGCCTGGTCGAAATCATCGACCCCCAGTTTCTGTCGAGCGTTGTTGAGGTTTTCCCCTGTCAGTTCGCGAATGCCCGCTCCCATCAACTCGCCGGTATAGGTATCAGTCACCCGAGTCTCAAGGTACAGGCGAATTTCCTGATCGCGTATCCCTGCTACCTTGGTCAGCTCGACAGCCACAAGCGCGGTAGGAATATACTCATAAGCGGCCAGTGACTTGTCAGATACATTCACCCCGGTGATGGCCGTTTCCATTCGCAAGGTGCCTTTGCCGGGCTTGTCTGTGATTTCCAGTACATTGCCGACCCCTGTACGAATAACATTGGTGATGCTGTTCTGTATATCCACCAGCGTTTTCATGCTCACCTGCTCGGTGGGTTGCGGCTCAGGATACGCCACCACTTTCTCTACAATGGCATGAGAGTAATCATTGGCATTGAAGTCGGGTGAGATATAGCGAAACACCACCTGATCATCGGGCGAGGTTACCGACTGAAGCTGGCTATAATATTCCTGGGACAGGAACCCTGAAGGGCTGACTTTCGGTTGGGACTGACAACCTGCCACCAATAGAGCGGTAGCAAGCGCGGCAAAAACCGGCTTCCTTTTCATGTTTTTCCCCTAGACAAGATAAATAAAATCAATCAATGGACGGCCAAGCTCAACATTCAGGCGAGTTAACGAAATCCGTGCTGCTTCAAGCCTCAACCGTTCGTTAAAGATACTCGAAAAAATCAGGGAAAAACTGCGCGCCGTTAACGATCCCCATCCCCAGCTGACGAATGGAGTTCACCAATGAATCCACTGCACTATCCTGACGCAGCCCGCTCAGAAAATGGGTCATTTTCATGCGCCTTGGGATAAATCTGCCCACTGAATTACGGCGCTTTTTTCATAAGCAAATCCACGGCTACACTCTATTGCGTGCTCGGGAGGTTGAGCAAGGCAAACAGAGGCACACTTGCGTGCTTTTACGGCAAGTGAGATATGCTTGTGGCACGCAACATGATGGCGACAAGGCGACGATCCAGCTAGCCAAGCCATCCTGAAAAGCTGGCCCAGACATAGAATCCATAGCCGGACAGCAACACCGCCCCCTCTATTCGTGTGAGACGGCGGCTTGTGTAGAGGAAAAGCAACAACAGCAAGGAGGTGCCGAGCATGATCCATTGATCTATCTCAATCACCCTCACAGGCATCGGCAGTGGCTGCATAAATGCGGATATTCCCAGTATCCCCAGCAAGTTGAAAATGTTGCTTCCGAGAATATTTCCAACCGCCACATCGGCCTGCTTTCGCAACGCGGACATAACAGAGATCGTTAATTCCGGCAGCGACGTTCCAACCGCGACAAGGATCAAACCGACTACTGCCTCCGGGATTCCCATGGACACAGCAATACTGCTGGCTGCTACGACAAAAACCTGTGAGCCGGCAATCAACACGCACAATCCCGCAACCAGCACCCCTACCGTAATCGCCAGATTACCAGTCACCCTCGGCACCGCAGCAGTTTCCGCTTCATGTACTTGTGCCGAGGGCAGGCCACCGGAACGCTCTGTCCAATAAGCCAGCAACAGATACCCGGTTAAACCAAGTAGTAGCAGGGCAGCATCCCAATGGTCCAGGCTGCCTCCCGCCCCAAGAGCCACACAAAGCAGGCTGGCTGCGACGACACACATCGCATCTCGACGAAGCGCCAACGGGGTTACTGTCAGTGGCGTAATCAATGCGCACACGCCAAGGATAAGAAGCACATTGCCGATGTTGCTGCCCACCACATTGCCAATCGCAATATCTGGCTTTCCTTCAATCGCAGCATTCACCGACACCACCAATTCGGGAGCCGAGGTACCAAAGCCGACGATGACAAGCCCACTCAGAAGTGGGGATACACCAACACGATGGGCAAGCGCCAGCGCCCCCCGGATCAGCATTTCACCGCCCAGGGTTAACAACAACAAACCAAGAATAAAAAGCAAAACGCCTGTCATAGTGCTATGCAGCCTCTACCCAACCATGAATTGGCATTTACTCCCTCGCTGCCAACTGCATCAGAATGATGCCGGCAGGATCAACATCCTATTTAGCCCGATACAAATAATAATAATTGACCACAATACGTAGTGTTTATGCCTTGTAGGGTTTTCACCTTCTAATGGAAAAATGAACATTTTGCCATCCAACTCTGCATTCTAATGCTTTTCGGCAGCAGTGCCTTGTTATGCGTTTTCACTTTCGATGCAGAGAAAAGCTCACCGCGCCCAAGGTTGCCACACCAATAGCAACCCAGCCACTAACAGTAAAACGCCCATTATCACTGCCTCCTCAGGTGAAGCATGGATAGCCCCTCTCATTCCTGAGGGAGACTTTACCCCTGTGCCATGCAATCCATTGAAAACGACGGCAGCGCCCAGGCCAGTGAATAGAACACCAACAATCATAAGTCCCGAATCTTGCCGCATCGCGTATCTCCCTCTTGCATAACGCTTGGCTCACAGGAAAATTGCGAGCTTATGCACGCCTGGGGTCAGGTCCCCCAATTCTCTCTGAGCGCCAGATTTGGGAAAGGAGAAACCTGACCCCGATGATGTATATGTTATGCATTACTTGTCACCGATACTGTTTTTGACCTTATTGTTTAGCTCAACAAACCTTCTTACAAGCTGATCGCAAACGTTTTTTTCAGCACCGCAACGAGCACTAGTTTCAATAAAAATTGAGCCTTCCTTCTGTATTATTTGACGTTTTACATACGAAGGGTGAGCCGGATGCGTTTCTGGCGTAAATGAATACAGCGCCCTTTCTGACTTAACTTCTGCTATTTGCCAACCACGATCCACTCTTACTTGCACATCAGGATTTGATTTCAACGTCTCCAACAGCTCTGAGACAGCCAACCCATCTGAATTTTGACCTTCATACCCGAGTTCCTCCTTAACTGGGGAAGTAACCCCACAGCCAAAAAGCGAAGCCGCAAATACCAGAACAGATATTTTCTTCATCGGTTCCCTCATATGCATAACGCCAGGCGCAGCGGCCAAATTGGAGCGGGGAACGAGCGGGAATTTGATCCGCCTTCCGCCGCTTCTTATACATTTAGCCTTCATATTCCGGCCAGTGTTTTAAAAATAGCTCACGCCTTATACTTTCAGCCGCTTTATATCCGGCGTCATAGGCCTTGCCACACCAAAATAGGCCCGCAATCGGGTTTACTTCACTTTCCACGCCATAAGCATATATCGCGCATAGCCTTATAGAGGAAGCCACGGAGCCATCAAACGCAAGATAGTTAAACTCTGCTATCGCAGCAGATGGATCCTTTCCACGTTCGAAGTCCTTAGTATTAGTGCGATATTCATCAATCCAAGGTTCGCCTTCGGCTTTGGCGACTTTGTTGGCTACGATAAAATGCTTTTTGTAATCAGCTGCGGAAGCGACTGATGTTGCGTGGCCTTGTTAAACGTTTTTACGGTGCGCATCTAAAAACTCGTATGGTAAGTCATAGTTAGCTGATATATCACAACAAACCTCGATTACAGCTAGCCGTAAATATTTACCAAGCTCCTCGTCTGACATGCTTAATAAGTTATGAATATTTATATAAACAGCTGTCTCAAGTTGAGAATGCTTTTTATTAATTTTTAATTCTTGTGGAGATAAGTTTTCATTATCTCCGTATCTTAAAACGAGACTAATTGCGTCAAATGGAGCATCTAAGAAATAATCATTATCAGATAGAAGCTCTCTGAATTCTTTAGCTATCTGAATAAGATTGACAGCAATTCGCTTATCTCTCTTAAACTTTATGAGAGCTACGCCGCCGATTGTTAGATTCACTTTCTCGCTCATATTCCCTACGTTTAACGCTGAGCACAGCGGGGACCTTGGAATGGCGAAGGAGGAGCCATGGGAAGGGCGTCCGGCGGCCTTAGCTGCGACTTGTTAAAAATTCCCGAAGACATCCTGATACCAGAACTTGTCTTTGTCCTTGAACCAAGACTCATTCTCGGGGGTGCAAAGTGCTGCGAGTGGCTTTGCTGACAGCCTGTAGCGCTCCAAGATAGCCAACAGATCCCTCATCGCTTGCTCGTCTACCTCTGATTCTTGGATATGCAGATAGCCGCAGTCGATGCTTTTTATACATGGGATTTCCTGCGCCCAGGCGAAGAAGTGATCCTCATCGAGCTGTGAATAGTAGACCACTGGCTGCGTATCAATTATGAGCACGGTTCCCTCCGATTTTTAACGCCTGGCGCAGCAGGCAACTTGGAGCGACGGAGGAGCGGAAATTTGGTCTGCCTGCCGCTACTTGTTTATGCAGTCTACCTGCACTATTTTTTGTGCCAGGTAATACCCATAGGGCTTTCTATTGCCGCTTCTTCACAGCCATCAACAATTGTAGATACAACCTTCTCAAAGAACATTCCTGCGGATGGGGACTGTGAGCCACCCTCCAAAATCACCGAAAACCCTTGAATGTTATGACCAAGCTTTGATTGAACCTCAGACGAGGCTTCCTGTGCAGGCAAAGTTGCTACCGAAATATTCCAATCCTTCTCATCAAGCTGCCACCATGGCTGATCAGGGCTTTCAACTACCCAAGGGCTAGAATGCTGCTTCCATAACTCACCATCAGGTAATTCAGAAGGCAAAGAAACGGCACAAGCCGCAGCCCAAATATAAACATCAATGCTCATCATTAATCCCCAGAAACATATAACGCCGCGAGCAGCGGCGCGTGTTTTTGCGTACGCTGCCTTGCCTGGTTAAGTGGCGACACACCAGCCTAACCAAAGACCACGATGTGAGCCTGCGAACCAGACTACATTTATGGCACCCGCAAGGACTTAAACCCTGAAGACACTCCCAACCTGAAATGTGGCCGCCCACAACGAATGGGAAAACCGAGCCACAACCTCATATTCTTCTAACGGCAACCAAAAACATGGCCATGGCACCGACGTGGAATCTTGCTATGCCACAGAAAAATCAGAGCCATTTAACAGCGTATTAAGTCGAACGAATCGACTTAACTCAATTCGACATATTTATTTTCGCCTTTGCGGTTTAACCCGCAAAAACTTCCGCACTAACAATTACTTAAGCCGTAGCTGAGAACTTCTCCCATCCGACAAAACTCGAATCGTTCGACATAATGCCGGGACGACCGTACTGTTCCGCCGATTTACGCCTCGAATAAAAGCACTTTATATCAATCACTTAGCCTTTTCTGTAAGCCATATCTTACACACCATGCCCTGCTATCCGTTGAGCACGGCTTATGCCACTAATTAGTGGCATCATTTTTCCAGGCCGGTTTCGGTTTTTCTTCCAACGATCCGGTTGCGCCTGCAGGCAGGCTCCCACGAAAGACCGCCCAAACCAATCCGGTTTTGACTTTGGCTTTCCTCATAGCTCAAAGCTCGTAGCTGATTTTCCCCAACCATAAAAAAACGCGACCGAAGCCGCGTTCTTGTTCGACATCCCCTGGGGGAATTACCGGCCGAGAATATCCCGGGAGATAATTTCTTTCATGATCTCGCTGGTACCGCCGTAGATGCGCTGGATGCGGGCGTCCACGTAATCACGGGAGATCGGGTACTCCTGCATGTAGCCATAACCACCGAACAGTTGCAGACACTTGTCGGCGACCACGCCCTGCAACTCGGTGGTGGTGAGCTTGGCGATGGAGGCGTTGGTGGTGCTGAGTTCGCCTTTATCGTATTCGGCGGTGCACTGGCTGCAGAACGCCTTGTTGATCTGGGTCTGGGCGTGCAGGTCTGCCAGAACGTAGCGGGTGTTCTGGAACTTGCTGATCGGTTGACCGAAGGCCATGCGCTCCTGGGTGTATTCAATGGTGCGCTCGATCATGCCTTCACAGGCGGCCACAGCACCCAGGGCGAGGATCAGGCGCTCGCGGGGCAGCTCGTTCATCAGGTTGGCAAAGCCTTTGCCTTCGCCGCCCAGAATCTGGTCGGCGCCGAGCGTGACGTCTTCAAAAAACAGCTCGGAGGTATCGGCCGCGTGGTGGCCCATTTTTTCCAGGTTACGGCCACGGGAAAAACCGGGCAGGGTGCAATCCACGGTGAACAGGGTCATGCCTTTGGAGCCGGCATTGGGGTCGGTCTTGGTGGCCAGTACGATCACGTCGCAGTGCTGGCCGTTGGTGATGAAGGTCTTCTGACCATTGATCACGTAATTATCGCCGCTCTTGTCGGCACGGGTCTTCATACCCTGCAGGTCGGAACCGGCACCGGGCTCGGTCATGCCGATAGCGCCAACGGCTTCGCCGGAAACCATTTTCGGCAGCCAGGTCTGCTTCTGCTCTTCTGAACCCAGGTGAAGAATGTAGGGGGCAACAATGTCGGAATGCACAGACAGGTTGGAGGCCAGGGCGCCGTAACCGGCACGCGAGCACTCTTCGATGATGACGGCCGACAGGGTGAAGGTGGCGCCGAAGCCGCCGTACTCTTCCGGTACGTCAACGCACAACAGGCCGTTTTCGCCCATCTTGTTCCACAATTCGCGGGGGAATTTTTCGTCTTTTTCCCACTGGTTGTAGTAGGGGGCCACTTCGTTTTCGAGGAATTTCTTGACGTTGTCGCGGAACAGTTCGATTTCGTTCTGATCAAGCATACTGGCTAGTCCTGTTGGTCAATAACGGGCACGGGCAAGGCCCTGCCGGCAAAATATGGCCAACATTCTAGCGACAAGCCGGGCGGCTCACATCCTCCCGGGGTGACCCTTCGGTCCGTTGTATACCCCGGCAGGATCACGCCCTGTCATTTACGCCGGTTCGACGACGATATCTGCGGTGAGCGAATTAGCCACAAAACAGTTGCGGTGTGCACTGTCGTGAAGCTTGCGCAGGGCCGGGCCATCCAGATCGGTTTCGTCGAAGACCACCCGCGGCCGCAGCACAATGCGGGTGATGGCCATGCGGCCGTCGGCGTTCTTTTCCACAACGCCCGAGGGCTGATCGATGTAACTGAGGACTTTGATGCCGCGCTTGGCGGCGATGGAAAGGAACGTGAGCATGTGACAACTGGCGGTAGCAGCGACAACCGCTTCGTCCGGGTTGACCCGATTGGTCTGGCCAAAAAAGTCTGGCGAGGCCGACGCCTGCACGACCTCCCCTCCCCCCAGGGTCCATTCGTGATCCCGGTTGAAGGATTCATAGTCGAACGGTGTGTTCGGCTTGAGATGCCAGGCTACCGTTGCACCATATTCATTCATGGTCGATCTCCCTTTCTCTACACGATGACTTTCACCATGAGCCGGTTGGCGCCGAAAGGCAACTCAACCAAGGTCGATCTTGATCACCGTCAAGGTTTGGTGGGTAGACGGCGGTTTTACCGTGAATGAAGGGCAACATAGCATCCGCCACCCTCAGCTCGCCGGGTCTTCAGGGTTACTCCGCGCTCGGAACCGGTTTGAGCAGACAGCGCTCAACCTGATCCATCACCCGGGTGCTGTACAGCAACGCGCAGTGTCCCAGATAGGGCACATTGATGTTTTCTTCTGCTCCGTGCAGCACGGCGGTGGACACCGGCAGGACGAAGTTGTCCATGTTGGAGTAGATGGAAAAATAGCGGGCACTGCCAGGGCAGGGCTCCCCGGTAGCCAGTTCACGAATGAACGGGCTTTGATAGCGCAGCTGCGCGGCGGCGCCCAGCGGCGGGAACAGGGCAGCAATACGCGAACCATAGTGTGGGCTGCCCAGCGTCACCACGCGGTCCACTTTACCGTCCAGCCCCAGATTTTTCATGGCGTAACGGGTCAGCGGGCCGCCCATGGAATGGCAGATCAGATGAGCTTTTTCTGCGCCGGTGGCATCGAGAATACGCTGAACGTGGTCGACCACCTGCTGCGAGAGTTTACGGGCATTGATGTGCGGCGGGGTGTAGCTCACTGAATAGACGTTGGACCAGCCACGCCATTTAAGTCGCCACTGCATGAACAGAAAGTTGGCGCTGTTACCGCCGTAGCCATGCACCAGAATCACCGGCACCTCACCATGATGGCGGGTACGCGCCGGTGACGCATCGTGGATCAGACGCAACGGATAACTGGCCACCAACAGGGTCAAGGCGGCAGCTTCCTTGACAATGCCGAGCACCACCGACAGCGGGCGCAACGGCTCTTCTCCCGGCAAAACCGCCTGCTCCGGGAAACTGCGGCGGTCGTAATACCAGCACAGGTAAAACGCCAGGGTGGTCAATACCGTGCCCAATACCAGCAACGCCAGCAACAACAGGATCACGTTCATAAACAGGCCGCCTCTTTGTGAAAGGCGCTAACCACT
>OBIY01000771.1_pt1 | contig 11324 bp, 13 predicted proteins | sample 1519841 | NCBI WGS metagenome assembly OBIY01 (sample SAMN03019774, study PRJEB22545) | beach sand metagenome | biome: beach; feature: sea beach; material: beach sand | place: USA: Municipal Pensacola Beach, FL | collected 2010-07-30 | depth 30-40 cm m
CCAACGTTGAAGCAGGTATCAAAGAGATCAGGATTATAGATATTAACATATGGTATGATTCAAAAAATTGCAACAATGGCTAAGAAGAGTGCATGTGATTTGATTAAAATAGCAAACTATGAGGGATTTCAACATATTACATGTTTCGGATGTGATATAACCATATTTTCAAATTGTTGCTATGGTTCTATGATTAAATTTATATGTAAAAAATATAATACATATGTTTATACGTGTGGAAAATGTAAACATCATAGTGATCAAAAAATATATGCCAATATGTTATACGTTACCGGGTATGAAATTGCACACATGCTTCATAAATTCATGATTTTTAAAAAGGATTTTGAAATACCAAAATCATTCTTCCAATGCATAAAACACGACTCCGAACGTTATAATCTTTGTGTTACAGTCCTGCCGTGCAGTAAATGTGGGTTTGAGCATTAATTTTTTGAATTGTTCTAACTATTTTAAAAAAAATGTAAAAACAATGATGGCGTTATCTAAAGGGTTTACGACCAAAACGGTTAAGATTAACTTAAATTATGATGCAAAAAAATTAGAGATGTTTATGTATGGTTCGTTGCCGTATATGCAAGTAGTTAACAATGAACGTAATCATAAACCGGGATTATGGGGACCTTTTTGTTCTGAAAGAACACGATCAATTTATAATGTATTATTCTCCGGAAGTTGTATTAAATGCCCAAGATGCCCTACAATGATGAAGCTACGTTCTTATAGTTCATATGGCCCAACTAATTTGCTGGAATATTTGTGTAATAATTGTAAGATACATATGTCGGTATGTTGTCTTTGCAGTGATCTATGCAACAAAATTGTGAATATCATTAAACCTTGTCACATAACTTTTGTATCTGATCGCAATGTAAAATTGTTTAAAAAACAACTTGATGAGCGAGGGATCCCATACACTCATAAACAAGTTGATACAAAACACGTTTGTTATTTTGACGATGATTATTATTGGCATAATTTTATTAAAGACGACCCCTTTATGTATTGGCATCCGTGTAATTGCAACAAAAGCAATAAACCCAAATATATAACCGACGATGACATAGAACACTTTAAAAAACTTATGATATAAATAATTTTATGCTGATGTTTTTTATTAAATATAGCATAATACCAGTGATCAGATATGACAATATGGCGTCTTATTCGGATATGAGTGTTCCTCAGCTTAGGAAATTATGTAATAAACGGAAGCTTCTCAAAGTTAGTGGAGGGACATATGTCAAAAAAGATGAGTTAGTTAAAGCGCTAGTAGGAGTGAATGGTGGTAAAAAGACAACCAACCCTGATGATCACGAGATTGAAATGTATAAGTTTGTATTTGATTATACAAACAAACTACATTTTACAAAGCGTGACTTCTTAAAAATGCGCATGGATAAGAAAATAGAATTATATACATTTGATAGAAACTTTGAAGAATCAGGTTTTATATGGCACACTGATGAAGATCTGTGTAAACATAAGAATCAAAAGAGACAAATTTCTAAGAAAAATTCTAAGAAAGTTCAAAAAAATAAATTGACAGATAAAAAATATTATAACCCATTTCCAGATGGTGATCCAAATGGTGGTAGAAAAAAAGGTAACTCATACCGACCATCATTTTTCTTTGAGTATACAACACATAAGTTCTGGCGATCACAAAAGAACAAGGATACGCCATGGTTATGGTCATTTAGCGATTATAATCATCCACCAGATTCTGAAGGATATTGTCATCCAGTGCATGGGTTTTTTGAAAGTCCTTCTGGTGAAAAATACTGGTACCCTATAAATTGTAAAGAAGTATGGGATAAATATCCACTAAATGGTAAAATAGGTTGGCGAGGCCCTCTCATATTAAAAAGCAAATTGGATAGACTTGAAAAGCAGCGTAAACTACCTAATGTGTATTGGACAAGCATTAGTGATTTTGAAAACAAATTGATCAGGATTCATAGTCGTCAATATGATAAAATAATATGGAATAGTCAATCACCAGCTATCAAAATGTCAAGTCAATGTAAAGGTGCTTTTAACAAAAGAACTTTTAAAAAAAGTTCAGCAAAATCAAAGACAAAAACAAAAAAGAAAAAGTAAGTATGTGATTTTTGAATCATAATTTGTATTAGTGTAACAATATCTTATTGGCAATGGCGAAGAAAAGTGTAAGTGAATCATTTATATCTGAATTAGATGGAAAAGGATATATACACAAGTGTTTTAAATGTGATATGAACATGTCATTTGTTCATGATATTACTCGTAGTAGATCTAAATGTTATCATTGCGGAACTTGTGATATTAATATGTATGTATGCGGCGAATGTGTTATGTTAACAGAGACGCATATCCACGTAGCTATACTGCAAATCGAAGGACTTGAAGTAGCAACATGCCATGATAAGGGCATCAACACTACTGAAACAATATTTGACGCTCCTACAAATTTTATTAAAACAAAAATGGTAAAGAGCAAAGATCAAGATTTTTATGATCCTATACTTTTGCCATGTGGTAAATGTGGTTTTGAACACTAAAGCATGCGATTATACCAAGTTTATTGACCCATAATCCGGTCGGCGTTTATGAACACTGATTACATTCATCTCAAATATGTCGGTGTGAGTATCCGTGTCATATAATAGTTCTTTTTTTCTGTCTATTTGACGTTGTGCTTCTATGAGGTCAGTAGTAGTTGCACTAACTCTGCTGCAATATAAGCAGGCTACACCCACTACTAATACTAATATTAAGGATATGAACCCTATGATTAAAAAAATAGTCTCAATCATGTTAAGAGTTTAGTGTATGTATTGTAATCATATGATTAATATTTAAATAAACAAATGACGATATGAGTGATAAATGTATTAAAGATATTATTGACTTGTGCGATAAGCATAAGCAATATGACAATATTGAGTTGATTGTCAAACGATATAATATTGAACAAGCGTGTAGAGCACGAGTTTCACATTGTATCCTAGATGGATTATATTATGATAGATATGATATGGCTAAGATTATGGCTAAACACAATGATGATATTAAAAATTGTTCGACCAAGGATAATATGAGTGAAAAACTATCATCAATGGCTCAAGACAGCAGAACTCCAGCTAGATTGGTCAAAGCATATATTGATAAGCATATTGATCCAAGTACGGAAGCTCTCAGTTATTACAAAAAATTAAAACGAGATCATGAACATAGAATGTTTCTTTTTGATACTACAAGAGTCAATCACTCATAGAATTTTGTAAAAGCTCAAACATAATTAAAACTATATATGTCGTTATATTTTGGGTGATGGTTTGCTATATATGTATTTATTCGGTTATTTTTTGTTCCGCTTTTTAATGTCTTCCATAATGTAATACCATTACCGTCTTGAATAATTGCCTGACACTTGTTTTTCCCTAATGACTCACACATTCTTCTAGCATCTGCGATGCTATTTAATTTAATGTTCTTGTCAATCCTCACCATTTCATTCCCATGCTTGCCATCCTGTGCACTCATGCCTAGAATTGCTTTCCATCTAAACTTTGGCCCATTGTGAGTAATATTATTGGTCCTAAAAGAGCTTGGTGGAGCGGCAGCACGCCTGAGAAAATTAATATCATATTTTGTATCTTGTTTATATTGCCTATAATACATGATACCTCCCAAGAGGAGAAGTATAATAACTACAACGATAATGGCGATAATATATTCCATATTTCATATTATTTTTACAAGTTATTGATTATACTAATCAAAAAATATGTGTATGGTAATTAGGTTTTTCGCCGGGAGTGGCAAGCGAAGCTGGCACAAAGGCGAGAAAAACCTAATTAACTGTAGTTGAATCCGCTCGGGTTGTCATAATTAGGGTGATGTTCTGCGAGATATGCCTTTACACCACTATTTTTTGGTCCGCGTTTGAGTGTCTTCCACATAACCCAACCATCTTTATCTTTAGTGATAGCCTGGCAAGCACTCTTACCCCACATCGCACAAACCTTTCTAGCATCATTAAAACCAATATCAGGACCATCAGCAAATTTAATGTATTGTTTAGCAACATTTTCACCTTTACCTTGCCATGTGGCCATACCCGGAATAATTTTCCATTTGTAAGGTGTATAGTTTTGAAACTCATTGTGACCAAGCTTATAATCAGGCGCTCTAGTATTTCTATAACTTTTGCCTTTAGGATTGTATCTAATTATTTTAGCTTCTTTGGAGAACAACCAATCGGTATCAGGTTTCTGACGAGAAATGTACTTACAACTAGCAATGTCAGCGCACATTTGTTTGACTTCGGATAAAGGCGTGCTACCAGGTACCGAGTCACGTGCTTTGTAACTATGGAACCAGAAAGGTGAAGTATCTTCCCAATCGAGGTTTTCACCCGACGTGGTACCACCTGATGATCCACCTCCACCTCCACCAGTAGCTATATCAGCATCGGTTTGACCTCCATCAGAGTATCCTCCGCCTCCACCTGAGTATCCACCTCCACCGTCGGTGTATCCTCCACCACCTCCTCCAGAGTATCCACCTCCGTCATAATATGGTTGAGTTTCTCCTCCCCCACCATAATAATCACCATACGATGGACCTGATGAATAAGTGGATCCATCATCCTGGGTGCTAATGTAGTAGTATATACCACCACCCACAGCAACAAGTATTAAAATAATAAGAACAATAATTATAGCTAATTTACCACCTTTCATTTTCAATGTTGTTATAATATATCTATGAATATTTTTATGGTTTCATTTTCTCCAAGGTGTGTCTAAGAATAATTAAATCCACCTGGATTGTCATAATCCGGATGATGTTGTGCTAGATAAGCTTTAACATTATTATTTCTAGCTCCACGTTTAAGTCTGTGCCACAAGACAACATCACCGTTCTCTTCGGTAACGGCTTGGCAAGCTTGTTCTCCCCATAAAGCACATATCTTTTTGCCTTCGCTGAGGGTAATACTTCTTCCATCACTCTTTCTAAAGGATTGTCTTGCAATGTTGTCACCCATGCCCGATCCTGTTGTCATGCCCGGAATAGTTTTCCAATTAAATGGTCTGTAATTTCGAAATTTACCTTTACCTGTTTTAAAATCAACAGATCTTGCATTTCGATAACCCTTAGCATTAGTATTGTACCGAATCATAGTATCATGGGATGATAAATACCAAGGGGATGATGGATCTCGCCGGGAAATAAATTTACACTCGGGTATTCTAGCACATGCATCTGCCACTTTTTTTACTGGTGTATTAGCAGGAAATGGGTCACTGATTTTATTAATTCTATTATCTCCATAATACCAGTAAGGTGATGTTTCTTCCCATTGCAAACTTACCCATGTTCCAGGACTTATTTCTGTACTGCCCGCGGGTGGTTGCCGAGATGATGATGAAGGTTGTTGTTGGGATTGGGATTGTGGGTGAGATTGCGGTGGATAATATGGTTGCGTTTCTCCGCCACCACCATAATAATCGCTATAAGATGGAGAATTGTATGTTGATCCCCCATTTTGTTTCTGCTTATAGAGGTAGTAACCTCCTCCACCTATAGCAAGAAACAATAAAAGTATGAGGATTATAATAATAGCGACTGTACCACCGTCCATTTTTTGGTGTTTACATAATGAGGTTACACATGTAACATATTATATATACACACTTTTTCCACTGTGAACTAAACTAGCAATACCACTGATCATACCTGTGGCAACTCCGCCCGGAACACCTCCGATCAAACATCCTGACAATCCACCCCTAATCATGCTATCGCACGCTGATGATATAATTTTCTCCGTGTTTCTTCCAGGAGGCGACATTTTTTTGTGTATCATATGCTCTATCTTGATATTAGTGTGAGTATCATGTTTTTTACATTCTGCATCCTTCTCGGCACAATTAATCAGCTCATTTTTATCTTTCTCCTTAGCTTTACGTATAATTAAAATTGCCAAAATAATAAACACCACAAGGAGCGTTATGTTGACGTCTTTAAGTGTGGCCATATTGTTAATGTTATATTTTGATCAAAAAAATATATGTGTTTTATTTATAAGATTATTTTTCTAACGCATCGCACAAACGAAGAAGCACGTCTAATGTGTCAATCTGTTTTTCTTGTCTTGTTCTTGGCTTTGGAATATTTTCCTCCAATATGATAGGTTGAGATTTCTCCAAACTCGCTAAAAGTTCTAGCTCCTTTTCAACGCTATTCTGTCTAATTAATTGTGATTTTGATCTAGATGATCTACCAGAAGCAACACTATTAGCTTTTGATGATCTTCTGGATGCACTTTTAGATTTCTTATCATGCTCAAGGAAAAGATATCGTTCGCCTACTTCTAATTTAGATGATTTACCTGGTTCCAAGATTCTATATTTTTGTTCATTAAGAATAAATTCACCTGTAATAGGATCTTTATCTAGATATTTTCCTAAAGCTGAGTTTTCTAACGTAGCCTTAATAATAGATGGAACCATATTTTTAGAGTAAGATCCATATATCTTTTTGTACCACTCTGTGAAAATGTTAACAATATCATTGATAGAGTATGGTCCATCGTGAATGTCATCAAAATCATCATATGATCCCATAGTTAAATCCATTTCCAAAACATTTTGTTTCAAGAACTTCATGACTTTATCTTGATCTGATCTGTATTTCATAGTATGTGAATTCATTACTGGTGACTTGATTTTGGAAAAATCTGAGTTATATTCATTCTTAAACTTTAATGCATATTTAACTAGAATACTAAGCATTGCATTACGATACTTAGGATCATTCTTATAGTTCTCAATTTTAGAATTTGCCATCTTTTCATATTTATTGTTAGGGTTGGGGTTATCGCAGAACTTAGTTTTGCAGTTATATACTCTGATTCTGCGCCATGTACCATCATCCATACTATTTACAATAAACAAGTAATTTGATGTGGAGATCATTCTAGCGATAATCAGGAACTTTTTATGATCATCCTTAAATAGATTTCTAGGTGCCACTTTTTCATTGTTACGAAGTTTCTTGAGCAATCCATCAGCGATCTCATCCCAAGCGTTGGATTCAGAGAAACTAACCAATCTTTTATTTTCATATGAACATGTTTGTGAATCAGGACCAGATGCATCATATCTTTTATTAGTAAAGACACTTGTTTCACCTTTTTGTGAATATTCGTCAAGCACTTCTGACACCAACTCAACGATCGTAGATTTACCATTAGCACCTCCACCATATAGTTGCAATAGAAACATCATTGGCGTATGTGGGCAAATAGTAGAACCACAAATCATTAGGATTTCTTCTCGAGCACATTCCTCTGGAATAATATCTTTGAAGATTTTCTCAAGTTCCTTAATATATGGATCTTCTGGATCATATGGATAATATTCAGCATTACATGTCTTGCTGACCTTATAAGGATGCAACCCATTGATTAATGTAGGTTTATCACCTTTAAGGCTAATAACTCCATTTAAACATCCAATAAGTTCGTGGTCTTGATCCATGTCATCAAGAAATTCCTCCTTATAAATTCTGTCTTTAAACATTTCGAAAGCTGATGAAATCTTTCCTCGCATACCAAGACTGTTAATAGTCCCGCACACTTTAGTGAAAAATTTGTCCCAATCTTTCTTTTTGTCAACGTCTCGCCGAGAGAATACTTTTAAAGTTTCCCTAGCCTCTTTGATAAGTTGTTCTAGCTCTTTTTCTATGGCTAATCGTATATGTACTTCACTACAATTAATCTCCCATTTGTATAGTTTTCTGGTATGCTTAAACTTTTCTTCAATATTACCAAGATTCAAACGACATAACACTCGTTCAGTTCTAGTTTTACTGACTTTAACATCACCAGCGGAGTACATATGACCCCATAAAGCATAAGCCAAATCAGCTCGTTTACCATCATTTAATGTACCTCCATTCTCCATAAGAAGCTTAATACATTGTACAAGCACTGATTCACTATTTAGTTTTTTCGCCATCTTTGGATTTTGCTTTCGTAAATAATGGTGAATCACACCAATACTAAATGTTGTACCTTCTGGTTTCTCTCTCCAAAATTTTCGGAAAGTAGTTTTATTATACGCGTTATTTCTGATAAGCCATTCTTTCGCTAAAGGTTTATACAACTCACTAGCAAGTTTGACTGATCTGATGATAAATTTAATTTCTCTTCCACTTAACAATCTAATACCATTTTTCTTGATATCGAGCTCTGACAAAAGTTTTCTGATATAAAGAGCTTCATGTTCTTTAGGGAAGTACTGGGTTTTAATAATATCATTCACCTTAATCAATTCATGTTCTAAACTGTTTTTCTTAAGTTTTTCTATTTCATCAAGAACATGCGTTGTGAGAGTTGCATGAGGCTTCTCCATGTGCGGGTGATCGTGATTTATACTAAAATCATGAGCACTGTTACATGCTACTTCATTCATATTAGACGATGTTGTATTATCATCTTCAATGATGTATGTGTAATTTTTAGTTTTTAAATGTGTGACTGGGGTCTCTCCCAATTTGGATGATCCGTATAAGAATGGTTTTGTAATTAACCCAACTTTAACGGAGTGAGTTTTATTATTGTTCTTACCAAGAATTTTATCAAACTTATCACATAAATAATGTTTACACATATCATTCATCTTAAGAAAGATACGTATTTCAAAGGAATGCGTGTACTTATTTCTAAAGTTGTTTCTGTTTTTCACTTGAGGGTACATATGATCGGACTTAAAGAACGACATTGTGATGGGTTTTCCCATATAATCCAATGTAGTTATTAAAGACTGCCCGATTTTTCTTGTTAAATCATTAATGGGAAGCTCATATGTAGATGCCTCAGTGAATACCGTATAGTATAGAAATAAGCATGACACACTTTGCTCTACTTCAAAGAAGTGCAGGCTGTTACCAGCTGCTTTTCTTTCCTCATAACGTCTAAAGAAATCATCAATATACTCGGGAGGGACTGAATAAGCACGTTTTTTATTATTGTCTATTATATTAGCCAAATGAGTATCACAATCATACTCTTTGATGTATGCCATAAATTCGCCGAATGCATCATCACGCTCAGCTTCATTTAGATGTTTGATAACTCGATTAATTCCTCCAGTAAAAGACATATTGTTATTATATATCTAATTTTTAGACATTAGCGAATATAATATTATAGTGATATTATTGTTTCAATGGGAGTAAAAACAATTTTATCAGATAATTATTAATTCAATTTTTTTAAATTTGAATTAGCAATATAACATTTACTGGAAAACGTCATAATTGTGTCAAAAACAAAAATGGCAGTATTCTGCAAAGAGCATGGTTTGCTTATGGAAATCAACGATAAACGTGATGATTTCATCTTCAATTGTTCATATGGTTGTGAAGAAGAAGGAGATCCAGCCGATTCACTCGTTTCAGAAGTTCATCGAAAAATTACATTAGAAGATAATCATGAATTTTGGAAGAACATAGCTTTTGATATTACCAATGAGAAAGTCAATAAAAAATGCGTTGACAAAAAATGTCAAAAAAATATTATGGCTAAAGTTCGATTAGAATCGGGTGTTCCAGCATTTGTATGTCAATGTGGTGCTAAATGGAAGAAATCATGGTCTAAATGATTTCTTATGCAACTTATTGATAATAGTTTTCATTTGGATGATAATATCAATACCAAATAATTTTTTGATTTTCTCAATAATAGGTGCGTTAGCTTCTCTGCTAAGGATCACATTCCACTTAACACATTGGGCAGCCAAACTAGCTTTAAATTGGTTAAGCATTTTTGCTAATATACCAGCATGTGCATATGAATCAATGAACAACTTGTTAGATGTGATTGAAGTAATTGGAATATCAATAGTCATAAACCATTGATTCATGTTATCCTCAAACAAAATATGAGATGTTTTGGTTGGCATGTTAAGAAGCTTGCGGAAAATCAAGAATTTCATCATAGACATAAGCTGTCCGTGGCTGCTTAAGATAACATTGTTCACGTTTTGAAGAGGGTGGCCTTTTCGCGCAGCAAACATTTTAGGGCCTTCGAATGGAGTTTTAGACAAATTGTCAGTAACAATACATTTCTCAATTTTCTTGTTGATATAAGCCATTTCAGTAGAATATGATTGAGTATGAAGACCAAGCAATTTTCTTAATTCGATAAGAGTATCCATCTTAGTAGTTAATTCACCTTCATCGTATGTTGCACATCTAATAGGCTTAATAAATTTATTATTTTGATAAATACAAGGTTGTTTAGATCTATAAATCAATGTACGTTCCCGACAATCTGAATACATACAGTCTCCATCGTCAACTGGAGTTACTTCATTATCACGCGTGTATTTATAAGGGCATTTACGCTCTGGTTTTTTAGCCGCTGCAGAAGAACTTTTGTCAATTTTAGATGGTTTAACATAATCAGCTTTAGATAATGCAATTGATGGTTTTGAAGTTGCCTTTGGTTTGCGCGCAGGTTTTGTTGGCGCTTTCTTCTTTTTGATGACAATTTTATTTTTCGGTTCAGGCTCAGCAAGATCTAAATCCAAATTAATATCATCATCACTAATAATAACGTCTTCAATAATAATATCATCAATAATATCATCAGAGCTTACGGCAGGGGCAGGGGCATCAGCTTCTTTATCAGAGCTTGAAGCAGAAAAAGGGTCATCAGATCGAACATGTGATTTAGACAGCTCTGAATTAGTCCATTCAGAAGCTTCGGGACAAAGCTTTAATAAAGCTTTGTATGTATTTTCACCAGATCCTCGAGCAGTTGTGTCATCAACTGCATATGAGGGGATCGAAATCATACGACGCTTGTTAATAGTCTTCAATCCTTGTTTAGGACCATGTTCGTAGTATTTAACTAATACTCTACCTGGTTTGGCTCTAAGGAGTTTACAAGCAAAACTCAGGGGATTGGTCACTCCAGTTGTTTCCTTAGTTGAGTGTAAGCTAAGAAATTCCTGTATTTCCTTATCAGATAACGACTGTTGAAGCTCACCAATAGCAAAAAGCGCGATTTTGCTATCACGTTTAGCCACAGCTTTTGGAAAAGCTGATTTCAGCTCATCAATTTGATAGAAATTTTTAGAAAGTTGACTATCCATTATCTCCATGAATATATAATTTACTTTTATACTGATGTACTTGTACAACTTTATACTAATACTTTTATACTAACACTATTATATTAGATTTAAAATGTATACAAATTTAGGTCTTATAATTATTATCACATATCCCTCTGGTGATTT
>OBIY01000773.1_pt1 | contig 11271 bp, 10 predicted proteins | sample 1519841 | NCBI WGS metagenome assembly OBIY01 (sample SAMN03019774, study PRJEB22545) | beach sand metagenome | biome: beach; feature: sea beach; material: beach sand | place: USA: Municipal Pensacola Beach, FL | collected 2010-07-30 | depth 30-40 cm m
GCCGCTTCAAGATCGCGATAAAGATCGCGATGCGCGCCCTTGAGATACGCGGCGCCCGCCGACGGCTCGTAGCCGGGCAGCACCTGCGGCGTGATGCGCAGGTTGATCAAACGCTCGATACTGCGCAGGAGCCCGATTTCGTCCGGCGCCACCAGCGAGATCGCCCGCCCGTCTCTGCCGGCGCGCCCGGTGCGGCCAATGCGGTGCACGTAGTCGGCCGGCACCTGCGGCAGGTCGTGGTTCACCACCAGCGGCAGCTGGTCGATGTCCAGGCCACGCGCAGCGATGTCGGTCGCCACCAGCACCCGCAGATCACCGCTCTTGAAGCCTTCCAGCGCCCGGGTGCGGGCTCCCTGGCTCTTGTTGCCGTGGATGGCCGCGCTGCGCAGCCCGTCCTTCTCGAGCTGCTCCGCCAACCGGTTGGCGCCATGCTTGGTGCGGGCGAACACCAGCACCTGACGCCAGTTATTGCTGCCAACCAGCCAGGACAGCAGCTCGCGCTTGCGGGTCTTGTCGACCGCGTACGCTTCCTGCGAGATGCGCTCGACCGTGGTGTTTCGCGGCGCCACGTCGATCTCCACCGGCCGGCGCAGGAACTGGCCGGCCAGGTCGCGAATTTCCTGGCTGAACGTGGCCGAGAACAGCAGGGTCTGCCGATCGCTGGGCACGCGGGCAAGAATCCGTCGCATGTCGCGGATGAACCCCATGTCGAGCATGCGGTCGGCCTCGTCCAGCACCAGAATTTCCACCGCATCCAGCGACACCGTGCCCTGCTGGAGGTGATCGAGCAGACGGCCGGGCGTGGCGGTCAACACATCCAGGCCCCGCGCCAGCGCGGTCACCTGCGGATTGAAGCCCACACCGCCGAACACCACGGCGCTTTTCAGGCGCAGTTCACCGCCGTACGCGCTGACGCTGTCGCCGACCTGCGCCGCCAGTTCGCGCGTGGGCGTGAGAATCAGGGCCCGCACCGTACGCGGGCGCAGGGGGCGCCCCGAGTCGGCGAGACGCTGCAACATCGGCAGCGCAAACCCGGCTGTCTTGCCGGTACCGGTCTGGGCGGCGGCCAGCACATCCTGGCCGGCGAGGACCACCGGCACGGCCTGCTGCTGGATGGGAGTGGGATTGGCGTAGCCGCGTGCGGCCACGGCACGACACAGCTCAGCGCGCAGGCCGAGCGTGGCAAATGGCATTGAGAGATCCTTCGGTAGTAACCGGGCCGAACGAGATAGTCGAGGCCGGTCAGAAACAAGACTGGCGCTCACGGCGCCGACAGAGACCGGGCGCCGCGAGCGCGGCAACCCAATAATCGGCTAGTTTACCCCGGCTTGCCGCGCGACGGCTAAAACCCGCGTCCAAGGCGCCGATAAACTGTCCGAGGTGGGCCCGCCTCGCTGCCCGGCCCGGGAAGTCGATCGCCATGACGTCGCCAAACCGCCGCAACTACTACCGCATTCTCCACCTGCAGCCGGACGCACCGGATGCGGTGATCCGCACCGCCTACCGCACCCTGATGCAGACACTGCGCCAGCACCCGGACCTCGGTGGCGACGGTGCCACCGCCAGCCTGCTCAACGAGGCCTACGCCACGCTGTCAGACCCGGACCGGCGCGCCGCCTACGACGCGCAGCTCGGCGATCCTGAGCACGCCTCGCCTCCACCGCCTTGCCCACCTGCCGCGCCGGACAGGCAGTGCCCGTACTGCCTGTCCGGAATCGCCGTGCAGTCCCCGGGCACGAGCCACCGGCGGTGCCAGGTGTGCGGCAGTCCGTTGTCGCCCCCACCGGGCGCGCAACAGTTCAACGAGGCGCGACGGGCCTTCGATCGCCGAACCCTGGCCGCTCCGGTGGAGTACTTCCTGCGCCAGGACAGCGGACCACGCGCGGCGATGCTCGAGGATTTCTCGCCGGCCGGCGCCCGGATGACACTCGACCACCACCTGCCCCCGCACACGGTACTGGCGCTCAAAACACCGTTGTTCGACGCGCTGGCCCAAGTGGTGGACTGCCAACCGGCACCGTCACGCAAGCACTGGCAACTGCGTGTGCAGTTCCTGACGCTGGCGCTGACGGCACCGGCCGGCAGCCTGGTCACCACCCACGTCTAGCAGCAGCGGCGTACCTGCGACCAGTCCGCCGCCTGACGCTGCTTGAAGAAGGTGCGCCGGTCCAGCACCGGCCGGTCGGGATGTACCGCCGCGTGGTGTGCCAGATAGCGCTCGTAGGCGTCGTCACCACTGACCGCCCGCAGCCACGACCAGAACGCGCGCACCAGCTTCATGCCGACTCCTGCGCCGGTGTCATGCCGGCACTCTGGCGCACATGGCGCAGGCACACCCGCGTCATGTCGGCCAGGATCAACCACAGCAACCCCACGAACAGCACCGTCAGCCAGCCATCCAGGCGCTGGTTGAAAATCAGCTGCGGCGCCACCGCGGCCTTCTCCGGTGGCAACACGCCCGCCGCCAGCTTGCTGGCCAGGTCATTGGCACCGGCAAAGAAACCCAGGCGCGGGTCATCGCTCATCACTTTTTGCCAGGCGGCGCTGCTGGTGACCACCGTCAGCCAGGCCAGCGGCAGGCCGGTGACCCAGAAATAGCGCTCCCGCCCGGTCTTGACCAGGATGGCGGTGCCCACCGACAGGGCAATGGCCGCCAGGATCTGGTTGGAAATGCCGAACAGCGGCCACAGGATGTTGACCCCGCCGGCCGGATCGATAACGCCGATGTACAGAAAGTACCCCCACCCGGCGACCACCAGCCCGCTGCACAGCAGCACCGACGGATACCAGGCCGTGCGCCCCAGCGCCGGCACGAAGTTGCCCAGGAAATCCTGCAGCATGAACCGTCCCACGCGCGTACCGGCATCCAGGGTGGTCAGAATGAACACCGCCTCGAACATGATCGCGAAGTGGTACCAGACCGCCAGCATCCCCTGACCGAAGGCGCTGCTGAAGATGCTGGCCATCCCCACGGCCAGTGACGGCGCCCCGCCGGTGCGCGCGAACAGCGTCGCCTCGCCCATTTCCCGGGCGAGCGACTCCATCTGTTCGAGCGTGACCGGGAAGCCCCAGGAAGAAATGGTCGCCACCGCCTGCGCACCCTCGCCGACCACGCCGGCGGCGGTGTTGATGGCGAAGAACACGCCCGGCTCCAGCACGCAGGCGGCGATCAGCGCCATCAGGGCCACGAACGACTCCAGCATCATGCTGCCGTAACCGATCATGTGGATGTCGCGCTCATCGGTCAGCAGCTTGGGCGTGGTGCCCGAACTGACCAGCGCATGGAAGCCGGATACCGCACCGCAGGCGATGGTGATGAACACGAAGGGAAACACCTTGCCGGCGAAAATCGGCCCCGTGCCATCCACGAACTGCGTCAGCGCCGGCATGTGCAGTACCGGGTTCAGCCACACGATGGCCACGGCCAGCAACGCCACCGTACCGAGCTTCATGAACGTGGACAGGTAATCGCGCGGCGCCAGCAGCAGCCACACCGGCACCACCGCCGCCACGAAGCCATACACCATGATTCCGTAGGCGATGGTCAGCGGCCCGTGGTCGAACCAGGTCCGCAGCGTTGGCTGCTGGTCCACCCAGCCACCGCCCCACACCGCCAGCAGCAGCAGCGCGATGCCGATGGCACTGCCCTCGAGCACCCGGCCGGGCCGGATGCCGCGCATGTAGACACCCACCAGAATGGCAATCGGCACGGTCGCCAGCACGGTGGCGGTGGCCCAGGGGCTGTGCTTCATGGCGTTGACAATCACCAGCCCCAGCACGGAAATCAGGATGATCAGGATCATCAGCGTGCCGATCAGCGCTGCGCCACCGCCGACCGGACCCAGCTCGTCACGGGCCATCTGGCCCAGGCTGCGGCCGTTGCGCCGGGTGGAGAAGAACAGCACCGTCATGTCCTGGATGCAGCCACCGAGCACGGCGCCGACCAGGATCCACAAGGTCCCCGGCAGGTAGCCGAACTGCGCTGCCAGCGTTGGCCCGACCAGCGGCCCCGGCCCGGCGATGGCCGCGAAGTGGTGGCCAAACACCACCCAGCGGTTGGTGGGCACGAAATCGCGGCCATCGTTGATGCGTACAGCCGGCGTTGCCCGCCCGCCGTCGACCAGCAGCACGCGCGTCGCCACCCACGCGCCGTACACGCGATAGCCGATGGCATACACACACACCGCCGCCGCAATCAGCCACCAGGCGTTGATCGACTCGCCACGCGCCAGGGCAATGCCCCCGAACACGAACGCGCCCAGCCCCGCAACTACCAACCAGAACAACAGCTTGCGGACCGACATGCAACCTCCCCTGAAACTCTCGCCCACTCGCGCCCGGCGGCGCCAGGGCGCTAATGCTACCCGCTGCGGCGCGCATCTCATGCTCTATGCTTGATCGCTACCCGAGGAGCCCGACATGACCACAGCCGACGCCGACCGCTGGGAAGCCCGCTACCGTTCCGGCACCGCCGCCTACGCGGCGCAGCCCGCGCCGTTCGTGCAGCACTGGTTGCCACGCCTGCCACGCGGACGGGCGCTGGATGTGGCCTGCGGTCTCGGGGCCACCGCCATCGCGCTGGCCGAGGCCGGTTTCGCGGTCACCGGCATCGACATCGCACCGACCGCGCTGGCGCGCGCCCGGGAACACGCCGACCGCCGCGGCGTGCGGGTCGACTGGCAGTGTGCTGACCTGGCCGATCACCGCCTGCCGGCCGACCACTACGACCTCATCGTCAACATCCACTATGTCAACCGCGACCTGCTGGCGCAGTTCGCCGACGCGCTCAGGCCCGGTGGCTGGCTGCTGTTCGAGCAGCACCTGCGCTGGCCGGAACCGGTGGCCGGCCCGGCTTCCGACCACTACCGCCTCAGGACCAACGAGCTGCGGCACCTGCTGTGGCAATTGCAGCTGGTGCATTACGAGGAAGGCCTATGCGACGCGGCGGGCAGCGACCGCCCCCTTGCCCTGGCGCGCGCCGCGGCCCGGCGTCCCGGCTGACGGCGCCGCATACAATCGACGCAAGACGTGCACACACCGTAGGCACCCGCATGGACAGCAGCGATCTGAACGTCATTCGCGCCCTGCAGGACTGGGTCCGGGCAGGCGGGCGCGGCCATCTGGTCACCGTCGTAAAAACGTGGGGCTCCTCGCCACGACCCGCCGGGTCACTGCTGGCGGTGGGCGGGCCGGGACACCTGATGGGATCGGTGTCCGGTGGCTGCGTGGAGGACGACCTGGTGGCCAGACTGCGCAGCGGGCAGGTCGCCTCGGAGCGCCCCGAACGCGTGGTGTACGGCGTCTCGCGCGAGGAAGGCGAACGCTTTGGCCTGCCCTGCGGCGGCACACTGGAACTGGTCTGCGAGTCGATAGACGACGCCGAGGCCCTGGAGCCGGTGCGTCAGGCGCTTGAACAACGCCGGGCCGTGTGCCGCGAACTCGACCTGAACACCGGCACCACCCGCCTGCTGCCCGCACAGCCCCACACCGCCGCCTGCCGGCTTCAGGACAGCCGGCTGCGCAAGGTGTTCGGGCCGCAGTGGCAACTGATCATCATCGGCGCGGCCGAGCTGTCGCGCTGCATCGCCCAGCTGGCGCAGGCGCTCGACTACCACGTGGTGGTCTGCGACCCGCGCGCCGACTATGCCGCCACCTGGGACGTGCCCGGCACCGAATTGGTGGCCGGCCTGCCGGACGACCTGATCCGCGCGCGCGTCAGCGACGAGCGCTCGGCCATCATCACCCTCACCCACGACCCGCGCGTGGACGACATGGCCCTGATCGAGGCCCTCGAATCACCCGCCTTCTACGTCGGTGCGCTCGGCTCGCGGCGCACCACCGACGCCCGCCTGGAGCGCCTGCGCCAGCTGGACGTCCCCGCCACCGCCCTGGCGCGCCTGCATGCCCCCATCGGCCTGCCCATCGGCTCGCACGCGCCCATGGAGATCGCGGTCGCCATCGCGGCGGAACTGATCGCCGCGCGCAACAACGCACTCGGCGGCGCCCGTGACCGGCTGGCCGACCCCGCCGCGCGCAAAGCCGCCAGCGCTGCGTGAGTACCTGCCCCACCGTCGGCATCCTGCTGGCCGCCGGCGCGGGCAGGCGCTTCGGTGGCGACAAACTGCTGGCGCCCCTGCATGGCCGGGCACTGGTGCTGCATGCACTGGCGGCGCTGCACCCGGCAGTCGATCGGGTGATTGCCGTCGTGCGCCCCGGCGCTGGGGCATTGGCCGACGCTCTTGAACAGGCCGGCGCCCAGGTGGTGGAGTGCCCACGGGCCACCCTGGGCATGGGCCACAGCCTGGCCTGCGGCGCCGACCACGCGCCGCCCACCGCCAGGCTGCTGGTATCCCTGGGCGACATGCCGGCCGTGCGACCGGACACCATCCGGCGCGTGCGTCGGGCGCTGGAGCGCGGAGCGGTCATCGTCGTGCCGACCCATCATGGCCACCGTGGCCACCCGGTGGGTTTCGCCTCCGCCCTGCAGCGGGAACTGACCCGGCTGGTCGGCGACCAGGGCGCCCGCGCCCTGCTGCAGCGGCACGCCGCCGACGTGCGGGAAATCGCTGTGGATGACCCCGGAATCCTGCACGACGTCGACACCCCGACCGACCTGTCGGAAACAACCGCCCGCGCGTTGAACCCCGCCCCCCGCGCCCCCACCGACCGATGACGGTCATCCTGCGCATTTGGGCCGGCACACATCACGCGGTATCCTTGGAAGTTCTGCCGTTTTGCACGAACGGTCGGCTGCGTGTCTGATCGGCCTCCGCTGGCTCGTTATCCGGCACCGGCCCGGTTTGGCCCTGACAAGACCCGAACGGGCGCTCCAGGGTTGTTTTCAGTCATGTCATCGCAATCCACCCGGAGGCTAGATATTTCCGCTATCGATCCTCACATGTGTCTCACCCGTAACCGGCGACGCGCGCCGGTATCGCTCCAATGGACAAGGAAAGCCATGTTCAAGAAAACCTCCTGCGCCGTGGGCACGCTTGCCCTGTGCGGCCTGCTGAACACCGCGACCGCCGCTGACATTGCCGCCGGCACCGTCATCAATGTCGACAACATCGACCAGGTCAAATCCCAGACCTTCGAAGGCCGCCCCCTGTCGGATTTGATCCTGCCCACGCAGGAAAAAATGATTCGCGAGTTTGGGCTGCAGATGCGCCTGCGGGCGAGCGAGGAGCTGCCCATCGATCCGCGGCTGGTCTCCGCCACCGAGGAACACGCGGGCAAGGTGACGCTGGACGACAAGAACCGCCTCCAGAACTTCGTCACCGGCATGCCGTTCGCGAACATCGACGCCAACAACCCGGCCGACGGCATCAAGCTGGCCTACAACTTCATGCGCGGGCCGTGGTTTGCCGACGTCGTTGACTACAACCCGATGTATTTCGCGCTGATCAACGGCCAGAAGGGCTTCGAGCGTGAGCAGCACTGGCGCTTTGCCCGCTACCTGGCCAACGGCGCGCTGAATCCCGCCCTGGCCGACCCGAGCGGTGAAGTGGCCAAGTACGAAGTGGTTCTGAACAAGTACCCCAACGATTCGCGCGGTCTGGGCGTGCTGACCATCCAGTACACCGACGCCCGCCTGCCGGACGTGTACGCCTACGTGCGCAGTGTGCGGCGCGTGCGGCGCCTGTCCAGCAACGCCTGGGCGGACCCGCTGTCCTCGACCGACCTGCTGAATGACGAATCCTTCGGCATGAACCTGGATCCGTCCTGGTACGAGGACTGGAAACTGCTGGGCAAGCGCTGGATCCTGGCCTCGGTTCACTCCACCGTGGAAGTGCCCGCCGAAGGTGATGAGCGCTTCCCGATGATTGACATGAGCAAGGCGCCCTACTGGAACATCCTGGACGACTGGGAGCCGCGCGAAGTGTATGTGGTGGAAGGCAAGCCCGGTCGCGGCCACCTGCTCAACCGCAAGGTGCAGTACTACGACGCCAACCTGTACGCGCCGATGCTGCACTGGCAGGAGTTCTACGACCGGAAGAACGAGCTGTGGCGCATCGAGAACTGCAACTATCGTCCGACCAAGCGTAACGACGGCTCCATGGCGCCAACCGTGACCTATGTACCGGTCTACGACCTGCAGCGCCTGCACGCCACCATCGTGTTCGCCAACCCGGAAGGTCGCTTCAACTACGAAGGTGCCAAGGCGTCGGAATTCAGCCCGCAGGCCATTCCGCGTCTGATCAACTAAGGCAAGATCGCGCCGGCCTTGCGTCGGCGCACTCGACCGCGGGGACGTTCGCCGTCCCCCCAGCGCCCGCAGGCCTGACCGTCTGCGGGCGTTTTTTTGTCCGGCGCCCGGCCGCGGCCAATGCTAAGGTTCACGCACACGGCACGAACGAGGAAAATGCGTGGACATGTCGCTGCGGACCGCCAATACAGCCGCCGCCTGCGTGACCCCGGCCACCTTCGCGCATGCCCGGGTCACCGGCGCCCCCTCGAAGGCCGGCATCACACCCCCGAACCTTCGCAAGACCACCTGACATGCCCCGTCCCCCTCGGTTGCTGGACCTGATCGGCGCGCTGGTGGGCACGCCATCGGTCAGCAGCTTCGAACGCGGCCTGGACCACGGCAACCGCGCCGTCATCAACTTGCTGGCCACCTGGCTCGAGGACCTGGGGTTCCGGGTCCAGATCCAGGATCTCGACACCGACCCTGCCAAGGCCAACCTGATCGCCACACTCGGCGCGGGCGAGGACGGCCTGGTGCTCGCCGGCCATACCGACACCGTGCCCTGCGAACCGGCGCTGTGGCAACGAGATCCGTTCACGCTGCACGAAGCGGACAACCGGCTGTACGGACTCGGCACCGCAGACATGAAGGCCTTTCTGGCACTGGCTATCGAAGCCGCGCGTGACCTGCGCCCCGCCGACCTGAAACGCCCACTGGTGCTGCTGGCCACCGCCGACGAGGAAAGCGGCATGCTCGGTGCACGCCGGCTGGCCGAAGCCGGCCGCGCGCTCGGCCGGCACTGCATCGTCGGCGAGCCTACCGGCCTGAAACCCATCCGTCAGCACAAGGGGATCTTCGACGAGCGGATCCGAGTGGTTGGCCGCAGCGGCCACAGCAGCGATCCCACGCTCGGCAACAGCGCACTCGAGGGCATGCATGACGTCATCGGTGCGCTACTGGCCTGGCGCACCGAGCTGCAGGCCCGTTACCACGATCCGGCCTTTCACGTGCCGGTACCGACGCTCAACCTCGGCCACATCCACGGTGGCGACAACCCCAACCGGATTTGCGGCGCCTGCGAGCTGACACTGGACCTGCGCCCGCTGCCGGGCATGGACACCGCCGCCCTGCGCGAGGCACTGCACCAGCGCGTGCGCGCCGCGCTGGCGCCGCGAGGGCTCAAGGTGGAGTTCGAAGCCATCTTCGACGGCCTGCCCCCCATGGTCACACAGGCCGACGCACACATCGTGCGCCTGGCAGAGCAGCTCAGCGGCGCTCCCGCCGGGGCCGCCGCGTTCGGCACCGAAGGCCCCTATTTCAATGCGCTCGGCTGCGAAACGGTGATCCTGGGGCCTGGAAACATTGAACAGGCGCACCAACCAGACGAATATCTGGCGCTCGACCGCCTCACACCCACCGTCGAACTGCTTAAACAGGCCATCTCGCGCATCTGCCAATAACACACCCGGTGTGCCGTCACCGGCAGCCGTGCCCACCACGGCTGCGGTCCATCAACCGTGCCCGCCCCACGCCAACCCTCTTACCTCCCACAAGAAAACCGAGGAATCACACCCATGTCGTCCACCCCAACCGTCAGCGACATCATCGATCAGCGGCCCCTGTCTGGCGTGCAATGGTGGGTATTGGCCCTGTGTACCCTGGTGGTGCTGCTCGATGGTTTCGACGTGCAGGCCGCGGCCTTCACCGGCCCGGCCATCGCGGCCGCCTGGGATATCGACCGGGCCCACATGGGGCCCGTGTACGCGGCGGGACTGGCCGGCATGGCGGTGGGCGCGTTGTTGCTTGGCCCACTTGGCGACCGCTATGGCCGGCGCCCGGCACTGCTGCTGAGCGTGCTTGCGTTCGGCGGATTCACGCTGCTGACGGCCTGGGCACAGAACTTCGAACAGCTGGTGGCCATGCGCGCACTGACCGGCATGGGGCTCGGCGGCGCCCTGCCGAACACAACAGCCCTGATGAGCGAATACGCCCCCCGTCGACAGCGCAACCTGTGCATTGCCATCACCTTCCTGGGCATTCCGCTGGGCGGCATCATCGGCGGCGTGCTGGCCAGCTGGCTGCTGCCGCGCTTCGGCTGGCCTTCCGTCTACATCGTCGGTGGCCTGGCCCCGCTGGCGCTGCTGCCGCTGCTGTGGCGCGTGCTGCCGGAGTCGATCGCCTTCCTGGTGACCCGCCGCAATCTGACCGAGGCCGCCGCCATCCTGCGCCGGATCGACCCGGATGCCGCGCTGCCGGCGCCCACAGGCGGACAGGATGCTCCCGCTGAACGGTTTCCCGTGCGCACACTGTTCGCCCCCGGCTATGCCGGTGACACCCTCAAGCTGTGGGCGACCTTCTTCACCAACCTGATCGCCATCTATTTCCTCATCAGCTGGATTCCCACCCTCGTGGTGGAAGCCGGCTTCGCCATCACCTATGCCACCTGGGCCACGGTGGCGCTGAATCTGGGTGGCGCCATCGGCCCGCTGTTGCTGGCGCACCTGACGGCCCGACGCGGCACGCGCCACATGCTGCCGGCCGCGCTGCTGCTGGCCGCGCTGAGCGTGGTGGTCACCGGACGGGTGCACCACTCGCTGCCACTGCTGCTGACACTGGTGTTCTGCTGCGGGTTCTTCTCGTTCGGCGCACAGATCAGCCTGAACGCCCTCACCGCGTACATCTACCCCACCCATGCCCGCTCCACCGGTGTCGGCTGGGCGCTGGGCATCGGCCGTATCGGATCCATCCTGGGTCCGCTGGTCGGCGGCCTGCTGTTGCAGATGAAGCTCGGCCTGGCGAACTATTTCTTGACCTTCAGCACGCTGCTGATCGCCGCCGCGCTCTCTGCCTTCACCATCCGGCGGCACCAGCCGCCGGCGTAAAGGCTCGCCGCCGCGCAGACAGACCATCCGGCACGGATACATCCGCGCGGCAGGACGCCGGTTCTGCTGAGAATCGGCGAGCTGTCGTCGCGACGCTGCCCCGGCGCTTAAAAACGGTCCGGTTGGCGGTCCGGACGCAGCGCGCCTGGACGGCCAGGCCGCACGGTCGGGAACTGGCTCCCGACCCGTGCGGCGGGTGTG
>OBIY01000774.1_pt1 | contig 11257 bp, 10 predicted proteins | sample 1519841 | NCBI WGS metagenome assembly OBIY01 (sample SAMN03019774, study PRJEB22545) | beach sand metagenome | biome: beach; feature: sea beach; material: beach sand | place: USA: Municipal Pensacola Beach, FL | collected 2010-07-30 | depth 30-40 cm m
AGCCGCGCTTCAGGAACATCGACAACCGCGCTTCAGGAACATGTCCACCAGGTGTTCCGGCGGCTGCAGGTCGGCCACGCGACAACCGCGCTTCAGGAACATGTCCACCAGGTGTTCCTTGCGGCTGCGGGCCGAGGCCAGCCGGGCGTCGGCCTGCTTGCCGCGACGGTCGATCACATCCTTGGCGAGATCGCCGAACACGGCGCCGAACGGCAGCACCCTGGCCACACCGGCCACCACCTCGCCGGTGCGCGAGCGGGTGACCGACTCGGTGGCGCCGCGCACCGCCCCCTTCTCGCCGGCATGCGGCGCCAGGATGGCGTCCATTGCCTGCACCTGGGCGGCGATGCCGGCGCAGTCGAGGTCGTTGTCGCCCAGCTGCACGCGGTCGACCAGGATGACCTCTTCGGCCACCAGTGGCGACGCCAGCAACACGGCCATGAGGGGAACAAGACGCAGCGGCGGGAACATGGCGGGATGACGGGTCTCGACGGCTTGGATACGGCCACGCGTTTGACCACGCGGCGGGGCAACGGTGCGCCGTCATTCTGGCAGAAGCACCCGGTCATCGGACTGTGCGGCGTTCCGGCACGTCCCCGGCAACGGTGCCCGCCGCCGTGTGCCGACACCACCGGCACTCAGCGCGGTGCGATCCGTTCGCGCCGGTACGCCTCGGCCAGGAACTGCGGCTGCGCCCAGGCGTCGATGTCGACATCGCGTTCGAGATAGCCGTGCCGGTGCAGGAAGTCGATCTGCACCCGCAGGCGGTGGCGCATGGCCCGGTCCAGCGAGGGCCACACCGTGGCGTGGTAGTCGCCGCGGTAGGAGGCCGCCACGTCCTGCGGCTCGACGCCGATCTCGGCCGCCCAGATGCGCGTGGTGGCGGCCCTGTCCTGCGCCGCCCGGGCGGCGCCGCGCAGCAGCACCTGCAGGTAGCGCGTGACCAGGTCCGGCGCCTCCCGCACCACGTTGCCGCTGATGGTGACCAGGCGCGGGTTGCCGTTGATGACGTGATCCGGGTCGCGCGCGTCGAGCAGGTCGTAGATGCAGCGCAGGCGGTCGCCGTACAGGCGCAGCAGGCGCGCCGGCTGCACGTTCTTGGTGAACACCACGTCCACGCGGCCGTCGAGCAGCGCCTGGGTTTCGTGGTCGAACATCGTGGCCTCGAACGCCTTGCGCCCGGCGCCGGTGTCGGGATTTGCCACCTGCTTGAAGTCGTTGTCGATGACGGTATCGACGAATTGCACGTCGGTCGCCGTCATGCCGTGCTCGGCCAGCGCGCACAGGAAGCCGCGCTCGGTGTTGGCGCGCATGAAATCGGTCAGCAGCTTCGGATGCAGCGGCAGCGAACAGCGCCGTCCGGCCAGGTCCGTGAAGCGCGCGATGTCCGAATCGGCCCGCACCAGAAACGCCAGCGAATCGCGCACGAAGGTCAGGCCCAGCAGCGCCGTGTCGGCGCCGCGGCTGCGCGCCCAGATCGGTGGCACCGCGCCGCCTTCGCGCACCGCGTCATCCAGGTGATGATCGAAATGCGACCTCAGCATCCGGTCGCGGCCGAGTTCCTTGATATTGCGGAACGCCACCGTGCCATCGCCGAACTCCGCGTCGAACAGGCCGGTTTCGAGCGCCACGCCGGTGGCGGTGGCCACCGGACAGCGGGTGTACCACAGGGTGTGTGACACGGCGTACCTCCAGACGGTCAGTCACCAGGGCGCGCGCACATGGGCGGCGGGCCGCTTTCGGGCCGGATGCCTCGCGCCGCGACCCGATCACGCCGACGCGCACCACCGCGTCGACCGGGAACCTGCCCGGGTGTTCCCTGACGGGCGGGACGCGGACCGCGGCGCCTGGCTAACGATTGTTTATCACACCCCCGCGCGTCACGGACTCGGTGGTATCTTCGGGCCTTTCGCCCGGTCAGCAGATAAGAGGAGATACCGCCATGGCCCCCTACACCCGCAGCGAAGCCAAAGCGTGGGCGCGCGCCCACATGATCAAGTCCACCAATGCCGTTCCGACACCGTTCAAGGCCGACTTCAGCCTTGACCTGCCGACCCTGTCGGCGCACGTCGACCGCTGGGCCAACGAGGGTCTGTACGGCCTGATGACCGGTGGCAACACCGCCGAGGCGTGGAACATGACGCCCGACGAATGGTGGCAGTACAGCGAGACCGTGGCCAAGGCCAACCAGGGCCGCATGATGCTGACCTCGGTGATCCTCGACCCGTCGCCGTTCACGGTGATCGAAAAGGCCCACCGGCTGGCGGAACTGGGCTTTCACCTGATCGAGGTGATCAACCCGGTCATCCAGTTGCGCTCGGACACCGACCTGTACGGGTTCTACAAGTACCTGTCCGACCACAGCCCGCTGGGCATCGTGCTGTACAACACGCCGACCGCCGGCGTGGTGCTCAACCACGGCCTGCTGAACCGCCTGGCCGACCTCGAAATGGTGGTCGGCATCAAAAACGGCCTGCTGAACCCGGCCGATACCATCGCCCTGCGCAAGCACACCGGCGACCGCATGGTGGTCACCGAGCCGATGGAGAGTTTCTACCTGTGGGACGCCATCGTGCACGGCGGACAGTGCCTGTTCGGCACCTGCGAGTACGTGATGTTCGGCAAGCAGCGCGACACGCTGGTGAAGTGCATGGAACTGGCCAACGCGGGCAAGTTCGACGAGGCACTGCCACTGTACCGGCAGCTGGACCCGATCCGCGATCTGATGAACGACATCTTCGTCTGGAACATCGTGCGCAAGAACCAGTACTCGCTGGCGCCGATCAAGTACTGGTTCGAGCTGCTGGGCATGCCGATGGGGCCGTGCCGCCCGCCGCTGGAACCGTACGCCGACGAGGCGATGAAGAAGACCGTCCGCGAGGGGCTGCTCAAGCACGGCGTGATCGACAGCGTGCCGGCCGCCGCCGCGGCCTGAGCCACCCTTTGACAGGCGCCGCCGTGTCCGGCCGACGCGGCGGCAACCCCCGGAGGGCCACGCCATGCCCGGTGTATGTGACCCCCTGCTGAGCACCGAGCGCGCCACCGCCATGGTCACCGCGGGCGTGTGGCGTGACGAACTGCTCACCGACCTGCTCGACGCGCTGGCCGACCGCTCCCCGAACCGGCTGGCGGTGGCCGACCACAACAGCATGAGCGGCGTCGCCACGCGCCTGTCGTGCCTGCAGCTGCAGCATCGCGTCGACCGCATCGCGCTGGGGCTGGTCGGGCTCGGCGTGCAACCGGGCGACGTGGTGGCCTTTCAGCTCCCCAACTGGTGGCAGTTCATCGCCCTGCACCTGGCCTGCCTTCGCATCGGCGCGGTCAGCAACCCGCTGATGCCGATCTTTCGCGAGCGTGAACTCGGCTTCATGCTCGACTTCGCCAGGGCACGGGTCCTGGTGATCCCGCACCGCTTTCGCGGCCACGACTACCCCGCCATGATCGCCGGCCTGCGCAGCGCGCTGCCCGCGCTCGAGCACGTGCTGGTGGTGGGCGGCGACGGGCCGGATGGTTTCGAGCGCACGCTGCTCGAGACACGCTGGGAGGACGACCTCGACCGCGACGCCGAGTTCGGCCGCCGGCGGCCCGATCCGAACGACGTCATTCAGCTGCTCTACACGTCGGGCACCACCGGCCAGCCGAAGGGCGTGATGCACACCTCCAACACGCTGCTGGCCGGCGTGCGCGCCTATGCCGACGGCATCGGCCTGTCGGGCGCGGACGTGTGCTTCATGGCCTCGCCCCTGGCACACCAGACCGGCTTCATGTACGGCCTGATGCTGCCGCTGGTGCTCGGCACGCACGTCATCCTGCAGGACGTGTGGGACCCGGTTCAGGCCTGGAAAACCATCCAGTCCGAACGCGTCACCTTCTCCATGGGCGCCACGCCGTTTCTGGCCGACCTGGTCAATGCGCCGAACGCGCCCGCGCCCGCCGACTGTCACCTCCGGCAGTTCGTCTGCGCCGGCGCCCCGATCCCACGCGTGCTGGTGCAGAACGCCACCGAGAAACTCGGCCTTGGCGTGATCGCCGCCTGGGGCATGAGCGAGTGCGGCGTGGTGACCATGACCCGGCCGGACGATGCGCCGGACACCGTGTTCGGCAGCGACGGCCGGGCACTGCACGGCATGGCGGTTCGGGTGATCGACGACGCCGGCCAGGTGGTGCCGGCCGGCACCGAGGGCAGGCTCCAGACCCAGGGCAGCTGTTTGTTCGTGGGCTACCTCAAGCGCCCGGACGCCCATGGCGTGGACCCCGACGGCTGGTTCGACACCGGGGATCTGGCGCGCATGGACGCTGACGGCTACATCCGCATCACCGGCCGCGCCAAGGACATCATCATCCGCGGCGGCGAAAACATTCCGGTGGCGGAGGTCGAGGAGCTGCTGTACCGCCACCCGGCGGTGCAGGACGCCGCCATCGTCGCCATGCCCGACGCGCGGCTGGGCGAGCGAGCCTGCGCGTTCGTGACCCTGAAACCCGGCGCCGCTCTCGATTTCAACACCCTGACCGACTGGTTGAGGCGCTCCGGCCTGGCGCGCACCTACTGGCCGGAGCGGCTGGAACGGGTCGACGAGTTACCGCGAACGGCGAGCGGCAAGATCCAGAAATTCGCCCTGCGCGAACAGGCGCGAACCTTCGGCGACGCGCCGGCGTTCAGCGCACCGGCGGCACCGGACGCACGCTGACCGTCACCGGCGTGCCCGGTGCCAGATCCACGCGCAGGAAACTGCCGGGCTCGTCCAGGATCGGATGCGGCGCACCGCAATACCAGGCGGTGCTGGCACCGGCCGACACGTCGCGCGCCGCGTGGATGTGGCCCAGCGCCAGATAGTCGAACCCGGCAGCCGCGATCTCGTGCGCGTGAATGGGCGAGGAATTGCGCGACTCGCCATCCTCCGGCACGTGCACGCCGTGCGCCAAGCCCAGATGCCACAGGTCCTCGCGCAGGCGGCCCGGCGCGTCGGCCAGCGGCCGGTGGCCCGGATGATGGTCGACCAGCCCGCGGCCCCACACACTCACCCCCAGCTCCTCCAGCACCAGATGACGGCCGTCCATCTCGTGCAGCAGATGCAGCCCGGCACCGACGAAGTCGTGACGGTGATAGACGGCGTCCTCGGCCAGACAGTCGTGGTTGCCGGGGATCATCACCACGGTGAACGGCAGCTCGGCCAGGCGGGCACAGGCCCACTCGACGGTTTCCTCGCTGGCGCGGTTGTGGTCGAACAGATCACCGGCCAGCAACATCAGGTCCGGCTGCTCGTCACAGATGGCATCCAGCAGCGCATCGAACTGGGCACGGTCGCGATCGCGACGCTGGCGGTTCCAGTCACCACCGAAATAGTCGCTGTCGAGATGAATGTCCGAACAATGCGCCAGGCGCAGGGAACGGTGCATGGCGTTGTGAAACAGGCGTCTGCGGGGGAGCCCCCAAAGATACCACTGTGACGGCACGCAGGTCAGCGAATCGCTAGCGCGGACGTTCAGCCCCCAGCGAGATGCGGTGCATGACGCGTCGGTGCCCCGAATAGTCGTTGATCGGGTTGTGCTGGGTGCAGCGGTTGTCCCACAACGCCAGCGTGCCGACCTGCCAGCGCACACGGCAGGTGAACTCCGGCCGCGCAAGGTGCGTGAACAGATACTGCAACAGCGGCGCGCTCTCGTCCTCGGTCATGCCCTCGAAACGCACCGTATGGCCATAGTTGACGTACAGCAGCTTGCGACCGGTCTGCGGGTGCGTACGCACCACCGGATGCACCGCCTCGAACGCCGCGTCTGGCCGCCGCCGGGCACCCGCGTCGCTCAGCCGATCCTCGCGCGTTCGGGTGACATCGGCCTTGACCGAGGTGTTGACGGCTCTGAGGCCGTCGAGCAGCCCGCGCATGCCGTGCGACAGTGCCTCGTATGCGAGGTACATGTTCGCGAACAGCGTGTCCCCACCAACTGGCGGCACCTCGCGCGCCAGCAGCGTGGCGCCAACCGGCGGCGCGTCCAGATAGGCGGTGTCGGAATGCCAAAGACCGCCGAAATTGACGCACTCGTGCGGCTGCTTGATGACGGGAACGATCAGGGGATAGTCCGGCAGGCCGCGCAGCAGCGGGTATTCGACCGGCTCGCCAATACGCCGTGCAAACGCGAGGTACTGACTGGACGTCAGCGACTGATCCCGAAACAACAGCACCAGGTGCCGCAGCCAGGCAACCCGTATGTCATTCAGGGCCGCCTCCGGCAGGGCCGCCAGATCGACCCCACTCACCTCGGCGCCCAGCGCGCCGGCAAACGGCTTCACGCAGATGTGGTGGTACGCCATGCGCCCCTCCCCTTTCACCCCGCGGACCGGCGGAGCATAACCGGGGCAGCGCTAGTTGACGCGGGCGCGAATGCGCTGCTGGGCGAGCTGCGTCAGGGTGATGGCCTTGGCCACGTCCGCGCTCTTGCGGATGTGCCTGAGCATCAGGCTGCGGGCACCTTTCAGGTCCCGGTCAAGCAGATGCTGCAAGATGGCGTGGTGTTCGGCATAGGTCTGGTCGACCCGTTCGTAATGCGTGAAATCGAGCCGCCGCACGATGTGGATGTGATCGTTCACATCCTTTAGATAGCTCGCCAACACCGCGTTGCCGCTGCCGCCGGCCAAGGCCATGTGAAAGCCTTCGTCGCGCGTCACCATGGTCTCCACCGGCGGCGGCTTGTCCGGCACCTGGGCCGGGGCCCAGGCGGTGACGAGCTTGCGCAGTCGCGCGTCCGACATCGACACGCAGGCCAGCTCGAGCACCTGCATTTCGAGGGCAATGCGCACCTCGTAGTAATCGTTGATGACTTCGATGTCGATCTCGCGGATGAAGCAGCCCTGCTTGGGACGGATGGTGACGTAACCTTCCGCCGCCAGACGCTGCAACGCCTCGCGCACCGGCGTGCGGCTGACGCCGAACCGCGTCGCCAGTTCGTTCTCCGTGACCCGTTCCCCGGGGTACAGCGTGAAGCCCAAAATCATGTCCTTCAGCTGGCGGTAGATGTCGCGTGGACTGGCGGCAGCGCGGGTCACCATCGATAGCCTCGGCGGTTGTTCTGGATACGCACCATTGTATACAAGAGCGGCCCCACACTGGTGCACCCGAGCAGCAGCTTAGGGCACCCGTCACGCCCGATTTCACCGTTGTCGGCCAAAAAACCGACACCCCCGCCATTGGCACGCCTTTTGAATATCACGTTGTATACAATAGGTCCGTGCATTGACTGCCGGCCCACCCCACCCGAACGGAATCGCCAGTGATCAAGATCCCCGCCAGGCCTTACCCGCTGCAGCTGAACCCGGCCCATACCGCACTGCTGGTGATCGACATGCAGCGCGACTTTCTCGAGCCGGGCGGGTTCGGCGCGATGCTGGGCAACGACGTGGCGCGCCTGCGCGGCGCCATCCGGCCCTGCCAGGCGCTGCTGGCCGCCGCCCGCGACGCCGGACTGCTGGTGATCCACACCCGAGAGGGCCACCGTCCGGATCTGTCCGACGCGCCCCCGACGAAGCTGCGGCGGGGCGCCGGAGCAAAGCGCATCGGCGACGCCGGCCCCATGGGACGCATCCTGGTCCGCGGCGAACCGGGGCACGACATCGTGCCGGAACTGGCGCCGCAACCGGGCGAGCCGGTGCTGGACAAGCCGGGCAAGGGTGCCTTCTACCAGACCGACCTCGCCCTGGTGCTGGGCAACCGCCACATCGCGCACCTCATCGTCGCCGGTGTCACCACCGAGGTCTGCGTGCACACCACCGTGCGCGAGGCCAACGACCGCGGCTTCGAGTGCCTGGTGGTGAGTGACGCGGTGGCGTCGTACTTCCCGGAGTTCCACCGCGCCGCGCTCGACATGATCACCGCCCAGGGCGGCATCTTCGGCTGGGTCACCGACGCGGCCCAGGTGTGCGCCGCCCTGACCCGAACCGCCGCCTGAGGCGAGCAGGACACCCCACGGAGCCGGCCATGAACAACACCGCCCCGAAACTGTGGTCACCCGGCGACTGGAACGCGCTGTTCGGGTTCGGCACCAACATCCTGGTCAACCTGCTCACGCTGACCGCGCTGCTGCGTTATGTCGTCAAGTTGCCGGACGACATCGTGTTCGGCCGCATTCTGCCGGCCACCGGCCTGATGCTGTTCCTTTCCACCGGCTATTACGCCTGGCTGGCCTATCAACTGGCGAAACGGGAAAACCGCGACACCGTCTGCGCGCTGCCCTCCGGCGTCAGCGTGCCGCACATGTTCGTCGTGGTATTCGTGATCATGCTGCCGATCGCGGCCGCCAGCGGCGACCCCATCCACGGCTGGGAGGCCGGGCTCACCTGGGTCTTCGTACAGAGCTTCGTGCTCATGCTCGGGGGCTTTGTCGCGCCCTGGGTCAAGCGGATCACCCCACGCGCCGCCCTGCTCGGCGCGCTCGCCGGCGTGTCGATCACCTTCATCGCCATGAAGCCCGCACTGGACATGTATCTCGACCCGGTGATCGGCCTGGTCTGCTTCGCCATCCTGCTCGCCAGCTGGTTCGGTGGCGTGCGTTACTGGCGGGGCATCCCGGCGGGGCTGGTGGCCATCGCCGTGGGCGCGCTGATCGCCTGGGGCGGTCTCGCCCTGGGCCGCGACTTCGGCGGCATGGATCCGGACGCCCTGGGCACGTCTCTGGCCAGCTTCGGGTTCTCGCTGCCCATTCCAGCCCTCGGCCACGTGTTTGGCGGGTTCGAATACCTCGGCGTGATCCTGGTCACCGCCATCCCGTTCGGCATTTACGACCTGGTCGAGGCCATGGACAACGTCGAGAGCGCCGAAGCCGGCGGCGACCGCTTCCCGACCACCCGCGTCATCACCGCCGACGGCGTGGTGAGCCTGGTCGGCTGCCTGCTCGGCAACCCGTTCATCAACGCCGTGTACATCGGCCACCCCGGATGGAAGGCCATCGGCGGACGGATCGGCTACTCGGCCGCTACCGGCGTGATGGTGCTGATCCTGTCCTGGTGCGGCCTCGTGGCGCTGTTGATGGCGCTGATCCCGGTGGTGGCGATCGCCCCGATCCTGCTCTACATCGGCCTGTTGATCGGCGCCCAGGCATTCCAGGAGACGCCCAGGGCCCACGCACCGGCCGTGGTGCTGGCATTGATTCCCCAGATCGCCGCCTGGGGCAAGCTGATGATCGACAACGCATTGGCCGCGGCCGGCACCCACGCCGGCGCCATCGGCATCGACACCCTGGCCGGCACCGGCGTGCTCTACCGCGGGCTCGAGTTGCTCGGCGGCGGCGCCATCCTGAGCAGCCTGGTCCTGGCCGCCCTGGTGGCCTGCATCATCGACCGCGCGCACGCCCGCGCTGGAGCCTTCGCCCTGGCCGGCGCGGTGCTCACGTTCTTCGGATTCATGCACAGCGAAGCCATCGGCGTTGCGGTGCATCCGAGCATCGCCACGGCCTACCTGCTGGTGGCCGGCGGCATGTTCGTCCTGGCGCGGCAGACGGCCACGCGGCCGATCGACCTCGCACACGCGGCACTGGAAGCCGCCGATTGATCCACCGTGGACGTTACCGGCCCCGCCGGATCGGCCTTTTTTCGCCCCAACTTGAATACAACGTAGCATTCAATAACCCTCGCAGGAGCTCTCACATCCCATGAACAACCCCGTCACCCCACGGCGCATGCTGCCAGCACTGGCCTTGTCGATCGGCCTGGCCACTCCGGCCGTCCAGGCCGGCTCGGCGCTGTTCGCCACCACCAACATCCAGTACCTGCACGGCACCACCTACGCCGACTTCGACCCCAACGGCGGCTTCAGTCACACCGACGAGGCCAGCATCATCACCATCGAGCATTTCAACGTCTGGAAGTACGGCGACAACTTCCTGTTCGTCGACATCACCAACCCGGACGGGGAAGGCGACGCGTTCGGCTCCACCTCCGAATCGAACAGCAGCTACTACGCCGAAATCTCGCCGCGCCTGTCGCTGGGCAAGATCTTCTTCGACCGGGAACTGTCCTGGGGCCTGGTCAAGGACCTGCTGTTCACGGCCACGCTGGAAATCCCCGAGTCGCCGGTCGAGCAAACCTGGCTGTACGGCCTGGCAGTGGACCTGACCCTGCCCCACTTCCAGTTCTTCCAGGTCAACTGGTACATCCGCGACAACCAGGCCTCCGGCATCGACACCGGCCAACAGGTCACCCTCGCCTGGGCGGCGCCGTTCAAGGTCGGCCCGGTGCCGCTGGTGTTCGAGGGCTTCTTCGACTACGCCTGGGGCGAGGATCCGCTGCAGGACAACATCATCACCGCCCCCCGGCTGTTGGTCGATGTCGGCGACCTGGCCGGCATCGGCGCCGGCAAGCTGCAGGCCGGCATCGAATACCAGATGTGGCGCAACAAGTACGGCATCGACGGCATGGACGAAAACGTCGCCCAGGCCATGGTGAAGTGGATCTGGTAACGCCCATGACCCGCGCACCGGACACCCCTACCGCGCCCCTGCCGGATCTGTCCGGCCTGCGCCGGCGGCTGGCCGCCGGGGAAACGGTGCGGGCGCTGGCCGAACAGGTGATTACCCGGCGCCGGCGGCTCGCTGGCGCCGGCATCTGGATCACCGAAGTGCCGGACGCCGCCTTGCACCAACGGGCGGCCGAGCTGGACGCCGTGCCGGCCGACGCACGCGGCCCCCTGCACGGCACGCCCTTCGCGGTGAAGGACAATATCGACGTCGCCGGCCTGCCCACCACCGCAGCCTGTCCGGATTTCACTTACCACCCGGCGCACACCGCGCCGGCGGTGCAACGCCTGCTGGACGCCGGCGCCCTGCTGGTCGGCAAAACCAACCTGGACCAGTTTGCGACCGGCCTGTCCGGCACGCGCACACCCTACGGCACGCCGGCCAACGCCTTCGATCCTGCCTACATCTGCGGCGGATCGAGCTCCGGATCGGCGCTGGCCCTCGCCCATGGCGTGGTGAGCTTCTCGCTGGGCACCGACACCGCCGGCTCGGGCCGGGTACCGGCGGCACTCGGCAACCTGGTCGGCCTCAAGCCCAGCCGGGGACTGATCAGCAACCGCGGCGTGCTGCCGGCCTGTCGCTCGCTGGACTGCGTATCGGTGTTCGCGCTCACCTGCGCCGACGCGGCGACGGTGCTGTCGCATATCGCCGGCTTCGATGCCGCGGACCCGTTCGCGCGCGCCGACTGGCCCGCGCCAGCACGAGCCGGCGCGACCTTCCGTTTCGGCCTGCCCCGCTGGTCGGCAAAACCAAC
>OBIY01000777.1_pt1 | contig 11213 bp, 12 predicted proteins | sample 1519841 | NCBI WGS metagenome assembly OBIY01 (sample SAMN03019774, study PRJEB22545) | beach sand metagenome | biome: beach; feature: sea beach; material: beach sand | place: USA: Municipal Pensacola Beach, FL | collected 2010-07-30 | depth 30-40 cm m
GATACGGTCGCTGACGATTAGGGCACGGAACGCCGGATGGCAGGCTGGGAATTGGCAGCGATAGCGGGGCTTGGCGCGCTGGTCCTGGTGCTTGGGCTTGCATTGCTGATGCAGATGCGCGGGCGAGGCCAGGGGGAGGCGGCAAATGCGCAGACGCTTGACACCCTGCAACGCACGCAGATCGAGATGACGGGCCGGCTGAGCCAGCTGGCCGAAGCCAGCAATGTGGCGCAGGCGGAACTGGGGCGCAGCGTCAACAGCCGGCTTGACGAACTCTCCAAGCGGATGACCGAAAGCCAGAACAATGTGCAGCTTGAATTCGCCAAGGCGATGAATGACCGGCTCGACGCGCTGGGCAAACGGGTCAGTGACAATCTGACCCTGTCGGCTGAAAAAACCAGCCAGACGATCACCGGACTTGAAAAGCGGCTGGCGGTGATCGACGAGGCGCAGAAGCATATCGCCAATCTGAGCGGTCAGGTGGTCTCGTTACAGGACATCCTCGCCAACAAGCAGGCGCGCGGCGCGTTCGGTGAAATTCAGCTGAACGATATTGTCCGCAACGCGTTGCCGCCATCGGCCTATGCGTTTCAGGTGACTTTGGGAAATGGCAAGCGGGCCGATTGCCTGATCACCCTGCCAAACCCGCCCGGCGCCATCGCCATCGATTCCAAATTCCCGCTCGAATCCTATCGCGCCCTGCATGACGCGAAGGAGGAGCCGGCGCGCATCGCGGCGGGCCGCGCCTTTGCCGCCGCCATCCAGAAGCATGTGCGCGATATCGCGGAGCGCTATATCGTGCCGGGCGAAACGGCGGAATCGGCGATCATGTTCCTGCCCTCCGAGGCGGTTTATGCCGAGCTGCATGCCAATTTCGGGCAGGTCGTCGCGGCCAGTCATCAGGCGCATGTCTGGATCGTGTCACCCACCACATTGATGGCGACGCTCAATACCGTGCGTGCGATCCTGAAGGATGCGCAGATGCGCGAGCAGGCGGGCGTCATCCAGAAGGAGGTGCAGACCCTGCTGCAGGATGTTGTCCGGCTTGAAAAGCGCACTGAAAATCTGCGCCGCCATTTCGGCAATATGGAAAAGGATGTGCGCGAGATCGAAACCTCGACCGGCAAGATCATCCGCCGTGCTGAACGGATCGAGGAAATTCAGGTGGAGGAGGCCGACAGCCTTAACAACCCCGCCATCGCCTCAGACACCGCCACCCCGTCCGAAACGGCACAGCCCGCGCAGGGCAGCCGCACTGCGCCGCTTCTGACAGGGGAGGGCCCGCTTCAGACAGGGGAAGGGGAGTAGCCGACGCAAGGCCCGCGCGGGGCCGGGTCGGCTGAACGGGGTAACCCGGGCAGGCAGGGTGAACCGGCAGGCAAGGTGAACCGGGCGGAACCGATCAATAATCGCGGCGGTCGCGCAGGGCCGCGGTCAGCGTGCCGTCATCGAGGAAATCAAGCTCCCCGCCCACGGGCACCCCGTGGGCAAGCCCCGACACGCGGATGTCGAACTCAGATAGCCGGTCGGAGATGTAATGCGCGGTCGTCTGCCCGTCGACAGTGGCATTGAGCGCGAGGATCACTTCCTTGACCTGCCCCCCGGCAATCCGTTCGGCAAGCCCGGCGATGGTAAGGTCTTCGGGCCCGATCCCGTCAAGCGCGGATAATGTTCCCCCGAGGATGTGGTACCGCCCCGAAAAGGCCGCCGCGCGTTCGAGCGCCCACAGATCGCTGACCTGTTCGACCACGCACAGGGTTGCGGGGTCGCGGCGTGGGTCGGCGCAGATCGCACAAGGGTTTTGCGTGTCGAGATTATAGCAGATGTCGCAGCTTGTGATGCGCGCCGCCGCATCGGCCAGCGCCCCTGCCAGCGGTTCGAGCAGCGCCGCGCGGCGTTCGATCAGATACAGTGCGGCGCGCCGCGCCGAACGCGGGCCAAGCCCGGGCAGTTTGGCAAGCAGGGTAATGAGCCGGGTGATTTCGGGCCCTGCGGGTTCCTGACGCGGCATGCGGTGCGGCGGCTCAGAACGGCATTTTGAAGCCGGGCGGCAAGCTCATGCCGCCGGTCAGTTTCTGCATTTCTTCCTGCATCTTTTCCTCGACCCGCCCTTTCGCATCATTATGGGCGGCGACCAGCAGATCTTCGAGCAGTTCCGCCTCCCCCCCGTTCAGAAGCGAGGGGTCGATGGCGACCGATTTCATGTTCCCCTTGCCATCAAGCGTCACGCGCACCATGCCGCCGCCCGATTGGCCGGCAACTTCCAGCGCCGCAAGCTGGGATTGCATGTCGGTCATGCGCGACTGCATTTCCTGGGCCTGCTTGAATAACTTACCGAGGTCTTTCACTCTGTCTCTCCACGCGATGAAATAGGGGTCAGGGGGTCTTTGTGCCCGGCGGGTGCCGGCTGATCCCGGACTGCCAGGATTTCCGCACCGGGAAAGGTTTCAAGTACCTGCTGCACCAGCGGGTCGCGCAATGCCGCATCCCGGCGACTGGCCGCCGCCTCGGCTTCCTGCTCCGCGAGGGTAGGGGCGCCTGCCGCATTGCCGACCGACACGATCCAGCGCGTTCCCGTCCAGTTTTTCAGTGCTTCGCCAAGCTCCGCCGCCAATTTGGGGGAGGCGGTGTCGGCGGGGCGGAATTCGATCCGCCCCGGCTCGAAATGCACAAGATGCATATCCTGCATCAGGGCGGTTTTCAGCTTGATCGCCCGGTGGCGGGTCGCAAGCGCCACAAGATCGCGGAAGTTTGCCGGCATATAGGCCGCGTCAGCATCCGCGCTTTCAGCGGCGGCCGCAGGCGCGGTTGTCGGAAGGGGTGCAAACTCAGTGTCCGCCGGGGCAAGGGTTGGCTGTGGTGCGATGGCGGCGGCTTGCATGGTTGCCTGCGCCGTGATGCCGGTTTCGCCGCGCGCCCGCGCAGGGGCGGGTTGGTCGGCAACAGGCGGCTGCGCCACCGGCCTTTCCAGGCCTGCAGCGCGACTCTGCGATGGCGCGGCGGGTGGCGGCGCGGATCCAGACGATGCCGTAGCGCCTGTTGTTTGCGGCGCGCCTGTCGCGCTCAACTGGCGCACAATTTCTCCCGGCGTCGGCAGGCTTGCCGCATAACCCAGCCGGATCAGCACCATTTCCACCGCCGACAGGGAATCGGGCGCCTCGCGCGCTTCGCCCAGCCCTTTGAGCAGGATCTGCCAGGCACGGGTGAGTTCAGCCATGGACAGTTTTTCGGCGAGCTCGCGCCCATGGCTGCGTTCTGCTTCGGGCAGGCCCGCATCGTCGGCCGCGGCCGGAACAAGCTTGATGCGCGTCAGCCAGTGGGACAGCTCCAGAAGATCGGTCAGCACGATGAGCGGGTCGGCACCCGCCGCATACTGGCCTTGCAGCTCGTTCAGCGCGGCGGGCATATCGCCGCCCATTACGGCTGCGAACAGATCGAAGATCCGGGAGCGGTCGGCAAGCCCCATCATATCGCGGATCTCGGCGGCGCCGACGGTGCCATCGCCCTGGGCAATCGCCTGGTCAAGTAGGCTCAGCGCGTCACGCACCGACCCTTCGGCGGCACGCGCGATGATTGCCAACGCGTCCGCGCTGATGCTTGCATTTTCCTTCTCGGCGATGCCGGCAAGATGGGTGGACAGTTCCGCCACCCCGACGCGGCGCAGATTGAACCGCTGGCAACGCGACAGCACGGTGACGGGGACTTTACGGATTTCGGTCGTGGCAAAGATGAAGATCACATGCGCGGGCGGTTCCTCAAGCGTCTTGAGCAGGCCGTTGAAGGCGGCCTTGGACAGCATGTGCACCTCGTCGATGATATAGATCTTGTAGCGGGCGCTGGCGGGCTTGTAGCGCGCGCCCTCGATAATCTCGCGAATATCGTCGATGCCGGTGCGCGAGGCGGCATCCATCTCGATCACATCGACATGCCGCGATTGCGCGATGGCGGCGCAGTGAATGCCTTCTTTCCCGGGATTTGCGGTGGGGCCGGCATCGCCCGATTCGGTTTCATAATTCAGGCAGCGGGCAAGAATCCGTGCGGTTGTCGTCTTCCCCACACCGCGCACCCCGGTCAGGATATAGGCATGCGCCAGCCGGTTTGTCGCAATCGCATTGGTGAGCGTGCGGACCAGTGCCTCTTGTCCGATCAGATCGGCAAAGCAGTCGGGGCGGTATTTGCGGGCAAGAACCTGATAGCCTTTATCGGCTTGCGGCGCGGCGGTGCCACCGGTCAGCCCGAGCATGGGCGCATCGCCGGTCGCTGTGTCCGGGTTGCCGGAACCTGTCGGGCTGCGATCATCCATGCTTTCTGGCATGCGCTCTGGCGGCTATTCCGTTTTCGGCGATCCGGTGTGCGCCTTGTGATCCGGCATGGGACCGGCTGGCCGGACGCGGGTGATCAGGGCTGGTGGGAGGCTGGACAACGACCCAGAACGAATCCGTTACGGCTGCTTCCTTCCGGACCTGACCGGGTTGGCGGTAATTCTGTCCATCGCCAACCTCCCACCGCACTATATCAGCCATTAGCCGGTCCGTGGCAAGGGGGTGCCGCAATCGGGCGGGTTTGCAACCGCCCGGCGGGGGCTTTGCCGTTGCCCCCGCCGGGCGGCTATGCCAGTCTTGGGGAAAGAAAATGACCTGTAAAAACAGGGACCGGCCCCGTCCGGATGGTCAGGGGCATGGTCCCGCGAGGGAGAACTGATTGATGGCTTTACCGCCAAATCCCAATACTTTTGCGAATAATCCGCTCGACCGCGTGAGCTATAAACGGGTGAATGCGGACTGGGTTGCCGGGCAGCTTAAAAACCCCGATGCCTTCATTCTGCCGACCTGGCGTGAGGATCCGTTCATCCTGCCGCCCGCCAAAAGCGGCGAGGCGCCGGAGGTCGGCTTCATGCGGCCGGGCATGTTCGCCGATTCGATAGCGAAGGGGGCAACGGTGCTGTTCCTCGGGCTCGATCATAAAGAGCGGCCCTATTTCGCCATCGATCTGTCGGCGGAACCCGATCCAAGCCAGGAGGGTGCGCTGAAAGGGTTTGGCGAATTCACCGATCTGCGCAGTATCGCGCCGCAGATTGCCGCCGCCGATGCGGCCATCGCGGCGCAGGCCAAGGCGATCCTGAAATGGCACAGCACGCATCAATTCTGTTCCGCCTGCGGTGAAAAATCAGTGATCGCGGAAGCCGGTTACCGCCGTGATTGCCCGAAATGCGAGACGCAGCATTTCCCGCGCACCGATCCGGTGGTGATCATGCTGGCGACGCATGGAGACAAGGCGTTGCTGGGGCGGCAGGAAATCTGGCCCAAGGCGATGTTTTCCGCACTTGCCGGCTTTGTCGAGCCCGGCGAATCGATTGAAGAGGCGGTCGCGCGCGAATTACTGGAAGAGGCAGGCTGCAACGTCTCTACTGTGCGCTATCATTCAACCCAGCCCTGGCCCTATCCCATGTCACTGATGATCGGTTGCACCGCGGAAGCCGATAATGAGGATATCGAACCTGACGGGATCGAGATTGCCGAGGCGCGCTGGTGCAGCCGGGCGGAGCTGCGCGATGTGCTGGCGGGGAAGGGGGATGGCTCGCTGTTCGTGCCGCCGCCTTTCGCCATCGCCCATCAACTGATCCGCAGCTGGGTCGAGCGCGACAGCTAGACGCGCCGTCAAACTGTCAAAAGCACGATCATGCCGCGCCGGGGATTTTCGCCCGGCGCGGCTTTTTTGTTTATCTCATTTTTTCGGTTTGCGCGCGTCGGGCCAGGCACCGGCGAGCAACGTCGTCGTCGATACCCCGATAGCGACGATCTGATCTGCCGCGCGGACCTCGATCCGGGTCGAGGCGACGCCGCGCGAGATATGTTCCAGACGGCAGGCTGAAATCATCGTCGCGGGCAGCGCGGGCTCGGCGCAGAAACGCAAGGTCAGGTCGGGATTGGGGATCGGGATCGGCTTGCCGCCCAGGGCGCTGCCGACCGGCGGGCCGACCGAAATATCGGCGGCGATGCAGGCGGCCTCCGCACAGGTGCCCGGCTCGTCCCAATGCACCTTGACCTCGGTCGCATAGCCGCGATCGTCATTGCCGACAAGCCGTGGATCGAAAGTGTCGATCAGCGGCACTTCCACCCCGCTTGCGGGTTTGGCCCAGGGTTTGCCCTTTTCATAGCTGACCCAGCCTTCCGGCCTGCCCGCAAAGCCGTCATGCTCGAACGGTTCCAGCGCGTCGAGATTGGCAAGGCTGACGGTTGCGCGGGTGCACAGCTTGTCGCGGCTGTCGAAAATATCGACGCTGACGACAGACAGGGTCCGCCCGCCATGCAGCAGCGTGGGAATGACCCGCGCTGTCCCTTCGGTCAAGCCGCGAATGAAGCGCACATCAAGGCTTGCAGGCACACGTTCGGGGGCGACGGAACGGGCGGCGGCCACGCATGTCGCACCCACCACGCCGCCATTCGCACCGCCGAATGCGCCATGCAGCTCGCGGCCCAGATCGAACCGCCACTCGCCATTATCGGCGGGCGTGCCCTTCAGGAAATCCAGTACTTTCACAACATCCTCCCCTTTTTGCTTGTTTTAATGATCGATGATGTCAGCCGGCTCTGTGCCGGCATAATAGCCGATAGGCGGCACTATATCGGGCGGTGGCGGAAAAAACACGTATCTGTGCGCGCGCGATTTTCCTATAGTCGGCACAGACGCCTGCGGGCGGCACTCAAGGCATAAGACCATAACAAAACAGGGAGTAAATGATGGCGGCGGAAGCGATCTCACCGGAGCTGGTTGGAACCGAATTTGGCGAAACAACGCGCAGTTGGACCGATAACGATGTGATGCTTTACGCAATCGGCGTCGGTGCGCAACCCGATGGGGAACTGGATTTCCTGTATGAGGGCAAGGGACCCAAGGTGCTGCCGACCTGGGCGGTGATTCCGGGCATGTGGGCGATGGGCTGCGTCGGCAAATATATCAAGATGCCGATCGCGCGCATGCTGCATGGGGAGCAGGGGATCGAGCAGTTTCGTCCGCTGCCCGCCAATACCGAAATCCGCATGACGGGCCGGTTGTCGGAAATCTGGGACAAGGGGGAAGGCAAGGCGGCGGTGATCGGCGTGGAATGCACCGCCGAGGATAAGGACGGCCCGCTGTTCAGGACCCATTCGACGCTGTTCTATATCGGCGGTGGCGGCTTTGGCGGCGAGCGTGGCCCCTCGACCGCGGCGCTCAACCTGCCGCCCGATCGCGAACCCGATCATGTGGTGGAATATCAGACCCGGCCCGATCAGGGGGCGCTTTATCGCCTGTCGGGTGACCGGGTGGCGCTGCATATCGATCCCGAATTCGCCAAAAAGGCAGGCTATCCCGATGCCTTCATGCATGGGCTGTGCACCTATGGATTTGTCGGGCGCGCCCTGCTGCACACGCTGTGCGGCGGTGATCCGGCCAATTTCAAATCCATGACGGGCCGTTTTGCCGATCAGGTGTTTTTCGGCGATCAGGTGATCACCAAAATCTGGCGCACCAATCCCGGTGAGGCCGTGGTGCAGGCGGTCACGCAAAAAGGCAATGTGGTGCTGTCGCAGGCATCCTGCACCTTCGCGGAATAATTTCGTTTGACCGTTCGGGGCAGGCCATGCTTCTGGCCCGTCCCGAATGGCTGGCGGGTGAAGAAAAATTAACCTGCGACATCTTCGTACTTGCGCGCGCGGGGCAGATACTGCTAGCTGCGCGGTCATGACACAGGCGGCGTATTTCAGAAAACCCGAAAGCATTGGCGGCTGGCTGGCGCTTGTTGCGATGGCCGCGCATTGTCTTTTGAGTATTCTGTGCGTGGCTGCCGGTCCGCAACCGGGTGGAATAGCGGCCTCCGACAGCGGCTGGCCGTTCGGGCCGCTTGTCATCTGTTCGCCCGAGGGGACGCGCACCATTCCGGCATCCGAGGCCGCGCGGCTTTGGGGCGCGGGCGCGACCCCGGGGGCAGCACCGTCCCCCACACAGATACCGGCCCCCGCGGGCAAGGATAACTGTGCGATGTGCCATGCGGTCTGCGCGGCGGCCATTGCCTTTCTGCTTGCCAATATCGTGCTGTTTGTGGCGTCTGCGCGGCCGCCCCGGCTGCCGCAGCTTGCCGCGATCCGCCATCGCGCGCCCGCGGTACGGCTGACCCGCTGCCGCGCACCCCCCGCTTTCGCCTGAACCGACACACTCAGACGAAACCTTATTTTCAAAGCGAGGGGATTTATGCGAATCCTGAATTCTGTCGCGCTGCTGACAGGTGGCGCCATTTCTGCTGCTGTGCTTGCGGGTGCGGCCAATGCCGACCCGATCCATGCGGGCGCGGCTATCACATCATCGGGCAAGCCGCCCATCCAGGCCGATTCCCACGCCCCCATCGGGGTGATGGGGGACCATCTGCACAAGAAGGGGGAATGGATGATTTCCTACCGCTTCATGCGGATGGAGATGGCGGATGCCCGCATCGGCAATGACAAGGTGTCGCCCGAAACGATTGCGACCACCGTGCCCAACCGTTTCTTCGGCGCACCCGGTCAGCCGCCCACCTTGCGCGTGGTGCCGCTTGAGATGACCATGGATATGCACATGGTCGGCGCGATGTATGCGCCAAGCGACCGGGTGACGCTGATGGCAATGGCCAGCTATGTCACGAAGGAGATGGATCACGTTAGCTTTGCCGGGCCCGCAGGCACGGTCCGCCGGGGTAATTTCACCACCAAGTCGCGCGGTATTGGCGATACGACACTCAGCGCGCTTGTCGGGCTCGGTGATTGGGGGATGCATCATCTGCATCTGAATGCGGGCGTCAGCCTGCCCACCGGCTCGATCGATGAAGAAGATGATATCCTGACCCCGCTTGGCACCCGGCCGCGCGCGCGGCTGCCCTATTCCATGCAGAATGGTTCGGGCACTTTCGATCTGCTGCCCGGGCTGACCTATACGGCGCACCGGGCAAAGCTGAGCTGGGGCGCGCAATATAACGGCGCGATCCGGCTTGGGGAGAATGACGCGGATTACAGCCTGGGCGACCGGCATCAGGTGACCGGCTGGGCGGGTTACCGCTTCGTACCCGCTGTCAGCGCGTCGGTGCGGTTGAGTGCGGAGACGATGGGGCAGGTCGATGGCCGCGATATCCGGATCGCAGGACCCGTGCAGACCGCCGACCCCGACAATTACGGGGGCGAGCGGCTGACCGCGGCGCTGGGGCTGAATTATGTCGGGCAAAGCGGCGTCATGCGTGGCCACAGGCTGGCCCTTGAGGTGGGCTTGCCGGTTTATGAGGATCTGAATGGTCCGCAGATGGCGCATGATTATCATGTTACGCTCGGTTATCAGAAGGCGTTCTGACGATGTGGAAAAATGCATTGATGGGGGGGCTTCTAGCCTCCCTTCTCGGCACTGCGGCTTTGGCCTGCGATGATGGAAAATGCCCGATCAGCGGGCTTCATTTCGACGATGGCTGGGTACGTGCGGCGGGGCCCGCCGCCCGTACGGCCGCAGTTTATGGGGAGATTGAAAATCACGGCGATCACCCGGTGGTCCTGACCGGTGTCACAACGCCCGCCGCCACCCATGCGCAGTTTCACCGCAGCATGCTTGTCGACGGGGTCATGCGGATGCGCGGCGTGAGCGAGGGGATCAGCCTGCCGCCGCATGGGGAATTCAGCTGGCGACCCGGCGGTAATCACATCATGCTGATGGGGCTGACCGCGCCGCTTGCCGAAGGCGATATCGTTCCCTTGCGCTTCACCCTTGCCGATGGCGCGGTGCTGGAGGTCAGCGCCCGGGTTGGCGAGGCGCGTGCGGGATCAGACGATCATCACAGTGCGCATGATGCACGCCAGGAACACAGTGCGCATGACGCGCACCCGGAACAGAGTGCGCATGATGCACGCCCGGAACAGAGTGCGCATGACACGCAGCCGGAAAGCCACCATCAAGACCGGCATGACGCGGGAACGCATAACGAAGACGGGCACGAGATGATGCATCACAGCGAGGACCACAGCACACACCACTAACCCGCGCTGAGGATTGCTTTCCGCATGACGACTTTAAGATAAAGTTCAGGCCCCAAAAGGAGAGTGTTAGGGCCGGATCGGCTTTGTCCTAAAGGCCGTAACCAGTAGCATATTGTATCGTATTGCAATCCTTCGGAAGTCTTTGATGCATCCAAACATATGCTTGATGGCATTGCGATGGCGGCACAGAAGCGGCGAGAAGCAAGGTTTCCAGGTGCGGTTGATCCTGGGCCGAATATTGGGTGCCATTCCCATAGCTGTGATCTTGCGGCGCAGCGGTGCGCTTTTGCTGCGGTGCTGTCGATCGGTACACACGGGGGCGGGCCCACCGGCGGACGCCAATATATGGAATACGTCCCCCTCGGCATCCCAGCGCACAAAGCGGTTATAGGGCGTCTTGTGTGGAGCATAGACATCAAGGGCGTCCACCCACCTGCCAGCGCAAGTCGATAATCCTGTGGCATAACTTCTATGATTAGCAGATGACCATTCTTGCTTTTCTGATTATTTTGCATTGGCTATCAGCCAGGGGGGGAAATCATGTCTGGTGCAATTGCGAAAGGAGGCCTCATTTTAATTGTTATCCTTGTCGGCTCGGTGATCGCTCTTACCAATGCAGAGAAGAAATTAAATTTCGCATGTAAGGGAATTGCGACATTAGACGGTGTTGAAATGCCAACAGAGTTTTCACTACGAATTGAGCGCGTCCGCTGGTACATCATGTGGGGTGATGGTGACGGCAGTGTATGGCTGGAAACGGAAGAAGGGCTTTTGCATTTCTTTACATACTTTGAGGATGACGGCCTGTATTGGCACTTTGCACGTGAAAAATTCCTGCAACCACCTTTTGGACTTTTCTCGACAACAAGCAATAAAGCAACAATTGGTATGCGTGACGGTTACGTTATCGAAGGGCATTGTAAAACTGCCCCCCTATACGATTAAAGAAAAAGTCCCTGCCACATGGTAAGGGCTCTTTTGTTGGTGTTTTGGGATTAACCAGAGAGAGCTTTCGCGCCATTATCGTTATACGTTTCCGCTTTCACCTATTCGGCAGAATTATAGATTCCGCAAACAGACTGACGACTAGGCTCCTGATTCATAACCAGTCACATATGGTAGCGATGAGATGGACGAATGCGAGGTTTGCGATGAGTGAAGATGTGGAAGTGGGTAAAGCCGGGCCGC
>OBIY01000778.1_pt1 | contig 11201 bp, 9 predicted proteins | sample 1519841 | NCBI WGS metagenome assembly OBIY01 (sample SAMN03019774, study PRJEB22545) | beach sand metagenome | biome: beach; feature: sea beach; material: beach sand | place: USA: Municipal Pensacola Beach, FL | collected 2010-07-30 | depth 30-40 cm m
GAATTGGCCAAGCGCCGTGAGTACGCCGCCGCCTTGGAGCAGTTGCGTGCCGCCCAACGGGCCGCGCCTCACGAAGCCGGTTATTACTTCAACTACTACCTCACCTCCCGCACAGCCGGCCTTTCCGTACCCAAGGAGGTTGAAAAAGAGTTGACCCTATTATTGAACACACGACCACTATCGGCCTTTGGCTATCGTGCCTTGGACACCCAAAGCGAATGCCTGCGCAAACTGTGTAGCTTCATGGCTGCCGACTTTTCACGTTGGCTCACCACGTACATTTCAGCGCCGATAAAACACCGTGACCGCTCGCACCTGGAGTACCTGCTAGGGCTGACCCATGTGCAACTGGGTCAGCTGCAACAGGCACTCAACGCGTTCGAGCGCTCGTTCACCCTCGACCCTCACTACCTGCATCCGCTGTTTGAACAGGCCAACATCTTCATGGCGCTGGGCCAGTGGGACAATGCCGAGTTCAATCTGCAACGCCTGCAAGCCGCCAATCAACGGGCGCCCGTACGACAGGACAAAGCGCTCGCAGATCTTGCCGCCGCCATTGCCGAGGGTCGCCAACGCGAAACGCGGCATCACGGAACTGACACAGAATCATGAAGACCGCGTCGACCCGCCGGCTGGCGCTGGCCGCCGTGCTGGCGCTGGTGGTGCTGGCCTACCTGCCCGGCCTGCGCGGGCCGTTCGTGTTCGACGACTACCCGAACATCGTCAACAACCCGACCGTGGCGGTGACGACGCTGACGGTGCAGAACCTCTACACCGCTGCCACCTCCAACACCAGCGGCCCCCTCGGCCGGCCGCTGGCAGCGCTGTCGTTCGCGCTGGACCATTACCGGGCCGGCGGCTTCTACCCGCTCGCCTTCAAGCTGACCAACCTCGCCATCCACCTGCTCAACGTACTGCTGGTGTACGCCCTGGTCGGCCGAGTGGCACGCCGACTGGGGGCGGGTGAGAGCAGTGCCGCGGTGGCGCTGTTCACGGCATTGCTGTGGGGGCTGCACCCGCTGCAACTGACCTCGGTGCTGTACGTGGTGCAGCGCATGACCAGTCTTTCCGCCCTGTGGGTACTGGCCGGCGGCTGGCTGTGGCTGGCCGGCCGCCAGCGACTGGCCGAGGACAGGCGCGGTGGGGCGGCGCTGCTGCTGAGCAGTCTCGTGGTGGGCGTCGGGCTCGGCGCGCTGGCCAAGGAAAACGCCCTGTTGCTGCCGCTGTATCTTGCCGTGCTGGAGCTGTGCCTGTGGCGGGGCACCGGCGCGGCGCACGACCAGGGCCGCCGGTTCGCAAACGGTTTCTTCGCCGTCACCGTGCTGGCGCCGGCGCTGCTCGGCCTGGGCCTGCTGGCCTGGCAGCCGGGCTGGCTGCTGGACGGCTATGGCGGGCGGCCGTTCACCCTCGGCGAGCGCCTGCTGACCGAGGCGCGCGTGCTGTGGTTCTACGTCGGCCTGATTCTGTTGCCGACGCCGGGCCGGCTGGGGCTCTATCACGACGACATCGCGCTCTCCACCGGCCTGCTGGCGCCGTGGACCACACTGGCCGCGCTGGCCGGCTGGCTGCTGGCCCTGGCGGCAGCCATCGCACTGCGCCGGCGCGCGCCGGTAGTGACACTGGCCGTGCTGTGGTTCCTGGCCGGCCATGCCATGGAATCGACCGTGGTGCCACTGGAGATCGCCCATGAGCACCGCAACTACCTGCCGAGTCTGGGCCCGCTGCTGGCCACCGTGTACGGCGTGACGGTGTTCGCCCGCCGCACCGGACGCGCCGCACTGTACGGCGCGCTCGGCGTGGCAACGTCACTGGCCCTGGGCTTCGGCACCTTCGGCCGGTCCGCCACCTGGCACAGCGAGGAGACCATCATCGAGGCGCTTTACCGCCAGCACCCACAATCCGCCTCGGCGCAGCAGATGATGGGCGAACTCATGCTGCACCGCCGTGGCCAGCCGGCACAGGCGGCCGAACACTACCAGCGTGCCTACGCGCTGGCACCGTGGGAAACCGGCTACCGCCTGCGCGCGCTGCGTGCGCGCCGCACCGCCGGGGGCGCCCTGCCAGACGCCACCGAGCACCAGGCCATCGTCTCCGCCCTGCGCAGCCGGCCACTGCCACCCACCACGCTGCTGGCGCTGGGCAGCCTCAGCGCGTGTGCGCTGGCCGGGGAACCGGCCTGCCGGGATCTGACGCCGGCACTGCTGGACTGGCTGACGGCGGCCGCCGAGAACCCGCGCATCAACACCGTCAGCCTGACGCAGGTGACGATGAACTACGGCCAGATCTGCCTGCAGACCGGCCGTTTCGAACAAGGCCTCGACTGGGTGCGCGCCGCGTACCGGCAAACACCACAACCGGTCTACCGGCTGATGGAAGCGAATTTCCTGATGTTGCAAGGGCGGTTCGAGCTGACCGCCGCAGTGCTGGCCGACGTCCACCAGCTACCCGGACTCAGTGCCACCGACCGCGGGCACCTGAAGGTACTGGAGCAGGCACTGAGCCGCCGTCGTGCCGAGGCAGAACTCACCGCGGCAGACTGAAGTGTCCGCTGAACATCCGAACGGCATGGCCACCTACCCGCAGTGCCAGGCCACGCTGCACCCGCTTGTCGAACTCGGCCTGCAGCAGGCTCTTGCGCGTGGCATCGAGGCCACGCTCCACGGTCAGGGTATGCGTGCCGGGACGCACCGTCGGCTGTGCCGCCAGGTACGCGGCGAAGGCCGGCAGCGCCGCACCGACCGGTGGATCCTCGCGCGGACCGATGGCCGGCCCCAGCAGGCGGGTATGAAAGTCGGCCTGCGTACTCTCGCACTGACGGCTGAACAGCATCAGTTCCTGCGCCAGCATGGCCGGCGCGTGCGAGCGCGCCCAGGCGCCGGCATCGAATCGTGCCTGCCGCACCGCCTCCATGCGGTGCACGGGCACCATCAAGTAAGGGCGCTCACAGGCCACCAGCAGCGGCTGCAGGTCGCGCTGCACCAGTTCGCGGCGCGGCAACGACAGGATGCCGGCCAGTTCCTCGGGCGACGGCACGAAGCGGTCGATCACCGGATGCACGGTGCGACTGAACTGCACGAACACCGTGCCGTCGGCCTGCGGCTCCACGCGTGTCCGCACCGACCCGAAGGCATGCAGCAGTTCCACCTCACCGCTAGCCGGCAGGTGACCGTCGAGCGCCAACGCGTGGCCGGCCGCCAGAATCGCATGGGCCGCGAAATCCACTTCCTCGTCCGGCGTGAACACGCGAATGTGCCAGCTTTCGGCTGCCCGGCCCGCCGTCAGAAACACGCTGGTGGGCAGGTTCAGTTCGCTGGCAATACGCTGCATCTGCGCCACCGGCACACCGGCGGCATCGGGCAGTACGGCCACCTGCGCACCGCCAAACGGCTGTCGGGTGAACACATCCACCGTGTACAAAGACACTTGCATCGTGCGCACACCTCCGCCCGAAATCACGACAGGCAGCCAGTGTACGGCCGTCACCGGGCGACCGGCTGTGTCACCATCGGTGCATTCTCGATCCTTTCGTTACTCAGGGTTTCTTCATGACTGACGCCCCCTGCGAGCTGTCCATCGTGCTGCCGGCGCGCAATGAAGCGCCCGCCCTGGAGCGACTGCTGCCGGTGCTGCGCGAGCGCTTCCCGCAGGCGCAGGTAATCGTCGTCAACGACGGCTCGACCGACGACACTGCCGCCCTGTGTGCTCGCCACGGCGTGCAGGAAGTGCGCCACCGCTACAGTGTCGGCAATGGCGGTGCCATCAAGTCCGGCGCCCGCGCGGCGCACGGCGAGGTGATCGTGTTCATGGATGCCGACGGCCAGCACGACCCGGCCGATATCCCACGCCTGCTGACACGCCTGAACGAAGGCTTCGACATGGTCGTCGGCGCCCGCGACGCCACGTCCCAGGCCAGCGTCGGCCGCTCCCTGGCCAACCGCCTGTACAACCGCATCGCCAACTACATGACCGGCCAGAAAATCGCCGACCTGACGTCGGGCTTCCGCGCGGTGCGGGCCGAGAAGTTCCGCGAATTTCTGTTCCTGCTGCCCAACGGCTTCTCGTACCCCACCAGCATCACCATGGCGTTTTTCCGCGCTGGCTACGCGGTGGCCTACGAGCCCATCGTGGCGGCCCGACGCACGGGCAGCAGCCACATTCGCCCGCTGCGCGACGGCGCCCGCTTCCTGCTGATCATCTTCCGGGTCGCCACGCTGTACTCGCCGCTGAAGATTTTCGCGCCGCTGTCTGGCCTGAGTTTCGCCGCGGGCCTGCTCAATTACGTGTACACCTACGCCACCGACGGGCGCTTCACCAACGCCAGTGCCGTACTGTTCACGACCGCCGTGGTGGTGTTTCTGATGGGGCTGATCTCGGAGCAGATCACGACCCTGCTGTATGCCACGGCGGCACGCGAACGCACCGACGCCGTTCGTCGCTGAAAACGCCTCAGCCCACGCGGCGCGCGATGGTGACGCCAACCAGCCCGGGCGGCGGCACCATCTGTGCGTCGACACGCAGGCCGGCGGCCTCGATCAGCGCCTTCTGCTGCGACATGGACAGCAGCTCATTGCCCCAGAAGCGCTCGATGAACTGCGTCATGGCGCAGCTTTGCGCTGCCCGCAGGCCCTCCACGGTGTCCGGGTAGGGCTCGTCGACCACCAGCAGCACGCCGCCGGGCTTCAGTGCCCGCGCTGCGCCGGCCAGGATGTCGGCGCGCACCGCCGGCACCGTTTCGTGCAACACCTGGATCAGCGTCACCAGATCGAAGCGCGCCTCAAGATCCACGCCCTCGGCCGCCGCCACCTGCGCCGTCACCCGCTGTGCGAGCCCCGCTTCGGCGAAGCGCGCGTTGGCCTGCTCCACCGAGCGCGGCTCGATGTCGACGCCCAGCAGCTCGGCCTTCGGATAGGCGCGCGCCAGCGCCAACAGCGTGCCGCCCATGCCGCAGCCAAGATCCAGCGCCCTGAAATCATCGCGGCCCGCGAACTCCGGCAGACCGGGCAGGATGCTGCTCGCCACGAAACCGGCGATGCCGGCCGTCACTTGCGCCACGGCGGCAATGAAATCGGCGTCATGCTGCTGGAAGGTGTAGGTGCCACCCTCTTTCAGCAACGCCGGCATGCACTCGAAATCGCGCCCGCTGATGTGGTGAAAACCCGCCAGCGACCCCAGGTAACTGTTGTGCTCCGGGCGCGCCAGCAACGGCGCCATATGCTCCGCCAGGCGATAGCGCCCACCGGCTAGGTCCAACAGTTCCAGCGCGTAGCCGGTTTGCAGGAAATGCCGCGTGTACTCGGCATCCAGCCCCTGTGACGCCGCCAGATCAACCGGCGTGACACCCTCGGGCGCCGCCGCCAGCGCCTGAAACAGACCGGACTCGACGCCGAGCGCGATGAACCGCGTCGCGTTGTAGCCCAGGAAATACTGGGTCAGCTTCTGCATCTGCGAGACGCGGTCGGTCATGACTCCTCCGGTCGTTCGTGACGGCGCAGGTCAGGCCCCGCCGCCAGGGCTCAGGCCCGCTGACAATGCTCCTGCCTCAGGCGCTCGGTCAGCTGCACCGCGGGCATGGGGCGTGCGAAATGGTAGCCCTGCATCAGCGTGCAGCCGAATTCCCGCAGCGTCTGCGCCTGCGCGGCGGTTTCCACGCCCTCGGCCACCACACCCACCCCGAAGGCCTGCGCCACGGCCACGATGGCCTTGACCACGGCACGGTCCGCCTCGGTCGCCGGCAACCCCGCCACGAAGACGCGGTCGATCTTGAGCCGGTCCACCGGCAGTTCGCGCAGATTGGCCAGCGACGCGTGTCCGGCACCGAAGTCGTCAATGGCAAACCGGATGCCCAGTGCACGGCACGCCAGCATCACCGAACGCGCCCGGTCGAGATCCTCCAGCGCCGCTGTTTCGGTGATCTCCAGCACCAGATGCTCGCGCGCCAGTCCAGGGCTGGCCGCCAGCGCCTCGGTCAGGCTGCCCAGAAAGCCCTCGTCCAGAAATTCGCGTGCCGACACATTGACCGACACCGCCACCTCATAGCCCTGTTCCTGCCAGGCTGCGGCGTGGGCCAGCGCACTGTTCAGCACATGACGCCCCAAGGCCTGCATCAGGCGCCGGCTGTGCCGTTCCACGTCCACCATGAAACTGCCGGGCAGACGCACGCTGCCGTCGGGCTGTGGCCATCGCAGCAGCGCCTCGACCACCACCGTGGCGCCGTTGTCGGGGCTGACAATCGGCTGGTAGTACAACTCGAAGGCCCCGTCGACGAGCGCGCGCTCCACCTCTTCCAGCAACCGTTCACGCCGACGCACTGCCTGCGCGATGGCCTGATTGAAGAAACAGGCCTGTCGGCCACCACGGCGGTGTTTCGCTTCGTACATGGCCAGGTCGGCGTTCCCGAGCAAGGACTCGGCGGTGGTTCCATCGTCGGGGAACGCGGCAATTCCGATGCTCGGAGCCACCGCCACCGTGCCGCCGGTCACCGGCGCCCGCATGCTGAGTGCTTGCAGCACACGGCCCGCCACACCGGCCGGCTCGTCCGGCCAGCGCTGGTACTCCATCAGCAGCACGAACTCATCACCACCCAGGCGGGCGATCATGTCGCCTCCGCGCACCGCATCCCGCAGACGCAGTGCCACCTCGCGCAAGAGCGCATCCCCGGCGGCATGCCCCCCGCGGTCATTGACCGCCTTGAAGCCGTCCAGGTCGATCACCATCAACGCCAGGTAGCGACCATAGCGGCGGGCGCTGATCAAGGTCTGCCGCAGATGCTCCAGAAAATACCCGCGGTTGGGCAGGCCCGTCAGCGTGTCGTGGTCAGCCCGATGCTGCAGACGCTGTTCGAGTTGCCAGCGCTGGCGGGCAGCGCCGACCTGCGCGGCGATGGTACGCAACAGCGTCACCCGCTCGCGGTCGGGCTCCACCGGCGTCCGGTCGAACCACGACACCACCAGCACGCCGACCGCAGCGCCACCGTACAACAAAGGCAACGCCATGTTGCCGCGTAGCCCGCTGGCAACGAACGCCGCCAATGCCTTGGGATGCGCGGGGTAATCGGCCACGAACACCGGTTGCCCGCTGTCGAGCGCCTCGCCGGCGATGCCACTGTGGCGATCGAATGTGAAACCCAGAAAGCGGGTACGGTAGGCCGGCGGCACGCCGAGGAAAAACTGGTACTCCAGCCGGCCGTGATCGTTCATCAGGATCAACGCGGCTGCGTCGCCCCCGGCCAGGCTGGCCGCCGCTCCCGCTGCCTTGCGAAAAAAGGCCTCGAAATCCGTTTCCAGCGACAAGGCTTCGATGACCGTGCGCAACGCCTGAAAACCCTCGGCGGCGGGAACGGCGTTGTCTGGCATGGTCATGGGTGAGCGCTTGCGTCAATGGTGGATTCGGACAACCACGCAAGCAAATTCAGCGCCAAGGCAATCGCCTGGAATGCTGCGAAGGGCCATCGAGAGGCTAAATTTTAATGCGGGTACTCACACTCGCACCCGCCACGAGCCACCACACCACCGGGAAATGCCATGTTGCGGCACCACTGCCAGACACTGATCGACGGCGCCGAGCTGGAGCGACGGATAGTCGACACGCGCACCGGCCCGGTCCTGCTCGACTGCCGCCATGACCTGACCGATCCGAGCGCCGGCCGGCGCGCATTTGCAGCTGGCCACCTGCCGAACGCCCGCCACCTGGACCTGAACACCGACCTGTCCGGACCACTGACCGAGCACAGCGGTCGCCACCCATTGCCCACGCCGCGCACACTCGCCAGCCGTCTTGCAGCGTTGGGCATTACTCCTGCCACAGAGGTGATCTGCTACGACGCCGGCGATGGCAGCTTTGCGGCGCGTGCCTGGTGGTTGTTGCGCTGGATGGGGCATGCAGCCGTTGCCGTGCTGGATGGCGGGTTCGCCGCCTGGCAGTCAGCCGGCCGGCACGTCGCACACGGCGAAGGCACGCCACCGGTGCCCGCATCACCGCTGCCGCTGCGCCCGCCACTGGAGCGGCACGTGGACACCGCCGCCGTCGCCCGCGATCTGGACAGCAACCGCTGGTTGCTCGTCGATGCCCGGGCCCCTGAGCGCTTTCGCGGCGAGCACGAGCCCATCGACCCCGTTGCCGGACACATTCCGGGCGCCATCAACCGGCCGTTCACGGCCAATCTGCATGGCGGCCACTTCAAGCCGGCGCGGCAGCTGGCAGCCGAGTGGCAGGCGTTGCTGTCCGGACGGGCGACACAGGACGTGATTGTCTACTGCGGCTCCGGTGTCACCGCCTGCCACCATGTGCTGGCGCTGGCGCACGCCGGCCTGCCCGGCGCACGACTGTATGCCGGCTCGTGGAGTGCGTGGTGTGGCGACGCCACGCGACCGGTGGCAAAGGGCGCCTGAAAAAATGGGGGGCCTGGCCCCCCGCAGGTATCAGGCAATCATGCGGGCGCTGCCAACTCGGACACCGCCAGCAAGCGCACAAGCCTGCACGATCAAGATGTCGCGCGTGTGACAGAACCGCTCACGTCGGCGTGACACGAATGCGCCGCAGCAGGTCCGTGGTCGAGCGCTGATGACGAAACGGCATCGAGTGCACCTGACCACCGCCCGCACGCACGAACTGCGCACCGACGATGGCATCCACCGGCCAGTCGCCGCCCTTGACCAAGTGCTCCGGGCGCAACTGCTCGATCAGGTGCAGCGGCGTGTCATCGTCGAAGGCCACCACCAGGCTCACACTTTCCAGCGCCGCCAGCACGGCCATGCGATCGGCCAGCGGGTTCACCGGCCGGTCGTCACCCTTGCCCTGGCGGCGCACCGAGGCGTCTGTGTTGACGCCCACCACCAGGCTGGCGCCGAGCGCCGCCGCCCGGTCCAGGTAATCGACATGCCCCACGTGAAGGATGTCGAAACAGCCGTTGGTGAACACCAGCGGACGGGGCAGCGCGGCCGCCCGCGCCACCAGTTGCGCGGGCTCCGTCAGCAGCTTGCGCGCATAGTGCGGCCGATCACTCACGGCACCAACTCGCGGTCGATCAGCTCGCACAGGCAGTGCAGGATCAGAATGTGCACTTCCTGAATGCGGGGCGTGGCGGTAGCCGGAACGCGCAGTTCGATATCGGCGTCTCCGAGCAGGCCGGCCAGCCGTCCCCCGTCGCGCCCGGTCAGCGCCAGCACCGGCACACCCAGCGCCTGCGCCGCCTCCGCGGCACGCAGGATGCCCGGCGAGTTGCCACTGGTGCTGATCACGACCAGCGCATCGTCAGGCCGTGCCAGCGCCTGCACCTGGCGCGCGAACACGTCGTCGTAGCCGTAGTCGTTCGCCACCGCGGTCAGCGTGGAGGTGTCCGCATGCAGCGCGATGGCCGGCAGCCCGGCGCGCTCGCACTCGAAGCGGCCCAGCAACTCGCCACTGAAGTGCTGGGCATCCGCCGCCGAACCGCCGTTGCCGCACACCAGCAACTTGCCGCCGCTGCGCAGCACCTGCGCCAGGCGACTTGCCGCGCGCGCAATGGCCGGCGCCAGGACGCCTGCAGTGGCCTGCTTGAGGCGGGCGCTCTCGTCGAAACGGTCGATGACCAGGGTGATCGAATTCATGCTCTGGGAACCGGGGGTCAATCAGCGGTGAAGGCGTTCTGCAACCAGACCAGGTGCTCCAGATCGAGTGCACCGGTGAAGCTGATCACATCGAAGCGACACGGCGGCAACGGACGCGGACGCCATGCCAGCAAGTACTGTTCTGCGGCCTTCAGTATGCGCCGGCGCTTGGCCGCCGTGACCGACTCGGCGGCACTGCCGAAGGCGCCACTGCGCCGGCTGCGCACTTCCACGAACACCAACTCGGCGCCGTGGCGCGCGATCAGGTCGATCTCACCGCCTGCCGCGCGGTAGTTGCGCGCCACGATCGCCAGCCCCTGTTTCGTCAGATGGGCGGCTGCCAATGCCTCGGCGTCCCGGCCGCGCTGCAGGTGCGGCGCAGCGGCCGTCACGGAAAACTGCCACGCGTCATGACCACCGGCACACCACCGCTGAAACGCGCACAATCGAGCACCTGTCGGCGCAGCGTACCGTCGACATCCATCGCCAGCGCACCGGTCAGCCCGTCAGGCAGCGCATCCACCGACCTGCCCTGCCACAGCAGGCGACCGAGCGCGTAGGCGTCCGCACCAAGGGCGGCCAGCCGCGGCGGGCTGCGCTCCAGCAGTGGCCAGACACGCGTCGCAGCGGCCAACGGCCCGGGCGAGCCCGCATCCGTGCGGGACTCCAGCGCCCAGGGACTGTCGCAGAACACCAAATTGCCGAGGTCCGCGTCGGCCGCGCGGTTGGGATTGCCGTTCCACAGCCGCGAAGTCCCCAGTACCGGCAGATCGAAAAGGCCCACGTACTCCAGCTGCGGCATGATCTGACGCGCATCCGCGCCGGCGGCGATCACAATCAACGCCTGCGGCCCGCTTCCGGTCGCGATCACCGGGTCGGCCGATGCCAGCCGGTCGGCGAACAGGCTGCGCAGGGCCGGCGCAAAATCCGTGTCACCCGCGTCGAAAGGCACCGCCCCCACCAGCTGCCCACCCTGGGCCTCGAGGGCCTGCCGGTACAAGGTGCGCAGGCGCCGCCCCCAGGGGTCGTCCACGTACAACATGGCCACGCGCCGGTAGCCGGCGGCGGTCAGCCACCGCGTCCCGGCGGCCGCCTCGTCGGCAGGGTCCAGCGACAGCCGGTACAGGTTGATCTGGCCGGCGGTCCGCGCCGGGTTGTTCAGCGCCAGCGTCGGCCGCGCCAACGGCATCGCCGCCAGGGCGCGGACCTCCGCCTTTTGCAGCGGCCCGATCACCACGGCCGCGCCATCGGCCACGGCCCGCCGGTAACTGGCGACGACATCGTCGCCACTGGAATAAAACCGCAGCGATGGGCCCGACGGATCGCCCAGACGGGCCGCCACCAGGCCGGCGGTGATGGCCTGCGCCGCTGCCTCCAGTTCATCACCGTAGGGCAACAACACCGCCACGAAGTCGCCACCGGCCACCGACTGCCCCGGCGCGGCGGCGCCCGCCGGCACTTGCGCCAGCAGGCCATCGCGCTCGGCCATCAGCGCTGGTGGCAGATCGAGCAGGCGGGTCGGCGCCAGCGCGTCGGCGGCACCCGCGGGGGCATCGCGCGCCAGCGCCAAACGCGCCAGCAGAATCTGCTTGCGGGCGATGCCGCTGCCGCGCAGGC
>OBIY01000780.1_pt1 | contig 11191 bp, 8 predicted proteins | sample 1519841 | NCBI WGS metagenome assembly OBIY01 (sample SAMN03019774, study PRJEB22545) | beach sand metagenome | biome: beach; feature: sea beach; material: beach sand | place: USA: Municipal Pensacola Beach, FL | collected 2010-07-30 | depth 30-40 cm m
GCCGCGCCCATGAGCGCCCTGGCTCTCGAGCCGATGCAGGACGATGCGCTGTCTGACGTAACGGGTCGTGACGGTATCACCATTGGTCTGGCAACTGATATTTCTGCTGGTCTTAAAATTCACGACACCGATGGCCTCGCTAACGGTGCTGGTGCTCTGGTTATCGATGGCTTTGCTATCACCCGCGCCAATACGACTGATCAGATTTCCCTGATTATCGACGCAGACGACGGTAACGCTACTGGCACTGATGCGCCTTACCTGAACATTCAGGTAAGCCTGCCTGCTGACCTGTCAGTTAACCTGGGTACTTTGGGTGTTGCGTCCTCCGGTCGTGACGACACTACTCCGGCCTGGTCTACGGCCAATACTGTTTCCAGTATTGTGACTCTGGGTACCCTTACTCTGGGTGCGACCACCATGAACATTCAGCTGGGTAACGAGCCTCAGGGCAACATGATTGCTCTGAATACCTCCATTACTGGCGGTGTTTCCCTGAGCGGCTTCTCTGTTTCTGATGCCGGCGGTTCGGTGTCTGGCGGCTCTCTGACTACTGACCTGTCTGTAGTCGATAGCGGTGGCGCCAACCTGACTGTGAACACTGGCATCGATATTTCTGCTAGTGGTCTGGTCATCGGCCTGGATAACATCGGTGATGCCACCAACGGTATCGATGTTCGTATGGCTAACCTTACCCTGGGTAATGGCTCTGCTTCCGCTCTGGGTGATGTGGAGCTGATCGGCCTGGATCTGACGGGTAACCTGATTATCTCTGGTCACTAAGCCGTCACCGGCTACAAAAAAGCCCGGCATTGCCGGGCTTTTTTGTTTGTTGAAAACAGTTTGAGCATAATTTTTAATGCCTCCTTAACGATTCTGTTCAGGTAATTCCCTTGAGCACCAAAACAATGACAAGAAAAGCAATTCATGCGTATCAGGCAGGTAATCACATTGAGGCGTTGAAACAAGTTGAGAAGGCTCGGGAAGCAGGGATGCTCAGTGTCGAACTGCTTGAAATCGGGGCACAGTCGGCGCTTGCCACTGGAGATCTTAATCGGGCGCTTCAATTCATTGAGGCAGTAATCCATCAAGCTGGGGCTACGGTCCAGCGGGCCATGTTTTATGGTGACTTGCTGACCCGGCTTGGCCGATTGCAGGCCGCGGCTGATGTTTTTCAGCAGGTTATTCGTCAGCAGGATGCGAATCCTATTGCCTGGAAAGGCCTTGCGAATTGTCTATTCAAGGCCGGTGACTGGGAGAGAGCCAGGGCTGCATACTCGGCAGTCGTAGAAAGGGCTCCCAAAGATCTCGAGGCAAAAGCGTTTTTGGCAAACTGTATTCTCAAGACTGGGGCCTCTGGTGGTGCTGCTGCCATCCTTGCAGACGTTGTCAGGGATGCCCCTGACTATGCCATGGCGGGTGTGTGGTATGCAGAGGCGCTCCGTCGTTCCGGTCGAGTCGAGGAGGCTATCCCTTATCTGGAGCGCTGGGAGTCCCACGCTGAAGTCGGTGGGTTGGCCAAGCGTTTGCTTGTCGCTTGCTGGATGTCAATCGAAGATTATGAGCCAGTTCAGTCAGTGCTGGAGCCTTTAATCAGGTCGAACCCTGATGACCCCGAATTGATGATCTTGCATGCGAGGTGGCTTGCGGTAGAAGGGCAGCGAGACGAGTCCCAATCCGTTATGAAGAGAATGCTGAAGCATCACCCTGATCAGTTTGGAGCCTGGTCCCCTTACCTTGATACCTGCAAGCAGCCACTTGATGGAGAAATGGCCGCGATGTTGTTTGATGCCTGTTCGCGTGCTGAGCAGCGTTCGGACTTGAGGGACAAAGGCGCGATGTATTTTGCGGTAGCAAGGCAGCATCAGCTGGCTGGAAACCGAGATGCAGAGATGCAGGCTCTGGTTAGTGCGAACAGGGCAATGGCGAAGCTTTCTCCCAGTGACACCCATAAGAATGCGGCCTATGGCCAGAGGATAATCCGCTGTTATCCCTCTTCGGTTATCTCCGCGAATGACGCCGATGATACAGCGTTCGCTCCTGTTTTTATTCTGGCGCTCCCTCGATCTGGCACAACTCTCCTTGAGCAGGCCCTTGGACGTCACCATGCAACTGTGGGTGCAGGTGAAGCCGGTTTTGCTTCAGAGGCATGGCACGCTGTGACCGGCAACTGGGCAATCATTTCCAATCCCGAATCTCATGAAAAGCTGGATGCCAAGGGGCTGGAAAAATTTAGGGGCGCCTTTCTGTCAGCCGTATCAAAGGCGGGTCTGGATCAGGGTAAGATTATGATTCACAAGGGAATTAATAATCATAAGATTGCGGGCCTGCTTGCCGCCGCCTTTCCCAAAGCCCGATTTGTGGCCTTGTCGAGATCGCCCCTGGACGTAGCTTACGGCTGTTTTCGTCAGAATTTTGAATTCCAGCCGTTTAGTTTCACTGTGGAGGGTATAGCCAGTGAAATCGCCACTTATCAACGAAATGTTCAGTGGTGGCAGCAGCAGCTGGGTGAGACAAGGCTATACTCAACCCGCTATGAGGCTCTTGTTGACGATTTTGAGGGTGAGCTTAGAGCCCTGCTTGCTTGGTTGGACCTGCCTTGGGACAAGAATTGTATGGATTTCGCCAGGGCAAGCCGAGTCGGTACAGCCAGCATGAATCAAGTCAGGGAGGGCGTCTTTACAACAGCGGTAAACAAGGTGAGCGATTATGGCGATCTTTTCTCCCCCTTTGCTGAGGCCCTGAAGCAAGAAGGGGTCATTTTGTAGTATTTCGTGATTGACTATGTAGCCTGAGCGGACAGGGTGGTTACCCGGCGAGGGTGTTTGTCCCTCCGGCAAATCAACATAGTTGCCTGGACCGGGTGACGTGGTTAACATGTCAGCCATTATCAGAAACAAACAATAACAATAACGCTGGATGCCAACAGATGCTGACTTCCATGCTGGGTGTGGCGCTGATCTACTTTGCCGTCAACGAATCTGTAGTGGTCGAATCGCCGCAAAAGGGCGAAATCTACTACGAGCACCCAACCCAACCTGTCTCACTCCGCGAACGCGATATCGTGGTCAAGCCGGTATCCGAATTCCGCTACCACAATGTGGTGCGTCAAGCCTACGACTATTCCTGTGGGTCGGCAGCGCTGACGACGGTTCTTAACCAGTATCTTGGGCGCCAATTTCAGGAGCGTCAGATCATGGAAGGGCTGTTGCGCTTTGGTGAGACGGAAAAAATCGTCGAGCGACGCGGGTTCTCACTTCTGGACATGAAACGCCTGGCTACGGCGCTGGGGCACCCCAGCGGCGGCTTTAGAGCTGAAATGTCTGATATCAAGACGCTGGATCACCCGGCTATCGTTCCTATCGCTTACGGTGGCTTCAAGCATTTTGTCGTGCTCAAGAAGTACCAGGATGGTCACGTGTACGTGGCGGACCCGGCTCTCGGCAATATCAGTTTTACAGAATCCAAGTTTCAGGAAGTCTGGGACCAGAACGTGCTTTTCATCGTTTTCCCCAATGGCTTCGAGCCTCAAGACGGGCTAGAGCTGACGGATTACGATTTGCGTTTGCTGGATGAACGTACGATCAACCGGTGGGCATTTGAGGTTTTTCCCGTCTTTACGACTCCAATGGAAAACTGGGCTGACAAGGCGGGAACGCTGACACGGGTCCAGATTACCGAAGAAGACGGCAGTAAGCGCATCATCAATGTGCCAACGCGCACCTACTTCCATCAATAAGGCCTGCAGTGGCGAATAACAAACAGAACAAAGGAAGGCTTGCATGAAAATGATGTCTGGGAAGGTAGCAGCCGTTGCTGCACTCTTGTTGGCGCAGCATGTTGCCTGGGCAGCAGATAGTGTTGATGAAGCCCGTGAAGCTCTGCAGACCCACGAAGATGATGTGACTCAGGAGAAAAACCTGGAAGAAGTCTTCCAGGCTGCGGAGAAGCAATATTCCTTGCTTCCCAGTGGGCAGATGTCGCTGAACTTTTCTGCCAACTACAACTATTACCGTGATGACCGCATTGATATCGCAATTGATGAGAATTCCGGTAGCATCAGCCGTTTTCGAATTGAGCAAGATGCTCAACATGCGTTTTCTTCATCGCTATCGTTTGATTACGGTATCTGGAATAACCTGACATTCAATACCCGTTTGCCTGTGTCTTATAAATACGACACACAGAAGGATGTTTCACAGGCTGCCTTGGGTGACGTCTCTTTCAGCCTTCGGTATCAGCCTTTTCCGGTAAAGCCCGGGGCCATGAATACAACACTTTATTCCACCTTGAGCATACCTACGGGTGATAGTCCTTATGAAATCAATGTGAATGAAGATGTTTCCAGTGGGTCTGGTTATTACTCTGTTGGGGCAGGCGTGAGTGTAAGCAAGGTCATCGACCCTGTCGTTCTTTTCGGCTCCCTGGGTTACACCTATGCGTTTGATGCCACCGGCCTGAATCAGCGCCGCGGGAGTGCGACGCTGGTAGAGGTTCAGCCTGGAGATAGCCTTAACTTTTCCATGGGCTTTGCATATTCCCTGTCTTATGAAGTCTCCTTGAGTGCCAGCTACCAGCAATCCTATAACTTCGTAAGTAACTTCGTATTCGAGGAATATAGCGCTGAGTCTGAGGACTCGACCTCCAGTGTGGTGAACACCTCCCTGGGCTTGCGGACCTCAAGCAACCGTATTGTGAACCTGAGCTTTGGCTTCGGACTCACAGAAGATTCCCCTGATGTGCTTCTTGGTATTTCGTTGCCGATTGATTTTGCTGGTCTTAAGCCCGGTGCCTGAAGCCGAATTGTGCAGTTGGAAGGGGTAAGCCATGCAGAAAAAAAATAATAGGCTGAGTTGGCGAATCGCAGGGTGTCTTGCTGCCCTTTGGGCTGGGCAGGCGTCTGCGCAGCTGGCCAACAATATTGCTATAGACGTGCGCGCCATGAGTATGGGGCATGCGGTTACCGCAGATCCGCCAGGAATCATGGCGATTCACTTTAATCCGGCGGGTTTGGCGAAGTTGGACGGCCGCAGGATGGATCTTCAGTTTCTTGGTGCCGATTTCAGTCTGGAGTCCGAGTTCTCAGCGCCGCCGGGTTATAACGTTTTTGGTTTTTCCGATGACCCTGTTGTTTGTAATGACGCACCAAATGATGGCGTCGATTTTTGCCGGGATTTCAAGACAGCAACCAGTACTGTCGAGGGGATTTCGCTTTACCTGCCATTCATCAACGATACCGTTGACTTGCCCCCGGGGCCATTGATTGCGGGGCCGCTGCCAGCGTTTTCTATCCGTCCGGCTGGCTCCAAATTCACTTTTGGTACCGCGACGTACCTTCCTCTGGCAGCGGGTTTCTACCGCGATGAAGATGATGTCGGTAATTTCATGGGGGAGCGGGTAGCGCTGGAGCGTATTACCTATTTGTCTCCGTCCGTTGGGTATCGTGTTAATGATGAGCTCTCTATCGGGGCGTCGATTGGACTGAGCTTCCAGGCGATCTCACTCGAGCAGGATTTTCGTGCTCCGAATGAGTTGCTTGGTTTTGCCAGGGTGCTCGATGAAAGCATCTGTGCTCCGTTCGAGGGAGAGTCCAATGTGGCACTTGACCTTATCTTGTTCGGTATTTGCCGTCCGGAAGAGGGGCTGGGGCCTTTCAAGAACCTGGCCTCTCTCGATGTATCAATGGATCAGCGCTTCAGCCCTTCCTACAATCTGGGGATACTCTGGGAGCCGAATGACCGCTTTGCCTGGGGGGCTGTCTGGCGCTCTCCGGCCAAGACGCATATGAAAGGTGATTACAAGATCACCTATTCCAATGCGGCGCGCGAAACCATCAATGGGATTGGCGGCTCTGCTACAGGTGCGCTTGCATTGGCTGTTTTGGGTATTCCCTCCTATGTAGGTGAAGAGGAAGTAGGGCGTGTGAGTATGGACCTCACCATGCCTGCTACCTTCCAGACCGGTATCAAATTCAAGCCTACAGAGCGCCTGCAGTTCAATGTCGACGCGGTGTGGGCTGATTACAAAGAGTGGGATGCATTCAACATCGTGTTTGACCGCAGCTCAGCAGTGCTTAGCCTGGCTCGACTCTTTTCACCGGGATCGACCCCAACACGCTTGAGTTACCCCCTTAACTTCCAGTCAACCTGGAATCTGGCCTTTGGTGCGGCTTATGATTTGACTGGCCGTATTCAATTGCGCGCCGGTTATGAGCCGAGGGCGTCTGCGATTCCGGAGGAACGACGCAGCCCGATGGTGCCGATTAATGAGGCGCGTTATTACAGTCTTGGTCTTGGCTATAAATGGGATAAAGAGACGGATATCGATTTGGGTATCGGCATGTTGCACAGTAAAGACGAGATTCCCGCGGATACCAGTTGTGCGGCAAACTGTACGGGTATTGATAACGTAGTTTATAACCCCTACGCAGGCCTTGATATCAAGACAGAAGCCAAGATCACGATTGTTGGCCTTGCATTCCGTACCCGATTCTAATGAGAAGTCTTGCGATCCTTCTGTTCGGCGTTATGCTGGGCGCCTGTCAAAGCCACCCGGATTCGGGTGGCTTGTATGTCTACACCGACGCTCAAGGCAACCTCGTTACCGTTCAGCAGCGCCCGGAACAAGGGAAAGCGGACCAAGCCAGCGATGACGGGGTGTCTCCCTCACAAGTGGCGCAGAACTCTCGTGTAGTTGCGGACCCGTCATCGTCAGCGGTGGTACGAGAGGATGTTGACGACTATCGACCAAGTGCTGAGGTAGAGGGCGAACTGGAAGCTCGCGAGAATGATCGTTTCATCACTTATGTAGATGAAATGGGCCAACTTGTCAGTCGCCCGCTGGATATGGGGGCGGAACGGGAAGCGGCTAATACACGGCCAGATGGGTTCGAAGATCTACAGCATGATGGCTACCTGGAAACCTATCGTGCTCTGCGGGTGGATTGCTGTAATCACTTTCTTGCACAGGCAGCTGTCTTGAAATCCGGAAAGGAATTGCTGGTGGAATTTGATTCCGACAGCCCGGTGCTTCGTGGAGATGTCCCATATCGGTCCCGGGTCTTTGCGGTTGATGACTCGGTTCAGTCTGTTTCCTTGATGAGTTTTATAAAGAAGCAGGACTACCTCGGCGTTGAATTGCTTTGGCTGGACGAGCAAGGTGTGCCGGTCATGCTGGTAGATCAACCGTTTAGTCGTCGTTACCCGGAAACCTGGTACCGCTATGGCTATCTACAGGGAACCCTTGAGAGGGAGCCTGGTCAGAAGTATCTGGTCGTTTTTCTACCCTATTTACAGGGCCGCGATGGAACCGATGGTCTGAAATTGGTTACTGATGGCGAGCTTGTTCTTAATGCGCAATAAAATGCCTTAGAGGCTTGCCAGTACATAACAGGTAATAATTTATGCGACGCATTCTTTCACTAGGTGCTTTGGCAATGTTAATGGCTGCCTGCAACGGCGGCGAAGATTTCTCTGATGCCAGTGTCCCGGGGTGTCCTGCAGGGGCGCCGTGTACAGCCATTTCTACGGGCGATGTCCTCGTGGAACTGACCGGACTTCAGGTCGACAATCTGGGGTACGAATGTGTTGGAACGAGTGTCGTTTTCGCAACGTCCAAGGACGAGCGCACCTCTGCTGCCAGCGATGGCAGTGATATTGTTGTGCCTCCTTACAACGCGCTTTGCCCCGCTTCCGCAACCCAGATCCGCTTTTTTGTGGGTAATGGCTTGTTCGAGGGCAACAGCTTCACGCTAGGGGAAATGCGTATTCCCCAGGGAGCTCCATTAGCACGATATTCCATTACCGTATCAGATTTGATGGATTCTCCTCGCCGCGTTCTGGCTGGGGAAGCGCGGCCACGAAATGTCGCAGCCTTCCTTCAGGGACTTGATGCCGAGCCTTCTACGCCGGATGTGATCGAAATTCCTGACGCGGCCCATGAACTTGCGGATGAACTGGAAGGTGTTGCTCCTGCGGCCTTTACCCAGGCCAGTTATGACGAGTTCAGAACTGGCTGGAGCGACTATTTTGATGATGTAAACGATGCTATTGATGGCACTGTGGCAGGTATGAATCCTGATCCCAATGTGCATATTCAGGAAGTTGTGAAAGCCAATTCCCTTACCCGGTCCGGGAATTATCGGTTTGACACCTGCCGTGGCGCTTTTGCTGCCATTACCTGTGTTTCTTCCGTGAATGAGGATGTGTTCACCGTCAGTTTCCCGGCAAGAACTACCAACGACATTAATATCGATGAGTTTCCGCTGATCCTTCCCACCGGCCAAGTGATGGGGATTGGTCGGGCTCTTCGTCAGTCGGGTTCAGATACCTTGACTGAATTGGTGGCCTTCTCAGAGACAGCAACGGTAGATGACAGTCTCGTTTTGCAGAACCTTTCTGTGCAGGGTATCGAGCCTGGCGGTTCAACCACCACGGTAGCCGGAACGGGCGCATTTTTGAACAAATTGGTCTACACCGGAGAAGTGCCTGACGCCGCTCCCAGTGGCTCTAAAAGCGACGTTGAGAACGACTATCCGGGTCTGGAGCTGAATGCAGACGAGAAAGGTACTCTCTCGGGTACCGTGGTGGGGGGCAATGTCGATTTGCCGTTGACCGCTGAACTTTCGGCACAGCCACAAGTCAATCGTGATGAGGATATGATCAGTGATCTTGCGGCGGTAGGGGAATTTACTGTCAGGCTGATGCGGGTGTGCCTGGATGATGATACAGGTTGCCGCGACATCCCTAACGAGGAAATAGAGATCGGTGAGGGTCCAGAGTTCAATTACAATACTCAGATCTATGATGCGTATGATCATACTGTTACACAGGAGTTGCCGCGGGAAGATCGTCAGGATGTGGCCGAATTCTGTGTTGAGGTCGTGAGTAATGCGGGTGAAATTGATCATGGCATCGTGATGGTAGGCAGCGATGGCGATTGCCCATCTGTCGCGTCGGACTCTTGGCCTGTGGGCTTTGTCACTCGTACTTTTCCTGACTCTCTAAGCTATAACCTTTCTCTGTTGTTGGCTCCCGGGGCGGAAAATAGAGACATTACCCCGAATTTTGGGGTCACCATTCAGGGCCGGGTAGATGGTGATGCGGGCGGCTGTTATCCCATGTATCGAACAGGCGATGATAATTTCGAGGCGGGTTTGCGCGCGCTTTGGATTGACGACTTTTATCCTTATGTTCAGCAAAAAGAATGGGTCGACGCCTTGCCAGAGGGTGGAGAACTGACGGATGAACAGGTTCTCTTCTTTACTGCCATCAGCAGTGGTGCCGTCGAATTCTTTGCGGGTGCACCCGGCGGAGCCTGTGATCCTGCGGTGCCATGAACTGATCGAAAGCATCAATCATTGTCAACAATGGCCCTTGAAACATCCTGTTTAGGGGCGTAGAGTCCAGCCCGGTTGTGAATATTGTCAACAATCGGGCTGTTTTATGTCTGCTGCTGCGCCAGAAAGTGCAAGAACGCTTGCAGATCGGGTTTTCGCCCGGTTGCAGGACGATATTGTGCGTGGCCAGATTCCTCCCGGGTCCAAGGTCAGCGAAACCGAGCTGGCGGCCCGCTACGGTGTAAGTCGTGGCCCTCTCCGTGAAGCCATCCGCCGGCTTGAATCCCGCAAGCTCCTTGAGCGAGAAGTCCATGTGGGCACCCGCGTTGCCTCCCTCAGTTTTGATGACCTGATCGAGATTTACCACGTTCGCGAGGCCCTGGAAGGTATGGCTGCGCGGCTGGCGGCTGAATGCATGTCTGATGACGAGGTAAAAGGCTTGTTCGGGGTCCTGTCACAGCATGAACAACAGCAGGATCTGCGCGAAGACACCGCCTATTTTCAGCGCGAAGGGGATCTGGACTTTCACTACCGCATCATTCAGGGCAGCCATAACGCTACCCTTAGCCAGATGCTGATTGGCGAGCTGTATCACCTGGTGCGTATGTACCGTTACCAGTTCAGTTCCGTGGCCAATCGTCCGCAAAAAGCGCTCAATGAACACCGCAGAATTGTCGAAGCCATTGAAGCCCGCGATGGCGAAATGGCCGAGCTGCTGATGCGCCGTCATATCAGCAGCGCCCGCAAGAATATTGAAACCCAATATGCCGCCCACAAGGCGGAAAACCTGAAAACGGACCAATAGGAGAACGCCATGTCAGCAAACCTGACCCCCGGCGCCCGCTTCCGCAAGGCACTTGCAGAAGAGAAGCCCCTGCAGATCATGGGTACCATCAACGCCTATGCCGCCATGTTGGCTGAGCAGACTGGGTACCGTGCCATTTATCTGTCTGGTGGCGGTGTCGCCAATGCCAGCTATGGCATGCCGGATCTGGGTATGACCAGCATGAATGATGTGCTGGAAGACGTGCGTCGTATCTCCAGTGCGGTGGAGACCCCGCTGCTGGTGGATATCGATACCGGCTGGGGTGGGGCGTTCAATATCTCCCGCACCGTTAAAGAAATGATCAAGGCTGGCGCGGGTGCAGTACACCTGGAAGACCAGGTTGCCCAGAAACGTTGTGGCCACCGGCCGAACAAGGAAATCGTATCCCAGGCGGAAATGGTTGACCGCGTGAAGGCCGCTGTTGATGGCAAGACCGATGACGATTTCTTCATCATCGCTCGTACCGATGCGTTCCAGATGGAAGGCCTGGAGTCTGCGGTTGAGCGTGCCAAGGCCTGTATCGAAGCGGGTGCCGACGGCATCTTCGCTGAAGCCGTACATACCCTGGAAGATTATCGTGCATTCAAGGCCGGCCTGGGTGACGTGCCGCTGCTGGCCAACATTACCGAATTCGGTGCCACGCCGCTGTTCACCCGCGAAGAACTGGCTGAAGCTGGTGCCGACATGATCCTGTACCCGCTGAGTGCTTTCCGCGCCATGAACAAGGCCGCCCTGCAGGTGTACCAGAGCATCCGAGAAAACGGTCACCAGAAAGACGTGGTGGACATCATGCAGACACGTATGGAGCTGTACGATTTCCTTAACTACCACGACTACGAGCAGAAACTGGACGCCCTGTTTGCCCAGAAGAAGGGCTAAGGCAACACGATCATTGTAGGAGCTCTGCTTGAGCCGAGAAGGGTTTCGCGGCTCAAGCGCCGTTCCTACAGTAAAGATTCCGCTTTGGCGGTTGAACAACAGATTAACCAGGAGATGAACAATGTTAGAAGGCAAGAAACTCTCAGGCG
>OBIY01000782.1_pt1 | contig 11178 bp, 11 predicted proteins | sample 1519841 | NCBI WGS metagenome assembly OBIY01 (sample SAMN03019774, study PRJEB22545) | beach sand metagenome | biome: beach; feature: sea beach; material: beach sand | place: USA: Municipal Pensacola Beach, FL | collected 2010-07-30 | depth 30-40 cm m
TTGATTTCGGCCACCACCTGGCTCTGGAACAACCCATTACCGTGGCTTTTCTCGGCCCGGAAGGAACCTTTACCCAGGAAGCCGCGGAGAAACACTTCGGGTCCTCGACGCGCCCCAGGCCCATGTCAGCCATCGATGAAGTCTTTCGCGAAGTGGCGGCCGGGGCGGCTGACTACGGCGTAGTGCCCGTTGAAAACTCCTCCGAAGGGGTGGTCAGCCACACCCTCGATAGCTTTCTGGACTCCCCGTTGCGGATTTGCGGTGAGGTCGAGCTGCCCATTCATCATCACTTTCTGGTCGGACCCAATACCTCCGAAAGCAATATCACTCGGGTATATTCGCACCCCCAGTCACTGGCCCAGTGTCGTAAATGGCTGGACGCCAATTTTGCTCATATTGAGCGGGTGCCGGTAAACAGCAATGCCGAAGCCGCACGGCGGGTTTTCGGGGAGTGGAATTCCGCGGCTATTGCCGGCGCCATTGCCGAAAAACTCTACGAGTTAACCCGCCTGCATGAACGAATTGAGGATCAACCGGACAACTCCACCCGTTTTCTGGTGATTGGCCGGGAGTCAGTGCCGCCCAGCGGTGCAGACAAGACCTCCGTGATGGTATCGATACACAATGAACCCGGCGCGCTGTACAGCCTGCTGGAACCTTTTCGAAAGCATAGCGTTGATCTCACCCGGGTAGAGACCCGGCCTTCCCGCGCGAACAAATGGACTTATGTGTTTTTTATTGATTTTACCGGCCACCACAGTGATACCAATGTGTCGGCGGCGCTGGATGAAGTACGGGAACGGGTTGCCGAACTGCGCGTTCTTGGCTCTTACCCCAAAGCCGTCCTGTAATTTTGTTTATGCCTGAATCTAATAACGCGATGTCGGTCGTCGGTGGACCGGTGGTGCGACGTCTTTTAGTCGTTGGCCTGGGTCTGATAGGCGGTAGCCTCGCCCTTGCAGCGCGTCAGCGAGGTCTGGCCAGTGAAGTGGTAGGCGCCTCGCGCAGTCAAGCGACCCTGGAAGCAGGGCTGGCGCTGGGTGTTGTCGATCGGGTGGTCACTGATCTGCCCGCCGAATTAAGCAGCCTGGAGTCCGGCGATGTGGTGGTGCTTGGTGTGCCTACCCTGACCGTACCGGCAACACTGAGGATTCTGCAACAGCATTTGCCTGAGGCTGTGACGTTTACCGATGCCGCTAGCGTTAAGGGCAGTGTGGTGGCGGCGGCCCACGAGATTTACGGCTATATGCCCGCCGGGTTTGTGCCGGGCCACCCCATTGCCGGGTCTGAAAAGAGCGGGGTTGCAGCGGCCAGGGCCGAACTCTTCGAGAGTCATCAGGTAATTTTGACGCCCCTGTCGGGAACCGGGAACAGTCATATTGCAAGGGTTTCGGCCCTGTGGGCGGGAGTGGGTGCGCGGGTTACCTGTATGCCGGTGGCGGAGCACGACGAGGTGCTGGCGGCGACCAGCCATGTGCCGCATTTGCTGGCCTATTCGCTGGTGGATACCCTGGCAGCGATGGAAGAAAACCAGGAAATATTTCGCTACGCTGCCGGTGGCTTCCGTGACTTTACCCGCATCGCCGCCAGTGATCCGGTGATGTGGCACGATATCACCCTGGCTAATCGGGAGGCGATTCTCGGTGTGCTGGACAGTGTTTCGGAACATATCGCGGAGCTGAGAGAAGCTATGCTCAAGGGCGATAGCGAGCACCTGCTCGGCGTTTATACAAGGGCCAGCCAGGCGCGTAACCATTTTCAGAAAATGCTCGAACATAAGGCTTATCTTGAACCGATGACGGGTAAAACACTCAATTACTATGTACAGGCTGGCGGGCCACTCAAGGGTGAGGCTCGTGTGCCTGGAGATAAATCCATCTCTCATCGCTCGATCATGCTCGGCGCGCTGGCTGAAGGTTCAACGGAAATTACCGGTTTCCTCGAAGGCGAGGACAGCCTCGCGACTTTGCAGGCGTTTCGCGATATGGGGGTGGTTATCGAGGGGCCGGATTGTGGTCATGTGGTGGTTCATGGCGTTGGCATCAATGGCCTCAGACCGCCGCCGGGTCCTCTGTATCTGGGCAACTCCGGCACCTCGATGCGCCTGCTCGCGGGATTGCTCTCGGCCCAGTCCTTCGACACGGTGCTTACCGGTGACGATTCCTTGTCCGGTCGACCCATGGCGCGGGTGGCCGCCCCCCTGCGTCTGATGGGCGCCAGGATAGACACGGATGAAGGTGGTACGCCACCCTTGGCCATCAGTGGCGGTCAGGCGCTTCGGGCGATCGAATACGAACTGCCGGTTGCTAGCGCCCAGGTGAAATCCTGCTTGATGCTGGCGGGGCTTTACGCCGAGGGTACCACCAAGGTAACGGAGCCGGCCCCGACCCGGGATCACACCGAACGGATGCTTAGCGGTTTTGCCTATCCCGTGAAATCAGAGCCGTTGAACGCCGAAGGCCGTCGTATCAGTGTCACCGGCGGTGGCCAACTTAAGGCCTGTCACGTGGATGTGCCAGCGGATATTTCCTCGGCGGCCTTTTTTATGGTCGCCGCGTCGATTTGTCCCGGCTCGGACATCCTGTTGCGTCACGTGGGTATCAACCCCACCCGCACGGGCATCATTAATATCCTGCGCCTCATGGGAGCTGATATCGAACTGCTTGATGAACGCCAGACCGGTGGTGAACCAGTGGCGGATATCCGTGTCCGTGGCGTCCCGCTTAAGGGTATCGAAATCCCCGAGGATCAGGTGCCCCTGGCTATCGACGAGTTTCCAGTGATTTTTGTTGCGGCTGCCTGCGCCAGTGGTACCACCGTGCTCACGGGCGCCGAGGAGCTGCGGGTTAAGGAAAGCGACAGGATTCAGGCCATGGCCGATGGCCTGGTAGCCCTGGGCGTGGTCGCTGAAGCGACGCCTGATGGCATGATTGTTGACGGCGATAACAGTGTGATTGGTGGCGGTACCGTGGACAGCCGGGGTGATCATCGTATCGCCATGGCCTTTACGGTGGCGGGTTTGCGGGCTCAGGGGGAAATTGCCATCAAAAACTGTAATAACGTTGCTACCTCGTTTCCGGGTTTTGTTGAACTGGCCAACTCCCTGGGCTTCAGGGTGACAGAGGAGCTGATTTGATGGCGGGAAAAGTGCCGGTAATCACTATCGACGGACCCAGTGGCTCGGGCAAGGGCACCATCAGCCAGATGCTCGCGGCAGTGTTGGGTTTTCACTACCTCGACAGCGGCGCCCTCTATCGTCTCCTGGCCCTGGCCGCCCAACGACACAAGGTGGCGCTGGATAACGTTGAGGGTCTCAGCGTCCTTGCCGGCCATATGGATATTGCCTTTGAAATGGACCCCGAGGGTAACAGCCCGCGCGTGGTGCTGGAGAGCGAGGACGTCTCCGACATCATCCGTGGTGAAAAAGTCGGTACCCAGGCTTCCATTGTGGCTGCCATCCCGGAAGTGCGTAATTCGCTACTCCAACGCCAACGGGTTTTTGCCCGCGCCCCGGGCCTGGTTGCCGATGGGCGGGATATGGGCACCGTGGTTTTTGCCGGCGCCGAGGTCAAAATCTTCCTCACGGCGAGTCCCGAGGAAAGGGCTAGAAGGAGACATAAGCAGTTGATTGGTAAGGAAGAAAGTGATAGCCTTGCCGCCCTCGTCGACCAGGTGAAGGAGCGGGATGAGCGGGATGAAAGCCGTTCGGTGTCGCCGTTGCGGCCCGCCGGGGACGCTTTTATTCTGGATAGCACGGGGATGTCGATCACGGAAGTTTTCCACCAGGTGCTTGACCGGGTTAAAGCGAAACTAAAGGTCGAATTAAAGGTTTAACAAGCTGGTTAGTTAGGACGGGTAGAAAGCAATATTAACTGAAGTGAAGAGTGAACAGGCCAGAATTGCACTCATTGACTTCGTAACTTGAATAACCCACCAGACTGGTATGGTGGTGAGCGGGCTTGCTTGGTAAAGCCCCGATATTTTATTGAGGTATAAAGCGAATGAGCGAAAGCTTCGCGGAACTGTTTGAAGAAAGTTTGAAATCTGTGGAAATGGCGCCGGGCGCGATTGTCACAGGTGTAGTCATTGATGTTGATAAGGACTGGGTGACTGTTCACGCGGGTCTGAAGTCGGAAGGCGTGATATCCGTCAATGAGTTTCTTGATGATAATGGCGATGTCAGCGTTGCCGTGGGCGACGAAGTCCAGGTTTCCCTCGAAACCGTGGAAGATGGTTTTGGCGCAACCCGCCTGTCGCGGGAGAAAGCCCGTCGGGCGGAGTCCTGGATCGAGCTGGAAGCAGCGCAAAATGCCGATGAGGTGGTGACAGGCATCATTAGCGGTAAGGTTAAAGGCGGTTTTACCGTCGACCTCAACGGACTACGGGCCTTTTTGCCGGGCTCCCTCGTCGATGTCCGGCCCATGCGCGACACTGCCCACCTGGAAGGTACGCCGCTGGAATTCAAGGTCATTAAGCTCGATCAAAAGCGCAACAACGTGGTTGTCTCGCGGCGCGCGGTAATGGAAGCGGTCAACTCCGCCGAACGGGAAGAGCTCCTGAAAACCCTCGACGAAGGCATCACTCTCAAGGGTATCGTCAAGAACCTCACCGATTACGGCGCCTTTGTCGACCTGGGCGGTATCGACGGCCTGTTGCATATCACCGATATGTCCTGGAAGCGTATCAAGCATCCGTCCGAAGTGGTCAACGTCGGTGACGAAATTGAAGTTAAGGTTCTGAAATACGATCGCGAGAGAAACCGCGTTTCCCTGGGCATGAAGCAAATGGGCGACGATCCGTGGATGGATATCAAGGGTCGTTATCCCGAGAATACCAAGGTGCGGGCCACGGTTACCAACCTCACCGATTACGGTTGCTTTGCCGAGCTGGAAGATGGTGTTGAAGGTCTGGTTCATGTATCCGAAATGGACTGGACCAACAAAAACATTCATCCCTCCAAAGTGGTCCAGATCGGCGAAGAAATCGATGTCATGATTCTGGACATTGATGAAGAGCGCCGGCGTATCTCCCTGGGCATGAAACAGTGTGTCATGAACCCCTGGGACGAGTTTGCCAGCAAGCACAGCAAGGGCGACCGCGTTTCCGGTAGCATCAAGTCTATTACCGACTTCGGCCTGTTTATCGGTCTTGAGGGCGCTATTGACGGCTTGGTGCACATGTCCGACATTTCATGGAACGAATCCGGTGAAGAGGCCGTGCGCAACTTCAACAAGGGCGATGAAATTGATACTGTCATTCTGGCGATTGATCCCGAGCGTGAGCGTATCTCCCTGGGAATCAAGCAGCTGGCTGATGATCCCTTCTCCAACTTCCTGGCGGCCAATGAGAAAGGCGGCCTGATCAAAGGTACCGTCACCGAAGTGGATGCCAAGTTAGTGGTGGTCGATCTGGGTGAAGGTGTTGACGGCAACATGAAAGTGTCCGAGATCTCCCAGGACCGTGTGGAAGATGCCCGTACAGTGCTCAATGTTGGTGACGAGATTGAAGCCCGTGTGGTAGGTGTGGATCGTAAAAACCGCGCTATTAGTTTGTCGATGAAAGCCAAGGATATTGCTGATGAAAGGGAAGCTGTTAAGGAGCACAAGGAGAAGGAATCAGCGGTGGCGGCGCCAACCACTATTGGCGATCTGATCAAGGCGCAGATGGAAAACAAATAGTCGGCGAAGCGAGCGTCTGGCGATCCCGGACGCTCTAATTGAATATGAGAGTGTTATGACCAAGTCCGAGCTGATAGCGAAAATTGCCGAGCAACAGGATCAGTTGCCACCCAAGGACGTGGAACTGGCTGTGAAAGTGATTCTCGAATATCTGGCTCACGCTCTGGCCAATAACGATCGCATTGAAATTCGGGGTTTTGGTAGTTTCAGCCTACACTTCAGGGAGCCGCGACAGGGTCGCAACCCCAAGACAGGCGAAAAGGTTGAGCTGCCGGGTAAGTACGTTCCCTATTTCAAGCCGGGTAAAGAGCTACGGGATCGGGTCAATAACGGGATGAAAAAATCCTGATGCAAGAACCCAGCTCAAGAACGGGTAGGAGATAAAACGGTAAGGTCCTGACCTTACCGTTTTTTTGGCAATGAAGAAACTGAAAACGCTATTAACGTTCGTCGCAGTTTTACTGGCGGTTTTTCTGGGACTGTGGATTGTTCAGGATAACCCCGCGCAAACTGCGGTAACACTTCTTGGTTTTCCGCTATTGACCTTGCCGTTGGGCTTGTGGATTCTGGTGTTTTTTGGTGCTGGGCTGGCGTTGGGACTTTGCCTCTGTTATCCAGCGGTGTTTGCCCTGCAAGGAAAACTGAAGCGGTCAATGCGCCGTGAGCGACAGCTTGACGACCAGCTTGCAGAGGCCCGCGATCACCCATCATCGGACGCGTAGTTCCTTATTTCGTCTGCCGATAGCCGTTTGGTTATGCTCCCGTTCCGGGCCTCAATCTGGCTAAAGCCTTAAATAAAGAAAATCATGCCCCAATCGCACAGTCCCCGCGTTATTGTCGCCCTGGATTACCCCGCGGAAGCGCCAGCGCTGACTTTTGTCGACCAACTTGACCCGGCTTTGTGTCGCGTCAAGGTCGGCAAGGAGCTATTTACCCGATGCGGGCCGCAACTTGTGACCGGCCTGGTGAATCGCGGGTTCGATGTTTTTCTCGACCTCAAGTTCCACGATATCCCCAATACGGTTGCCGGGGCCATTAGCGCCTGTGCCGACCTCGGTGTGTGGATGGTTAATGTCCATTGTTCCGGTGGTAGGGATATGCTGGAAGCAGCACGCAAGGCTCTGGAAAACCAGGGTGGGCAGACCTTGTTGGTCGGGGTGACGGTGCTCACCAGCCTAAACCAGCAGAACCTACGCGAAATAGGCGTCGAACGCAGCCCTGAAGAGCAGGTTTTGTCACTGGCGGCTCTAGCGGTGGACGCCGGACTGGATGGTGTGGTTTGTTCGGGTCATGAAGCTGGCCGGATCCGCACACGGTTTGGCGATGAATTTTTACGGGTAACACCGGGAATCCGGCCTTCCAGTTACCGTGTTACCGACGATCAACAGCGCGTATTAACACCGGCCCGAGCGCTGGCCGAGGGTAGCAGTTACCTGGTTATTGGCAGGCCTATTACTGGCGCCGAGAATCCGGTCAATGTACTACTTGCTATAAAAAAGGAAATTGGTGAAGATATTTGAACGGGAATGATTCCCGTGTTTGTTTTTACAAGAAGTGCCTCGGGCACAAGGAGCTAAAAATGAAACGTTTCACCAATCTTTTGTTCGTCCACCGTATTTCCCATCGGTTCAAAACCTTTCTCCGCTCAGCCACCCTGGCTCTTGGTCTTGTATTGGCGATGGTCCCAGTGCAGCATGTCCACGCGGAGGCCAGCCTCGCACAAGCCCGCATGCCAGCCGCCAGCGTTTCGGTCAATATCAACACGGGTTCGGCGGAGGAAATAGCGGAAGCATTAATTGGCGTGGGCATGAAAAAAGCCCAGGCCATCATTGACTACCGCGAGCAGCATGGTCCTTTCACGGATAAAAGCCAGCTGGTTAATGTTAAGGGTATTGGCGAGGCGACTGTGAAGAAAAATCTCAGTGTCATAGACATCTGAATGCTTGTTAGACCAGGTGGATGAGCGAGTTGGCTCGTTAATCACGTTAAGCCTTATAAAAATAGCCGCACCGAGTTGCGGCTATTTTTTTGCTTTGAGCATTTGTCGGAAGGGGCAGAGGTGCCCACGCTTGGAAGTGTATAATCTCCGCGAATCGTTAAGCGGCAAATAGTGATGAAACGCTTTCAGAATATTGCAGTGGTGGCCAGGTTGCGTCAAGCGGAGGTTGTCGACAGCCTGCGCCGTCTGGTGGACTTTCTAAAAGCCGATGGTCGCAGTGTCTACGTAGAGAAGCAGACCTCAGAATCCCTGAACGACCCGACCGTTCCGGTGGTCAGTCGCAGTAGCGCCGCGCAAATGCTGGATCTGGTGATCGTGGTCGGTGGCGATGGCAGTATGCTCAGCGCCGCCCGTGCGCTGGCCGATCTTGATGTGCCCTTGCTTGGGCTGAACCGAGGGCGTCTGGGTTTTCTGACCGATATCCACCCCGAAGACATGGAACAGAGCATTGGTCAGGTACTCAATGGCGAATACGAAGCCACCGAGCGCTTTTTACTGGAAATGTCTGTAGAGCGAAACGGTGAAATCATCGGTAGCGGACTGGCCCTGAATGACCTGGTGATTCACCCCGGCAAATCCGTGCGGATGATGGAGTTCGAGCTGTATATCGACGGCCACTTTGTCTATAGCCAGCGTTCCGATGGACTGATTGTTTCCACGCCGACCGGCTCCACCGCTTACGCGCTGTCGGCCGGTGGACCGATTATGACGCCCGAGCTGAACGCCATCGTGCTGGTGCCGATGAATGCCCACACGCTGGCCAGCCGGCCCATAGTGGTTGGCGGCGATAGTCAGATCGATGTGCTGGTAGGCACGCGTAATGAGCTGCACCCATTTGTTACCTGTGACGGTCAGGTCGATGTTTGTACCGAACTGGGCGACACCATCAAAATTAGCCGCAGAGAGCCCCCACTTAGACTGATTCATCCACGCTCTCATGACTTTTACGGGACCTGTCGTAGCAAACTCGATTGGGGCAAACGGCTCGATTCACTGCGTGACGACCTGGAAGAGTAAACCGGGATGACTGATTCCAGGGCCGTAATGCTTGAGTTGCCAGCTGATATCGATCTCGATGCACTAATAATCGGACTCAATCGCTTGCATATCAAGCATAAACTTGTGCGTGATGAGGAAGGCATACATTTATGGCTGGAAAACCCCGAGGATGGCGATCGTGTCGCTGAACTGGTTCGGCAAATTGAGCGTGTTGCTGCCGCTGAAGCGCAACTGGATGTGGTTCGAGCGCCGGTTGGCGTGGTAGCGCGAGCTTATTTAAGCCGTTTGCCGGTCACAATTACCGCGCTGGTGCTTTGTCTATTGGGTACCCTGGTGGTGAGGTTTTACCCTGATCTGGCGGCGTGGTTCACTTTTCAGGGTTTTACTCGCCTTGAAGACAACCAGATTTTACTTGAGCCCCTGTCGGAAACCTTTAAACGCAATGAGTGGTGGCGTTTGCTGACGCCAGTTTTTTTACATTTCGGGATTTTTCATATTGTTTTTAATGGTCTTTGGTTGTGGGAATTTGGCCGCCGGGTCGAATTACTTACCGGTAGCGGCGCCTATCTATTGCTGTTGTCGGGGACTGCTATTGGCTCCAATGTAGGGCAGTATCTGTGGAGCGGCCCTTCATTATTCGGCGGGTTTTCCGGGGTGGTTTACGGCTTGCTGGGCTATATCTGGGTGCGCAATAAGCGTCAACCGCACCCGCTATTGCAGCTACCAGGGGCGATTTTCCCGTTGATGATCGGCTGGCTATTGATTTGTCTGTTCGGCGTGATTGATTTTTTTATCGCTGGTGGTGTCGCCAACGGCGCCCACGTGGTCGGCCTGTTTATCGGTATGTTGTTTGGTGCTATTTCAGGACAGAGCCGGCGGCCAGCAAATTGAAAAATAGTGAATTATTTTTGACTGGAATTCGATTAAATTTTCCCGATGAATATTCATGAACTTATCGCCCGCATCGACCCCGGTATTTATGAACATCTGAAAACCGCCGTGGAAACCGGGCGCTGGCAAAATGGTGCTACTCTGAGCGAGGAGCAACGGGCGCTTTGCCTGCAGGCGGTCATTGCCTACGATCTGGAACATAAACCGGAGCATGAGCGGGTTGGCTACGTTGCTATGCCTACGGGTGCCTGTGGCAGCGAAAAGTTCGCTCCCGATGGAATCAACGCCGGGGCGGGGGATGACTATCGTCCGGTGAAGCTGCCGGAAAGCGATGCCTAAATCAAGCACACACCCGCTAATCAAGGTTCAATTGAGCGTCGAGGAAGCAGATACGTGGAACATTTAAGCAGCGGGCATCTGGAAAAAATGCAAGTAATCTTGCCCGAGACGGGTTCGGGTGCGGTCAACTACGCCCTGCCGCTGGATGAGATCCGAGTGCCACTTAACCCACTGCTCGGCCAGCCCATACAGCTTGAATACAACGGCGCCATTCGTTGCGCCCACTGTGGTCGGGCCAGTAAAAAAAGTTTTAACCAGGGTTTTTGTTTCCCGTGTTTTAAAAAACTGGCGCGTTGCGACAGCTGTATTGTCAGCCCGGAAAAATGCCATTTCGACCAGGGCACCTGTCGGGAGCCGGACTGGGCCGAGCGTTTTTGCATGACCGATCACTTTGTTTACCTGGCTAATTCCTCCGGTGTCAAAGTGGGCATCACTCGTGGTAGCCAAATACCCACCCGCTGGATCGACCAGGGTGCAACCCAGGCACTGCCGATTATGCGCGTCAGTACGCGCTACCAATCCGGCCTGGTAGAGGATATTCTGCGCCAGCATGTCGCCGATAAAACCAATTGGCGGGCTATGCTCAAGGGCAATGCCGGGGCGGTGGATCTGGCGGCCGTCCGCGATCAGCTCTTTGAAGCCTGTAATGAAGAGCTCACTGCCTTGACCCAGCGTTTCGGTATTCAGGCGTTGATGCGGATTGAAGATGGCGAAACAGTGAATATCGATTACCCGGTGCTTGAGTTTCCGACAAAAATCACCAGTTTTAATCTCGATAAAAACCCCCTTGCCGAAGGGCGTTTGTTGGGTATCAAGGGTCAGTACCTGATACTCGATAGCGGCGTGATAAATATCCGAAAATACACGGCTTATGACATTAGCTTCAGGTATTAAATTGGCGTTCTTTTAATAAGTAAGTGCCAATCAACGACTGATCGAGTCAGCTTTAAAAGCAAAAAATCGAGAGAGACCACCATGCTTTACCGTGACGCCCAGGCCAAAATCAACTATCTGAAAGACTATCGTCCACCTGAATTTTTAATCGACAGTATCGATCTCTATATTAATCTGGGCGACGAGGAAACCCTGGTCACCGCCACCCTGAGTATGCGCCGGGCCGAAACCGGCGCCAAAAATAATCCTTTGGTGCTGGATGGCCAGGCGCTGGAGCTGCGGGAAATCGGGCTTAATGATACGGCACTCAAAACCGACGATTATCGGGTCGACGCCGAAAGCCTGACGGTTTTTTCCGTCACATCCGGCCGGTCAAGG
>OBIY01000783.1_pt1 | contig 11158 bp, 10 predicted proteins | sample 1519841 | NCBI WGS metagenome assembly OBIY01 (sample SAMN03019774, study PRJEB22545) | beach sand metagenome | biome: beach; feature: sea beach; material: beach sand | place: USA: Municipal Pensacola Beach, FL | collected 2010-07-30 | depth 30-40 cm m
TTGCTCGACCGGATCAACCGGGTATGGGGCGCGGAGTCGGTGCCGAGAAAGAATTTTGGATTGCCGCTGGTGGCGGCGCTGATCAGTGCCTGCTGGTGGAGGCCGCGCTTGAGTATGGGCAGGCAGTAGAAGTGGGGCTTGATGCCTCCGACCAGCAATTCGTTGCGATTGAACAGCAGGTGCTGGGGGGTGATGGTGGCGGCAATATTAGCGCCGGCGCTGCTGACGAAGTCCACGGCCTCTTTGGTGGTGACGTGCTCCAGGATGATTTTCAATTCCGGAAAGCGAGCGGCCAGGGGAGCTAGGGTTCGCTCGATAAAGACCGCCTCGCGGTCGAAGATGTCCACCTCTGGATCGGTGACCTCCCCGTGAATTTGCAGTGGCAGACCCAGAATTTGCATCCGCTCTAGCACGGCGTAGGTGTTTTCTATAGCCGTGACCCCCGAATCGGAATTGGTGGTGGCGCCGGCGGGATAGTATTTGACCCCGTGAATAATGCCGCTGTCCTGGGCGCGGGTGATTTCATCGGGGCGGGTATTGTCGGTCAGATACAGGGTCATTAGCGCCTGCCAGCTGCTACCCGGGGGCAGGGCACCGAGGATGCGGTTCCGATAATCCCGAGCCTGAGCGGTGCTGGTAACCGGTGGCGCCAGGTTGGGCATCACCATGCCCCGGGCGAAGTGGCGCGCCGCGTCACCAGCCGTATCAGCCAGCGCCGGCCCGTCACGAAGATGCAGATGCCAGTCGTCGGGGCGGGTAATGGTAATGCTGTCCATGAAGCGTCGAGGATAGTCCGGCTGGTGTTGCGAGTGGCTTTGCTTGAAGAGTACATCCTACCGGAAAGCCATTCCTGGCGATACCGGTTGAGGTGTCAATTAGATGAGCAGCGGTTTAAAATTGCCGCGCTTTTCGTTTTTTAAGCGCAGTCGATACTTTCTTTATATTTGTTTTCTAGGGAGGACTTTGTGTCCGAATTAAACCGACCCTCTGTTAAAAAAGTCGTGCTCGCCTATTCCGGGGGCCTGGATACGTCCGTCATCGTGCGTTGGTTGCAGGATAACTATCAGTGTGAGGTAGTGACTTTTACCGCCGATATTGGGCAGGGCGAGGAAGTGGAGCCGGCGCGGGCCAAGGCCGAGGCCATGGGGGTGAAGGAAATCTATATCGACGACCTGCGTGAGGAGTTTGTCAGGGATTTTGTTTATCCCATGTTTCGCGCCAACACCATTTACGAAGGCGAGTATCTGCTTGGCACCTCCATTGCCCGTCCCCTGATTGCCAAGCGGCTGGTTGAAATCGCCAACGAAACGGGGGCCGATGCTATTGCCCATGGCGCTACCGGAAAAGGGAATGATCAGGTGCGTTTCGAGCTGGGGGCCTATGCCTTGAAACCCGGCATCAAGGTGATCGCGCCCTGGCGGGAGTGGGATTTGAGTTCGCGGGAAACCCTGATGGCCTATTGTCGTGAGCGTGACATCCCGGTGGACTTTGCCAGCCAGCAGAAAAAATCCCCCTATTCAATGGACGCCAATCTGCTGCATATTTCCTACGAGGGCGACATTCTGGAAGACCCCTGGGCCGAGGCCGAAGCTGATATGTGGCGTTGGAGCGTCTCGCCCGAGGAGGCGCCAGATAAGCCGGTTTACATTGAGCTGAGTTATGAAGGTGGGGATATCGTTGCCCTGGATGGCGAGCCCATGTCTCCGGCCCAGGTGCTGACCAGGCTGAATGAGATTGGTGGCGCCAACGGTATCGGTCGCACCGATATTGTCGAGAATCGTTATGTGGGTATGAAAGCTCGCGGTTGTTATGAAACGCCGGGCGGCACCATTATGCTGCGTGGCCACCGGGCCATCGAGTCCATCACTCTGGACCGGGAGGTGGCGCACTTGAAGGATGAATTGATGCCCCGCTATGCCAGCCTGATTTACAACGGTTACTGGTGGTCGCCGGAGCGGCGGATGCTGCAGAGCATGATCGACGAATCCCAGCGTTTTGTCAGTGGCGTGGTCAGGCTTAAACTCTATAAGGGCAATGTCATCGTGGTGGGCAGGCAGTCCGAGAACAGCCTTTTTGACGGGCGCATGGCGACCTTTGATGACGATGAAGGCGCCTACAATCAGCAGGATGCGGAGGGCTTTATCAAGCTCAATGCGCTGCGCATGCGTATAGCTGCCGAGCGTCTTCAAAAGTAACGCGGGACAATACCAAGATAAGCGGGGGAGACAGCGATGAGATATCTGCACACCATGCTCAGGGTGGGTGACCTGGACAAGTCCATCGGGTTTTATACCGAGCTTCTGGGCATGACACTGCTGCGCAAAAGGGATTTTCCCGATGGCAAGTTCACCCTGGCTTTTCTCGGTTACGGTTCGGAAAAGGAAAACACCGTGCTTGAGCTCACCCATAACTGGGATACCGACAGCTATGAGCTGGGTGATGCCTACGGCCACATAGCCATTGGCGTTGAGGACGTTTATGCCACCTGCGAGGAGATTCGCTCAAAAGGCGGCAAGGTCGTGCGCGAACCGGGACCAATGATGCACGGCACCACGGTGCTGGCTTTTGTGGAAGACCCCGACGGTTACAAGATTGAACTGCTATCGGCGGATTTTTAACCGGCGACCCGGTTAATCAACCTTCTCAACCTTGAGTGGCGGTGCCTTGGCCCTGGCCCGGAACCAGTTGAGGCCATTGAGTATCTTGTCGTTGCTGGCCAGGCGCTGCTCCAACTGGAATTTGCCGGGATAGTCCAGCAATACCATCCCCATGGCGATGGTCAGCAGGCCCTGGCCTGGCACAAACAGCATAATAAATCCGCCGGCCAGCAGTATCGCGCCAAGGATGTTTTTCATAATCAGCAGAATCATTCGGGCAACGGGGTGAGTTTTTTTCATGCCCGCCGGCTGCCGACGATCATGACAGAAATAATCCTCGGGAATCAGTGCCACCAGCCAGGGCAGTGACAACAGACTGACCACGAAAGTAATGACCGAGCCAATGGCCAACCAGGTGAACAGGCTCTGATATTGTGCCAACCAGGCGCTCACTGCTCATCCAGGGTGTAGGGCAGGTCTTCTAATGTGATTGGCACGCTTTCGCCGTTGATGACCAGCTGTTTCTGGTCGAGGGCTGCTTCGCGCAATACGGCGAGCATGGTCATGTATTTTTCATCTTCTGGAGCAGCGAGCACGATTGTACCGACGTTTTTGCCCTCGGTTGTGCTGATCTGGGTGCCGATTTCGGGAACGGAACTGGTACTGGCTGTAATGCGATAGGTGCGTCGCTTCAACTTACCTAGATACTGCATGCGTGCCACCACTTCCTGGCCGGTATAGCAGCCCTTGGTGAAGCTGATGGCGCCGGTGGCCTGATAGTTCAGCATCTGTGGCACCAGTTGTTCACTCAGGGCAGGTGTTACCGAGGCCAGGCCCGCACGCACCAGCTGCAGGTTCCACCAGGGCAGTCCTGCCGCAGTCACCGCACCACTTAGACTTTGCCAGAGAGCGGAGGCATTTTCGCTGTGGCAAATAAGCAGATAAATTTCCCTGGCCAACAGTGCAAGGCGGTTGCCTTGATTATCCTCGCCGGACTGGCTGGCGCTGGGCATTGAATGAAAGGTTGGGCTGAGTATTTCGGTAAGCCCGCTGCCGGCTAAACCAAGCTGACGGTATTTATCACTGGCATCAGTCAACTCAACCTTGAAAAACACCGCGAATTTTTTCAGTTGGGCGATAGTGGGTTCAACCAGCTCCCTGTCCATTGACAGCAGTATTTCGTCTTCGCCGCTTCGGCAAGCGGTAAAAGATGTCATCATCCGTCCCTTGGCATTACACAGGGCGCCGGGGGTGACGCCACCCACAGCCAGGTTCTCGAAATCACAGGTGCTTTGCCCCTGCAGGAATTTAGGACCGCCGGCGCCGCGTACCGCCAGCACTCCCAGGTTGTCGAGCGGTGTAAGGCCCGTGCTGATTTCTGCGTAATTCGCTGGCGTTTCACCGAATGACACTATTTGTTTGCCCGAGTAGCGAGCGCCCGCGGTTTCAAGTCGTTGTTGCCAGTTATTCATAGGGGACTGCTTGGCGTGTGAAAGGGTTTTAGCCTGGAGTCAGGGCCAACGGCAATTTATCAAACCGCGGGCCGGTATCCGGGAACGCATTTTATTATACTTATTGGCCTTCAATACAACAGACCAATGATATGGATGACAAACGCCTGCTCTGGGCTAGCCGTCGGGGTATGCTGGAACTGGACCTGATTCTGATTCCTTTTGTGGAGCAGGCATATCCGCAACTGGCGCCGGAGGATCAGCGGCTTTACCAGGACCTGCTGGCCTGTGAGGATCAGGATATTTTCACCTGGTTGCTGCGCAGTGTGCTTCCCGAGGAAGAGGACATGCGGCGCATCGTCGATATTATTCTAGCCAGTCGCAAGCCCTGACGAGCATTGTTTTCAGTAGGCCCATGGAACACCGCTTGCCTTTTGTACGCAGCCCCTTCGATACGCTCGCAAAATTGCAGGGCGCGCTGTTGTTTGTCGTGATTGTGTTGTTGTTGCTCGCACCCCTGGCCATTTGGCTAAAGGGATCGCTGATTGTCGCGGCGCTGGCGCTTTGTGTTATTCAGGTAACTCACGTGCCCAGGTGCTGGTCGGAGTTGGGCGAGTTCGTTGGTTTAAGAATTGACCGCAAGGGGTCGCGTATTTGCCTGGAAATGCGTTCCGTTGGCAGGGGGAAAGACACGGTTGATTGTCGGGTGGCCTACTACAGCGCTTATCTGATTGTTCTGGTGGTAAAGGAACCGTCTCGCGGTTTTCAAGGTGCTTTGCGTTGGCCTCTATCGAGGCGCTTGCCGGTTTTCGCCAGTTCCCTGAGCAGGGATGACTTTCGGCGTTTGTCGGCTGCGGCTTTTACCTATGGCGATGGCTAGAGGTTTTGTTACGCCTGTTTTGGGTGCGATAGCTCAACCGTTTTTGCTAACGATAATGTCCTGCCCCGCGAAGTTCATGGGCACCAGAATGGTGTCCTTGGCGATGGCAGACAGTTCCGGGTGATCGAGGGTGTAATGCAGGCCGCGACTTTCCTTGCGCAGCAGGGCGGAACGGATAATCAGATCGGCGACCACGGCCAGGTTGCGCAGCTCCAGCACATCCCGACTGACTTTGTAGTTGCTGTAATACTCCTGAATCTCCCGCTTCAGCAGTCTGATACGGTGCTCGGCCCGCTCCAGGCGTTTGCGGGTGCGCACGATGCCCACATAGTCCCACATAAAGCGGCGTAGCTCGTCCCAGTTATGGGATAGCACCACGTTTTCATCCGAATAGGTGACCCGGGATTCGTCCCAGGGTTTGGTGTAACTGGGTGCGGGTATGTCGTCGAGAACCGCGTCTATGCTTCGCGCCGACGAACCGCCAAACACCAGGCATTCAAGCAGGGAGTTGCTGGCCATGCGGTTGGCCCCATGCAGACCGGTAAAGGAACACTCGCCGATAGCGTACAGGTTTTTCAGGTCGGTGCGGCCTTCGGTATCGGTAACGATACCGCCACAGGTGTAATGGGCGGCTGGCACCACGGGTATGGGCTGGCGGGTGATGTCGATGCCAAATTTCAGGCATTGGGCGCTGACCATGGGGAAATGGGCGTTGATAAAGTCCGCCGGCTTGTGGCTGATGTCCAGATAAACGCAATCGGCGCCCAGGCGTTTCATTTCGTGGTCAATGGCCCGGGCGACGATATCCCGGGGCGCCAGTTCCGCATCCGGGTGAAAATCATGCATAAACCGGCTGCCGTCGGGCAGCAGCAGGTGGGCGCCTTCACCGCGCAGGGCTTCGGAGATCAAAAATGATTTGGCCTCTGGATGAAACAGGCAGGTGGGATGAAACTGGTTGAACTCCATATTGGCTACCCGGCAACCCCGACGCCAGGCCACCGCGATACCGTCGCCGCTGGCGCCGTCCGGGTTGCTTGTGTAAAGGTAGGCCTTGCTGGCGCCACCGGTAGCCAACACCACGATGCGGGCCTGAAACAAGCAGACGCGGTCCCGGTTTTTGTCGAGCACATAGGCGCCGTTACAACGCAGGCTACGGGATCCCTGATCGGCCTGCGTGGTCAGATCCACCACGATATGATGTTCGAAGACATCAATGTTTGGCGCTTTCTCCACCTGTTTGGCCAGTGTTCCTGAGACTGCCTGCCCGGTGGCGTCGGCGGTATGCAAAATGCGCCGGTGGCTGTGGCCGCCTTCCTGGGTCAGGTGATAGCCGGCACCGCTTTCGTCCCTGCTGAATTCCACGCCCTGCCCAATGAGCCAGTTTAGGGCCGCGGGGCCCTGTTCAAGGGTGTGACGAACCACATCTTCATGGCATAGGCCAGCGCCAGCTTTGAGAGTGTCCTGAACATGGGAATCGATGCTGTCTGACTCATCAAAGACGGCGGCGATACCGCCCTGGGCCCAGGCAGTTGATCCGGCCTGCAAGTTGGCTTTGCTGAGTATGGCGACCCGACGGTGGGGCGCCAGTTGCAGGGCCAGACTCATGCCGGCAGCGCCGCTGCCTATGATCAGGACATCGTGTTGATAACTAACTTTCACCGGATATTGCTCGGGTTAAGGGCTGTCTTGCCGGACCGGGGGGCGTGCTAGTATAGGCCACCGAAACGGCCGGGAACCATAGGTTGTGTTAAAAACTGGCGATTGAAACGGTCGGGGTGTATGCGAGGTTGCATTTTCCTGAACTATCGCTGTTTGATGTTGTCAGTCACAGGGGCTGAAAAAAGGGATAGAGGGCGGAGCCTATAGATGTCGGCGGACCAAGCGCAGGATACTGATCAACAATTGGTCGCGAGGGTACAGAGGGGGGACAAGGCAGCTTTTGATGTGTTGGTGCTGAAATATCAACATAAGATCAGCGCCATTGTTTCCCGGTTTGTCAGCGACCGGGACGAAGTCAATGATGTCGTTCAGGAAGCCTTTATCAAGGCTTATCGAGCGCTGGGCAATTTCCGTGGCGACAGTCAGTTCTACACCTGGCTCTATCGGATTGCGGTGAATACGGCGAAAAACTACTTGGTATCCCGAAGCAGGCGGCCGCCAGGCAGCGATATTGATGTTGACGAGGCTGAGCAGTTCAGTAGTACCGACAAGCTCAGTGATGTCGATACGCCGGAGAATCTGGTTTACCGTGATGAACTCGAGCGGGCGGTCAACGGTGCTATCAAAAATTTGCCAGAAGACCTACGTACCGCCGTCACATTACGTGAATTTGAGGGACTCAGTTACGATGAGATTGCCGCGATCATGGACTGTCCGGTGGGTACGGTTCGCTCCCGCATATTCCGCGCCCGGGAGGCAATTGACCAGGAGATTCAGACTTTGGAAAATAGCCTCCGCTGATGTTGGCAACTGAGTTGAAGTTCGTTAATCAGGCCCTGGAACCTTTTCGAAGCCACTCTGTCTCAATTGCAGAATCGGATGGTCTCATGGGTGCGAGGTTGGCATTGTTGGTGTGTAAGTCGGAGCTGGCACGAAACACGGGGCGGAAATAACGGACGCTCGTGTAGGTAAGAGAGCGTCATCACGAGTCGGATAGGGTATTAAGCTGAAGGGTATTATCTATGACTGATCGGAACGCAGGCGGACTCACGGAAACCCTGTCCGCTATGATGGACGATGAGGCGACGGAGCTGGAATTCCGTCGAGTTAACAAGGCGCTGTCCGAAAACCCGGAACTCAGACAGACCTGGCGTCGTTATCATCTGGGCAGGTCGGTGATGCGTCGGGAAGTATCCGATAGTCTGACGGATCTTTCGGGCATTATCAGTGAAGCGATCGCCAGGGAAGAGTCTCATAGTGTTTCTGGCGTTGTGGCTGGAAAAAATCAATTGCAGGCAGCCGAGGGTTTTTCAAAACCAGCGGGGCCGCTGCGCAAATTTGCCGTTGCGGCTTCCGTTGCCATGGTCGCGGTCTTCGGTGCAATCCAGTTTCAGTCCGGTACGTCTAACAACGGGGGGCAGTTTCCCGGCTCTCCTTCTCTTGCCAAGAGTATTAATGATGAATTGGGTAGCGGTGCGGCGCTTCAGCGGCCTGCGGGTTATATGCGGCCTCCGGTTAATCTTAGAACCGCCAGTACGGCACCCGTGCAACGTATTAGCCAGACTGACACCTCAGCCTATATTGGCTATGACGTAAGTGATCTGGAAACCGATCGACAAATCAGTAATTATTTGCAACGTTTAATGCGTGAGCACGCTGAACGGGAGGCGCTACGGCGGATGCAGACGGAAGGCGGACAGCGTTAAACTGCGTTGGCAGTGATGGTTCATTCCAGGTTGTATTCGTGCAGTACCTATCTTGATTAAAGAAACCGCAAAAGTGGTGGGAGTCGATATCCAGGGGGGAAACCTCTGGGTAGAAGGTGTCCAACGTTCGACCTGTGGGTCCTGCGCAGCCCGTGCGGGCTGTGGTCATCGCCTGCTGGGTCAGCGTAGAACACCGACCATAAAAGCAGCCATTGCCCCTGAGGATCGTTTCAACTACCAGGCCGGAAGCAGCGTCGAAGTGGGTATTCCGGAAGATCTGATCGTTAAAAGTTCGCTGCTGCTGTACCTGTTACCCCTTGGCTGTCTCCTGCTGGCGGCGTTGCTCGCTGATTACTGGCTGGGAAAGGAGTGGTTGACTATTTGTGCGGGCGTGGCGGGTTTATTATCCGGTGCTGTACTTGTTCGACGCCTTTCAGCAAAAATATCCAGCGACAACACCCTACATGCGCAGGTGCTGCGCAGGGTGGAAGATTAGATAACTAAAGTGTTGTTCTCATTCGTAAGCCCTATTGGGTTGATCCTGTGCTCAAACCTTTTGATTCAATGACCGAATGATTGAGCGACCTCATAAGTCGGTGGTAATAGCAAACGGAGACGATAGTCGATGATAGTACGTGTTTTAGGCCTCTTGCTTGTAGCGGCGTTGGCGGCGAGTCCCGTCCAGGCGGAGCTGCCGGGCTTTACCGGCCTGATAGAGGCTAATTCGCCAGCGGTGGTCAAAATTAAAGCTACTGAGAAAGCGCCGGAGCGCAGGCGTCAGCAAATCCCCCAGGATCAGTTGCCGGATATTTTTCGGGATTTTTTTGGTGACAGATTCGGTGATGGGGGAAGACAGCGACAGCGGCCCTCGGCAATGGGCTCGGGTTTTTTTATCTCTAGTGATGGCTATATTCTGACTAATAACCATGTCATTGGTGATGCCGACGAAATCACGGTTCGCCTCATTGATCGTCGCGAGTTCACTGCCGAGGTGGTGGGTGTCGATCCACGATCGGATCTGGCGCTACTGAAAATCGATGCCACAGGCTTGCCCAAAGTGAAGCTGGCCGCGCCCGGTGACCTTAAAGTTGGGGAATGGGTGGTGGCCATCGGTTCGCCCTTTGGTTTGGATTATTCCGCCAGCGCCGGGATCGTCAGCGCCATTGGCCGTAGCATCCCTACGGCCAGGGGTGAGGACTATGTGCCATTTATCCAGAGCGATGTAGCGATCAATCCCGGAAATTCGGGTGGACCACTGTTTAACCTCAGGGGCGAGGTGGTCGGCGTCAACTCGCAGATATATACCCGATCCGGAGGATCTATCGGCCTTTCGTTTGCCATCCCGGTAAATGTTGTCAATGATGTTGTTCAACAGTTGAAGGCTAAAGGCAAGGTCGAGCGGGGCTGGTTGGGCGTCTATATTCAGGATGTCGACAAAAACCTTGCGGAGTCTCTTGATCTGGAAAAACCCAGCGGTGCGTTGATCGCTCAGGTGGAGCCGGGCAGCCCAGCTGATAAGGCAGGTATCGAGGCAGGCGACGTGGTGATTGAGTTCGACGGTAAAGAAATAATTGAGGCCAGCGATCTCCCCCATACCGTCGGTCTGATCGCGCCCGGCAAAAAAGCGTCAGTGCTTGTTATCCGCAAAAGCAAGGAAAAAAGAATGCAGGTGACCGTTGGCGCCCGGCCCGATTCGGAGGGGGCGCATGGCTCCCGAGCGGACGGAGATCTTCTGGGTCTGACCGTTGAAGAGGTCGATGAAGACCAACGGAGCAAATGGCGTTTGTCCGGCGGTGTGGCAGTGGTAAAAGTCGCGCCGGATTCGGCCGCTGCGGAGGCGGGCCTGCGCAGTGGTGACGTCATTGTTCAACTAGGATATCGCAGTATCGCCGATGTCGATGAATACGAAGCGGTGCTTGAAGATATGCCCCGGGGAACACCTGTGGCTTTGCGGTTTTTCCGCAAGGGTAGATCGGTTTTCCGTACCATAGAAATCGATTGACTGGATGGCAGTAAAAGGTTCGATGGGCGGTAAAGGGTAATGCCGCGCGTGGCGCTCGTCATAGCGCGGTGGGGTCAAATAAGCTAGACTGCGCACCGCGCTGGCCCCCGCCAACGCGGTCCTAGTGCCTACACCCACCCACGGTTCATAAGCGAAGTGCCCGAACTCAGCCACATCCGTAATTTTTCCATCATTGCCCATATCGATCACGGCAAATCCACCTTGTCGGATCGATTTATTCAAGTCTGCGAGGGTTTGAGTGAACGGGAAATGGCCGACCAGGTGCTCGACTCCATGGATATCGAGCGTGAGCGTGGAATTACCATCAAGGCTCAGAGTGTCACCCTTGACTATACCGCCAGAAATGGCGAAACCTATCAACTCAACTTTATCGATACCCCGGGGCATGTGGATTTTTCCTATGAAGTGTCCCGCTCCCTAGCGGCCTGCGAGGGCGCCTTGCTGGTGGTGGACGCAGCCCAGGGAGTGGAGGCTCAGTCTGTCGCCAATTGCTACACCGCCATTGCCCAGGGGCTGGAAGTTATTCCGGTCCTTAATAAAATCGACCTGCCCCAAGCGGAGCCGGATAGGGTAAAAAGCGAAATTGAGGAAATTATAGGAATCGATGCTTCCGATGCTGTTTCCTGCAGCGCCAAAACCGGTGTGGGTGTTGAGGATATTCTCGAGCAGCTGGTTGAACGGATACCACCACCGGTTGGCGATGTTGACGCCCCCCTTCAGGCGCTGATTATCGATTCCTGGTTTGATAATTACCTGGGCGTGGTCTCTCTGGTGAAAGTGAACCAGGGCAGCCTTAGGGTAAAAGACAAAATTATCAGTAAAAGCAAGGCCGGTGTGTCAGG
>OBIY01000784.1_pt1 | contig 11156 bp, 10 predicted proteins | sample 1519841 | NCBI WGS metagenome assembly OBIY01 (sample SAMN03019774, study PRJEB22545) | beach sand metagenome | biome: beach; feature: sea beach; material: beach sand | place: USA: Municipal Pensacola Beach, FL | collected 2010-07-30 | depth 30-40 cm m
ACCAGGGCGGGCATGAAGAAACTCTTTCGCAGCTTTGAGCGCCCCATCTTCGACATCATTGAGCGGCCCCTGACGGAGATGCCCGATTCTCGAATCTTCGGCGTCACGCCGACATAGGCGGCCAGTGCCTTGGCGTTCTTAAACTGATCGATCTGGCTGAACTCGCTAAGCACGGTATTGATGGTGGCCTCACCGACACCCGGGATGCTCTTGAGCAAGTCCCGTTTTTCTCTCAGATCAGGGTCGTCATCGATCCTGTCGCGGATCAAAGCCTTGACGGTGGCGATTTCTTCGGCCAGAAACGCCAGGTGTTTGTGTACCTGAGCTTCGACTAACTCGCTCACTGCCTCTAAACGGTTGCTCTCCTGCTGGTGCATGGCGGTGAGTGATTCCAGTCTACGCAGGTCTTGGGGGGGTCAGAGGTCTTGTGGGAGGGGGGTCAGGTCTTGCAATCCAGCAGTTTTGATGTATTGTTCACCTCATGGGTCATACTTTAAGAATTGAATATGCTGAAGTTTTCTAACATCTCACCCCGAGGGAGTCGGTGGGAAAATACCTATCCTGATAACGTTGACCGAGAGGTCTGACACCGGGCTCACGTTACTTGATGGTCTTAGTCATCTGTTCTTCGCTGCAGGGTCAGGTTGATCAACCACCCACTGTTCGGGCCTAATTTAACCCTCGGCCAAATAGTGTCCGGTTTCCCTTTTACCTACTCCCTGGCGACTTATGAACGGAAATCTCTTTCACGGTGTTAGCTACCTGTTTCGTGGCGCGAAGCTGATTACTGAACCAAAGTTACGCAGGTTTGTGATTGCGCCGATTGCGGTCAACCTGCTGCTGTTTGTTGCACTGATCAGCTGGGTTGTGTCGCTGTTCAGCGCGCAGATGGAGCGGCTGCAGGCATGGCTGCCCGGCTGGTTGAACTGGCTGGAGTGGTTTATCTGGCCGCTGGTGATCATCGCCCTGTTGCTGCTGGTGAGCTACACCTTTGTAACCCTGGCAAATATTATCGCCGCGCCGTTTAACGGCCTGCTTGCAGAACGGGTGGAGATGCTATTGGGGGGTGAAGAGCTGCCGCCAACTCCGTGGAAGCAGCTGTTGCGGGAATTTATCCCAACGATGGTTAATGAGGTCCGCAAGCTTGGTTATTTCGTGCGCTATGCGGTGCCGATTGGCCTTTTGCTGCTATTTCCCATCACCTCGATTATCGGCACGCCGCTGTGGTTGGCGTTTACCAGCTGGATGCTGGCACTGGAATACCTTGATTACCCGATGGCCAACCACAAGATCATGTTCAAGGAGGTACGCATCAGGGCAGCCGGCCAGCGGCTGACCACTGCCGGATTCGGTATTGTGGTGATGGTTGCAAGCACGATCCCGCTGCTGAACCTGCTGGTGATGCCGGCAGCTGTTGCCGGTGCTACCACCGCCTGGGTGGAGCGCTACAGGCAATTACCTAAACCCTGAAGCCAGACCGGCCGAGCTGACTTCAGGATATTGTCGATTTCTCCCCAATCGTGCAGCGGCTGGGGAATTCAGCAACGTTTTTCTCAGGCGCTTTGCGCCAGCACCACATCAAACCCTTCGAAATTGGGCGGCCCAAGGTAGAGATCCCGACTGCTGCCGGCACCGGCGTGGGCCTTTTTGAAGGCATCGGAATGGGTCCAGGCCTCGAAGGCCTCGCGGTTATCCCAGATCACGTGGGTGGCGTAAAGGGTATGGTCATCGTGCTGCGGGCCTTTGACCAGGTGGAACTCCTGATAGCCGGGCACTTCGCTCAGGTAGCTGTCGCGGCTACGCCAGATGGCTTCAAAGTCCTCTTCGCGACCCAGTTTGATGCGGAAGCGGTTCATGGCGATAAACATGGTTGATCTACCTCTGCTGAAGTTGAATCGATTTCTGGATAGGGAAGAGTCAGCTGCGATTCCTGCCCGAGCGGCGGCGGCCACCGCCGCGTTTTTTACCGTCCGAAGATCGCGGCGGCCCCTTTTCCAGCCTTAGTTTTTCGCCGGGCTCCACCAGCCATTCACTCTCTACCGCGGCGGTGGGAATTTTGTGGCCGATGTAATCCTCGATCTCCGGAATCGAGTAGACGTAGGTCTCACAGCCGAAACTGATTGCATCGCCTTTAGCACCGGCGCGTGCCGTACGCCCAATTCGGTGCACGTAGTCCTCGGCGTCTTCGGGCAGGTCGAAATTGATCACATGGCTGACGCCATCGATATGCAGCCCTCGGGCAGCAACGTCGGTCGCCACGAGAATATCTAGTTCACCGCGCTGAAACTCGCCGAGTAGCCGCTGGCGCTTTTTCTGCGGGACATCGCCAGTCATCAACCCAACCCGATAACCGGCACCAGCAACATAGCCCCAGACGTTCTCACAGGTGCCTTTCATGTTGGCGAAGATCATCGTGCGATGAAAATCATGCAGTTTTAACAGCCCGAGCAGCAGCGGAATCTTCTCCTGGTTGGCGACGTGGTACATCACCTCCTCAACGCGATCGGCAGTGATTTTTTCTGCCTCGACCTTGATCGGCTGGGGACTGTTCATGTGTTCGTAGGCAAGCTCCGATACCCGCGAAGAAAGGGTTGCGGAAAAGAGCATATTCAGCCGCTGTTCCGGTGGCGGGGTTTTGCGCAGCAGCCAGCGCACATCCTTGATGAAGCCAAGATCAAACATACGGTCTGCCTCATCCAGCACTACTGCATCGAGCTTACTCAGGCTGTAGACCCGCTGCTTGTAATAATCGATGAGCCGGCCCGGCGTGCCGACCAGTAGATCCACGCCCTCTTCGATTACCTGGCGCTGCTTTTCGTAATCAACGCCGCCATAGGCGAGACCCAGGGAGATATCAAGATCGCCAATCAACGCCTCGGCATCCTTGTGAATCTGAATCACCAGTTCACGGGTCGGCGCCATGATAAAAGCACGCGGGTGGCGCTGGGCACGCCCCTCCTTGGGATCGCGGGTGAGCAGAATATTGAGAATGGCGAGCAGGAAAGTGGCCGTTTTGCCGGTGCCGGTTTGTGCCTGTCCGGCAACATCACGCCCGGCCAGTAGTACCGGAAGTGCTTCAGACTGAATTGGGGTGCAGTGGGTAAAGCCGATATCGCGCAGGTTCTCCTGTAGCCAGGGATGCAGGTCGAGATCGCTAAAAGTGGTATCGCTTAAATGTTCCGCGCTCATCGCGCAGTACCGTAGATTTCTCTGACGAAAGAACAGTCTCGTGTCGTTGTCAATTTTTGCCGCTTTTTATTAATCATCAACTTACTCTGCATTAGACCCGCCACGTTTAAGGTTTAAGGTCTATGGTGATTTAGCCGAACTGAGCTGGTTGAACCGCCTCCGGCTAACCGGCACTTAACCGGTTGCTATCCCTGTGCCTGGTTAAAAACCCGGTACACTGCGATTCGGTAATATTCGCCAGAACCATTTTTTAATACCGTAATCAACAAACAGATCACCCCGGCCAAAACTCAGGAAACCAGAACTCGGGGCACCAAAACTCAGGAGCTGTCATGCGTCTCGGATCAAAGTGGATTGCGACCATTGTGCTGCTTGTCATTGTTGCTGGCGCAATTTGGCGTTGGTCGAACCGAGAAGCAATTGCTGTTGAAGTATATACGGTTAGCCGCGGTGAGGTACTTTCGACGGTTGCCAACACCCGCGCCGGCACTGTCAAAGCGTGTGATCGCGCGCGGCTCTCCCCCAACGCCAGTGGCCAGGTAACCCGGCTCAACGTCTCTGAAGGCAGCCGTGTCGAGCAGGGCGATGTGCTCATGGAGCTCTGGCACGAAGACCTGGATGCACAGCTACAACTGGCCCGCGAACAGGCTGCCAGTGCCATGCAGCGCGCCAAGGCCACCTGCGTGCGGGCAGACACCGCACGCCGCGATGCCAGGCGCGGGCAGGACCTGAAAAAACGCAATTTTATTGCCGATGAGGAGCTTGACCGACGTCTTAGCGAAGCGGATGCCTCGGAAATCGCCTGTGAGGCTGACCGCCTCAGCGCCGCGGCCGCCGAAGCGCAGATAGCAGTGATTGATGCCGCCCTCGACCGGACGATTCTCAAAGCTCCGTTTCCGGGGGTGGTCGCTGAAGTCAATGCCGAGCTGGGGGAATTCATGACCCCCTCCCCGACGGGTATCGCCACCCTGCCGGCGGTGGACCTGATCAACGATAGCTGCCTGTTTGTCAGCGCGCCGATCGATGAAGTGGATGGGCCCTTAGTGAGTCTTGATCAGGAGGTGATCATCACGCTGGACGCGTTTCGTGGTCAGCGTTTTGCCGGCCGGGTACAGCGCATCGCTCCCTACGTTCTCGACCTGGAAAAACAGGCGCGAACGGTGGAAGTAGAGGCAGAATTTCTCGACCCGGAACAGGTTCAGAAACTGCTGATCGGCTACAGTGCAGATATTGAGGTGGTCCTCGACCGACGCGACAACGCTCTTTATATACCGGCAGGCGCGCTGCTGGAGGAAAACAGCGTGTACCTGATCAGCGCCGATGAGACGCTTGAAAAACGCGGCGTCACCACCGGTCTACGCAGCTGGAGTCAGATAGAGATTACCGAAGGATTGGCGGCCGGCGACCGGATTGTCAGTAACCCGGCGATCAAGGAACTGCAACCGGGGGTCAGGGTTGCAGATCAGTCGACACTGGAAGATGAGCGGTGATCGAACTTGAGCAGATCAGTCGCCACTTCACTATGGGCGACCAGACCGTACACGCGCTGGACCGGGTTGATCTGCGCATCGAAAAAGGTGAATACATCAGTTTGATGGGCCCGTCAGGGTCGGGTAAATCTACTCTGCTCAATATCATCGGCCTGCTCGATACACCAACCAGCGGGCGCTACCGCTTCGAGCACGACGACACAACAGATATGGATGACACCCAGCTTGCCGCCCTGCGTGGGCAGCGCATCGGCTTTGTGTTTCAGTCGTTCCATCTGATTCCACGACTTACCGCCGCCGAAAATGTGATGATGCCGCTGACTCTCGCCGGTGTGGAGGTTAACGAACGCCGTCAACGGGTTGGGGTTCTGCTGGAGCGGTTTGGGCTCACTGATCGGGCCGATCATAAACCGAACGAACTTTCCGGCGGTCAGCGTCAACGGGTTGCGATAGCCCGTGCCATGGTGATGCACCCGTCGCTGATTCTTGCCGACGAACCGACCGGCAACCTCGACCAGCGCTCCGGTCAGGAGGTGGTCAGACAGCTGGAAGAACTCAATAGCGAGGGCATTACCCTGGTGGTGGTCACCCACGACGAGCAGATGGGGAAACGGGCTAAACGCCAGATCAGGCTAGTTGACGGACATATTGCCAGCGGCGATACCGATTCCCTGGAACCTGGCCGACCTTCTTCAGTCGAGAACAGCGACACCTGAACCACCATGTCCATTTTCACCATGATCTGTACGGCGCTTCATGTACTGGCTTGACCAGGCAGTTCTGGCGCTTAAAGCGATCACTGCCAACCGCGTGCGACTGGCACTGATCCTCACAGCCACCGCTACGGGCGTTGCGGCGGTGGTGCTGCTGACCTCCCTCGGTAATGGTGCGCGGCAGTTTGTGATTAACCAGTTCAGCTCCATGGGTAGCAATCTGGTCATTGTGCTGCCGGGCCGCAATGAAACCACCGGTGGCCCGCCGCCAATGCTCGGCAGCACGCCCCGTGACCTGACCCTGGATGATGCACTGGCCCTGAGGCGCGCGGCCGGCGTGGCAGAACTGGCGCCCGTCGTTATCGGTTCCGGTCCGGTCTCCTACGCAAATATGAGCCGAGACACCCCGATTCTTGGAACCGTGGCGCAGATACAGAAGATCCGCAACATCAGGGTGGCAGAGGGGCAGTTTCTACCCGACATCGATCCGCGCAGAGCAGCCATCAGCGCCGTACTGGGACATACCCTGAAAGAGGAAATTTTCGGCGACAAACCGGCGGTTGGCGCCTGGATCAGGGTCGAGGATCGCCGCTTTCGGGTCGTCGGCGTACTCGAAGAGCAGGGCAACTCTTTCGATCTCGACTGGAACGAAATTATTCTGGTACCAGTAGCCACCGCGCAACAGCTGTTCGATACCCAGTCGATTTTTCGCGTGCTCATCAGCCGCAGCCCCGGTACCGATTTCAAGGTACTGGATCGCAACCTGCGCGACATCATCATCCAGCGACATGATGGCGATGATGACATTACCGTGCTCAGCCAGGATTCACTGCTAAAGACCTTTGACCGGGTGCTATCGGCACTGACACTGGCGCTGGCCGGCATTGCTGCGATCAGTCTGATTGTAGCCGGCATACTGATTATGAATGTGATGCTGGTATCGGTCTCGCAGCGTACCGCCGAAGTGGGGCTATTGATGGCGCTGGGGGCCACTCGCAAACAGGTACTGGGACTATTTCTGACTGAGGCCTTTCTACTCTCTGTGGGGGGAGCGGTCGTCGGGCTCGGCGCAGGTACAGCCGGGAGCTACCTGGTGCGGGAACTCTACCCCTCGATCCCGGCCTACTCGCCGCTTTGGGCAGTCACCGGCAGTGTGTTCATCGCCCTGCTCAGCGGTTTGCTGTTTGGCTGGTTGCCAGCGCGCCGCGCCTCGCGACTCGACCCGGTGCTGGCTCTGATGGGCAGCAAATAACCCTCATGGCCGGCAAATAATCCTTTAGGCCCAGTAAATAAAATGAGCAGTCAATCAGCGGCACCGCCTGGCTGAGCCATCACCATGCTTACAACCGACTTCGTCACTTTTACCCGCGGCGCAATCACCAGCCATCCGACCCGCAGCCTGCTCAGCGGTATTGGCATTGCTATCGGTATCCTCACCGTCACCCTGCTGACGGCGATAGGTACTGGCCTGCATAGTTATGTGGCAGCAGAGTTCACCCAGTTTGGCACTAACCTGATTGGTATCGCACCCGGCAAACGCTCCACGCGTGGCCCACCCACCGGGGTCATCAACACTATTCGTCCACTCAGTATTGCCGACGGTGAAGCACTGCGTATGCTGCCGGGGGTGCGCGAAGTGATGCCGCTGGTACAGGGCAATGCCGATGTTGAAGCGGGCAAACGTTCCCGCCGCACCACCATTTTTGGCGTCGGTCCGGCAATGCCGGAAATGTGGCGGATGGAGGTGGGTGCCGGGTACTTTCTGCCCAACGACAACCCCGAAGCCCCCCGTGCTTTTGCAGTGCTGGGGGCGACTATGGCTGAGGAGCTTTACGGCAACCGTTCGCCCCTTGGAGAGGTAATACGGGTTGGCAGCTACCGGTTTCGCATTATTGGGGTGATGGCCGAGAAGGGGCAGTTTCTCGGCTTTGACCTGGACGATACCCTCTATATCCCCGCCGCCCTCGGGCTAACCCTGTTCAACCGTGACAGCCTGATGGAGATTGACATCATCTATCACGACAATTTTTCATCCCAGCAGCTGGTTGAAACAATCAAAGAGGGACTGATCAAGCGTCACGGGCTAGAGGACTTCACCATCACCACCCAGGAGGAGATGCTCGCCAACCTCGACACCATCCTCAATGTGCTGACCATGGGCGTCGCAGCACTGGGCGGCATATCGCTACTGGTGGGCGCAGTGGGCATTCTCACCGTGATGACCATTGCCGTTCAGGAACGCATTAATGAGATCGGTCTGCTGCGGGCTCTCGGTGCAACCCGAGGCCAGATCACCCTGCTGTTTCTAGGCGAATCGACGGCGCTGTCGATAGCCGGTGGCCTGGCCGGCCTCGGTGTCGGTGTCGTAGTGGTGATGATTGCCAACCAGCTGCTCCCGAACCTGCCGGTAAGTAATGCCTGGAACTACATCCTCGCTTCACTTGTCGTTGCTGCCGGTATTGGCCTGCTCAGCGGGGTAATCCCGGCGGTGCGCGCCGCCCGCATCGACCCGCTCAGTGCTCTGCGTAGTGAATGAGTGTGAAATTACTGAAAAAGTCTGAGGACAAACAGAGTACGCATTAAATAGTGATCAAAGCCTCCAGCCTTAATGAAGGGCAGCTGGTCAACTGCCGGGTGCCTGTAGCGCAGCATTTGCTTTAAGTTCTGTCGCCAGCATGTCAATAAAGGTTCTGGTTCGAGCGGCACCGCCGGGGCCTTCCCGGTGGACGACATGGATTGGCCACGGCTCAGGTTGAAAAGACGTCAACACCAGCTCCAGCTCACCACGCTCCAGGAATGGCGCAACCTGGTAAGAAAGAACCCGTGCCAGACCAAACCCTGACCGTGCGGCATCGATGGCCGTATCGTTACTGGTGACGGTCAGCCTGGGTTTGAGCCGCTGACGAAGCTCGGGAAAACGCCAGGCTACCGCATTATTGCCGGCTGTCGTATGAATCAGTGTATGGTCAGCAAGGTCAGCCGGGGCCTTGACCGGCTGATGATCTCTTAGATAAGCCGGTGCCGCGCAAACCACCATACTCACCTGCCCTACCCGCCGAGCACGCATTGATGAATCAGCCAGCGCGCCGAGACGCACGGCAACATCCACCCCCTCTTCAACAAGATTGACGTTGCGATCGAGAAACAGGGTCGAAACTGTGGTTTCGCTGTAACAATTTAGATAATCGGTGACCACCGGTAATACATAGTGGCGACCAAACAGCAGCGGTGCAGTCACCGTCAGATGACCCTGCGGTGTGGCGACGCTGCCAGCAACTGCGGCGTCGGCTGCCTCAAGCTGGGCGAGAATTCGGCGTGCATCTTCGAGGTACTGGTCTCCGGCTTCGGTAGTCCGCACGTGGCGGGTAGTACGCACCAGTAATGTGACACCAAGCCGCTGTTCCAACCCGGCTACCAGCCGGGTCACCGCCGCCGGAGAGATCTGCAGACGCCGCGCTGCAGCAGCAAACCCAAGCTCCTCGGCAACAGTCACGAATGCCCGTATCTGTTGAATCTGATCCATCGATTATTTCCATATATGCAATAGTCTTTTCAATATTAACCATATTCTATTGCATACCGGAATATCGGATAGTTTCTCCGCCGGCGGCACCGAGCCATTCCGGCATAACCGCAACCGGTTACCAGGACGTTCATAGCGGTTGCAACCAGGCACTATTTTTAAACAGGAGAACTCTGATGAGCCGTATCAATCTGATTGAAAAAACCACCGCCAACGCCGAGCAGGAACAGCTGCTTAATGCGATTCAGGATCAGCTCGGCATGGTGCCGAACTTTCTCAAAGTGTTTGCCAACTCACCAGCGGCGTTACGCGCCTTTCTCGGCCTCCATGAGATCGCCAACGACGGCCTTCTGGATGGTCAGACCCGCGAACGGATTGCGTTGGCAGTAGCACAACAGAACAGCTGCCAGTACTGCGTCTCTGCCCACACGGCAATTGGCCGCAAAGCCGGATTGAGTACCGAGGAAATTGCAGCAAACCGGGCCGGTAAAAGCCACGATGCCAAGGCGGCGGCAGCGGTTGCCTTCGCCCAGGCGCTGGTCGACCACACCGGCGAGATCACCACTACTGAACTTGATCAGGTGCGCAGGGCTGGCTACAGCGACGCCGAGGTTGTCGAGATCATCACCCATGTTGGCCTCAACCTGCTAACCAATATCCTCGGTAAGGCCAGTCGGGTGGAAATTGACTTTCCTCAGGTTGAACTGGCAATGGCCTCGTAAGCAGCAAGCTTTCCCCCTCTGGAGCTTGCCCCTCCGAGGTACCGGCGGTCCAACCCCACCCCTGAAATCCCGCCGCCGGTGCCTCATTTTTTTACCTCCAACAGAATATTTTGAGGAAGCTGCGATGAGTAACGCTTATACCGAAATCGCCTTTACGCCTACCGTTAAATCCGTCCAGGAGCAGATGGGCAGTCGTGACGCCTATGCCGCCTGGGAAGGCGGAGAGGTCAGCAATCATCAGCTTGGCAAACTGGAGCGGGAATTTATCCAGGCCCGCGATAGTTTCTATATGGCTACCGTCTCCCAGACCGGCTGGCCTTATCTGCAACATCGTGGCGGCCCGCCGGGGTTTATCAAGGTGCTCAACGCCTCCAGCCTGGGATTCGCCGATTTCAGCGGTAATCGACAATACGTAAGCAGTGGCAATCTGAAGGACGACGACCGGGTTGCCCTGTTTTTTATGGATTATCCCAATCAAGCGCGGCTGAAAATCTATGGCCATGCCATCGAAATCAAACCATCCCCACAGGGGCTGCTGCAAGAGCTTGAGATTGACGATTATCGCGCCCGGGTGGAACGGGGATTTCTGATTCAGATTGCCGGTTTTGACTGGAACTGCCGGCAGCACATCACGCCCCGCTACAGCGATGCCGAGTGGCAGGTGCGTGGCCAGGGTTAGCAGAGTGTTGAGGATATCTACTGGTAGACGGCAGCCATCGCATCGATTTGCAGGCGCATTTGCTCACGCAGCTGTGGCGGTGAGAGCACCTCTACCTCACCTCCATATCTGAGCAGGTCCATGATCAATTCAGTCGGGTCCCCATAAGGAATATCCAGCCGGTAACGACCGCTATCAACAAACTGACCCTGCTGCTCTGGATGCCACTGCTCATCGGCCACCCAGCGGGCCAGGCGGGGTGAAAATTCCACCGTGGCAATCTGGTTGGCTGCTCCGCTGAAAATGCCGTAGGCGCCAGCATAGTGGGCGAGCTGATCAGCCTCATCGACCGATTCAGCAGCCTGCTCGGTGATTTCTATCGACTGCATCGAATCCACTGAGAAACTGCGCAGAGCCTCACGCAGGTGGCACCAGCCATCGAGGTACCAGTTGCCGCGATAAAAGACCATCTTCAGCGGCGATACCTGGCGCTGACTGCGTTTGCCACTGCTACGCGCCAGATAGTCGATATCGAGTCGCCGTCCCAACGATAACCCTTCGATCAACCGGCTGAACAAATCTGGCGACACCGGCCGTCCCGCCTGATTAAAGATGCGTATCCTGTCAGTGGCTGCAGCATTGATACCGCTGCGTTCCATCAGTTGACCAAGCCGCTTCTGCAGCGGTGCCAGAGGCTCCCCCAACAGCCCCGGCTGTAGTTCGCGCATCAACTGCTGCATCAGCAGCAACGCCTGCATTTCTCCCGGTTGCAACCAGAGCCCCGGCAACTCCCATGCAGCCGCTTGCGGGTCGTATCGATAACCATCCTGTTCACGGTCGTAGCTGGAATGCTCTCGCGCC
>OBIY01000786.1_pt1 | contig 11119 bp, 8 predicted proteins | sample 1519841 | NCBI WGS metagenome assembly OBIY01 (sample SAMN03019774, study PRJEB22545) | beach sand metagenome | biome: beach; feature: sea beach; material: beach sand | place: USA: Municipal Pensacola Beach, FL | collected 2010-07-30 | depth 30-40 cm m
GCATCTGGAGTCCGAGATAGTCTGCCCGGTCTCGGTTGATGACCCCGTCGCGATCCAGAACGATCCATCCCCGCGCTGGGGGTGCCGGCGACGCGGTCGGTCCAATGGGCAGCAGCATCGATGGATCCACGGGGCTCATTTTGCTGGGCAGAGCAGAGAAATGTCTGCCACCTCCCAGAATAGGGCATGCAATCTCGCCAGCAGCGCGAATCGGTTGGCCCGCAGCGCCGGATCCTCGGCATTGACCAATACAGTGTCGAAAAAGGCGTCCACCGGGGCGCGCAAGGTGGCGAGTGCCGCCAGCGTCCCCTGATAATCGGCCTGGGCCACCAGCGGCGCAACCACAGCTTGCAGGTCCGTCAACGCAGCAAACAGATCCGCTTCTGCGGCCTCCTTGAACAGGGCGGGATCGACCGCGCTGGCCCCCGGGGCAGTTTCGGACTTGGCCAGAATATTGGCGACCCGCTTGTTCGCAGCAGCCAAGGCCATCGCCTCAGGCAGATGGCGGAAGTGGTTGACGGCGTGCACCCGCCGGTCGATATCCACGGGAACCGACGGTGCGCGCGCCATGACCGCCATGAAGACTTCCGACGTAATGCCCTGATCTTCATAGATGGCGCGCAACCGCTCTATCACATAGGCAAACACCGGCTCCACCGGCTCGACCTTGAGGGCGCCATAACCCGCTCGCGCCTGACCCAGCATTTCCCGCAAGTCCATGTCGAGCCCGCGCTCGATCAGGATGCGCAGCAAACCGATGGCGGCGCGGCGCAACCCATACGGATCCCGCGAGCCGGTCGGGATCTGACCCATCCCGAAGATGCCGACCAGTGTATCGAGCCGGTCGGCCAACCCCAGGGCACAGCCGGTCAATGTCGTCGGCAGGACGTCGCCCGCGAAGGCCGGCAGATACTGCTCGCGCAGGGCGCTTGCGACTTCGTCGGCTTCACCATCCAGGCGTGCATAGTGCGCCCCCATGATGCCCTGAAGCTCGTCGAATTCGCCGACCATCTCACTCATGAGATCACACTTGGACAGCATGCCGGCGCGCTGCGCGAGCGCGACATCCCCGCCGATGCGCTCAGCGAGCCACCGCGACAGCGCCGCGAGTCGTTCGGTCTTGTCGAACAGACTCCCGAGCTCGGCCTGATAGGTCACCGTGCGCAGCGCCTCGCGACGCGCGGCGAGCGGCTGCTTGCGATCCTGCTCGAAGAAGAAGGCTGCATCGGCCAGACGCGGCCGGATCACCCGCTCGTTGCCCGCGATCACTTGGACCGGATCGCGCGATTCCAGATTAGCGACGGTAATGAAATGGTTGAGCAGACCACCCTGCGCATCACGCACCGGAAAATACTTCTGATGGCCGCGCATCGAGGACATCAACGCTTCGGCCGGTACCTCGAGAAAATGCGCCTCGAACCGCCCGGCGAGCGGCACCGGCCACTCGGTGAGCGCGGTCACCTCGTCGAGCAGGTCATCGTCCAGCACCGCCTCGCCGCCCAACGCCGCAGCAGCGGCAGCGACCCCTTCGGCAATGCGCGCGCGGCGCGCGTCGAAATCGGCCACCACATGGGCTGCCATCAGACGCTCGAGATAATCCGCCGGCTGATCCAGCACGACTGGGTCGGGCGCAAGAAAGCGATGGCCCCGGCTTTGGCGACCGGCGGGAACGCCCAGCACCGATCCCTCCACGACATCGGAGTCGAGCAGCATCACCAGCCAATGAATCGGCCGGACGAATTCGTGTCGGCCTGCGCCCCAGCGCATCCGCTTGGGTGTCGGCAGGGTGTCCAGTGCCCGTTCGACCAATTGAGGCAACAGGTCACGAAGTGATTGTCCCGGACGCGTCGCCCGATAAATCAGTCGTGACCGTTTGCCTTCATCGTGCCGCTCGAGCGCATCCACCGCCACGCCGCAGCTGCGGGCAAATCCCAGCGCCGCCGGGGTCGGCTGGCCATCGGCATCGAAGGCGGCGGCAAGTGCAGGCCCCGCTTTTTCCTCGATCTGATCGGGCTGACGGGTCAACGCATCGTCAATCTGCACGGCAAGCCGCCGCGGCGCGGCATAGGCAGCGACATGACCGAAGGTGATCTGCGCCGCCGCGAGTTCGCGTCGCATGCCGTCGGCAAAGGCATCGCGCAGCGCCCGCAGGGCCTTGGGCGGCAATTCCTCGGTGCCCAGTTCGATCAGCAGATTCGCCCGGCTCATGCCACCGCCTCCTGCCGAGCCTGCCACTGGCTCAGGACTTCCTGGCGCAGAGCCGGCGGAGCCATGGGGAAACCGAGGCGTGCACGCGCCTCGAAATAGGCTTGAGCGACGGCGCGCGCCAGCGTGCGCACTCGCAGGATATAGCGTGCCCGCTCAGTGACCGAGATGGCATGACGCGCGTCGAGCAGATTGAAGGCATGCGAGGCTTTCATGACCATCTCGTAGGCCGGCAGTGCGAGGCCGGCCTTCATGAGCCGACCCGCTTCAACCTCGTACAGATCGAACAGGCGGAACAGCTCATCAACCGGCGCCTGCTCGAAGTTGTAGGTCGACATCTCGACCTCGTTCTGGTGGAACACATCCCCGTAGGTCACCGGTGCGCCGTCGGGGCCGATGGTCCAAACCAGATCGAAAATCGAGTCCTTGCCCTGCAGGTAGAGCGCAATGCGTTCGAGACCATAAGTGATCTCGCCGGTGACGGGAAAGCATTCCAGCCCGCCCACCTGCTGGAAGTAGGTGAATTGGGTGACCTCCATGCCGTTCAGCCACACCTCCCAGCCAAGCCCCCAGGCGCCAAGGGTCGGGGACTCCCAGTTGTCCTCGACGAAGCGAATATCATGAACCTGGGGGTCGATGCCCAGTTCCCGCAGGGAATCCAGGTAGATCGACTGAAAATCGAGCGGCGAAGGCTTCATCACCACCTGGAACTGGTAGTAATGCTGCAGACGGTTGGGATTGTCGCCATAGCGGCCATCCTTGGGCCGGCGGCAAGGCTGGACATAAGCCGCATTCCAGGTTTCCGGGCCAATCGCGCGCAGAAAAGTCGCCGGGTGGAACGTACCGGCGCCGACCTCGAGATCCAGCGGTTGAAGAATCACGCAGCCCTGTCGGGCCCAGTAGTTCTGCAGTACCAGGATCAGATCCTGGAAGGTTTGAGGGGATGCGCTCATGGGACTCCACGCCGGAAAGAAGACTTGAGGAAAATCGGTGAGCCGGCCAAATCAAAAAAGTATACCGGCCTGGACTGTCTCCGTGCATCAGCCCTGTTGGAACCTTCGGGCAGGTGCTAACCTTGGCCACATCTCGCAGAGATCGGTGCGGGCGCATGAAGGGAGCCACCGCACCGCCCCAACTTGGTGCGACACGACTCAGGCGCACCATGATTGCGCGGCCTGCGGACCGCGGAACGACAGCGACAGCCCTGTTGCAGGGCATCGCCGTGCTGGCATGCTTTGGCATGGTTCATGCGTGATTCTATGGGATGCCCGTCCTTGGTGGGTCGTCTGAAGTTTGATCTATCGCAATTTGGAGGAATGCAATGTCAATGTCCGGCGATGATGTGCTGAAGCTGATTCAAGACAAAGAAGTCAGATTCGTGGACTTCCGGTTCACGGACACCCGGGGCAAGGAACAGCACGTCACCGTGCCTGCTCATACCGTGGACGCCGAGGTGTTCGAAAGCGGCAAGATGTTCGACGGCTCGTCCATTGCCGGCTGGAAAGGCATTCAGGAATCCGACATGATTCTGATGCCTGACCCGGAGACAGCCACCCTCGATCCATTCTTCGAGGAACTGACGCTAAACCTCACCTGCGATGTGGTCGAACCCGCCACCATGCAGGGCTATGACCGCTGCCCGCGATCACTCGCCAAACGCGCGCTGGCCTACCTTCAATCGACCGGCGTCGCCGATACAGCGTTCTTCGGTCCCGAAAACGAATTCTTCATCTTCGACGACGTTCGCTGGGGCGCCGACATCGGTGGCTGCTTCTACAAGATCGATTCGGAAGAGGCTGGCTGGAACACCGAAAAAGTCTACCCTGACGGCAACATGGGCCACCGCCCGGGCGTCAAGGGCGGGTACTTCCCGGTTCCGCCGGTCGATGCGCTGCACGATATCCGCGCCGCCATGTGCCTCACCCTCGAGGAAATGGGCCTGCCGGTCGAGGTCCATCATCACGAAGTGGCCACCGCGGGTCAGTGCGAAATCGGCGTGAAGTTCAACACGCTGGTCAAGAAAGCCGACGAAGTCCAGCGCCTCAAATATGTCGTGCAGAATGTGGCCCACAGCTACGGCAAGACGGCCACATTCATGCCCAAGCCGCTGGTCGGCGACAACGGCAGCGGCATGCATGTGCACCAGTCCCTGTCCAAGGCTGGCCAGAACCTGTTCTCCGGCGATCAATACGGCGGCCTGTCCGAGACGGCGCTGTACTACATCGGCGGCATCATCAAGCATGCCCATGCCATCAATGCCTTCACCAATGCCAGCACCAACAGCTACAAGCGTCTGGTGCCTCATTTCGAAGCCCCGGTCATGCTGGCCTATTCGGCTCGCAACCGCTCGGCCTCCGTGCGTATTCCCTGGGTGTCGAGCCCGAAGGCGCGGCGCATTGAGGTTCGCTTCCCGGATTCGACCGCCAACCCCTACTTGGCCTTCGCGGCGATGATGATGGCGGGTCTCGATGGCATCAAGAACAAGATCCATCCCGGGGAAGCCATGGACAAGGATCTTTACGATTTGCCGCCCGAAGAGGAAAAGGCCATCCCCAAGGTCGCTTTTTCGCTTGAGCAGGCGCTCAATGCACTGGACAGCGACCGTGACTTCCTCACCGCCGGCGGTGTATTCACCGATGACATGATCGATGCCTACATCGCGCTCAAGACGGCCGACGTGTCGCGGGTCCGCATGACCACCCATCCGGTGGAATTCGACCTGTATTACAGCCTCTGATCGCGTCAGTTCGACCGTCAAAACCCGCCTGAAGTAATTCAGGCGGGTTTTTTTTGATCCTGCAGACCATCCGGCCGCATTATGCATTCCCTTCCGCGGCCTGGATACCCGGCCATTCGGCACGGCGCCCCGATCGTGCTGCACCATTTTTTCCGCGTATCGATCGCCCTGCGCCCCCGTTCCGCACCAAAAAGGCGCATAATTGACCCCACCCCGGATCAATACGCCTCCGCGGGCCCGATATGCGTCAGGGTGGTGCGTTCAGGCACGCCATCATGTGGCGCCGGCACAGCTTTTGCTTGCCAAGACAACACCATGAACAATCGCTCTCGACAAGACCACGCGCTGACCGGCACCGGCCTGGGGGCCGCCGCGCTCCTCGATCAATTGGCGACTGCCGTCCTGGTTCTGGACGGGAGCCTGCGGATCCGCTATCTCAACAGCGCAACCGAGATGTTGTTCGGCGCCAGCGTCCGGCGACTGGCGGGGACCTCCCTCACCTCGCTGGTGCTACATGGAGAAAGCCTCGCTGAACGCCTGCTCGAGGCGCTCACCAGCGAGGCGCCCTACACAGAACGCGAACTCAACCTGCGACTCGGCTCTTTGAACGAGACGACTCCGGTGGTGGTCGATTGCATGGTGACACCCATTCGCCTGATCAATGGCGCGCGTGCCTTGCTGCTTGAACTCCACCAACAGGATCGCCACCTGCGCATTTCGCGCGAGGAAAACCTGTTGACCCAACAGCAGGCCAGCCGCGCCGTGGTTCGCGGACTGGCCCATGAAATCAAGAATCCGCTCGGCGGTTTGCGGGGTGCAGCGCAGCTGCTGGACGCCGAAGTTCACGATCCGGATTTGCGTGACTATACCCGGGTCATCATGGCCGAGGCCGACCGGCTGCAGCAGCTTGTGGACACCTTGCTGGGCTCGAACCGCCCCCTGCGCATCGGTGAAGTCAACATCCACGAAGTGATGGAACGGGTCCGCACCTTGGTCGCGGCAGAGGGGCATCCGGGGATCACGGTGCGCAGCGACTACGATCCGAGTCTCCCCTGCCTCACAGGCGACATGGATCAGATCATTCAAGCGATGCTCAACATTGTCCGAAATGCCATCGAGGCCGTGTTACCGCAGTCGCAGCGCAACCAACCCGCGGCCATCGTGCTGTCGACGCGTGCGCAACGCCAATTCACGATCGGACATCGCCGCCACCGCCTGGTCATCCGAGTGGACGTGATCGACAACGGCCCCGGCATTCCGCCCGAACTGGTCGAGCAGATTTTCTATCCCATGGTCACCGGCCGGGCTGAAGGCACCGGCCTGGGCCTGTCCATTGCCCAGGACCTCATCGGGCGGCACGGCGGCACCATCGAGTGCCATACCCGTCCTGGCGAGACCCGATTTTCCGTATTTCTTCCGCTTCAACAGGGCGAGTCATGAACACCGAAGTCGTCAACGTCTGGATTGTCGACGATGACCGGTCCATGCGTTGGGTCTTGGAAAAGGCCCTGCGCAACGACGGGATGTCGACCCAATCCTTTGATTCTGCTGATGCCGTACTCCGGGAAATCCGGACACGGCGACCCGATGTGCTGGTCACGGATGTGCGCATGCCCGGCATGGATGGCCTGGCCCTGCTGCAGCAGCTGCATGAGGAAGATCCGACCCTTCCGGTGATCGTGATGACCGCCCATTCCGACCTCGACAGCGCGGTCGCCAGCTACCAGGGCGGTGCCTTCGAATACCTGCCCAAGCCATTCGACATCTACGAAGCCGTGGAACTGGTCCGGCGCGCCTACAAGCACCGTGTTCAGCAAAGCCGACCGGATACGGCGTCCCCCGAACCGCCGAACATCCCCACCATCATCGGCGAAGCGCCGGCGATGCAGGAGGTGTTCCGCGCCATCGGGCGGCTGTCGCGCTCGCACATCACGGTCTTGATCAACGGCGAGTCGGGAACCGGCAAGGAGCTGGTGGCGCGCGCCCTGCATCGCCACAGCCCGCGGGCCGGCAAGCCTTTCATCGCACTCAACACCGCCGCCATTCCCCGCGAACTGCTCGAATCGGAGCTGTTCGGGCATGAGCGGGGCGCTTTCACCGGCGCCCAGGCCCTGCGGCGCGGCCGCTTCGAACAGGCCGACGGCGGTACGCTGTTTCTCGATGAAATCGGCGACATGCCCGCCGAACTCCAGACCCGGCTGCTGCGCGTGCTCGCCGACGGACAGTTCTATCGCGTAGGCGGCCATGTGCCGCTGCACGTCGATGTGCGCATTATCGCAGCGACGCATCAGAACCTCGAAAACCTGGTCAAGACCGGGCAGTTTCGCGAGGATCTGTTCCATCGCCTCAATGTGATTCGGGTGCATGTGCCCCCGCTGCGTGAGCGGCGCGAGGACATCCCCTTGCTGCTGCGTTACTTCCTCAATCGGGCCGCCAAAGAGCTCGGCATGGAGGTCAAGATCCTGCGGCCCAACGTGGAAGCCTACCTGTGCCGGCTCGACTGGCCGGGCAACGTGCGCCAAATCGAAAACACTTGCCGCTGGCTGACCGTCATGGCCTCGGGGCGCGAAGTGCACATGGAAGACCTGCCGCCGGAACTGGCCCGCCAGGATGCCCGCAGCGCCGAAACCGTTCACAGCTGGGAGGATGGCCTCAAGCGTTGGGCCGAGCAACAGCTCGCCGGCGGCGAACAGGATCTGCTCGGTCATGCAACACCCAACTTCGAGCGCATCATGATCCGTGCTGCGCTGAGCCATACCGGTGGCCGGCGCCAGGAAGCGGCACGGCTGCTGGGCTGGGGGCGCAACACGCTGACTCGCAAGATCAAGGAACTGGAATTGCCCGAGGATCTGTGAATCCGGCGACTCAGTTGCCGGATCGGTGGGCGCGATCCGCATGATCGGTGCGAGCCTCGGGCACACTGGTAATGAGCCGCGAGCCGCTATTGCGGGTCAGGTAGTTCCAGGCCCACCGGGTCATCACGACCAGCCGGTTTCCAAACTCGATCAAGCCCATCATGTGCACCAATACCCACAGGTACCAGGCGAAAACGCCTCGCACATGCAAGAAGCGCAAATCACCCACCGCGGCGTGGCGCCCGATCACCGCCATGCTGCCTTGGTTCCGGTAGCGGAAAGACGGCAGCGAGCGCCCCCGCCGGCGGGCCTTGAGCAGACGCGCCACATAATCTCCCGCCTGCATTGCGGCCGGCGCGACGCCGGGCAGCGGCGTGGCGCCGTCGGGGGCGTAGTGGGCCAGGTCCCCGATCACGAAAATCTCCGGATGCGCCGGGAGTGACAGGTCGGCATTGACCTGGACCTTGCCCGCACGATCCAATGTGCAGGCCACCCGATTGGCCAAGGCCTGCCCGAACCGGGAAGCACGTACGCCAGCCGCCCAGAGCACGGTTGCCGCTTCCACGGTCTCTTCGCGCCCGTCCGCATCCTTCAACCGCACCCCGGTCTCGTCGATGTGGGTCACCAGCGTGCGGGTCATGACCTCGACTCCGAGCTTCTTCAACGAGTTTTGGGCAGCGCGTGCCAGATCGGCCGGATAACTCGGCAGTACCTGCGCTGCCCCTTCGGCCAGGATGATCCGACTGCGTCGCGTGTCGATATGATGAAACTCATCCTTCAGCGTGTGCTGCGCCAGTTCCCCGATGGCACCGGCCAGTTCCACTCCGGTGGGGCCGGCACCCACGACGACGAAGGTGGTCAGCCGCGCCTGTTCGACCGGATCTTCACTGAGCTCGGCCGCCTCGAAGGCGCTGAAGATGCGCTGGCGCATCTCCAGGGCATGTTCGATGGTCTTGAGACCCGGTGCATCCTCGCGCCAGGCGTCGTTGCCGAAATAGCTGTGCTTGACGCCGGTGGCTGCGATCAGGATGTCATAGCCGATGCGGATTCCCCCGTTGAGGATCACCTGACGGGCAGCTGGATCGAGATCGATCGCCGCGGCCTGGACCACACGCACATTGGGTCGGCGACGCAGCACATGGCGAATGGGCGTGGCGATGTCGCTGGGCGCCAGCTTGCCGGTGGCCACCTGATAGAGCAACGGCTGGAATAGATGGTAATTGCGCTTGTCGATGACGGTAACGCGGAAAGACCGATCCTTGGACAAGGATTTGGCCGCATACAAGCCGCCGAAACCGGCACCGACGATCACGACATGCTGGGGAGAGGGAGAGGAGGATTCGGTCGACGCCATGGTTGCCTTGCCGGTCTATGAGGATTGCCCGAAAGCCTTTCATGATAACGCATGCCGCGGATCGGGCCATCGCCCTTCTGCCCGCGATACACTGATACCATCTTCATCAGCCTTCGAGTGCGTTCGATCCGTTTATGTGCCTCCTCTTTGTCGCCTGGCGCCCTCAGGCCCGCCATTGCTTGATCGTCGCTGCCAACCGCGATGAGTTCCACCAACGCCCAGCCTTGCCCGCCGGACCTTGGCGCGATGCCACTGGGGTGATTGGCGGACGCGATCTGCAAGGCGGCGGAAGCTGGCTGGGGATCTCCGCGCACGGACGGTTTTGCGCGCTGACCAATTTTCGCGAACCCAACCGTCGTCGACAGGCAGGCGCTCCCTCCCGCGGCGCGCTGGTGAGCGAGGTACTGCGCTCACCTCAGAGTACGCATGCCGTGCTGACCGGGATGCTCGACCGGATCGAGGCCTATCCCGGCTTCAATCTGCTGACCGCAGATCACCAAGGGCTATGGCTGCTCAGTAATCGCACCACCCCATCCTTGCAGCCGTTGCCACCCGGACTGTACGGCATCAGCAACGGCACCCTTGAGGCCGAATGGCCCAAGGTGCGGCGTGGCAAGACGCGAATCGCGCACCTGCTGGACGAGGGTGAACCTTCGATCGACGCGCTGTTCGCGCTGCTTGCCGACGACCAGGTCGCGCCCGACAACGAACTGCCGCACACCGGCCTGGATTCGGCTTGGGAACGGATGCTGTCGCCCGCCTTCATCCGCCATTCCCAGTACGGCACACGCTGTTCCACGGTCGTGCTCGCCGAGACGGCGGCACCGCTGCGGTTGATCGAGCGGCGTTTCGACGCGGCCGGCCAGCCCAGTGGTGAATCCGATTGGACCTTTGATGTCGACGGCCAACCCGTGCAGGTGAACGCATGACCGAAACGCCTCGCGTCTGGATGCCCGAGGATGTCGCCCGGGCCGGTTGCACGCCGGATCAGGTCGGATGGCTCGGCGATCGCCTCTTCTGGAGCGAATCCCGCCCGCACCAGAGTGGCCGCACCACCGTGATGTCCGCGGCTACAGGCGCCGCAGCGGCCGAATGCAGTCGATGATGCGCGGCGGTCATGCGTTCACATGCGCCGCACCACCGTGATGTCCGCGGCTACAGGCGCCGCAGCGGCCGAATGCCTTCCGGCACCGTTCAGTGCCCGCAGCCGGCTCCTGGAATACGGCGGCGGCGCGTTCACCCTCGGCGGCGGTGCGCTCTGGTTTGTCAACGACCCCGGGCAGGATCTCTACCGGATCGACCCATCCGACGCCGGCCGCGCACAACGAGTCTGGCAGGCCGGAACGGATCGCTTCGGCGACCTGCAATGGGACGCCGCGCATCATCGACTGCTGGCCGTGCGTGAACAGGTCGATGGCCGGCTCAGCATCGTTGCGCTGGGCCGCCATGGCCTGGAGACGCTGGCGAGCGGCGCGGACTTCTATGCCAATCCACGCGTGAGCGCCGATGGACACACCCTGATCTTCATCGCTTGGGACATGCCGCACATGCCTTGGGAAAGCGCGGCGCTCTACCGCGCCGACCTGGTGGACGGCATGCCGCGCCAGGTGCGACAGATTGCCGGCGGTCCGGACCGGAGCATCTGCCAGGCCGAGTTCGACACCCAGGGCGGCGTCGTCCTGCTCGGTGAGGTGAACGGCTGGTGGAATCCGCTGCGCTGGCACGACGGCGCGCTGCACAACCTGTGGACCAGACCGATTGAATGCGGATTCCCACGCTGGCAAGCCAACATGCGCCAGCTGGCGATTCTGGAGGATGGTCGGGTGGCCTGGATCGCCACCCAGCAGGGGCAACGCCGGTTGCTGCTGCTCGATCCTGCCACCGCGGCGGCCACGCCACTTGATCTGCCCTGGACCGAATACGCCAGTCTGAGCGGGATGGGCGACCGGCGCCCTCGCCGCTCGGGAA
>OBIY01000787.1_pt1 | contig 11118 bp, 9 predicted proteins | sample 1519841 | NCBI WGS metagenome assembly OBIY01 (sample SAMN03019774, study PRJEB22545) | beach sand metagenome | biome: beach; feature: sea beach; material: beach sand | place: USA: Municipal Pensacola Beach, FL | collected 2010-07-30 | depth 30-40 cm m
ACGCTCTTCCGATCTACGGTGAAATTCACGCGAATTACCGCAGTTTCGCCCGAAAGTTTCACGGTGAGATCCGCTAAAATAACAGCGCATATTATTTTCCCGGGAAGGCTTGCTTCAGCCAAACGGCTGAGTATAATCGCGCACCTTGAATTCAGCGCAAATTCAACACTAGTTCAACGCCGCGCGGGGACCTGCACCCGCCAGCGCTTCGGAGCAGTTCGATGAAAAAAGAAATTCACCCCGATTATCACACCATCACGGTGGTGATGACTAACGGCACAAACTACCAGACCCGCTCGACCTGGGGTGCGGAAGGCGATGAGCTGAAGCTCGATATCGATCCGACGACACACCCGGCATGGACCGGCGGCGCGCAACAGCTTGTCGATACCGGCGGCCGCGTGGGACGCTTCAACAAGAAATTCGCGAATTTCGGCTTGTCCTGATCTTTTCTGGTCGCCTGATCGTTTCTGGTCGGGGCCGGCGGATATCCCGCCCGGCATAGCGGTAACCCAGCATGAAAAGGCCCGGCAGAAATCCGCCGGGCTTTATTTTATGCGAACATTTACGCTGCACTTTGCAGACAGAATCCAGATCGGGGAAATCGGCAGTGGTAACCTGTCGGACGCGCTACTATCCGTGCTGTGGCGCTTATTCTTCCTTGCGATTAAACGCCTGCGCAAGACGGTTCAGATGCTGATCGACCGGGTTCGCATTGCTGTCCCCGGTAACGTCATCGAACAGCAAACCATCGAGCCGGGCGACCCGCTCATACAGCCTGCGGCTCGTGCCAAGCAAATCAATCAACTGCGCCGGCAACAGCCCGGCACCGCGCACCGGTCCGCCAAGGCAAACCTCCGCTGCGCCAAGCCGGTAGCGGCTGCCCTTGACATCATTGCCACTCAGCTCACCTTCCTGAACCGCGCGCATTGCAAGCAACCAGGCTGACACCTGCATCAGCCGCGTCGTCAGACGCATGCTTTCGCAAGCATAGACCGGCGCCAGATCGTCCGGCATCGCATTGCGGTCGATCTGTCCATCAAGCTCGAGATAATCGGCGGCGTCGCGCACCATCTGCATCGCATCGTCATAGATGCGCGTAAACATTTCAGAGCGCGCAAAGGCTGTGACGCCGGCAAATGGCTGCCCGTCGACATCCTGATCCTGTTCCCAATCGTCCATAAACGCCCTTTTTACATATTTGCCGCAATCGCCCAACCCCTTCCAGGCAAAGCTGCTTCCGCCAGATATAGGCGGTCGGGATTAACTGAACGTATCAAAAATCAGGAAATCGCCAAGATGAAGATCAAAGCCCATAAAAAAGGCAAAAAAAATGGGCCGCAAAATTTGCAGCCCAAGTTTCAACAGGGAGCCGTCTGACAAAGCGGATGCCGTTGGGGGACGTATCCATATGACAGCTAAGAACCAGAATAAGAAAAAGACCTTAACAAAAGGTTTAACGAAAATATTTCTGCCATTTTTTCAAATAAACTGAAACACAACCTCAATTGGACGTGCCATTTAAGGCATTTAGTTTGTAAAATTCGAAATAGTCTCATATTTGACTTTCAACGGATACAACAGTGGCAAGCCGCCAACAGCTTGTTTCAAGAAAATTCTTCGCAATTGCGGCATGACGTAAACGGCCCGGTAACGCTGAAGGAATAACATTGCTGCTGGAAATCGGTGCTATGCAATGCTATTTATGCTGCAGTGCACAATCAGCAATCTTGGCATTAGCTGATCTCATGGATGGATTAACTTTATGCTCTATCACGCTTACGAACTGGGACATGCGGCCATTGCCCCGATGCGCGCAGCGATGCGGGCAAGCAGATATTCTCTGCTGCATCCGTCAAATCCCATGCGATTCACGCCATTTGCCCACACCGCAACTGCCGCGATCGACGTGCTGGACGGGCTGACCCGGCGTTATGACAAGCCTGAATTCGGCCTCGACAGCGTAACGATTGACGGGCGGAAAGTGCCTGTCGAAGAACAGATCGTCTATCGCAAGCCGTTCGGTCAGCTCAAATATTTCGCACGGCAATTCAAAAATCGCACGCAGCGCGACGACCCCAAGCTGCTGATCGTCGCGCCCATGTCAGGCCATTACGCCACTTTGCTGCGCGGCACCGTTGCGGCCATGCTGCCCGATCACGAGGTCTATATCACCGACTGGCGCGATGCGCGCATGGCACCGGTCAGTGAGGGGCATTTCGATCTGGACGACTATATCGATTATATCATCGAGTTTCTGCGCGTGATCGGTGCGGATACCCATGTGCTGGCGGTCTGCCAGCCCGGCGTGCCGGTGCTGATGGCCGTGGCGTTGATGGCGGCTGAAGACAATCCCTATCAACCGCCGACCATGACGCTGATGGGCAGCCCGATCGATGCCCGGCAAAGCCCGACAGAGCCGAATGTTCTGGCCACCGAACGCCCCCTATCCTGGTTCGAGCACAATCTGATAACCCATGTGCCGCTACCCAATCCCGGCTTCATGCGCCGGGTTTATCCCGGTTTCCTGCAGCTCAGCGGCTTTATGAGCATGAATCTGGACCGGCATCTGAACGCCCATCGCGAACTGTTCGCAAGCCTTGTGCGCGGCGATGGCGATTCCGCGGAGGCACACCGGACCTTTTATGATGAATATCTGTCGGTGATGGATCTGACGGCGGAATTCTATCTGATGACAGTCAGCGAGGTGTTCCAGAAATTCAGCCTGGCCAAGGGCGAGGCAACCCATCGTGGTCGCCCGGTCCGCCCCGACAAGATCACCAAGACCGCACTGATGACGGTGGAAGGCGAGCTTGACGATATTTCCGGGATCGGCCAGACCCAGGCGGCGCACGAGCTGTGCAAGAATATTCCGCCCGAAAAGCAGCTTGATTATATCCAGAAAGGGGTCGGCCATTACGGCGTCTTCAATGGCAGCCGCTGGCGCACCGAAATCTCCCCCCGGATCAAGGATTTCATCCGCACCTTTCCGGTAGCAAGCTGACATAGGACGATGCAGGATTAGCCTTGCTGTCCTGCATCGCCATCAAATCATTCAAACAGAGCCTCAGGGTGGCGCATCGCCTTGAATTCAAGCGTGTTGCCCGACGGATCGCACAGAAAAAAACTTCCCTGCTCACCCCGCTGACCGGCAAACCGGATTTCCGGCGCGATCAGAAAATGCACGGATTCGGATAAGAGCCTGTCGGCGAGTGCGCGCCAGGCCGGCCAGTCAAGCACCAGACCGAAATGCGGCACCGGCACCGCCACACCGTCAACCTGTCCTGACCCGCCGCGCCGCGCGGCACCTTCAGGCAACAGATGCGCCACGATTTGATGGCCGTAAAAGTCGAAATCCACCCAGTCTTCGGTACTGCGCCCCTCCGCGCATTGCAGCAACCCGCCATAGAATTGGCGCGCCGCTTCAAGATCATCGACGCAGAAAGCGAGGTGAAATGCTGGACGTGCGGGTCTGTTCATGACAAGCATCATAAGCAAAGCAAGACGCAGCAGGAAACAGCCCGTGGTTCAATTGAGCCGGCATCATGTGGAAATCGACGGCAGGCCACTGCATGTCACCCTGCGCCGCAGCGCGCGGGCACGGCGGGTGCAGATCCGCATCAATCCCGAACCCTGCTCGGTCACGCTTGTGGTGCCAGCCCATTGCGCAAGCGGCCTGGCCTGGGAATTTTTCGACACCCATCGCGGCTGGATCGCAAGACGGCTCGCCAGGCAGGCACCGCTCGTCCCGCTGCGCGCTGGCGCCGAAATCCCGTTTGCAGGGGAACCGCACATAATTGTCCATACACCCAACATGCGCGGCGTGGTCGAACGGCGCGACGGGCGGATCCATGTTTCGGGTGAGGCCGCGCATCTTGGCCGCCGACTGGAGGACTGGCTGAAAGCCGAGGCGCGCCAAAGCCTGCGCGCGGCGGCCACCACCCATGCCGCCGCATTTGGCAAACGCCCCGGCCGGATTACCGTACGCGACCCCAAAACCCGCTGGGGTGCCTGTACCACGGCTGGCAATCTGTCTTTTTCCTGGCGCCTTATCCTCGCGCCTGCCGCAATCCTCGATTATGTCGCCGCCCATGAAGCGGCACATCTGGTGGAAATGAACCACAGCCCCGCCTTCTGGCGGCTCGTCCGCAGCCGGATTGATGACACGGAAGCAGCGGACCGCTGGCTGCGCGACGAAGGGGCGAGCCTGCACCGCTATCGCCATGAAGCCGGGATGCCCCACCCCGACAATCCGCCGCCAGCGGACCAGGCATAGGCCACCCTGCCATGCGGAAGCTGACACCCGATTCGCGTGCGCTTGTCATCGTCCTGGCGCTGTTCACATCGATCGGTGCGCTTGCCACCGATACCTATCTGCCCTCCCTGCCGGCAATGGAGCAGGTATTTTCGGCCAGCACAGCGGAAATTCAACTGACACTCAGCGCCTTCATGCTGGGGCTTGCGGTCAGCCAGCTTTTCTACGGTCCGATGTCGGACCGGTTCGGACGCAAGCCGGTGATGTTCGGCGGGCTTGCGATCTTTATCGCTGCAAGTTTTGCCTGCACCATCGCCCAGTCGGTCGAGATGCTGATCGGACTGCGTTTTTTTCAGGCAGTGGGCGCCAGCGCGGGACCGGTGCTTGCCCGCGCGATCGCGCGCGATCTGCATGGCGGTGACAAGGCGGCGCGGATGCTGTCAGCGATGGGATCGGTTATGGGGCTTGTGCCGGCCATCGCCCCGATCATCGGCGGATACCTTGAAATCTGGTGGGGGTGGCATGCTTCCTTCCTGTTTGTCGGATTGATCGGTATCGTGGCCATCGCCGCACTTGTTCTGAAGATCGCCGAATCCCTGCACAGCCCGGACCCGGAGGCGTTGCAGCCACTGCATCTGGCGAAGAATTTCCACAGCCTGCTGCGGGACCGGATCTATCTTGGCTATATGGCGTGCGGCTGTTTCAGCTTTGCGGGATTATTCGCCTTTATTTCAGGCTCCTCCTTCGTGCTGCAGGGGGTGTTCGGGGTCGCGGCGGAAAATTTCGGGCTCTATTTCGCGCTCGTCTGCCTTGGTTATGTCGCGGGCACCCAGATAGCAACGCGGCTGACCATGCGCGTTGGCCTTGCCCGGATGGTATGGTTTGGCGCACTGCTTGCGGCTGCCTCAGGCATTGTCATGGTGGGGCTCGCACTCGGTGGCGTGGACCGGCCGATGGCGGTGGTGGGACCGCATATCTTTTTCATGGCATCGGTGGGCATGGTGCTGCCGCAATCGATCGCCGGCGCGCTGACCCCGTTTCCGCATATGGCGGGGGCAGCGTCCTCTTTGTTCGGTTTCGTGCAGATGAGCTGCGCCGCACTTGTCGGCGCGCTGGTCGGGCGCAGCTTCGACGGCACGCAACTGCCGCTCACCCTCATTATCTGCGGCTGCGGCCTGCTGACCCTGGTGATAGCTGTCCCTGCCACGCAGAAAGGCCGCCGTGCGAGCCCCGCCGAACCGGATCAGGCCACCGTCCCCTCGATCGCCGGTGATTGAACCGCGCAGATAGCACAGCAATGCCCCGTTGCGCCCGAAGGCAGGGGCGGATAGTTTGGAGCAAATAAAAATCAAGCGGAGAGGGAATGATGCGGGCAATCGGCAAGCTGCTTGGCGGCGTAGTTGCATGTGGGCTGATGCTGCACGGATATGCGCAGGCGGCGACAGCCGAACAGATCGGCAAGGCGGCCGCCATCGACGGAGCCCGGATCATTGCCGCGGAAACTGAACCCGGCAACTGGCTTGCCCATGGCCGCACCTATTCCGAGCAGCGCTTTTCCCCACTCGACAGCATCAACGCCGATAATGTGAAACAGCTGGGCCTTGCCTGGCATCTCGACCTGGGTACCGACCGGGGCATCGAGGCAACCCCCATCGTCGTCGATGGGATCATGTTCTTTTCCGGTCCATGGAGCGTCGTCTGGGCGGTCGATGCGCGCAGCGGCGAGGAAATCTGGTTCTACGATCCCGAAGTGCCCAAGGAATGGGGGCAGAAGGCCTGCTGCGATGTGGTCAATCGCGGCGTCGCCGTCTGGGACGGCCGGGTCTATGTCGGCACCATTGACGGACGGCTTGTCGCGCTGGATGCAAAGACGGGCGAGCAAGTCTGGGACGTCAATACCATCGACCGCAGCCGGCCCTACACCATCACCGGCGCGCCGCGCGTGGTGAAAGGCAAGGTCCTGATCGGCAATGGCGGGGCCGAATTGGGGGTGCGCGGCTATGTCAGCGCCTATGACGCCAAGACAGGCGAGCTGGCCTGGCGTTTCTATACGGTGCCCGGTGATCCGTCACAGCCATTCGAGAATCCCGAACTTGAAGCCGCCGCCAAGACCTGGAGCGGCGGCGAATGGTGGAAGATCGGCGGCGGCGGCACCGTATGGGATTCGATGGCCTATGACCCTGAACTCGATCTGCTCTATGTCGGGGTGGGTAACGGCTCTCCCTGGAGCCGGCATCACCGATCCCCCGGCGGCGGCGACAATCTGTTCCTGTCATCGATCCTGGCACTGCGGCCCGATACCGGGCGGCTTGTCTGGCACTATCAGACGACACCAGGCGATAATTGGGACTATACCGCGACCCAACATATGATTCTGGCCGATCTTGAACTTTTCGGGGAATCCCGCAAAGTCCTGATGCAAGCGCCAAAGAACGGCTTTTTCTATATTCTCGACCGTGCGACGGGCGAATTGCTGTCGGCCGATAAATATGTGCTGGCGAACTGGGCAAGCCATGTGGATCTGTCAACCGGCCGGCCGGTGGAAACCGGTGCCGGGGACTATTCGACCGAAAACAAGATCGTCTATCCCTCCCCCGCTGGCGGGCATAACTGGCCGCCAATGAGCTATTCGCCGCAGACAGGGCTTGTCTACATTCCGGCGATGGAATTTCCCGGGCTTTACGGGCCCGAAGATGATTTCGTCTACCGCCCGGGCTTCTGGAACACCGCGTCCGCCCTGCATCTGACCCGCGACGCAGCACCCGGTGACCTGAAGGGGCGGCTGATTGCCTGGGACCCGGTGCGCGGCAAGGCGCGCTGGAAAGTCGAACATTGGGGCCACTGGAACAGCGGACTGTTATCGACCGCGGGTAACCTTGTCTTTCAAGGCACCGGCGATGGCTTCTTCCGCGCATTCCGCGCTGATACCGGGGAAGAGCTGTGGAATGCGCCGGCGCAAACCGGCGTCGTCGGCTCGCCGGTTACCTATCTTATCGACGGGCAGCAATATGTCAGCGTGCTGGCCGGCTGGGGCGGGGTCGGCACGATCTATGGCCGCGCCGCAAAGGCCGCAGGCGTTACGCATGTCGGCCGGCTGCTGACCTTCAAGGTTGGCGCAACCGACACGCTCCCCCCGAAAACTGCGGAAGCCGAACTGCCGACACCGCCTGCCTTTGAGGGCACGATGGAAGACGTGGCGGCGGGCGAGGATCTGTTCCACCGCAATTGCGGAACCTGCCACGGCTTTGCCGCCGTCGGTGGCGGCATGATCCCCGACCTGCGCCATTCGCAGCCCGAAATCTTTGATAACTGGCAGGAAATCGTACGCGGCGGCATGCTGAAGGATCGCGGCATGGCATCGTTTGACAAATGGGTCTCGGCCGAGGAGGCCGAAAAGATCAAGACCTATGTGATCTATCGCGCGCATGAGGGCGATGTGCCGGGGGTTGGCATCAAGAAATAACCCCCGGCCTTCACCCCACCCGCCTCGCTGAATAATAACAACAAGGAGAGAGGCATGATCGTTCAACGCAGTCAGGCGCTGCGGAAGCTCTTGCTTCCACTCGCCATTTTAGTCCTGTGGCCGGGATCGGCATCGGCGGCACAGACCGGGACAACCGGGTCGCGGCCGAATTTCCTGCTGATCGTCGCGGATGATCTGGGCTATTCCGATTTCACCCCGTTTGGCGGGGAAATTCCGACCCCGGCGCTGCAAACGCTTGCCGAAGAAGGGCTGCGGATGGGCAGCTTCTATACCGCGCCGACCTGCTCGCCCGCGCGGGCGATGCTGTTCTCGGGTGTCGATAATCACAAGGCGGGGATCGGCACGATGCGCGAGGTGCTTGACCGCTATCCCGATCTGCAGAACCAGCCCGGCTATGAGGGGTATCTGCTCGACAGTGTTTATTCCCTGCCCGACATTTTGCGGCGCAATGGCTACCGCACCTATATGTCGGGCAAATGGCATCTGGGTGAAAAGCGTGGGCACTGGCCCGTCGACAAGGGTTTTGACCGCAGCTTTGCCCTGCTGCAGGCAGGGGCCAGCCATTATGACAGCCGCCTGCCACTGTTTCCGCCAAGTGAGGGGCTTGACTATCTCGTTAGCTATGTGGAGGACGGCGCGGAGGTGCCGCTGCCCGATGATTTTTATTCATCGCGCGATTATGCGGACAAGCTGATCGGCTATCTGGACACGCATCCCGACGATGCCCCCTTCTTTGCCTATCTGGCCTTTACCGCACCGCATGACCCGCTGCATTCGCCGCCTGAATGGTCGGCCAAATTCAAAGGCTGGTATGATGAGGGTTATGACGCGCTGCGCGAGCGCCGGATCGACGCGGTAACCGCGCAAGGATTGCTGCCGCCCGATGTCGCGCCCGCCGCGCGCCTCCCCCATGTTCAGCCTTGGGACGAACTGCCACACGCAGCGCAAACAGACGCCGCGCACAAGATGGAAATCTATGCCGGGATGGTCGCCAATATGGATCATCAGATCGGGCGGGTCGTCAATGCCTTGAAGGAACGCGGGCTATACGACAATACGGTCATTATCTTCTTTTCCGATAATGGTGCGAACGGCAATCAGTATGAACGCTATCCCCGCACGATGCCCGATTGGCTGCCCGAAAACTTTGACAATAATCGCGAGAATTGGGGCAAAAAAGGCTCACGTATTTCAGTGGGCGCGGGCTGGGCGCATGCGAGCATGGCCCCCTTCCGCCTGCTGAAGTTTTTTACCGCCGAAGGGGGTATCCGCTCGCCCTTTATTGCGGCGGGGCCCGGCATCACCCGCCGCGGCGAAACCGATGCCGGTACGGTCGCCCATATCATGGATATCGCGCCAACGCTCTATGCGATGGCCGGGATCACACTGCCCGAAGAAATTGATGGCATTAATCCCGCGCCCGTTCAGGGGCAGTCAATGGCAGCCTATTTCGGCGGCGCGGCAGGGCCGGTACATGATGACTATATCGGATGGGAGCTGTTTGGCAGCCGCGCGATCCGCAAGGGAGACTGGAAGCTTTTATGGGTGAACCGGTTCGACGGCACGCCCGGCGGGTGGGAGCTTTTCAATATCGCAACCGACCCGGCCGAAACCCGCGATCTCGCCGACAGCAACCCCGCGAAACTTGACGAACTGAAAGCCGATTGGGCCGATTATGTTGCCCGCAACGGGGTCATCGACATATCCAATCGATAAGCGGCCCTGCAGGCAGCGGCGCGGGCCGCGCGGTAGCGGCAGGCAACTCCAACGATCGGCACACAAAAAGGGCCCGGAAACATCCGGGCCCTTTTCGATTTCGCATAGCGGATTAAGAGGTGGGGTTTATTCCGCCGCCATCTTCTCCATCCGCCAGGGTTTGTTGCCCGCCGGCAGGTTGAAGATAGCCGCCACATTATCGCGCATGATGGCCTGGCACTGTTCCTCGCTCAGTTCGGTTGTATGTTCCGCAAGCAGTTCCTGCGAATGCGGCCAGGTCGAATCCGTATGCGGAAAATCATTGGCCCAGATCAGCTGCTTGTAATTCATCAGATCCGCTGTCTTGAAGGCGGTCCAGTCATCCTGGAACGTCATCCAGACATTGGATTTGAGATATTCGCTCGGCAACTTGCTGAGCCCGGGGATGATGCCGCCTTCCACATTGAATTTTGCCGCATGGTCCATGCGGTACATGTAATGCGGCATCCAGCCCGCATCGCCTTCCGCGCAAACCATCTTGAGCTTGGGATGCCGTTCGAAGACACCGCCCAAGGTCAGAATCCCCACCACATCCTGCACAGCGCGGATGATGGTCAGAAAACTGTTCATCGGATGGCCGCGATGGGCATTCTGCTTGCGCGAGAATCCACCGGTGCGCGAGGTCAGGATGTGGAAGCAGATCGGCAGATCGAGATCGGTCGCACATTCCCACAAGGCATCATATTCAGGCTGATCGTAATCGCCTTGCATCGGCTCGCCCGGCATCATCATGCCGACCATGCCCATTTCCTTGGCGCGGCGGAAATCCTCGATCGCGCTGTCGACCGACATGACGGCCGTCTGCGCCAGCCCGAACAGCCGGTTGGGCAGCCCGCCGCAAAATTCCGCAAGCCAGCGGTTATAGGCCTGCATGCAGGCATTCTTGTAATCCGCATCCGGGTGGGTGCACAGCGCCATGCCGACCGAGGCATAGATAATCTCGGCCGCAATCCCGTCACGCTCCTGCGCTTCGGCGCGCGCCTTGGGGTCCCAGCCTGCTGGCCGCGTCTCGTCGAACCGGATGGTGCCGACGCGCGCCTTGCGCTCGGCAATGGAATAGCCTGCCCCGTCGAGCAAGGCCAGCGGCACGACCTTCTTCAGATCCTTGATGACATAAACTTCGTCGCCCTTGTCGGACTTTTCGATCCGTGGCGCCACATCGCGATATTTCGGGTCGATATAATCGACATAGCAATTTGGCGGCTCGGTAATGTGCGAGTCAGCAGAAATTGCGCCCGCTGGAATTTCATCCTTCGCCATGATCCGTTCCTTCCCGGTTTTTGTGCTTAATCTCTGATCAGAATTATAGCGCAATTCCCCCACAATCTTGAAGGGTAATTTTTGCGCCCGCAAACGATGCGGCGAAAAAGCGGGGGAAAGTGACGAATTCAGGGGCGAATGCCGGGATATAGCAACAACCGGAGGCAGCACCTCCGCCTCCGGCTTATGTCGAATGTGCGGTGGGCGGCGCTGCGGCTATTCCGCCGCCATCTTCTCCATCCGCCAGGATTTGTTGCCCGCCGGCAGATTGAAGATGCCCGCCACATTGTCACGCATGATCGCCTGACGCTGTTCCTCGCTCAGTTCGGTTGTATGTTCCGCAAGCAGTTCCTGCGAATGCGGC
>OBIY01000788.1_pt1 | contig 11096 bp, 14 predicted proteins | sample 1519841 | NCBI WGS metagenome assembly OBIY01 (sample SAMN03019774, study PRJEB22545) | beach sand metagenome | biome: beach; feature: sea beach; material: beach sand | place: USA: Municipal Pensacola Beach, FL | collected 2010-07-30 | depth 30-40 cm m
TTGACAGACTTAACGGAGTGCACCTTCTGTTAAAGCAGCAGTTAGGATGCCTGAATCATAGCCATCAGCATCAATAGCTGTGCCATCAGACTTCTTGTAAGCACCGTAAGAAAGGTCTGTACCACCAGCCCAAGCTTCTGTTACAAACAACTTAGCAGAAACGATTTGAGCGTTAGCAGGGACAGCTTTTAACATTTCATTATCTACATCAGCTGCAGGAAGGTTGTCGTACTCTAACAAGTATTCAACATCAACTTCTTTCTCTGTACCTGTGTATTTAATGCCGTACTTTTCTTGTTTATCATCGAATGGTCCTAGAAAAGTTTGACGACCATTAATATCATTAAGACTCATATCTTACCTCAGATTAAAATTGTGTTAGTAAGCAGTAAACTGACTCTGGACGGTATGTCGCGAAGCCGTAACGCATAGATGCGTAGTATTCGTCTTGAGTCATTGGCTCATTACGCTTATACTTAACCGTTGGCTTACGTCTGATAACACCCATCACTGGTTTAGCGTCATCATCAGCTACGCACATAGCGATGTTCACAAAACCGTTAGTAACAGCTACGCCATCAACAGTTTCAGAAGCCACTGTTGGTAGTAAGTTTGACTCGTAAACGTCAAAGCCATGGATGTTTCGTACAAACTTGTTCTCACGAGAGAAGCCAGTCTCTAATAAGCCTTCAAAGCGAGGGCTGTCAGCTACGATAACAGCGCCAGTACCTAGTTTCTCTAGTTTGTTGGTTACAGTTGAATCAACAATCAAGATACGGCCTTGCTGTGGGACGTTAGCCTTGTTGAAAGCTAGTTTGATGTCAGCGATAGCGTTAACAACGTCTTGAGCTGTTGCTGCTGCTGCTAGAGCTACACGGTGTGCATAGCCACCAATAGAGTTGGTGTCGCCAGCAGTTTGTACATCGTTACAGGCTGCATACAAGTCAGACTCAAATTGCTTCTGGAAAGCATAAGCGTCTTGACGAGAACGGCTTGCTACTAACATAGAGCCACCGTCTGGGCTATCTTCACGGAAGTTGTCCGATACAGAGAAGCCATCAGCTTTAGCTGTGTCAACTGTCAACTGGATGCGTGAAGTGTCGATAGCTGATAGACCGATTGGGCTGTTCTCTGAGTAATCTTGCAGAGTGATTTGACCAATCTGGTTAACATTGAATGTATCGCCATGAGGGAACATTGATGTCATATCGTTGAACAGGCCCATGCCAAGGATGTTATCCTCAAAAGACTCTAACAAGATACGACTATACACTTCCTGTTCAATTAAGGAAGCAGTGTTTTGTGTATTTTGCATTTCTAATTACCTTTTAGATTTTGTTTTTGTTGTTCCATCCAAGCTGTAATCTCCTTGGTAGACTTATTGTATAATTTTTCCTCTTTAGGAGTAGGCTTGATGGATGTTGAGTTAATTCCCCCTGTTGGGAGGGGTGTATTTTTAGGTGGTGAAACGCTTGCAATATCTAGGACTAATTTGGACATCTCTGGGTCACTCATCATAATGCGAGCTTTCTCCATTGAGATACCCTTCTCTTGTAGCTTCTGGCTCAAAACTTCTTTAGCTTTGGATGCATCACCATACTGCTCCACAATCTTCTGTGTGGTTTCATTGTAAGTTTGCTCTGCTAAAGACTCTTGCTCCTTCTGCTGGGCTAATCTAGCCTCCTGTTCTTGCTCCCGTTTCAGCTCTTCAAGTACAGCGTTAGTCACACTACCTACATCAAGAGGTTGGTCGCTCTCTTGTGAGCTAGGCTTTCTGCTGGCTTGTTCGACAGCTTGTTCAAGGGTTGGAGCTGATTTACGCAAGGCTTCTAGCTCTCGCTCCATCTTCTCTAACTTCTCCCTATCCATCTGTCTTTCCGATTTAAGCTGTTCAATAAATTCCTGAGAGTCGTTAAGACGCTTCTGAATTATTGCTTGCTCATCGGGTTTTTGCTCACTACCTAAAAGGTCGGTCTGATTAGTAGCTTGCTCTTGTTGCTCCTGTGGAGCGTTTTGGTCGGTCTGTTCCAAAAGGTCGGTCATGTTACAATCCTATTTAAAGTTTTTTACTAGTTGTCGTAATTGCTTTCTCTCCCCTAGACGTTTAGCACGTCTGGATTGAGTGGTGAACTTTGATAAGAAGTCATCCCTCTCATCCTCTATAGTCATCCTCTCTAGCTCTTTCTCCGAGTGGCTAACCATAGCTTTGATTAGTTTATGTTTCTTTAGTGATTGGTATAGCTCGAAAAGCTCTTGTCTCTCTTGTTGGCTTGCTTTCTTCATCAGTCCGTCAAGCCATACGGGTATCCTTTCTTTACTCATCTACTACCTCAAATCCTTCTTCTTCTGCATTAATCATTTCTTCTGTCAAGTTAGGCCCAGCTACTTGGTCAGCCAGTTGACGTTGTGCGTCTACCTGAGCTTGCTGTGCTTCTTGTTGCTCTTCAATGCTCACCCAAGGGCTAATGAGGTCTTCTCCACCAAGTTCCATGAAGTCTGCGATTAGCTGGCTCATTCCTACTGACGACCAGTGAGGCTGTGTGAATTGGAACATCCCTGCACTTGTAATCTGGATTAGGTCAGTCATAAACTTCTGCTTCTGGCTGAACCTGCTCGCCCCTCTCGCTACAAAACCTCCATTAATATCGAAGTCTGTCTTGGTGAGGGTTACGTCGTCAACAAGGCCATCCTCATCCTTTAAGCTAATCTTGGTAATATCCCCAGCATTGTCGTAAGTTAGCTGGAGATGGGCATTAAGCATGAACTCTAAGCTACGCTCCATATTGCGTAGTTTGTGTAGGAACGGGCGCATAGCTCCTTCATTAAGGGCTGTCACCTCCCCTAACGTCTTCTCCCCTGCTGTGCGGAATCCCATGAACTGAGGAGGGAGGCCAATAGTCTGGAGGGCTAAAGCATCCATTCTGTCAATCTGTGTATCGAAGGATAGGAACTGAGTGTTAACTCCAATCTCTTGGATTGTTGCTCCACCTTCTGGCGCTAAGTAAGTTGTCTTGCCTGTATCTGGGTCAAACAATGGCTCAATGTCTCCTGACAGTAATTCGTCTGGGTAAATCATCTTGTCCATTGCTGTGGCTTTGGTGTTCTCTCTGTGATTAGCCATGTAATTCATGCCAATCAAGTTCTCAAGAGGACCTCTATACCATAGATTGTCTTGTCTGGGTTGCCATCCTGTATGGGTGATGTAGGGCTTGCCATCCCAACTAGCGGTCTCTTCATCCATCAAGAGGTGTTTAGCGTCAGCTACAACAATTGTTCTGTCTTGTATCAACTCCCCTCTCGTAGAGTCAAAGATAGAGCCGTAGAACCAAAGAAGCTCTACATAACCCGATTGGTAGTAGTCTTCCATATTCTGGAACCCAGCAGGGACGTATTGAGCATCTTTCTTGTGCGATGTTCTATCTCTGTGGTTAAAGTTAGCCCTATTGTTAAACAAGTCCTTAGCTTGCTCGCCATCTAATGTCCCGTCTTCCACACGTTTCCAGAGTTCACCAACGCTCACCATCTCACGTACAATCTTAAAGCTGTCGTGGAAGTTTTCACACACTGGGTCGAACACGATATCGAATGGACTGATTCGTAGAGTCTTAGGACCTACATAGCCAGTTTTACCAGCTTTATTAGGTTGACTATTGATGAATCCCATCTGTAGGAAGCCATTACCTGTATCCACAATATCGCTTACCCATTTACTCAAGGTGAGGTTTAGGTCGCTTACACGATAGCGGTTCTTTAGGTATTCCCTGATGTTGTGACGCTTCTTTAGGGAGGCGCTTGCCTTATCGTAAGGCTCTAAATCAAACCAATTCTCATGAGGAATCAAGGTTTGAAGGATAATAGCCTCCAGTTGTGGCGCAATCTTCTCAATAAGAGGGATGTGAACTGTATGGTCACTTGTGTCTGGGAAGTTGGAGATTTCTGTGGTGTCAGTAGCATTGCGGTATTCCTGCACTTCCTTCCAACGCTCCATCACTTCTTCTTTATTGTTCTGGTAGCGCTCCCAAAGCTCTGTAACAAAAGCAGCTACCTGATGCCCCTCTTCTAAGGGCTGATGTGAAACTACTTCACCTGCCATTTAAAATCCTCTTCTTCCCCTTACTCCACCGAAGCGGGATGCTTTCTGTGGTCTAGGTCTGTTTTTAAAATTGATTATGTTGTCCCCGCTGTGTACTGGGGGCTTGGATATACTAACTGCCAAAGAGACAGCATCCATTAAGTCATCGTGGGGAGGTCTTGAGGCTAGTAGCTCTTCTTCTAGCATCTTAGTCATGCCATGTTTGGGATGGTATATCGAGCCGTTTCTATATCGACCCACTAGAGCATGTTCTATTCGCTCTTCTTTCTTACCATCATGGCTAGTATGCGCTCTACCTTCAACCTCAAGATACCTCCCCTCTTTACGAACAAGGGCTTCAATCTGATTCTTGATAATCTTACCAGCATTGTTGGACTCTAATACAATCTTCCTGAATCCCCAATACTCTTGCAGTTGCACAATCTTCTCGAAATAGACCTCTGGCTTGTCAGTCTGGAATCTCTCCAAAGCTAGGATGTAAGTATTGCCCTCGTGGTCAACCCCTATAACAGCTAGAGCTGTGAAGTCTCGCTTCTTAGCGTTCCTGCTAGAGCTATCTGTAAAGGCTAAGTCGCCAGCAGCGTATATCTTCAATGGGGTGTTGGCTATGCACCATTTTCCGTTTATCTGACTAAGATGCCTAGAATCATAGTATTTGAAGTGCTTACGGCTTAATCTACCAGCTCCTTCAAAGATGTTAGGGTCATTGTAATACTGTGCGCCAAAGAAGGCTAGGTTTGAGGACTTGGCTTTCTTGATAGCCAGTTCTCTTCTGTCAAACCCATACCATTCCCCATCTGGCATCTGCATACGGGGCCAGATAAAGTTTCCGTCCCCTGTGTGGTTAACACTGTCCTCCACCTTACGCTCAAAGACTTCCCACAGCTTCTCTCTAATCTCATTGCCATCATCATCGTAGTAGATGGCCTCTTCTTCCATAAGCTCTTTGTAAAGGTCGTTGTCATCGTGCCTTGTACCTACAGCGTAGGTTTTAGAGCCTGTCGAAGCAATCTTGGAGAATGACTCGTAGCATCGTTTAACATCCATACGGTCTGATGCAGACTCGTAGTTCTCATCCGTCACCAAATCATCGAAGATGGTGATTTTACAGTGCATCCCTGTGTTCGTGCCTCTTACAGTACCAGCTCGTACAGTAGGGTCAGCTACGCCAGTTCCACGCTTAGGGTGGTCAACCTCGAACTTATCTTGTTGCCATATCCCTTTAGGCTTGTGCTTTATGTCCCCTCTCTCATTCACCCAATTCAACATATCGGGCCACACCTGTCTATGTCTTTCTGAACGCAGGATGCCTTTGATTACAGCAAGCTGCTTCTGAACAAGGTCTGAGTTGTAGGAAACGTAGTTGATAGATGTAGCTGGGTCACAGGTGATAAACCACGAAGCAGCTACAGCAATACAGTGGGAGTTGTGAGTCACTATGTAATTGTTAGCTATATACAGTCCGCGTGGGTTACTCACGGTTATACATCTTGACCTATGTCTACCGACAGGTTTGACATCCGTTATCCAAGTTTTCAACATTTGTGGTTTAAAACGGACCACTTTGTCGTAAATCCCTGCCTTTCTCTCTAGCTTGAAAGGGTTCCCTACCTGCTTTGGGAGCCAGATGTTCACTGTATAACTTTTGAAGTACTCTGTAGACTCTTTGCTTACTTTAGTAAGAGCTTCACTTATTTTCGCCTTTCCGCCTAAGCTCCTTACCAACGATGCTACAGAATCTACAATCTCTTTCCTTTTTTCGCATTGAGAAAAGCTGACTATACCATTGGTTTTGTTTATATTACCATCGGTGTCCAGTAGACCCCTCAAGAGTTCCATTCTTTGGTCGATAGAACCTTTCAGGTAGTTCTCAGGGATCCTCTTGTTCCCGAGTACGCCTAATTCCCTTAGCTCTTTCTCTAGCCCTATTACACCATACCCATACTTTGAAGCTCTCTTTGTTACTTTGTAGCCCTTGCTTGACAAGTTTTCAACTATCCCCAAGTCCTCTGTCGTTACAGCTCCTTGTGTGGACGTACCATCACCAATCCAAACGCCTAATGTGTAAGGGTCTATAGGTAAATCCACCTCTTCAAATTGAAGGGGGGAGGATGCTTTGATTGCCGTCTTATGTTCCGTGAACCAGTTGCCAGTCCTTTTTTCCAGTCTTTGTTTCTTGTAGTGGTCTTTTATCCACAGGGTGTCCCTTACAATAGGGCCTTCTTTGAATCCATGCTGTTCAATTTCCCATAAATGTCCAGCACCACTCTTAATGGTTCTCCCGTCATCTAACGTGAACTCATAGTAGTCGTCCTCACCCCATGGGTGAAGGTACGTCACCTCTTGCTCACCACCAGTAATAGGGTCTGCCAGTTTGTCTCCAACCTCCAACTCGCCAGTCTTTTTCCACTCGCCATTGGATAACAGCACGGGCTCATCACGCCTGAGTACTTTCTGGTGGTCACGGGGGACTAACACCAGTTTAGAGTTCGACTCACCATACTGAATGAAGTTAAAGATGTCTTCGTGGAGGTCTCCGTAATACCTGTCTGGGAACATATACTTTGCGTATTCAAACAAGTTCCCTTCAAAGTATTCTTGGATTTCCTTTAGCTTATCCTTTTCCGATTTTCGCATGGAGACTATCTAATGGTGATACGTTGTTGTTTGATTTTAAAGGCTTCTTTTTCTTCTTTTGCTTATTCCTGATGGCCTTTAATTCCTTCATAGCTGTTACATTACCTGCTCTTGAGGCTTCTGTAAGGTTCTTTATCTGCTCTGCCTCAATACGTCTTTCTTGAGCTTCCATAGCATGAGAGATACCTAGGCATACGTTCTCCCTGCCATACTCAATCAACTTACTCTCTCTGAGTTGGTCCCATATCTCTAAGGAACCCACTACCTTCATAGCAGCGTCATACTCAGAATCCGCATAGTGGATAATCTGGTAAGCTGAGGGAAACCCTTTCCATTCATGAGGTTTCATAGTGAATCTTGTGTAGGATGTCCCGTGCTTCTCTTTAACGTGCTGTGCTAGATGGTCTATAAACAGGGCTTGTGTAGAGGCTTTACCATTAGTGTCGAACCGTAAAGGCTCCTCTACATAAGGCCAGTCTGCATAATCTAACTTTGAATAACTCATTAATTACTCCCTCTCTGTGCTTTAAACTCCCCAACTAGACGACTAAGCATCTCATTACTCTCTTGCTGGGCTTTAGTGTTCTCCTTAACTGTGTGACTTAGCTCCTTAATATTCTCCCTGAGAGGGGCTAGTCTAAGCTCTATCTGCTCCCTAGTTTCATATTTATTGTAAGTATCTTCCACCTTGTTTTCGAGTTCCTTTGTTCTCTGTGTCAATGTCTTCCATATATAAAGAACCAACAACTTAACAGCCCCTAATAAGGCTAAGACTATCTTGCTTGTCGATATTGGTTCTACTGGTGGCATACTATTCTCCTAGTTCTTTTAGAATCCTCCGTATTTCTTGCTTTTGAGCATTACAGGTGGATATTGTTTTGTTTTGTTTAAATGAATGGTTAATTAAACCAATAATAATTTTCTTGCAAGACTTTATATCGTTCTCATCACAAGCCTTGGTAACGGCCTTGTCCACTTCTATCTTGGCTTGAGGGCATTCCTCAAACAAGGAAGGACTAATCTCTGGGGCCTTGTACTCTATCGTTGTGCAGCTCCACAGCATCAAGGATGCTAGGGGAATCGTCAACATCTTCTTCAAATTCTTCAATCTCTGCCTCCTGCTTCTTCTTCTGGGCTTGGATATTCTCAATAGCCTCGTTGTTCTTCTCAACAACCTTACGCTCAAACTCCCTCTTGCCTTTCTCTTGCTTAAGTTCTTCTTTGGTACGGCTCCAAGCCTTGAACAGGAAAGATGCCACTCCAAGGGCTAATAGGGCTATGATTCCAAAGGCCACCCCAATCCCGTTAGTAATCTTATCGAGGATGCCCATCACTTGTTTAGCCCTCTTTTGTCCTTGATTGGCTTATCTGTAACCCACCTCAACACTTCCATCAAGATGGCAACACCAAACAATACAGCTCCTCCGTATGTTCCAAGGTAGGGGAGCCATAGACTTGCCTTCACTTGAACAATCCCTAGGAGAGCTAACAGCCTAGAGAGGAGGATTGTACGGCTCTTCCACATAGCAGATAGCCAGTTCTTTAGTTTATCAATCACTCATCTTCTCCTTGGAGTCCAACCTTAACTTCTTTTGTGGTAGAGGTCAAGGTATTCTCTGCGGCAGCACTTCCACCAAACACAGGTAGCTCAACTTCTATAGCAAACCTCTTGTCCCTCCCGATAGGGGTCCCATACGGTGTGCTATTAGCTGTAATGAAATAATCTGCGGTATCTTGCCACCCCTCTGGAAGGTCAACATATAACTTAACTTTCTTTGTTCTCATTTAATTTCTCCAGCTAGTGGCGTGATTAGTGTTAAGAATGGGATTGTCTGTCTCTTAGGGCCTACATACCCACCAAACAAGATACCCACCACCTGATTATTACAGATTAAAGGCCCTCCACTCATTCCAGCCACACTCTGTACATTAGCTTTATGAAATTCATTTCGCTCAGAAGGGCCTAAATAAAGCCCCTCAGAGAAGTAAAGCTCTAACCCCATAGGGTAGCCATACAAACGGCATTTAGTCTCAATAGGGGGCATTTTAGAGGCTATAGGGGTGGGGGAGTATTCCTCTTTAGACTTAAACACCAAGATAGCCATATCTTTGGTCTTATGTGTCGCTAGATAAACAACCCTGTTGTTATCCACCCATATATTGTTATCAATAGCTCTGGCTGTTACATGCTTCGCTGTAAGAACTGTGTAAATGAAGCTCCCATCTTGGTGGAGCCTCTTGTTGTATATCACACCAGAACCAGATGTATTGTTGAGGGAGTTGATTTGGATAGGAACAACACTAGAATAACGCTTTCGTAGCTCATTCCCAAACACATTGAAGGAGAGGGTGAGTAGAACTAACGCTATTAGTGTTTTCATGTCTATACCTGATTGTTTGAAAAGGAGGGGCAGAACGCCCCAGATTTAAGAGAAGCCCATTAAGATGGGTCTTATTAGGTAGGCTTACGAGGTTATACGCGATATTGTGGATATTTAGTGATTATACGTCTTTGGGCGTATTAGTCTTCTTCCTTCAACATATCTGGGATATCCAGCCCAACTCCCAACCCACAACACTCTTCCCTTTCTAGGTCCCAGAATCGGTCTATAAAGCCTGTCTCTCTATCTGGGTTGTGTAGAGGGTCTGGGAATAGGAAATCATCCATCTCTTCGTCCATACACCATTATTCAGAGCTTTCCTCAGAAACAAGCTCTAGGGCTTCCTCTAAGAATGCTGAATAGCCTCCGTTAGGGTAGTGGTGATTGTGTGCTTGTAATAACTCAATTACTTGGTCTGTACTCTTCATTTCTTATCCTTGGTCTTATACCAGTTGTCTACACAGTCTTTAAATACAAAGTAGTGTGGGAGATGAGAACCATTAGGCCCTATGTACTTTAGGTTGTGTTCTCTTAACCTTTTTCTTTCTTTCTTATCCATTTAGAAGAATCCTCTTTCTAAAGAGCGTTTCTCTTTAGTCGTTCCTCTATAGGAGGACTTCCTTATAGTGGATTACCCACTACACTCTTTCTAACCGAAATCCTTTCTACTAAAGAATTTCTCTTAGGTATTCTTCTATTATATCACATTTTTACCCAAATGTCAAATCCTATAGTTAAATTATTGTTGTATTTAAGTATTTTTGTTGGTTATTCATACACAACTTTTGTGTTTTTAACCTAAATTCCAAGTGAGTAATGGTAATTACGAACGCGGAGCTGTCTATACTTAATCACCTTATAAGGGCTAATCTATAGGAATCCACCTATACCTTCCTAACTAAACTCTCCTCTTTACATAAGAAGCCTACCTATAAAGGAATTATCCTATAAGGGAGTTATATAGTGAAAACGACACTATAGAGAAATTGTTGTTGTTTTGTATTGTTGTTTGTGGGGAACTATGTAGTGACCCACCAATCTATAAGTTGCGCGCCCGTAGAAGCCCCTAGGAGGCCCGTAGTGAGGTTTTCTCCCTATAACCTACCCTACCCTACCAGTGAACCATTATCTCCTCTTAGAGAGGCTAATAGAGGGATTAGCATAAGGAGAGGTTGTTGATTAATACTTCAATATACCCTCAAGAGGTGCTTGTGAGAGGGAGGCCCAGATTCAAGAAAAATATGTAAATTTTTTATAGGTGTTATACAACAGAAGCAACCACACCCCCCATCCCCCCTTGCCCCCTTAAATGAGAATGCCTCCTATTTGTTGTTGATTATTGTTTGTTGGGGATTATCATATAGGGTGGGGGTGCATTTGGGAGTTGTTGTTATTTATTTGGGATAGTTGGGGGAGTTGTCAAACACATATCGCTATAATCCCACACATATAGACATAGCATCACTAACACATATACATGCAACTCCACTCATCACTGCATTACATTAGCCCCTACTAATAAGCCACTAACACACATTGAGCTTACACATGTACGCTGAACGTTCATTCATTCCCACTATTCATTGTGTGCATACCACTCAACAACCCTATAACATCTAAGCATATCAGTTAGTTAACACACACTGAGCATCAGTTCCTGCTCGAAATACAGCACACATTCTTATTGCACACTTTATACCAGCTTATATACCTAGCAATAAGCACTACGAATTGGCACGTTTTTGTGACGTGGTTCACATTTTTATTCAAATTAGTTTAAAAAAGAGTTGCAATCTTAAATCAAGGCTGTACTATGGGAATCACCAGCAGGGCAAAAGCCCAACTGAAAGCGCCAAGAAGGGCGCAAGGCAGGATAACCTTAATAAGTACGGACGCCCGTGTTAGGCGTTGACCATAGCTGGAAGGCGTGGGAATATAGCACAAACCAATGAGCATTTGAATAAAGTGTTTATTGGTTTATTAAC
>OBIY01000789.1_pt1 | contig 11089 bp, 8 predicted proteins | sample 1519841 | NCBI WGS metagenome assembly OBIY01 (sample SAMN03019774, study PRJEB22545) | beach sand metagenome | biome: beach; feature: sea beach; material: beach sand | place: USA: Municipal Pensacola Beach, FL | collected 2010-07-30 | depth 30-40 cm m
CTGCCGGGGTGCCGATCCCATCGCAGCACCGAGTAGATAGACCGGCCTGTCGGTGATATCAGCGGCCTCCTCCGCCGACATCAACAGCAGTGCCGCAGCGCCATCGTTTTCCTGGCAGCAATCAAACAGGTGCAGCGGCTCGGTGATATAGCGCGATTCATCATACCGGTCGACAGACAGCGGTTTGCCATGCATCACCGCCCGCGGATTGTTCTGCGCGTGGTGGTAACTGGCCATGGAAATGGCCCGCAGCGCCTGCTGACCAATATTGTGCTCATGCATAAAACGGGTAATTCGAAACACAAACAGCTGCGCCGCGGACATCACCCCGTAGGGCATCACATGACCATACTCACCAGGCGCGACTGGCATCTCCTGCGCCTGGCCGAAGCGACCAAACTGACCCTGCGCCAATGCCCGGTGCACAACAACACGGTCACAGTAACCGGCCATGATTCCGGCAGCGCCATTGGCAACTGCGGCCATCACCCCACCGCCGCCACCGCCCCACTGCATCACCGAGTAGTTCAGTTCATGAATATCCAGCGCACTGGCCAGACGCATGGCGTCATTTCGATCATCGCTGTAGGAACTGAAACCATCAATCGTGCGCGGATCAACACCGGCATCGACACAGGCACTGCGCACCGCATCGATACAGAGTTTGAACTCACTGTGCGGGGATTGCCCCCGCTTGTAGTAGGTGGTCTCGCCGACGCCGACAATAGCCACCTGGCCCGAAATATTTCGTCGGCCCATTGCCTCTCCTCCGGTTTCCTGACCTGACTCTGATTGTTCTTTTGGGACCCGATCCCGTATCCAGAGCTTTACTATTTTTTCGGGCTATTTTTGACTGACCATAACCAGCTTACCGCTCTGCCAGCCAGCCGATTTGTAACATATAACCAAAGGTGGAGCGCTTCTGAACAATAATTAAACCGCCTTCTCACGCCCAGTACATGAAACACAATGCATCAAATCCCGTGCAGACCGGCAAGGCTGGAGGCAAACAGCAGTAGCCATATCGCCGCCATGATCAACACCGAAATCAGTAACGCTCTGAGCAGTACACGTCGAAAGGGCCAGTGCCGGTAGAGCAAAACCCAACCGGTTACCGCAACCGCAGCGACCAGACCATCCACGGCAACGCCAGCAGAATATCCTTTTCACCGCCACCAACATTGACCAGCCCCTCCGCCAGAGTAAACACTACCAGCGGGGTAAGCGACAGCGGCATCAGGACCGCCAAAGCCTGTAGCCAGCGCACTACCAGACCCTGAAGGTTAACCGCAGTCCGTATCCGAGAACTGCCTCCGGGCTGTAGTTAACCAGCGAGTTGAATATCGCACTCCAGCACTACTTCGGCATTCAGGGAGTTGGAGATAAAGCAGTTCTCCTCCGCCTTGTGCAGCAGTTTCAATGCCTTGTCGCGGTCGCCATCCACCGGCAGGGTCAATGCAACCCGGCTGATTACACGGGTGAAACCAATCTTGCGTTCCACCTGCTCAAGCTCTCCAGTGCAATCACAGCTGATGGCATCCCACTGCAGGCGAGAAGCAGCGGCAATGGCGCGAAAGGAGAGCACCAGACAGCTGGCAAGAGAGGCCATTAACAGATGCTCCGGCGACCACTGGTCACCCGGGCCGTCAAACTCTGTTGGCGGTGCGACGCTAATGGGCGGCAGATTATCAGCACGGGTAGCGAGGTTACCCGTCGGCTCACCAGCCACGGAGACACTGTAGTGATGGGGCAGTTTTTCCAAAACCTTACTCCTTTAACGACTAAACCGGCGCGCCGAAATCGACGTGTACCCGGACTCTCGATGATACCTATGAGCCTGCGCCTGACGCTATCAGAACCGGTAGTTCGCACTTGCCCGGTGGCGATGGAATCAAATACAGGTAACAATTTTGTCGATTAGAAGTGGAGAGAACCAGCAAAACTGAGGAGGAGTAACCCATGGCCAACGTCAGAGATCTGGCGGTGCGGGAGATCGTGCGCCGGTCAGCCCGATATTTTCCCGATAATGAAGCGGTGGTCGACGAGGCCTATCGCTATACCTATGCGCAGCTGATGGACAAAATTCAGCGCACCGCAGCAATCTATCACAGCATGGGGGTGCGCAAAGGCGACCGGGTAGCACTGATGCTGCTACCGTCCGCCAACCATGTAGTAGCGCTGTTTGCGGCCTATGAACTGGGCGCCATTCCGGTAGCGCTGCATGCCCGCGAGTCACCGTCGCTGCTGGCTAAAACCCTTGAGCGGCTAGCGCCCAGAGTCCTTGTTTATGAAGGTGGCCTTGCAGATTCGGTCGCTGAATTTCGCGATCAGGTACCCTTCATCACCGGCTATATCTGCGCCCGCAGTGGTATTACCACCGACGACCAGGTTCAGGTCGACGACCCGGTGATCCCCGACCACCTTGATCGTTACGAGATGGACTTTGAACCGATGCAAGTGGATGCCCAGGACATTGCCCTGATTGCCCTCTCGTCTGGCACGACCGGCGTGCCAAAAGGCGTCATTCACCGCAATGGCCCGCTGGTGGAAAGCGCTCGCGGCGGGGTTTACATCTGGGGCGCCAATCCCCACAGCGCCCAGCTGGTGCCGATCTCGACCTCCTTTATGGGCTGGTGTAATGCGGTTTTTCCCCTGCTCAATGTCGGTGCCAAAACCGTCTTTATGGCGCACTTCAATCCCACCGCCTTTATGCAGACCCTGCAGGATGAGAAGTGCACCATCTGCGTGCTCATTCCGACCATCTGGCGCATGCTGTTTCAGATGGATATCGGCAGTTATGACCTCAGCAGCATCAAGCTCGCCGGTTTCGCCGGAGAGGTGATCGACCCGCCGACGCTGGAGAAGATCCGCAGCCAGATCTGCCCCAACATCATCAACATCTACGGCACCACTGAAACTGCCCTTTGCGGCGGCACCATGATGTTTCCGGATGACATGCAGCGGCCGGAAAAAATTGACAGCGTCGGTAAGCCCCTGCTTAACGGCGAAATTCGTATCATCAAACCGGGCGGCACCATCAACGACGTGCTGCCTGCCAATGAAGAAGGGGAGATCATCGTCAGCGGACCGTCGGTTGCCAACGAGATGTGGAACGACCCGGAGCTGACCCGCAAGGTGTTCGAGGATGGCTGGTGGCATTCGGGTGACCTTGGCTGCCTCGACGAAGAGAATTTTCTCTACATTCGCGGGCGCATCGACGACATGATCATCTCCGGTGGCATTAATATCATGCCGGCACCGGTCGAACAGGCGATCCTCGACCACCCGCAAGTTGCCGAGGTGGCAGTAGTGGGCCTGCCAGATGAACAGTGGGGCCAGAGGGTAACGGCCTTTGTCTGTGTCACCGACACCGCAATGACCATCGAACAGCTTGATCAGTTTGTGGAACAGTCCGAGCTTTCCCACTACCAGCGCCCACGGGAATACCGTTTTGTTGATGAACTGCCCAAAGGGCCGACTGGCAAACTGAGTCGCAAATCACTGCGAGCATAGGAGCCACTCCTTCGGCGCAGGACTTTCAGGAATGGAGCAAAACGATGACCATGAAGCGGAGATTCTCCAGTCGTGGCAATTCAATGCCAAACCGTGGGCCGCTGCGGTAAGAAACGGCGAAATCGAGAGCCGCAAACTGATCACCGACCGGGCGATTATCGAATCAGTGATGAGCCGCTCTCCGGCGACCGTCCTCGACCTCGGTTGTGGTGAAGGGTGGCTGGCCCGCGAACTTGCCAGCCGCGGGGTTGAAGTGACCGGTATCGATGCGGTGTCGACCCTGATCGAGCTGGCAACCAGGGCTGGTGGCGGTCAGTTTCAGACGCTTTCCTACGCAGAGGTTGCGGCTGGCAAGCTAGCGCTCAGCGTTGACCTGATGGTCTGCAATTTTTCCCTGTTTGGCGAAGAGTCGGTGGCAGGAATATTCCGGGTTGCACCATCCCTGCTCAAGCCAGCGGGTACGCTGATTGTGCAAACCCTGCATCCCGACTCAGCCGATGCTGACGGTGGATGGCGCGCAGGCAGTTGGGCCGGCTTCAGTAGTGATTTCAGCCACCCGCCGCCCTGGTATTGCAGAAGCCGCGAGCAGTGGGAAAAACTGTTTACCGACAACGGCTTTCAAGTGGCAGAAATTCGTGAGCCGGTTGCCAGCAATAGCTCGCAACCGGCTTCGATCATCTTCATTGGCGCACTACGGTAGCTGCGCCGAAGTTCATTTAGGGTTGATTACTCCCGGCGTTGGGTTCTGGTTGGCTTAACCCACCTTGTCGGTGAAGTTGGGCCAAACCTTCTCGGTCAACAACTCGTAGCTGCGCATCAACTTGTCGTGGGGCATGTAGTTGTAGACAAAATTCCAGAAATAATCGACCGGCAGCTCCTTGAACAGCTTCTCCAGTTTTCGGTTTACCGTGTCAGGACTGCCATAAATGACCAGTCCGCGCTCGGCCATGGTTTCGAAAGTGGCCGGTATGTCAAACGGCCCTTCTCCCGGTTTCGCCACCGCCGCATTAAAACCGAAGGGCACAAAGAAGTTGTTCCAGACAAACTCCCCGGCACCGCGGGCAATCTCTTCTGCTTCTGCATCGGTGTCGGCAACAATCACCTCGCGGCTCATCGCCATCCGCTGACCAAATTTGAGTTCCCGCCCGGCTTTCGCCGCCGCATCCTGGCCGGCCAGGAACTGCTCGCGGGTCACCTCCAGATCAGTGAGAATGGTCACCGGCACAATATCCCGCTCCATGCCCCAGCGGATCGACCGCTCTGAAGTGGCGAAGGGCATAAACAGATCGGGTAACTGCTTTTCATAAAGCGGCGGCGCAATACCGATCTCCACCACCGTGTCGTTGTCATCCACGCCCTGACCATACTTGCGGGTGATATCAGCAGTGGCCCACTGAATACCAGCGGTCGGAATCGACCAGTGTTTGCCCTGGTGGCTGAAAGTGTCTTCACGCCACGCCTTCATCATGATCTCGAAATGCTCTTCATAGAGTTCGCGTTTGAGGTTTTCGTACGCCTCACCGCTGGGCGGTTCGCCCAGGCCGACCTGCTGACCAATCACATTGACCCAGCGTGGCTGATAGCCACGGGCAAAACCTGCAAACACCCGGCCACCCAGCATTTGCGACACCATGGCGATGTTTTCTGCGAGATTAATCGGGTTCTGCGACGGCAGCACATTTCCAAGCTGACCAAACTTCATCCGTTTGGTCTTCATACCAAAATAGAGGTCCAGAATCACCGGGTTGGTAGAGACCTCCTCACCCTCAATATGAAAGTGGTGCTCGGTAAAACCGACCCCGTAGTAGCCGTGCTCATCCATGTACTGAAACTGTTCGGTAAGTTCATCGAGCATCTGCTGGTAAAGGTCAGTGCGTTTACCGGCCATGCCGGCGATGATGTCTTCCTTGCGCCCCACCGAGGGTAGATAAAATGAACCGACTTCCATGATTATTTCCTCCGTTAATTCCCTTCAATACCCAATCCGCCCAAACGCTCGTTAAGGCACAGACCGGCCAGTATAGCCTTGTAAGTCAGCTTGACGTTTGTCTGGAGCCAGCGTGAACCACCCCAAATATGGCCTAGATCAGGTACTGAGATGTTTTCGGCCCCTGGCCACGGGAAGCATGGCCGTGGGAGAAGTTTTCCGTCGCCTATTAAAGCGCTGGGCAAAACCTCCAGGCCCCTTTCAAATAGCTCTGCAGAGCTGCGACTGACGCTGCGCCGCATTGACTGGCCGCGACAAAAAAAGTGCTGCCTGCTCCCTTGAGACGCCAACTACACTCCAGGCCACCCCAGACCTGCTCAGTTTGTTGGACAATAGATGCCCATCGTTCAGGTTCCTGCGCGGATAGTGACACCCGGCCCGCAACCTGCCCTTAACCATCGCAATCATTAGCCCACCATGTCTAACGAAACCCAGAACCGCGAACCAGAACTGCCCCCCCTCGACGGCCTGAAAGTCATCGACTGCTCACGCGTGCTCGCCGGCCCTTACTGCGCCACTCTGCTTGGCCTGCTCGGCGCAGAAGTGATCAAGGTGGAAGGGCCCGGTGGAGACGAGGGGCGCGTCTGGCCGCCCCACCAGGGGGAGATGGGCAGCAGTTTTCTGGCCCTCAACCTGAATAAACGCAGTATTGCGCTGGATTTGAAAAAGCCGGAGGCCATAGAAATCTTCAAAAAACTGGTGGCAGATGCCGACGTGCTGGTCGAGAACTTCAAAACCGGAGAGATGGAACGCTTCGGCCTCGGCTGGCCGGTGCTGGAATCACTCAACCCCAAACTGGTTTACACCAGTATCTCCGCCTTCGGCAGAGTCGGACCGAAAGCCAAAGACGCCGGTTATGAAGCCCTGGTGCAGGCCTACTCCGGCGCCATGGCCATCACCGGCTCTGCCGGCGGCGAACCGGTTCGCTGCGGAGTTTCTTTTCTCGACATGGGCACCGGGGTTATGTCCGCCCTCGGCACATTGGCCGGCCTATTGCGGCGCGGTGTCACCGGCCGTGGAGGCAAAGTGGAAACCTCTCTGCTGGGCACCTCCATGGGGCTGATGGCCAATGCCATGGCCAACTACCTGCAGCACGGTTCACAACCACAACGCATGGGCACCGCCCACCCACAGCTGGTGCCCTACCAGGCATTCCCAACTACAGATGGTTTTGTGTTCATCGCCGGCGGCAACCAGGGATTGTGGGAACGCCTCTGCCGCGCGCTTGACCAGCACCATCTGCTGGAAGATCAGCGCTTCATCAACAACCAGTCGCGCGTGGTCAACCGCGAAGCCTGCGTCACCGCCCTTTCCGAGGCGATTAGCCAATACCCTTCGACGGAGCTTTTAAACCTGCTGAAAACCGCCAAAGTCCCCTGTTCACCGGTCAACGACTTCGCTTCAGTGATTAACGAAGGCCAGGTCGACGAACTGGGAGTGTTGGTCCGGGGCACCGATACCGACTATGGCGACTTCAAGGTCCCGGGACTCCCCTTCTCACTCAGTGGTTACACACCCAACCCGCCTGCAACCGCACCGAGGATTGGTGAACAGAGCGAACAGATACTGGCAGAGTTGGGCTATGACGCAGGAGAGATCACAGAACTGCGCACGGCAGGAGTAGTGCACTGATCGACGACCAGAATCGAAAGCAGAGTTGATCAAAGCTGCTTATAACGCCATGATTTATGAAGGGACGTGTTCGCACACAACAGAATTTTCCCGAATGACGGCATCGATGTGGCGAAGTCCCTCTGAAGGGCGCAAGCCCTCGGGGTCACGCAAGCCCTCGCACGCCCCCGGGGTCAGGTCTTGCAATCCAGCACGCCCCCGGGGTCAGGTCTTGCAATCCAGCAAATTTAATGTATTGTCCGCACCATGGCTCGTCCTCTAAGAATTGAACATGGAGGCGCGCTCTACTATGTAGTTTCCTGCGGGGGTCAGTGGGAAAATATCTATCTTGATGACGTTGACCGGATAGCTACCTTCTGGAGGTGAGTCGTGCACTGGTGCTGAAGCCGATTCGTGCCGGGATGGCCAGCCACGGCGGAGAAGATATGCGGCGTACCATCCACTATTTACCATGAATTATCTGAACGGATTGTACTTGGGAATTCGGCTTATTAATCAAGCAAATTCCCTCGCTTAAGATCATCTCCTGTAGCCTGCATGACAGTGCAGCAGCGACGCAGAGATTCTAAGCGCCCCTAAGCCCCAAAGTGGTCAGCGGGGTCGGTAAAGTCCCGGCCCAGCCAAACAGTAAACACGGAAGCCCTTCATGAATGACGGCAGCAATCTCGCCGAACAGATTCTGCAAACCACCTTTGGTTACGATTCCTTTCGCCACTCACAGCAGGCGGTAATTGAGCAACTGGTCGCCGGCAATGATGCCTTTGTGCTCATGCCTACCGGCGGCGGCAAGTCGCTCTGCTATCAGATTCCGGCGCTGATACGACCGGGAGTTGCGGTGGTTGTTTCACCCCTGATTGCGCTGATGCAGGACCAGGTCGAGGCTCTTCGGCAGCTGGGGGTTAACGCCGCGTTTCTCAACTCCAGCCTGACCGTTGACGAATCGAAGCGCGTAGAACAGCAGCTGGTTAATGGTGAAATTGACCTGCTCTACATCGCCCCCGAAAGACTGTTAACCGAACGCATGTTAGCGCTGCTTGATGGCTGTGAGCTTGCCCTGTTTGCCATAGACGAGGCGCACTGTGTCTCCCAATGGGGACACGATTTTCGGGTCGAATACCGGCAGTTGACGATTCTGCACAAACGCTATCCCAGCGTGCCGCGTATCGCCCTGACCGCCACCGCCGACCAGCGCACCCGGGATGAAATCATCCACCAGTTGCAGCTCGACCGGGCGCAGGTGTTTATCAACAGTTTTGACCGCCCCAACATCACCTATGCCATTTCAGAAGGCAACAATCCCAAACAGCGGCTGTGGCGGTTTATTGCAGAGAATCACGCTGAAGATGCCGGTATTGTTTACTGCCTGTCGCGTAAAAAAGTAGAGGCGATTGCCGACTGGCTGTGCGAACAGGGCAAGGTGGCGTTGCCTTATCATGCCGGGTTGTCATCACAGCAGCGGCAGCAAAATCAGCAGCGCTTTCTGCGCGAAGAGGGGGTGATTATGGTCGCGACCATCGCCTTCGGCATGGGTATCGACAAGCCCGACGTGCGATTTGTTGCCCACCTGAGTCTGCCAAAAAGTATTGAGGCCTATTACCAGGAGACCGGCCGCGCTGGCCGCGACGGTGAACCCGCCAGCGCCTGGATGGCCTATGGTCTGCAGGACGTGATCACCCTGCGCCAGTTTACGCAGGATTCCACCGCGGACGAGGCCCATAAGCGGGTTGAACACCACAAGCTTGAATCGATGCTCGGGCTGTGCGAGCTGATTACCTGCCGCCGCCAGGCGCTGCTGGACTATTTTGGCGAACAATCGCCCACCACCTGTGGAAACTGCGATAACTGCCTGAACCCACCTGAACACTGGGATGGCACCGTGGCCGCGCAAAAAGCCCTCTCCACGGTGTATCGCAGTGGCCAGCGGTTTGGGGTCAACTACCTCACCGATATTCTGCTCGGCAACAGTGACCCGCGCCTGCAGCAAAACGGGCACGATCAGCTTAGTACCTATGGTGTTGGCACCGAACTCACCCAGACCGAATGGCGCACGCTGTTTCGCCAACTGATTGCCCTCGGTCATCTAGAGATAGACCCGGAAGGTTACGGCGCCCTGCGCCTAACCGAGAAGTGCCGGCCACTGCTAAAAGGTGAGCAGCCCCTGCAGCTTCGAAAACAAGCGAAGGTTGAGCAACGAGGGAAAGAGAAAAAAGGCAAAACAGCCGTTCGGCCCCAGGACCAACCCCTGTGGGAGGCGCTTAGAACGCTCAGAACCGAGCTGGCAAACGAAGCCGGTGTGCCACCTTACGTGATATTTCACGACGCCACCCTGCAGGAGATGATTCGACTGCGCCCTGATTCGATTGCGGCAATGGGACAGGTTTCCGGCGTGGGAGAACAAAAATTACGCCGCTACGGTAGCCAGTTTGTCGCCGCGATTACCGCCCATCCACTACCGCCACTGCTCGACAACCGCCTGAGCGATACCGTCAACGAAACGCTGATGGCTTACCAGCAGTGCAAATGCGTGGAACAAACCGCCAGCACGAGAGGCGTACAGCCGAACACCATCTATACCCACCTGGCCGAAGCAATCGCGATAGGGTCACTGGATGTGCTTGAGGTTACCGGGCTAAACGCAGAACAACACCACCAGATAGTGCTGATGATCGAATCGCTACAGGGCGAGGAGCCGATCAGGCTAAAACCGGTTTACGATGCTTTTGATGGCGAATTTGAATATGGCGTGCTGCGCTGCGTAGCTGCGGGGATGTGAGAGCCCGGCTTCTTTCCCGGGCTGATCCCGGGCTGATCAACAATCTGGCCACGGCTGCGTGCCCACCTGGTTATTGATCAGTTCACCAAATAACGCGAACGTAGGCCGCGACGCGTTTGCACAGACAGGATAGAGCGTAGACGATAGTGAAGGTACGGCGTAAATTCACTGCAACCCGCGCTGCGAGTTCTTATGTACCTGCGCTGAAAGAAGTTGCCGACTATGGTCCGAATAACACCGCAGCGGGATAGCCATGGAGATTAGGTAAATAGTGAAAGAGATAACCCGAATCAACCATTTAGGCCTAAGAGTAAAAGACCTTGGGGTATCGAGGGCTTTTTACGAAAAACTCGGTTTTGTTTTTCTCGCAGGCCCGGTTGGCCCGGAACCGGTTGCCATTATGGAGCACCCGTCTGGTGTGAACATCAATTTCATACTTAATGCAGACCAAGATTGCTCGTCAAATGTACTGATGGACCTGGCAGAGAAAAAGACCGGCTACACCCACGTTGCCTTAGAGGTCACTGATGCAGAGTCTGCATTAAAGGCAGTAGAAGCACTGGGTATTGAAATTACCGAACGAGTTGAATTTGAAGGGGCAAAATTTTTCTTTATCAGAGACCCCGATAAAAACGTCATCGAGTTTCACCAACCAGCCAGTAGTGAACCGTCAGCTCCCCGGTGATTAATAACCGCTCGAGTCAAGGAAGCAATGGGGGCAAACTCGATTGATATTAACCCTTTGATAACTTAATACGCTCCAGTCCTCCCAATGAACATCGGCCATGGCTTGCTGACCCTGCTTTAACCTACCCTGTCAACCGCAGCATGTAATCGTGCGGGGTGATAACGGAGAGCCTATTTTTTAGCGGAAGCACGGTGACCGACCCAGCCGGGTCTCACAACTTGACTACGATGAGCTATCTGGTCAGTGAGGCCACTGAGACAGAAAGTATGACCAAAGATCACCTCTGGATAAAGGTGATTGTCCCATTGCTCAAATCGACAATTCAAGCACAGAAACCCTCACGTACCTGCATAGCGCTCATCTGATGACGACCAAAATGGCGACGGATGCCCTGCAGACCATCGTCTGGCGCTGGGAAGAGGGAGGCAGACGAAATGATGGTATGGCGCGCCCGGAGAGATTCGAACTCCCGACCGCCTGGTTCGTAGCCAGGTAC
>OBIY01000790.1_pt1 | contig 11087 bp, 11 predicted proteins | sample 1519841 | NCBI WGS metagenome assembly OBIY01 (sample SAMN03019774, study PRJEB22545) | beach sand metagenome | biome: beach; feature: sea beach; material: beach sand | place: USA: Municipal Pensacola Beach, FL | collected 2010-07-30 | depth 30-40 cm m
GCACGGGCAGCACCGGCACACCGCGCGCCGCCGTGCTCATGGCGCGCCCCTGCGGCCGCACACCCAGACCGTCAGGCGCAGCACCAAGACCAGCACGACGGCACACGCCGACAGCAGCGTGATGGGCGGCAGCCCGCCGTACCACAGCGCGGGCTGCCACCAACCCGGCACGCCATAGGCGAGGTGCAGCCCCGTCAACGACAACCCCAGCAGGCCCACGCGTTGCAGTACCCGCCAGTAGCGAACCGACATGGCCGCCCGTACGCCCGGCAGCGACGCGGCGAGCGGCGCCACCAATGCCATCCAGGCCAACGCGCCGGCCAGCAGCGACCAGCCGGCCAGCGCGGTGAACTCGAACGCCTGTCGAAACATCAGCCGGTAATAGCCGTAGTTGAGGATGCTCAGCGACAGCACGATATGCACGGTGGCGAGCACGAAACCGACCACGCCCCAGTAACGGCGGCGCCACAACAGGCCGCCCAGCGGCGGCCAGATACGCGCCGCTGGCCCCAGGCCGAGCGCCAGCGCCAGCAGCAGCAGCGCGCTCCAGGCAGTGGCCTTGTTGAACACGTACAACGGCAGATCTGCCAGCGCCCACGGCCCGAACACCACATAACGCGTGGCGGCATAGCCGGCGGTGACCACCAGCAAGACGCCCGGCACCCCCACGCAGGCGCGCAGGCGAGCCCGGTCGCGCGTCTCGAGCTCCGCCTGCGACGACGCGGCCTGTGGATCCAAGCAGTGCCTCCTCCTCTCCGATGTTCGCCGAAGAGGGTACCCTAGGCCTCGCGTGGTCGGGCGATCGCGGCGGCTGCGCATCCAACCGCGTCACCACGAGGTAGCACCATGGGCATCGAAGTCGGCGGCCTGCTGGGCCTGATCATCCTGATTGCTGACGTGTGGGCCATCATCAACGTCGTGCAAAGCAGTGCCGGCACCGGCGCCAAGGTGGGCTGGACCGTGCTGATTTTGCTGCTGCCACTGGTCGGACTGCTGATCTGGCTGGTGGCCGGACCCCGCGGATGACCACACCGGCGCTGGGGCTGATCCGGCGTTACTACGCCGCCTGCAACAGCGCCGACCGGGAAGGCCTGATGGCCTGTTTCTGCGACGACGTGGTGCACTACTTCACCCACCACGCCCCGGTGCGCGGAGCCCGCGCCCTGGCCGACCACTGGGTGCGCATGCAACCACGCATCGACGGCTACTGGACCGTGGACCACGGCATTACCCAGGGTGACGAGGCGGTCATCGAGTGGACGCTGCGCTGGACGCCGCCCGACGGCGCGCCGGAGTTGATGCGTGGCAGCGAGTGGTATCGCCTGCACACTGGGCGCATCGCCGAGATTCGGGCCTACTACCTGAACCGGCACACACCGTACCGGCACCGCGACTTCGAGCTGGAAGGCTTCGACTACGCCGCCCGCGGCTACCCCACGCTGCCGAAATGAATCACCAGGAGACGACATGACCGCCGAGTGCCCTCGCTGCGCCATCGCGCTGACCGCCACCGAACTGCAACAGGTGCCGGTGGCCCGCTGCCCGCAGTGTCGCGGCCTGTGGTTCGAGGCACCCGACCTGGAGGCCGCGCGTGAGGCCGCCGGGCCGGACAGCGGCTGGCTGGAGGTGGAGCTGTGGTCGGATGCCGAACAGTTCCGGCACGCGCCACGCAGCGGCCGCTGCCCGAACGGCGACGGCACCCTGCACGCGCTCGAGTACGGCCATACCGGCGTGACGGTGGACTACTGCGACGCCTGCTTCGGCGTGTGGCTGGACGAGTCGGAATTCGAACGCATCGTGGCCGCCCTGGAACATGAAATCGACTCCCGGGCGGCGCCCGACTACCTGCGCGCCGCCCTGCACGAGGCGCGTCAGCTGCTGACCGGGCCGCAATCGCTGCTGGACGAATGGCGCGACCTGCGCACTGTGCTGAAACTGCTCGAGTACCGGGTGCTGTCGGAGCACCCGGCGCTGCACCGGCGGCTGCTGACCCTGCAAGCAAACAACCCGTTTCGCTGACCGTCGACTGCCTGCTGGCCAAGGGCGCTGGTATAGAATGCCGGCCCGGTTTCCACCCCGCTTCTCAGTCCCAATCCGGTATGCGTCATTTCTGCGCAAGATGTGTCTTGTCCGTGTTGCTGGCCGCCGGTCTGGCCATGCCGGCGGCTGCCCGCGGCGTGTACGGCTGGGTCGAGTTCGTGCAACTGCACATAGACGGTGAGCCCTTGGAACTCAAGGCCAAGCTGGACACCGGCGCCCGCAGTTCATCGCTGGACGCCACGGCCATCGAGCCGTTCGAACGCGACGGCGAGCGCTGGGTACGCTTCGAGGTCAAGCTGCCTGGCATGGAAAAGACCACACGCCTGGAGCGCCCCGTGGTGCGCTACGTGCGCATCAAGCGCCACCGTGGACCGTACGACCGCCGGCCGGTAATCCGCCTGCCGTTGTGTCTGGGCGACGAATGGCGCACCGTGGAAGTGAATCTGACCGACCGCGGCCGCTTCATCTACCCCCTGCTGCTTGGCCGCAAGGCTCTGGCCCGCCTGGCGGTGGTTGACCCGTCGCGAACCTATCTGCGTGCGCCACGCTGCGACGGCGCGCCGTCCAAGGACTGAGCACGAGCGTGCGCAACCGTCACCTGCTGATTCTGTGCCTGTCGCTGGTCGTCGCCGGCGGCAGCCTGTTCCTCTATAAATGGCTTGATCTGGGGGTGCCGCTGAAGGCGGACAACGCCATCCAGGCCTGGACCATCGAGGCACGCATCCGCTTCACTGCCGACCGCGGTCGTCCCATCAAGCTGCGCCTCGCGGTGCCCGTCTCGCCCCCCGGCTTTGGCCTGCTGGACGAAACCTTCGTCTCCCACGGCTACGGTCTGACCACCGCCCAGCAGGGCGACGAGCGCGAGGCCGTATGGACCATTCGCCGCGCCCGTGGCGAGCAAGAGCTGTACTACCAGGCCGTGGCTTATCCGAAACCGCGCGACCAGGTCGGGGATTCGCGCCCACCGCGTCCGGAGCAGCCGGAGTTTTCCGATGCCGAGGCGGCCGTGGTCGAGAACCTGGTGCAGCAGATTCGCGCGCATTCCGCCGACATTGCCACCTTCGCCGCCCAGACCCTGATCCGCCTGGACGCCGGCAGCAACAGCGACATCGATCTGCTGCTGGGCAACGACGACTCGGACGAGCGGCGCGCCAAGGTCGCCACGGCCATTCTGGCCACCGCGAACATCGCGGCGCGACCGGTGTATGGCTTCACGCTGCGCACTGAAAGCCGCCGGCTGGACATGCAGACCTACCTCGAGGTCCACAACGGGGACCGCTGGCTGCTGTTCGACCCGCGGAGCGCGGCCCAGGGCTGGCCGCGAGACTTTCTGGTCTGGTCGCGCGGCCAGCCGCTGGTGCGGGAAACCGACGGCTTACGCAATCTGCGTGTCGAGTTTTCGGCCGCCGAGAACCCCTACCAGGCACTGGCGGCAGCACGCCAGCGGGCGGCCGAGCGCGGCTCCGTGGCCTTGCAGTTCTCGCTGCTGAGCCTGCCGGTGCAGATGCAGATGGTGTACCGGGTGGTGCTGACCATGCCGATCGGCGCACTGCTGATCGTGCTGCTGCGCAACGTCGTGGGCATCAAGACCTTCGGCACCTTCGCGCCGATCCTGATCGCGCTCGCGTTTCGTGAGACCCGGCTGCTCAACGGCGTGCTGCTGTTCGTTGGCATCATCTCGCTGGGATTGCTCGGTCGCTTCTATCTCGAGCGTCTGAAGCTGCTGCTGGTACCACGCCTGGCGTCGATCCTGACGATCGTGGTCCTGATGATGGCCGCGCTCAGCGTCCTCACCTATCAGCTGGGCATCGGTGCCGGCCTGTCGGTGGCCCTGTTCCCGATGGTGATCCTGACCATGACCATCGAGCGCATGTCGATCGGCTGGGAAGAAGCCGGCCCGCGCGAGGCCCTGCAACAGGCCAGCGGCAGCCTGCTGGCCGCGGCCCTGGCCTACCTGGTGATGACCGAGCGTCAGGTGCAGCACGTGGTGTTGGCATTCCCGGAGCTGCTGCTGATCGTACTGGCGCTGACGCTGGCCTTCGGCCGCTACACCGGCTACCGCCTGACCGAACTCAAGCGCTTCCGGGCGCTGAGCGCATGATGCAGCTGCCCTGGCGACTGGCGCGCTCACTGCGCCGCGCCGGCGTGCTGGGCATGAACCAGCGCAACGGCGACTTCATCTCCCGCGTCAACCCGCGCCGCCTGTATCCGCTGGTCGACGACAAGGTGCGCTCCAAGACGCTGGCCCAGCAGGCCGGCATCCAGGTGCCGGAACTGTATGGAGTGATCCGCATCCAGCACGAGGTGCCGGAGCTGCCCAAGCTGCTGGGCGGCCGCGAGGATTTCGTGGTCAAGCCAGTCAACGGCAGCGGCGGCAACGGCGTGCTGGTGATCGTCGGCCGTCGCAAGGGACGCTACCGCAAGGCCTCCGGCGCCCTGCTGACCGAGGAGGCGCTCGAGCACCACATCTCGAACACCCTGTCCGGCCTCTACAGCCTCGGCGGCCAGCCGGACGCGGCCATGATCGAGTACCGGGTCAAGGTCGACCCGGTGTTCGAGCCGATCTCACATCAGGGCGTGCCGGACCTGCGCACGGTGGTCTACAAGGGCTATCCGGTGATGGCCATGGTGCGCCTGCCGACGGCAATGTCGGACGGCAAGGCCAACCTGCACCAGGGGGCCATCGGCGCGGGCATCGACATCGCCAGCGGCCTGACCGCCCGCGGCGTGTGGCGCAACGAGGTGGTCGACGAGCACGTGGACACCGGCAACCCGATCGCCAACGTGCAGGTACCGCAGTGGGACACCCTGCTGGAGCTGGCGGCCCGCTGCTACGACATCAGCGGCCTGGGTTACCTGGGTGTCGACTTCGTGCTGGATCGCGAATTCGGGCCCATGATGCTGGAGATGAACGCGCGCCCCGGGCTCAACATCCAGATCGCCAACCAGAGCGGCCTGCTGCCGCGTCTGGCGACGGTGGACACACTCGGTCGCGACGATGCCAGCGTCGCCGAGCGGGTGGCCTTCGCGCGCGAACACTTCGCGCGCAGCGGACCCAACGGCGTCGACGCCCCTACCAGCGCGCCTTGAAACCGCGCGTGTCGAGGTGCACGAACGCGCCGTGGTAGGCGTTCGGCGAATAGGCTGACAGGCCGCCGGTGAAGCGCTGCCACTGCGGGTCCGCCTGCGCCGCCTCCAGTATCTGGACCAGCAGCTCGGCGTCGCCGCGGTCGTGCCGGCCGTTGCCGTCCAGGTCGTCCATGACGCCGTCACCGTCCTCGTCGATGAACACGTCAGCGGCATCGCCCCATTGGTGACGGCTGAAGCGCGAGCTGCCCAGACGGCGGTTGTAGTGCGGCGTGCGGAAACCGCTCATCACGGTCAGCCCGCTGGCGGCGATGCCGGCGCGGGCGAAGCGCTCCAGCGCCGCCTCCAGCGCCAACGGCAAGCGCTCGCGCAGCGCCACGTAGCGCGGTCCCCGCGCCTTTTGCTTGCACACGAACTGGCCGAGCGTCAGGCTCGGCGTCAACGGCAGGTCCGCCGTGCGTTCGTTGATCTCGACGAAGTCGCGTGGCGGCTGATACACCGCCAGCCTGCCCGGGTGCTGCGGGTAGTCGCCGATCAGATACCCGTTCAGCGCGCCGCCACGCAGCGCCTGACGCGGCATGGCCACCAGCGCCGTGAAACGCATGGCCGCCCCGTCGCCGCGGCGAATCTCCAGCGTGTAGCCACCGGGCTTGCCAGGCGCCGTCCAGCGCCAGTGCTGTGACGCCAGCCGTTGCACCGTGCCGGCACCGGCGTCCAGCGCAAAATGCGCGCCGGCGCCATCGACCACGCGCAGTTCCAGCGCCTCTCCGGGCCGTGCCAGCAGCGGATTCAGCGGCAGGCGCGAACGCTCACCGGCCCACGCCACGGTAAAGCCGACATCGCCCGAACGGCCGGCACTAGCGGGCGTCAGCATGGCCAGGTGCAACGGGGCGGCGGTCACGGGCGCGAGAAACGGCATGGCCACCAGCGCCAGCACGGCCGCCGGCAGGCGGCGCAGCAACGGTATCAAGCGAAACATCATCAACGCGTCTGCATGGGTGTGGTCAACGCTTCCGCCAGCGCGGCATCGCGCGTGTACAGGTCGCGGCGAAAGTGCGCCCGGCCGTCACTGTCGACCCAGGCGGTCCAGTACAGCAGGTGCACCGGGACCGGCGTGCGCAGGTTGATCGTGCGCGTGCGGCCGGAGTCGATAGCCTCGCGCAGGGCCGCCTGCGTCCAGCGCGGGTCATCCTGCAACAACCATTCGGCCAACGCCAGCGCCTGCTCGACACGAATACAGCCGGAACTGAAGCCGCGCTCGGCGTGAGCAAACAGTCCGCGTGACGGCGTGTCATGCAGGTACACATCGTGGCCGTTCGGGAACATGAACTTGATGCGGCCGAGCGCGTTCCAGGGTCCCGGATCCTGGCGCAGCCGGTAGGGCACGTGCCCGCGCAGGCGCTGCCAGTCGATCTGTGCCGGATCCAGTTCGCGCGCGTCCGCCCCCCAACCGGTCAGCACCCGCAGGTGCTCGGCCGCCAGATAACCGGGGTCGCGCTGGATCTCCGGCAGCTTGTCCTGCGCCGCAAGCCGCGGGGGCACCTCCCAGTACGGATTCAGCACCAGGTAGCGGATGCGGTCCGAGAATTCCGGCGTCGGCCGGTACGGACGCCCGACCACCACCCGCATGTGCAAGGCCACGGCGTCGCCCTCGATGGCATCCAGCGTGAAGGCCGCGGCATTGACCCGCACCTGACGCCGGCCAGGCGCCTCCCCCAGCCAACGACGCCGTTCCAGGTTGGCGACCAGCTGCTCGGCCCGCTGTGCCGCAGAGACATTCAGCGCGGCGCGGGTTCGGGGCCCCACGGCGCCGTCCACCTGAAGGCCATGACGTGCCTGGAAGCGGCGCACCGCATCCTCCAGCTCGGCATCGAACCGCTCGGAGCCGATGTCCGCCACCGGCTCCACCCCCTCGCGCTGCAGTCGCTGGCGCAGCGGCGGTACCGCCGCCGACCCGTCTCCCACACGCAGGATCGGCCCATCGGGCACACGCGGCCAGCCATCGGACGCCGCGAGCTGCCGATAATGATCGAGCGCATGACGCAGGCGCCGGTAACCGGCCAGGCTGGAGGTCAGCTCGGCCGCGAAATCCACCGGATCGCGCGCGAAGGCCAGACGTGACGGCAAATCGGCATCGGCCAGCCGCGGTTGCCGGCGCGGCCGAACCCCGCCGGCCTCGACCTTGCCGGCGCGCAGATGCGATCCCAGCAACAACAGGCCGTCGCTGAGCAACAGATCGCGCGCCGCGCGGGCGCCCGGCGAGCGATCGTCACGCATCGCATCGATGGCCGCCAGGTGGTAGTCGGCCGGATTCAGGCCGTGCGTGTCAGCGTCGGCCAGCACCTTTCGCGCCGCATCCAGCCGGTCGCCCGACCACAGCGGCCGGTGGTCGCGCGGCCCGTACAAGGCCCTCAGGCCCTCCGGCGCGAACAACTGTTCGCCAGCGACGGTGTGCCCGTCGGCCAGCGCCTGTGCCAACGCGTCGCTGACGGCTCCGGCAGGCACCGACGCCGGCAGCAACCACAACAACCCGGCGGCCAGGCAAACCGCCGGGTAACGCAGAAAAGGCAGTGGCCTCAGTGCTGGTGGCCGCCGGCACCGTGCACGTGGCCGTGCGTGAGTTCCTCGGCGGTCGCCTGCCGAACGTCGAGCACCTCGACCGCGAAATGCAGCGTCTGACCGGCCAGCGGATGGTTCGCGTCGACCGTCACGCCGTCGTCCTCGACCTCGGTGACGCGCACCGCCAGGCGCCCGCCGTGCTCGTCACTGGCCTGGAACATCATGCCCGGGGCAATCTCGATGTCCGACGGAAAACGGTCACGCGGCACCACCTGCACACGCGCCGGATTGTGTTCACCGTAGGCGTCCTCAGGCGCCAGGGAGACGTCGAGCTTGTCACCGCTGGCGTGCCCGGTCAGTTCGCGCTCGAGCCCGGCGATCACGCCGCGGCGTCCGTGCAGGTAGGCGAACGGCTCGGCCGCGGTGGCACTGTCAAGCACCTCGCCGGCATCGTCGCGCAGGGTATAGGCAAGGGTCACGACGCAGTCGTCGGCAATGTTCATGGTGCACTCCGCACTGTGGCTGGGGGGGATGGGGCCAGTCTAGCAACATGTGGCGAGGCCTTCGCCCCCCCACCCTGCCCGCGCCGCCCCGCGCTCCTTACAATTGCCGACCATGAACAACGCCGACTTCGTGGCACGCGACCTGGCCGTCCTTTGGCATCCGTGCACGCAAATGCAGGATCACGAGTGGCTGCCGCTGGTGCCGATCCGCCGTGGCAGCGGCGTCTGGCTGGAGGATTACGACGGCCAGCGCTACCTGGACGCCGTCAGCTCCTGGTGGGTGAACCTGTTCGGGCACGCCAACCCGCGCATCTCGTCGGCGCTCGCCCGGCAGGCCGGCGAGCTCGAGCACGTCATCTTCGGCGGCTTCTCGCACGCGCCCGCGCTGCGCCTGGCGGAACGACTGGTCAATCTGACGCCGCCGTCCCTGGTGCGCTGCTTCCTGGCGGACAACGGCTCGTCGGCGGTTGAAGTCGCCATCAAGATGAGCTTCCACTACTGGCGCAACGTCGGCATCCGCGGCAAGCGACGCGTCGTCAACCTGACCGGCGCCTACCACGGCGAGACCCTCGGGGCGCTCGGCGTCGGCGATGTCGGGCTGTACCGCGACCCCTACGTGGAACTGCTGCAGGCGCCGCTGACCGCCCCGTCGCCCGACGCCTACGAACGGTCCCCCGGCGAAAGCTGGGCCGACGTGGCACGCCGGCGCCTGGACGACATGCAGGCGCTGCTCGAGCGCCACGCCGACGAGGTGTGCGCGGTCATCGTGGAACCACTGGTGCAGTGCGCCGGCGGCATGCGCATGTACCACGCGGACTACCTGAAGGGCCTGCGTGCCCTGTGCGACCGCTACCAGGTGCACCTGATCGCCGACGAAATCGCCGTCGGCTTCGGCCGCACCGGCACCCTGTTCGCCTGCGAGCAGGCCGGCATTGCGCCCGACTTCCTGTGCCTGTCCAAGGGTCTCACCGGCGGCTACCTGCCGCTGGCGGCGGTCCTCACCACGGACACCGTGTACCAGGCCTTCTATGCCGACTACGCCAGTCAGCGTGCGTTCCTGCACTCGCACAGCTACAGCGGCAACCCGCTCGGCTGTGCCGCGGCCCTGGCGACGCTGGACATCTTCGCCGAGGAGCCCGTGCTCCAGCGCAACCAGGCGCTGGCGGCCGCCATGGCCCGCGAAACCGCCCACCTGCAGGACCACCCGCACGTGGCGGAGGTGCGCCAGACCGGCATGATCCTTGCCATTGAACTGGTGCAGGACAAGGCCAGCCGCCGCGCGTATCCGTGGCAGGAACGGCGCGGCCTGCGCGTGTACCAGCACGCCCTGCAAAACGGCGTGTTGCTGCGCCCGCTGGGCAACGTGGTGTATTTCATGCCGCCATACGTGATCAGCGAGGACGAAATACGCCTGATGGCGCAGGTCGCCTGCGCCGGCATCGCGCAGGCGGTCGCCTAGCGCCGCGCCGGTCGCCCCGCGACCGAGCCGACACGGACCGGTCAACGCGCTGCGGTATACGACGGACAGTGCACCGGCCGGGGCCGCACACACCGCATCCGATAGGGAGCTTTCATGACGCAACCCGAGTTCACCGCCGCCTGGCAGGCGGTCGCCACCGCCCAGTCACGCCTGGCGGACTGCCGCATGACCGACCTGTTTGCCGCCGACCCGCAGCGGGTCACCCGCTACACGCTGGACGTGGCCGAACTGCACGTGGACCTGTCCAAGCACCTGCTCGACGACGCCGCCCTCGAGGCCCTGCTGCGCCTGGCGCAGGCGGCCGACCTGCCGCGCTGGCGCGAGGCGCTGTTCGCCGGCGCGCCGATCAATGCCAGCGAGGGCCGGCCGGCACTGCACACCGCGCTGCGCGACGTCGACCCCACGCCCCTGACGGTCGACGGCCAGGACATCAAGCCGGCCGTTGCCGCCATGCAGCGCCAGGTGGCCGACCTGGCCGAGGCGATCCGCAGCGGCCAGCGCCGCGCCAGCGGCGGCCAGCCGTTCGAGCGGGTGGTCAACCTCGGCATCGGAGGGGCGTTCTGGGGGCCGGCACTGGCACTCGAGGCGCTGCAGCCCCACGTCACGCCGGACCTTCGCATCGACTTCATCTCCAACGTTGACCCGCAGCCGCTGCGCGCCCTGCTGGCCGACTGCGACCCGCAGCGCACATTGTTCCTGGTCTCTTCCAAGAGCTTCGGCACCGCCGAGACCCAGCGCAACCTCGCTGCCGCGCGCGCCTTCATGGAATCGCACCTCGGCGCCGCCGCGGACCAGCACTTCATCGCCATCACCGCCAGCCCGGACAAGGCCCGCGCGCTGGGCTTTCGCGACGACGCCATCGTCACCTTCCCGCAGTGGGTCGGCGGACGCTACTCGCTGTGGTCGGCCATTGGCCTGCCGGCGGCCATCGGCCTTGGCGCCGACCGCTTCGCCGAACTGCTGGCCGGCGCCGCCGCCATGGACGCACATTTCCGCAGCGCCCCGCCGCAGGCCAACCTGCCCCTGCTGCTGGGTCTGCTGGACGTCTGGTACGCCAGCTTCTGGGGCTTCGGCAGCCGCGTCCTGCTGCCCTACGACCAGTCCCTGCGCCTGCTGCCGACCTATGTCCAGCAACTGGCCATGGAAAGCGACGGCAAGGGGGTCGACCGCGACGGCCGACCGCTGCCCCACCCCAGCTGCCCGGTGGTATGGGGCGGCAACGGCAACGACGGCGAACACACCTTCTACCAGTTGCTGCATCAGGGACCGGCCACCATCCCGGCGGAGTTCGTCATCTGCGCCCACGACGACGCCGACCTGCCCGGCCACCGCCGGCGCCTGATCGCCCAGTGCCTGGCCCAGGCCGAGGCCCTGCTCGGCGGCGCACCGGCGCCGGACAACCCACACGCCCGCTGCCC
>OBIY01000792.1_pt1 | contig 11071 bp, 10 predicted proteins | sample 1519841 | NCBI WGS metagenome assembly OBIY01 (sample SAMN03019774, study PRJEB22545) | beach sand metagenome | biome: beach; feature: sea beach; material: beach sand | place: USA: Municipal Pensacola Beach, FL | collected 2010-07-30 | depth 30-40 cm m
GCGGCCCGGGCGCATGGCCGGTTACAGCCTGTTGTCGCCGGCGCGCGCCGGGGGCGCCTGGCGGGTGACGCTCGGGCGGCGCGTGTACCGCCCGGCCACGCAGGACTGTGCCTGGCAGGAAACCCGGCAGTTCGCCAGCGCCGGCTGAGGCCCGGGCACGCAGCGCCGGCGTGAGCCGCGGGCAGCGAACAGGACACCCCTGGCGGCGCGTCTTTCTGGGTTTTCCTAGCGCAGCCGGCGCAGCAGCCGGCCGGCGAAGGCGAGGATCAGCACGGGCAGCAGCAGAGCCGTCAGCGGCGCCGGCAGCTGCCACAGCAGGCCCAGATAGCCCAGCGTCTGGGTGACGAAGTACAGGCCGATGCCGGCCACCGTGCCGGCCACCACGCGCCGGCTCAGCGTGCTGGCGCGGTTGCTGCCGACCACCAGGGGAATGGCCACCAGCATCATGGCCAGCGTCACCAGCGGCTGGGCGATCTGTTGCCACAGCCGCAGTTCCTCCTGGGGGACCTGCTCGTTGCGCGCCCGCTGGTCGCGCACGTAATGGAAGAGGTCAACCGGCGACAGGGTCTGCGGCGGCACCACCAGCACGCCGAGCTGCTCGGCGCTCAGGAACGACCGCCATTCGAGCTCCGGCAGTTGACGGGCGCGCGCCGGCGCCGGCAGCAGATCCTTGACCACCACGTCACGCAACAGCCATTGGCGGCCCTCGCCCAGGCGGGCGCTGTCGGCGTGCAGGTAGCGGCGCAGGCGGCCGTTGTCGTCGAATTCGTACACCGCGATGTCGGACGGAATGCGGCCGCGCTGCATGCGTCCGACGTTGACGAAGTGTCGGCCGTCACGTGACCAGAACCCCCCCCGGAAGTCCACCGACACATCCTCGGCCAGCGCCGCCGCGCGCATGCGCTCGGCGCGCATCTCCAGCGCCGGCGCCACGAACTGCGCCAGCAGCAGCATCAGCACCAGCAGTGCCAGGCCCGGGGCCAGCACCATGCCGATCAGCCGCCGCAGTGGCAGGCCGGCGGCGCGGATGGCCAGAATCTCGTTGCCGTCGGCCAGCAGGCCGAGCGGTACCAGCGTGCCGAGCAGGGCGATCACCGGCGTGGCGTCCAGCAGCCGGCGCGGCAGCATCATCAGCACGTACAGGAAGGCGTCGACCAGGGTGTAGGTGCCCTCGACGTCGTCCAGTTGCTGGACGAGTTCGATGAAGCTGAACAGCGCCACGAACACCAGCGCCACCAGCAGGTAGCCCTGGGCCATGGAGCGGGCCAGGTAGCGGGCCAGGATCATGTGCGTCGTCGCCGCCAGCGCGGCATCCACATCAACAGTGCCAGCACCCCGCCGGCCGCCAGCGGCACCAGCAGGACACCCGGCCATGGCGGCAGGTCGCCGTTCTCGACCGCGTCCATCGCCACCGCCAGCAGGTTGTAGTAGACCATGCAGCCGAACAGTCCGGCGGTCAGCTTGCTCGACCGGCTGCGTCGTGGCGGCATGCGGCTGATGGGCACGCCGAGCAGCCCCAGCAGCACGGTCGACAGTGGCGCGGCGATGCGCCACTGCAGCTCGGCCGTGTCTTCCGGGTTGTCGGAGGCCGCCAGTTCGCCGTTACTGGTGGATTTGCGGCGCTTGCGGACGGTGACCTGTTCTTCGTCCAGCCGCAGCGCCAGTGTCTTGTAGCGCACCACCATGTCGTTGCCGAGGCTGTCGCCGCTGCCGGCGTCGAGCTGGTAGAAGCGGCCGTTGTGGAACTCCACCACCTGGCGGCCGTCGTCGCCGGTCAGCTGGCGCGCGCGCTCGGCAAACACCACCGCCTCGCCCTGGGCGCCGGCGTCGGCATGGGTGAACACCTGCAGTCGGTCGTCACCGTCGGCCGCTTCGCTGAACATCACCAGGCCGCCGGCGAAATCGGCGTAGAAGCGACCCGGCGGCAGGCGGGTCAGGTCGAAGCGGCTGTCGGCGCCGGCCTCCAGCCGGTAGACGTTCTGATACAGCTGCGGGCGCACCACCAGCGAGGCGGTGGCCACCACCAGCGCCACCGGCACCGCCAGCCACAACACGGCGCTGATCAGCCAGCGCTCGCCCAGACCCGAGGCGGCCAGGGCGGTCGCTTCCTGGTCGCGTTGCAGGCGGCCCAGGCCCAGTGCCACCGACAACAGCAGCGCCATCGGCACGATGGCATCCAGGCTGATGATCAGCTTGAGGCCGATCAGGATGGCGGCCAGTCCGGCCGGCAGGGCACCGCTGGCCGCCTCGCCCAGGAAGCGGGCCGAACTGTAGCCGGTGAACACCAGCAGCAGGCTGCCACACACCACCGCAAACGGGCTTGTAAGCTCGCGCAGCAGGTAGCGTCGAAGAATCATGGGGCGGGCGGATTCGGGGCGGAAGGCGGGCGGGCAGTCTAGCAGGCCGCGCGGTGCCCTTGGGTCGGCCCCGCGGCGCCGTGTGCTAGGCTTCGCGCCGGCATGGCCGGCCCGGTATTCGGTATCACCGGCCAGCCACCGGGCCGCCCGGCCCGGCGACCGCGTCGCGGTCGGTTGTTTTCCCTGTCCTTGCGGAGTCCCGAACCCAGTCATGCAGGCCGTCATCCTGAGCGCCGGCCAGGGCCGGCGCTTGTTGCCGCTTACCGCCGATCGTCCCAAGTGCCTCATCGACCTGCACGGCAAGACGCTGCTGCAATGGCAGCTCGATGCCCTGCTGGCCGCCGGTGTCGGGCCGATCACGGTGGTTACCGGCTATGCCGCCGCCGCCGTCGAGGCCCTGCTGGAGCGCCACTACGACAGCCGGGTGGTGCGCGCGCAGTTCAATCCGTTCTTTCAGGTGGCGGACAACCTGGGCAGCTGCTGGATCGCCCGCGACGCGTTCGAGGGCGACGTGCTGCTGCTCAACGGCGACACCGTGTTCGAGACGCCCGTGGTCGAGCGGTTGCTGGCGGCGCCGCCCGCGCCGATCCGCCTGACGGTGGACAGCAAGGCCGGCTACGACGACGACGACATGAAGGTGGTGCTCGACGGCGAGCGGCTGCTGCGCATCGGCAAGCACCTGCCGGTGGACGCGGTCGATGCCGAGTCGATCGGCCTGCTGCGCTTCGACGCCGCCGGGGCGCGGCGGTTTCGTCAGGCGGTGGAACTGGCGTTGCGCGAACCGGACGGCCTGCGCTGGTGGTATCTGTCGGTGATCGACCGTCTGGCGGACGAGGGGGTGGTGCAAACCTGCTCGATCAGGGGGCTGCGCTGGGGCGAGGTGGACTTCCCGCGTGATCTGGAACCGGCCCGGGCGGTGGTGGCCGACGCCTGACGGCCGCTCAGGCGCCGTCAGCCAGCAGCGCCTGCACCAGTTCGAGGTCGGCCGGCGAGTCGACGTCGACGGCGGCGCGCGGGTCGTCCAGCAACACCGCGCCCAGGCGCGCGCCGACCCGCTGCGACAGGCGTCCGAAGCCGTCGGCCAGCGTCAGCTGGTGCGTCAGGTATTTCAACAACGTTCCAGGGCCAAGTGCCGCCGCCAGCCGGTGCGGCTGTTTGCGCCGCTGTTCGAGCTGACGCCAGAAGGCCGGCGCCCGGCGCCCGGCCGGGTTCAGGAAGGCGAACAGGTTGCAGCCGCAAAAGGCGCCGTCCCGAAAGCGCAGCGCCGTGCGGCGTGACTGTGGAAACGCCGCTCGCACGCCGGCCAGTTCGGTGAGGCCGACCACGGCATCGTTGCCGCTGGCCAGCGCCGCGCCGCAGAAGCGGTCGACCCAGGCGCTGCGCAGCAGGGCGTGATCGGCGGTGGTCAGCAGCACAGGCTGGTCGTTTGGCAGGCGCTCCAGCGCCGCCAGTGCCGAGGTACTCGGCGACGGCTGCGGCGGCAGCCAGGCCAGCCGGCCGGTGGCGATCAGCGCCGACAGCGCCGGGCAGTCGGCCAGCAGCGCCTGATCCGGGCCGACCAGCGTCATGCCCCCTATCGCGGAGCTGGCGCCGAGCGCGTCGAGTACCCGCAGCACCATGGGTTGGCCGGCCAGTGGCAGCAGCGCCTTGGCGGACACGCCGGTGTGGCGCAGCAGGGGGTCGTCCGGGCCGCGGTCGCCGGCCAGCACGATGGCGTGAAAGGTGCCGCTCACAGCGCCTTGCCGTAGACGCGGTAGCGCTTGTAGCAGCGGCTGCCGAGGGACTCGATGATGCTGCACATGCCGCGGTTGTCTTCCAGGATCCACGACATTTCGGCCTGCGTGGCGCCGCGGCGCAGGGCGGTCTGACGCGCGGCGTCGATCACCAGCATGGCCAGTGCGCTGCCCAGGCGTGTGCGCTGCAGGTGCGGGCGCACGCCCATCAGCGCCACGCGCACCCCCTTGGGGTGGCGCACCTTGAGGCGCCACAGCAGCTTGGCCCAGCCGAACGGTGCCAGGCGGCCGTCGAGGTCGGCGATCGCCTCGTTGAGGTTGGGCAGCACGGCGATCATTGCCACCGGCTCGCCGTCGATCTCGGCGATCTGCACGAAACCGGGATCGACCAGCCAGCGCACCAGTTGGCCGAGCTGCTTGAACTCGGCCTCGGTGAACGGTACGAAGCCCCAGTTGCCGGCCCAGGCATCGTTGAAGATGTCGCGCAGGATGGCGATGTCGCGGTCGAGGTGCCGGAAGTCGACCGGCCGCAGCGATACCTTGTCGCGCTCGCGTGCGATGACCCGCCGCGCGGCCGGGGGGAACTCGAAGTCGGTGCCGACGATGTAGGCCAGCATATCCTTCGCCTTGGCGTAGCCGAGTGCCTCCAGGCGGGGGCCGTAGTACGGCAGCGCATGCCCCATCATCACCATCGGTGGCGCGTCGAAGCCGTCCACCAGCAGGCCGCATTCCTCGTTGATGGACAGGTTGAACGGGCCCCGCACCTCGGTCGCGCCCTGCTGGCGCAGCCAGCCCTCGGCGGTGCCGAGCAGGGCGGCGAACACCTCGGCGTCGTCCTCGGCCTCGAGCAGGCCGAAGTAGCCGACCTGCTCGCCGTGCGTCGTCGCGTGCAGGGTGTCCACCTGCGCGCTGATGCGCCCGACCACCGTATCCCCGCGTTTCGCCAGCCAGGCCTGAAGGCGCAGGTGCTCGAACACCGGGTTTCGCGGCGACAACAGCTCGTGCCGCTCGAGCAGCAGCGGTGGCACCCAGTGCGGATCGTGTTGGTACAGACGTTGCGGCAGGGCCCAAAACGCCTGTCGGCCGGGTCGGCCCGACAGCGGTTCGATACGGAGTGCTTGCAGCTGGCTCAAAATGGGATACACCGGTGCGTGGAAGTGGCGCGGCGCACCTGGCAGGGTGTCTAGTGGTATGCGCCGGCGCACCAACATGCGCTATATTTCGCGATTATTTCATGACACTGCTTGCGCCTTAGCCGGCGCGGGCTTCACGCAGGGAGTCGCCTTGCGCATTGTGCCAGCGTCGTGTCCGCGCCACCCGCCACGCAGTGGCAGCCGCAGCTCGTGGTGCTCTACGCCGTGAATGCGACCGCGGCCAAATTCGGTGACCCCGGCACACGCATCGGTCAATGCGGGGCCTGGACCGTGCTGGTCCGGCCGCGTCAGCCGACCCTCGGGTCGCTGGTGCTGGTGTGTGATGAGCCGGTGAACGCATTCGGGCAGGTGAGTGCCGGCGCGTATGCCGATCTGCGCCAGGCCACGCAGCGTATCGAGCGTCTGCTGGCCGAAGCGTTCGCCTACGACAAGATCAATTACCTGATGCTGATGATGGTTGACCCCGACGTGCATTTCCACGTGCTGCCGCGTTATGCGCAGCCGCGGCAGTTCGCCGGCCGCAGCTGCGTTGATGCGGCCTGGCCCGGCCCGCCCGACCTGGCGCACGACCTCGATCTCGGCGCCGCCGCGACCGCGTCCCTGGTCGCCCATCTGCGGGGCCGTTGGGCATGAGCGGCGCGCCGGTGTCGGCCCGCCGCGGTGCGGGTGCCGGCCTGCTGCAGCCCACGCCGACCCAGAATACGCTGGCGCTGCGCTTCGCCGATTTCGACACCTTGACGCAGGCGCTGGATTACGCCGCCCAGGGCGTCACCGGCTGCAATTTCCACGACCCGCGCGGCGAGCTGGTGCTGGCGCTGCCGTACGCGCAGCTGCGCGAGGATGCGCTGGACATGGCGCGCCGCCTGGCGGGTCTCGGTCTGCCGCGGCAGGCGCGCGTGGCCCTGGTGGCCGAAACCGACCCCGATTTCGTGCGCCTGTTCTTCGCCTGCCAATATGCCGGGCTGGTGCCGGTGCCGCTGCCGGCGGCGGTGCACCTGGGCGGGCGCGAGGCCTATGTGCGCCAGTTGAGCGCCATGCTGGACAACTGTCAGGCCAGTGTGGCGGTGGCGCCGGAGAGCTTCGCCGACATGCTGCAGACCGCGGCCGTGGGCGCCAAGCTGGCGTTTTGCGGCACGCCCGCGCAGTTTCGGCAGTTGCCAGCGGTGTCGACGGCGCTGCAGGCGGCGGGTCCCGATGAACTGGCCTACCTGCAGTACACCTCCGGCAGTACCCGCTTCCCGCGTGGGGTGATGATCACCCATGCCACGGTGATGCAGAACCTGCGGGGCATCGTGCGTCACGGCCTGGCCATCCGCGAGGATGACCGCTTCATGTCGTGGCTGCCGTTCTACCACGACATGGGGCTGGTCGGTCTGGTGTTCTCGCCGCTGGCGGCGCAGCGCTCGGTGGACTACCTGGGCACGCGCGATTTCGCCATGCGTCCGCGCCAGTGGCTGACGCTGATGTCGCGCAATCGCGCCAGCATCGCCTTCAGCCCCCCGTTCGGCTACGCCCTGGTCGGGCGGCGCCTGCGCGCGTCGGACGTGGCGCAGTACGACCTGTCGGCCTGGCGCATCGCCGGCGTCGGTGCCGAGACCATTCGCGCCGAAACGCTGGAGCATTTTGCCGAGGCATTGGAGGGCAGCGGATTTCGACCGCAGGCCTTCCTGCCCTGTTACGGCATGGCCGAGTGCTCGCTGGCGGTCAGCTTCGCGCCGCTGGCGGCGGGTGTGGATACCGACCCCATCGACGCCGAGGCGCTGGCCGCCCAGCGCGTTGCACGGCCTGCGGACGAGGCCAGTGCCGGTGTGACGCGTTTCGTCGACTGCGGTACGGCGCTGCCGGGTCACGACATCGAGATCCGCGACGCGGCCGGCCGGCGCCTGCCGGAACGGCGCTGCGGCACCATTTTCGTGCGCGGACCGAGCGTGATGTCCGGCTACTTCGGCGACGCGCAGGAGACCGCCCGCGTGCTGTCCGCGGACGGCTGGCTGAACACCGGCGATGTCGGTTACCTGGCAGAGGGCCGGCTGTTCATCACCGGTCGCGAGAAGGATCTGTTCATCATCAACGGCCGCAACATCTGGCCGCAGGATCTCGAGTTCCTGGCCGAGCAGCAGCCCGAGCTGCGCCCGGAGGATGCGTCGGCCTTTGCCGTGCCCGGTGGCGACGGCGGAGACCTGGCGGTGCTGGTGGTGCAGTGCCGCGAACAGGATCCGCTGCGCCGGGTCGACCTGGTGACGCGCCTGCAGGCGCTGATCAAGGCCGAACTGGGCATTCCCTGTTTCATCGAGCTGGTGCCCCCGCACACGCTGCCGCGCACCTCGTCCGGCAAGCTGTCGCGCTCCGGCGCGCGGCGCGATTTTCTGGCCCGCAACGGCGAGACGCTGGAGCCGAGCCGCCTGACACAGGGCGTTGACTGAGGCCGGCGGCGCGACGGTAGCCGTCACCGGGGCCACCGGTTTCATCGGCGCCGCGGTGGCGCGCCGGCTGGCCGGAGACGGTTGGCGGGTGCGCCTGCTGGCCCGACCCGGTTCCCAGGGCCGCCTGCCCCTGTTGGCCGGTGCCCAGCCGGTGATCGGCGAGTTGACCGATCCGCCCACGCTGCAGCGGCTGCTGCAGGGGGCACAGGCGGTGGTGCACTGCGCGGGTGCGGTGCGTGGCGCCACGCCCGGCGATTTCGAGCGCGTCAACGTCGCGGCGCTGGCTGGCCTGCTGGACGCAATGGATCAGGCCGGTGCGCCGCGGCTGCTGCATCTGTCCTCCCTGGCGGCGCGCCATCCCGAACTGTCGCATTACGCGGCCAGCAAGCGGGCCGGCGAGCGGTTGCTGGTGCAGCGCCTGCCGGCGGCGCGGCGCCTGATTCTTCGTCCGCCGGCCGTGTATGGCCCGGGCGATCGCGAGCTGCGTCCGTTGCTCGATGGCATGGCACGCGGACTGGCGGTGCTGCCGGCGCCACGCACGGGACGCTTCTCGTTGCTGCACGTCGACGACCTGGCCGCCCTGGTCGTCGCCCTGCTGGCCGGTACCGTGGGGTGGGGCGACATTCACGAGCCGGACGACGGCCATCCCGGCGGCTACGACTGGCAACAGTTGACCGCTGCCGTGGCGCACGTGTCGGGGCGACGCGTGCGCACGGTGACCGTGCCGGGCGGGCTGCTGGCCTTGCTGGGCGCCGCCAACGAGTTGCGTGCGCGCCTGTTCGGACCTTCGCCCATGCTCAGCCGGGGGAAGGCGCGGGAACTGCGCTGGCTGGACTGGGTGGCGGCCGGCAATGCCGGTGTTTCGGGCAGCGGCTGGGTGCCGCGCATCGGCCTCGAGCAGGGCCTGCGCGACACCTTCACGGGCTGAGGCGGGCGCACCGCTGTCGTGCGGGCGGCTATACTGCCGCCCACACCGGCCCGGACATCAGGTGAGCAGGAGGGACTTCATGGCAGTTGGCGCAGGGCGCATCCTTGAGACCTTGAAGTCCCGTTTGAGTGCCGTCACCGGCAACGATGCCGTAACCGAACAGACCGACCTGGTCGGCGACCTCGGGCTGGACTCGTTGCAGGTCATGGAGCTGCTGATGGAAATGGAAGATGCCTTCGACATCTCGATCCCGGTCAACGTCATGGCCGAGGTCCGCACCGTGGGCGAACTGGCCGGCGCGGTGCAGGCACTGCTGAACTGACCTGCCTCGTGAGGTTGTTCGAGAAACTCGCCCATGCGGCCGCGGTGCGGCGCGATGTGGTCAGCAGCGGCGGCCTGGTGCCGTTCGGTGTCACCGTCGAGCGCCTGTTGTCGCCCACCGAGGGCCTGGTGGCCGGCCGCCGGGTGATCCTGGGCGGCACCAACAACTATCTGGGCCTGACCTTCGACCAGACCAGCATCGAGGCCGGTGTGGTGGCGCTGCGCAGTGAGGGCACCGGTACCACCGGCTCCCGCATGGCCAACGGCAGCTACGCCGGCCATCTGGCCCTGGAACACGAGTTGGCGGATTTCTACGGCTGGTCGCAGGCGATCGTCTTCTCGACCGGTTATCTGGCCAACCTTGGCATGATCAGCGCGCTCACCGGGCCGGGCGACGTCCTGGTCATCGACGGTGACTGCCACGCCAGCATCTACGATGGGTGCCGCCTGTCCGGGGCCGAGGTGATCCGCTTTCGGCACAACAATGCGGCCGATCTCGATCGCCGCCTGGGCCGTCTGGGCGAGCGGGCGCAAAATGCGCTGGTCATCGTGGAAGGCATCTACAGCATGCTCGGCGACCAGGCGCCGCTGCACGACATCGTGGCCGTCAAGAATCGCCACGGTGCCATGCTGATGGTCGACGAGGCGCACTCGCTGGGTGTGCTGGGTGCCAACGGTCGCGGCCTGTGCGAGGCCGCCGGGGTGATGGACGACGTCGATTTCGTGGTCGGCACGTTCAGCAAGAGCCTGGGCGGGGTCGGTGGGTTCTGCGTCAGTCCGCATGCCGAACTGGGTCTGGTGCGCTACGCCAGCCGGCCGTACATCTTCACTGCCTCGCCGTCGCCCGCCACCATCGCGTCCACCCGCGCCGCACTGGCGGCCTTGCGCAGCCGGCCGCAGCTGCGTCAGCGCCTGTGGCACAACGTGTCGCGCCTGCATGGTGGGTTGACCGCGCTCGGCCTGCCGCCGGCGGCCGAGCCCAGCCCGGTGCTGGCGGTGTTGCGCGACAGCCGCGATCAGGCGCTGGCCGACTGGCAGGCGCTGCTGGACGCCGGCGTGTACGTCAACCTGATGGTGCCGCCGGCCACGCCGGGCGGCATCAGCCTGCTGCGCTGCAGCATCAGCGCCGCGCATACCGACGCGCAGATCGACCAGATCCTGAACGCCTTTCGCGCCCTGCCGGGCGCCGGCCACGCTGCCACGGGGCAGGCCGCCCTGGCATGAGCCGCGCGGCCATGCGGTCCGAACCCGTATCACCGGCCGCCCTGCTCACACCGGTGCGGCTGCAGGTGGCGCCCGGTCACTCCCCCGACCCGCGCCCGCCGGTGCGGATCTTCGTCGGCACCGAGCCGGTGCAGCACCGCGCCGAGCGGGTGTTCTTCCATGCGCTGCGCAAGGTGCGCAATCCGGCGCGCGTGTACGAGGTGTACCGCATGCTGCGCCTGCCGGGCTTCGCCCAGGGACGCTGGCGTACCGGTTTCACGAACTTCCGCTTCGCCATCCCGGACCTCGCCGGGCGACACGGGCGCGCCCTGTACAACGACGTCGACGAAATCTATCTGGGCGATCCGGCCGAGCTGTTCGACCGGCCGATGGGCGAAGCGGGTTACCTGGCCCTGACCCCCTCGGACACGGCGGTGATGTTGCTCGACTGCGCGCGCATGGCGCAGGTGTGGACACTGGAGCGCGCGCAGCGCCTGGGCAAGAAGACCCTGCTGGAACTGGCCGCCGAGAAGCCCGGCCTGTGGGCGCCGCTGCCGGCGCAGTGGCATGCCCGGGACACCGAGTACCGTCCCGGCTTCACCACCTGCCTGCATTACACGGCACTGAACCTGCAGCCGTGGCATCCGACACCCGAGCAGTACTCCTACCACCCGCATCCGCTGGGCGAGCTGTGGCGCGATCTCGAGCGTGAAGCCGACGCCGCCGGCTACGAGATTTTCAGCGCCGCCGCGCCAAGCCCGGCCTATGGCGATGCCGCCGCCCGGCTGGCGGTGCCGCCGCGCTGGCGGCTGCCGGCCGACGTTGCTCGATGGGTCGGGCACGCAGCCAGCGTGGTGACGGTAGGTCCGCTCGACGCGGCCGGTTTCGGTCGGGTACAGGCGGTCGAGCTCGACCGCCTGGCCGGTGCCAGGGGGCCGCGAACAGGGCGTCG
>OBIY01000793.1_pt1 | contig 11070 bp, 10 predicted proteins | sample 1519841 | NCBI WGS metagenome assembly OBIY01 (sample SAMN03019774, study PRJEB22545) | beach sand metagenome | biome: beach; feature: sea beach; material: beach sand | place: USA: Municipal Pensacola Beach, FL | collected 2010-07-30 | depth 30-40 cm m
GATTGCCGGTCGGCGTATCTGTCGTGACTGCGGCGCTATTTTCAACATCCATTTTGCCCCTACTGAGAAGGAGGGTGTTTGTGATCAATGTGGTGGCGAAACCTACCAGCGCAGCGATGATAACGAAGAAACGGTTGCTAGCCGTCTGCACACTTATGCTGAACAGACCGAGCCGCTAATCGAATACTACGAGCAGCGTTCGCTGCTGCATAGGGTGTCAGGTAGTGGGCCAATGGAGCAGATATTTGCCGATCTTTGCGGCGTTATCGATCAGTGGTAAAGGTGTTGTTGCTCCTGGCCTCGTGGGCTTCAGGAGCAGAGAGGGCAAAACAGGGCGCTGAGTAAAGATGCAATTCCCGAATCGACAATTTCCCGCCTTTCGGCCGCGACGGATGCGTCGTGCGCCCTTCTCGAGGGCGCTGATGGCGGAGCACAGGCTTTCCACCAGCGACCTGATTCTGCCCCTGTTTGTCAGCGAAAAAGGCAGCGGGGTTCAGCAGATACCGTCAATGCCCGGCGTTGAGCGCATACCCGAAGAGTTGCTCCTTGACCATTTGCAGCAGGTCGTCGAGGCAGGTATTCCAGCGGTTGCCCTGTTTCCGGTGATATCCAGCGACCTGAAAAGTGAAACGGCGCACGAGGCCTGGTCCGCTGATGGACTGGTGCCGCGGGTGGTGCGACAGGTTAAAAAAAATTTTCCGCAGCTGGGGATAATTACCGATGTAGCGCTCGACCCCTACACCAGCCATGGGCAGGATGGGCTGCTGGATAAGCAGGGGTATGTCGATAATGACCTGACCGTGACCGCACTGGTGCGTCAGGCCCGATGCCATGCGGCGGCAGGAGCTGACGTGGTGGCGCCCTCTGACATGATGGACGGGCGGATCGCTGCTATTCGCGCTGCGCTGGAACAGGATGGTCAGGTAGCTACGCAAATACTTGCCTACTCGGCGAAGTACGCTTCGTCATTCTATGGACCCTTCCGCGATGCTGTGGGGTCGGCAGCCAATCTTGCTGGCGGAGATAAAAAGACTTATCAGATGGATCCCGCCAACAGTGACGAAGCGCTGACCGAGGTTGCCGCAGATCTGCGCGAAGGAGCGGATATGGTGATGGTCAAACCGGCAATGCCCTATCTCGATGTGCTCAGACGGGTTAAGCAGACTTTTGGTGTCCCTACTTTTGCCTACCAGGTAAGTGGTGAGTATGCGATGTTGAAAGCCGCTGCCGAACAGCAGTGGCTGGACGAGCGTTCAACGGTGCTGGAGAGTCTGCTGTCGATCAAGCGGGCGGGCGCTGATGCCGTGTTGACCTATTTCGCGCTGGATGTTGCCCGTTGGCTTAACGATGGGTAACGAGCATGGTGCTGAGTTGGGTGGGGTTGATCAATACGCGGTATTTGGCAATCCGGTTGGCCATAGCAAATCACCGTTAATCCATACCGCTTTCGCAGAACAGACCGGGCAGCGGTTAAGCTATCGGGCAATTGAGGCGTCGATTGGTGGGTTCGCTGCTGCGGTAGAGGCGTTTCGTCACACTGGTGGTTGTGGATGTAATGTCACCGTGCCCTTCAAACGGGATGCCTTTGAGTTGGCCAGTCAGCTAGACAAGGAGGCTGCGTTATCAGGTGCGGTGAATACCCTGGTCTGGAACGGATCGGGCATTGCCGGGTTTAACACCGATGGCAAGGGCCTGCTGTGCGATCTGCAACAAAACCTCGGTATTGAACTGGAAGGGCGGCGGGTTTTGTTGGTAGGTGCGGGTGGTGCTGCGGCAGGTGTGCTCGGAGCGTTATTGTCTGCAGCACCGGCACAGTTGGTGGTCTGTAACCGCACGCCGGCAAGAGCGCAGCAGCTGGTGGAGCGCTTCTCCAGGGAGACGGCAGCTGCTTTGATCGCTGCGCCGATGGTTCAACCTGGTGGCGATTATGATCTGGTGATTAACGCCACATCAGCGAGCCTGTCCGATCAGATTCCCAGCCTGCCAGCCGGTCTGTTTCGTGACCAGGGAGTTGCTTACGACCTGGCCTATGCTGATCAGCCCACGGCTTTTCTACGCTGGGCGACTGGGCACGGTGCCCAGCGTTGCCATGACGGTTGGGGGATGCTGGTGGAGCAGGCTGCGGAAGCGTTCCTGATCTGGCGTGGTGTCAGGCCGAAAACAGCCCCGGTTATCGCCTTGCGCTGACGGATTCGTTCCTATTGCCACCTGTTCGCTTTAGCTATCTGCCCATGTTGGCTGTCGTCTATCGTCGGTGAGTCCTTCCGGTTCAGGGGGGCTACTCCTCGTCAAGACCGTAAGCAGCTTTGTCCTCGTCGGAAACCAGGGAGAGGCCATTAAAGGGGTCTTCCTCCTCGTCGCCTTCAGTGCCATCCCCACCCATGTCCTTATCCAGTTTGATCATCAGCCTGAGTTCATTGGCAGAGTCGGCATTGGCCAGAGCATCCTTGTAGCCGATCTCCCCGGCCTTGTATAGCTTGAACAGTGCCTGGTCAAAGGTCTGCATACCGAGCTCACCGGATTTGGCCATGATCTCCTTGATGCCGTGTACTTCCCCTTTAAGCAGCAGGTCTGAAATGAGCGGCGAATTGATCATGATCTCGATCGCCGCACGGCGTCCCTTGCCATCTGGGGTGGGAATTAGTCGCTGTGCTACAACGGCCTTCAAATTGAGTGACAGGTCCATCAGCAACTGTGGGCGCCGCTCTTCCGGGAAAAAGTTGATGATGCGGTCCATCGCCTGATTCGCGCTGTTAGCGTGCAGGGTTGCCATCGCTAAATGGCCGGTTTCGGCAAAGGCGATCGCGTGTTCCATGGTCTCCTGGTGGCGGATCTCCCCAATCAGGATAACGTCAGGTGCCTGCCGGAGCGTATTGGTCAGCGCCTCTTCAAAGCTGTGGGTATCCACACCGACCTCGCGCTGGGTGATGATGTTGCCAGCGTGAGGGTGAACATATTCGATTGGGTCCTCAATGGTGATGATATGGCCAGTGCTGTTGTGGTTTCGATGGCCGATCATCGCCGCCAGCGAGGTTGATTTCCCCGAACCGGTGCCGCCGACCATGATCACCAGCCCCCGTTTGGTCATGACAATGTCTTTCATGACCTCAGGCAGGCGCAGGTCATCCATGTTCGGTATCTCGGTTTCGATCTTCCGCAGTACCATGCCGACAGCGCCCTGTTGCTGGAACACGTTGACGCGGAAACGGCCGATTCCCTTGGGGTTGATGGCGAAATTACATTCCTGGGTGGTTTCAAATTCCGCGCGCTTGTCCTCGGTCATGATGCTATAGCAAAGTTCGCGAGACTGGTCCGGCGTCAGCGCTGTTTTTGAAACCGGTTTGACGGCACCGTGAATCTTGATGCAGGGCGCAATCCCGGCGGTTATGAACAGGTCTGAGCCATTTTTTTCGACCATCAATTTGAGAAGGTCAGCAAATTGCATAGGTGGTCTCCTTCGCGGTGAGAACTTTGGCGAGAACTGCCGAAAATTCGTTGGCTATTTGAAAGTATCGCTGTTGGCCGCTTTTTTTGCTGCTTCTTCTTTGCTGATAACCCGCTGCTGGACCAGTTTCTGCAGCCCCTGATCCAGCGTTTGCATGCCCGATGCCTGCCCGGTTTGAATCGCTGAATACATCTGTGCGATCTTGTTTTCCCGAATCAGGTTACGAATCGCGGGCGTGCCGATCATGATTTCGTGGGCGGCGACGCGACCACCGCCGATCTTTTTTAACAAAGTTTGCGAAATAACAGCCTTTAACGATTCCGAAAGCATGGCACGGATCATGTCCTTCTCCGCTGCAGGGAATACATCGACTACCCTGTCAATGGTTTTTGCAGCAGAGCTGGTGTGCAGAGTACCAAACACCAGGTGGCCGGTTTCTGCTGCCGACAGCGCCAGGCGAATGGTTTCCAGGTCACGCATCTCACCGACCAGAATGACATCCGGGTCTTCGCGCAGTGCCGAGCGCAGGGCCTCGTTAAAGCCCAGGGTGTCGCGGTGAACCTCGCGCTGATTGATCAGACATTTTTTGCTCTGGTGGACAAATTCGATCGGGTCTTCGATGGTTAGTATGTGGCCATGCTCGGTACGGTTTTTATGGTCGACCATGGCCGCAAGGGTGGTCGATTTTCCTGACCCCGTAGGTCCTGTGACCAGCACCACACCGCGTGGGGTGTCGGCAATATCCTGAAACATCTTTGGAGCGTTGAGCTGCTCCAGGGTGAGGATTTCCGAGGGAATGGTCCTGAACACTGCTCCGGCACCGCGGTTATGGTTAAAGGCGTTGACCCGGAAGCGCGCAAGGTTGGGTACTTCAAAAGAGAAGTCAGTTTCGAGGAACTCCTCATAGTCCTTGCGCTGCTTGTCGTTCATGATCTCATAGACCATGTCATGGACCTGGGTGTGATCCATCTCCGGCACGTTGATTCGTTTCACATCGCCGTCGACACGAATCATCGGGGGTAGACCGGCGGAGAGATGCAGGTCAGAAGAGCCCTGTTTGACACTAAACGCGAGAAGTTCGGTGATATCCATTTGCTACCCCTGTTGGTCCTGAAAGTGTATTGAAGACTACCGTTGTTAATATATTTTTTGCTGCCGCAGTTGGCTTGTCTGTATCGACTCTGTATCGATGGAATTGATCGATAGTAAGCGCTGACCGTTTCGCTGGCAGGCAGTAGCCAGATTGCTCGCTCTGCACGTCTGGCTCCAGATTTTCGCAGTGACATTTGCGCTAAAATCAGCTGGGTAGTGGACTTGCTTAAGACGACCGGTGGCCATTACATGCCAAAATCAATTTGCGGTTCGTTGTCCCCTGGTTACCGATTCAAGCTACGCCAGTCGGCTGATCATTAATGCTAATCGAGGATTTAACCCCTAAATGCAGGATCGCACAACTATGGAACCAATGAGTTCCAGGTTTGCAAATCTAAACCGACAGCTGGAGGAGTTTGCGCTGCGTTACGGGCGAAAACCGGATCAGTTGGCGCTATTGGCGGTGAGTAAAACCCGATCCGCTGAGGAAATACGGCGCTGCTACGGCCTAGGGCAGGAACGTTTTGCCGAGAATTATTTGCAGGAAGCACTGGAGAAAATCGCGCATTGCGCTGATCTGCCGATCGAGTGGCATTTTATAGGTCGGGTGCAGCGTAATAAAACTCGGGAGATCGCCAGCCGCTTTGATTGGGTGCACACCGTTGATCGTGAGCTTATCGCCCGTCGCTTGCACGAGCAGCGGCCGGACCATTTACCACCGTTGAATATCTGTGTTCAGGTTAATCTGGACCGGTCGGAAAGCAAAGCGGGGGTAACTCAGGAATCTTTGCCGGCACTGGTGGAAGCGGTGCGCCAGATGGAGCGGCTCTCACTGCGAGGATTGATGACCATTCCTGAACCCGCTGTTACGCTGGAACAGCAACGACGTCCGTACCGTCAACTTGCCGGGTTGTTTCAGCAGTGTGCTCGCGCGGGTGAACAGTGGGATACGCTCTCAATGGGTATGTCAGGCGACATGGAGGCGGCTGTCGCCGAAGGGGCGACGCTACTACGAATCGGTACTGCGCTGTTTGGGCCGCGCGATTAGACATCGGTATGAATTATTGGTCAGTCAGAGTCCTTCAGCGGTGAAGTTTCTGCGCGGCCCGGCCCGGTGGTTGTGGGTATGGACTAGATTTTGGAGAAAGGATGAACACAATCGGCTTTATCGGTGGCGGTAATATGGCGAAAGCCCTGATCGGCGGCCTACTTGCAGCGGACAGGGTCGCTGGCAATATTCTGGTTGCTGAACCGAACAGGGATGCCGCTGAGTACCTGCGTGACACCTTTGGTGTGAAGGTGTTGAGTGATAACCAGCAGCTCGTCGCAGAAGCGGACGTGGTGGTCGTTGCGGTCAAGCCGCAAGTTGTTGCAGAGGTCGTTCGTGGGGTGGCGCAAGTGATCGCCAGCCGTCAGCCGCTGCTGGTCTCCATTGTTGCGGGAATCCCCGTGTCCGCATTTACCAGTTGGGTGGGTGGTTCGCTGGCAATGGTCAGGACCATGCCCAATACACCAGCACTGATCGGCAAGGGGATAACAGCGCTGTTTGCCAATGAACAGGTAACTGCTGCCCAGCGTGAGCAGGCGGAGCAGATATTAACGGCAGCCGGTCGTACCTTGTGGGTGGAGCAGGAACAGTTGCTTGATGCGGTGACGGCTGTTTCCGGTAGCGGTCCGGCCTATTTTTTTCGTGTCATCGAGGCGATGATTGCCGCAGGGGAGGCCCTTGGGCTTTCGACTGCCGAGGCGACCCAGCTGACGATTGCAACGGCTGTCGGTGCTGCCGAACTGGCCCAGGCGAGTGAACAACCAGTGGCTGAACTGCGGCGACAGGTGACTTCACCTGGCGGCACCACTGCGGCGGCGCTGGAGGTGCTTGAGGTGGGTCAGATTGACGATCTGTTTCAGCGAGCCCTGACAGCCGCGGCGCAGCGAGCTGTCGAGCTGGCTGATGAAGCGTGACCGCTGAAATCGTAGTGGATTTCGCCCACAGGATTAGAGGATAGAACGGTTGAACGGTAATTACGGTGTGCAGGCCATTGAGTTTCTGATCCAGGCGCTGGTCGGGCTCTATATCGGTATTGTGATGGCCCGTTTCCTGTTGCAGTGGGTGCGAGCCGATTTTAATAACCCGGTTTCGCAATTTGTTGTCGCGGCGACTCAGCCACTGCTCAGGCCGATGCGCCGGTACATCCCATCGATTGGTGGAATAGATACTTCCAGTTTACTGTTGATGTTGCTGCTGCAGACTCTGGAACTGCTGATGCTCTATGGGCTTCACGGTTACCTCCCGGCGCTGCCTGGATTGCTGGTTACGGCGGTGGCACAGCTGGTCAATCTGGCGATCAATTTCTACCTGGTATTACTGCTAATACTGGTGGTCAGCAGCTGGATTGGTTCTGCTGGTTACAGCCCGATTTTGCTGCTGGTCAGTCAGGTTTGCGCGCCACTGTTAAAACCGTTGCGGAGGGTGATTCCGCCGCTGGGGGTTTTTGACCTGTCGGTGCTGGTGGCTTTTTTACTGCTCCAGTTGGGCAAGATATTGCTGGTCGCGCCCTTGGTTGATTTGGGTCGGTCACTCACCTGACGTGGCGTCGATGTTGAGGTTTTCGAGGATCGGGCAATTACCTGGCGGCAAGCCCGATAGCGGCACCCGGGAGGCTGGCTTTGGTTGACTGGCAATCGATCGATACGGTGCTTCTCGACATGGATGGCACCCTGCTTGATCTGCGTTACGACAACGACTTCTGGTTCGACCATCTTCCGGGGGTTTACGGGTCACGTGAGGGGTTGTCAGTGGAGGAGGCAAGGGCTGCGATTCTCGACCTGAGTGGTGCTCGTAAAGGCACGCTGGAGTTCTACTGTATGGATCACTGGAGCGAAGTGCTCAAGCTCGATGTCGCACGCCTTAACACCGAGCTGGCTCATCTGGTGCAATATCGACCGAACGCCCAGCGCTTTCTGAAAATGCTTCAGCTGCGTGGAACGCGGACGGTCCTGGTGACCAACTCGCATCAGTCCGGTATCGATTTCAAAATGAGCCAGACTGACCTGGAGATTCATCTTGACAGGGTAATTTGTGCTCACGATTCGGGATTCCCCAAGGAGCGCCATGGGTTCTGGGACTGGCTGCAGCGGGTGGAGCCTTTCGATCCCGACCGGACGTTACTGGTCGATGACAATGTCAGCGTGCTAGATGCTGCGGCCAGCTGGGGGTTACGCTACCTGCTGGCGGTTTCCCAGCCTGACTCCAGTCGGCAGCGGATAGATACCGGCGGCTATCCATCGGTGGAAGATTTCGAGCAGATTCTGCCCTGACTCTATCTGCCTCATGTCCACTTACGCACAGCTGGACGCTGCTATGGCAAGGGCTTCTGGTTGTTATTCACATATCCACAGCGTTAACACAATATCTAGTGTTGGTGTGGTTCTCAGGTCTGGTCTGTGATCCATTGGGGTGGTTTTGTCTCCGATTCTCGGAGCAGCGATGTTTTTTATTTAAGTTATTGAATTTTAATACATAATAAATTTATAGAAATTCTTCTTGTCTCTCTGGTTCCTCTTCGGGAATAATTCTCCTGCCGCTTGTCGATTCTTGCGCCTGACACTATATCTAGTGTTTTTTGGTTCCTCGTGGGGGTATCCTCTTGATTTAAGGGTGCAGGTGGTTTTAGTCCATAGGCGCGGTTGCAGGGGCAACAATAAACATCAAATAAGCAGTCGGGGGTAGCATGGCAGAGATATTGGCGGTAAGCGCCACTCCAGAAGCGGTTGAAGTGCCGCTGCAACCAGCATCTGTCGATATCTGGGACAGCAAATATCGATTAAAAAATAGTTCAGGTGAGGCGGTCGACAGCGATGTGGAAGGGACCTTCTCGCGTGTTGCTGCTGCGCTCGCGGATGTCGAAGAGTCTGACGAGCTGAAGGATTACTGGAAACAGCGATTCCTCTGGGCTTTGCAGCAGGGAGCACTGCCGGCTGGTCGAATTCTCTCCAATGCCGGTGCTTTGGAGCATAAGCCGGCCACCTCGACCATCAACTGTACGGTTTCAGGCGAAATAAAGGATTCCATGTCCGGTATTCTCGCCAAGGTGCAGGAGGCAGGGATGACACTCAAGGCTGGTTGCGGTATCGGCTATGAGTTTTCCACCCTGCGGCCCAAGGGAGCCTATGTCGCAGGTGCGGGAGCGACCACCTCGGGACCGCTCTCCTTTATGGATATTTACGACCGTATGTGTTTCACCATCTCTTCTGCAGGTGGTCGGCGTGGCGCGCAGATGGCGACCTTTGATATACAGCATCCGGATGTGATGGATTTCATCCGCGCCAAACGGGAAGATGGCAGGCTGCGGCAGTTCAATCTGAGCTGCCTGATTACCGAAGAATTTATCGATGCGGTACGTCAGGACAGGCAGTGGGAGCTGAAGTTTGACGACGAAACCTACCAGACTTTGCCAGCGCGCAGGCTCTGGAATGTGATCATGTCGTCAACCTATGACTATGCAGAGCCGGGTTTTATTCTGATCGACAAGGTCAATGAGATGAATAACAACTGGTTTTGTGAAGAGATTCGCGCCACCAACCCCTGCGGCGAGCAGCCGTTACCGCCCTACGGAGCCTGTCTGCTGGGGTCGGTGAACCTGACCCGTTTTGTGATTGACCCCTTTACCGAAGAAGCCCGCTTTGACTGGTCACGCTATCGGGAGGTGGTGGCGGTTTTTACCCGTATGCTCGATAACGTAGTTGAAATCAATGGCCTGCCGCTGGAAAGGCAGCGCGATGAGATTGAGCAGAAGCGGCGCCACGGTATGGGGTTTCTTGGTCTCGGGTCGGCATTGACCATGCTCAGGATCAAATACGGTTCTGCAGAGTCATTGGAGTTTACCGAAGCGGTAGCGCGGGAAATGGCTGAAGTTGGCTGGCAAACTGGTATTGACCTGGCCGAGGAGAAGGGGCCGGCGCCGATTATGGAAGAGCTGTTCACTGTTGATCAGCAGATGCTCGACAAACGGCCGGAGCTCGGCGCAGATGGCTACAGCGTTGGGGACCAGTTGCCGGGCAAGGTGCTAATCAGTCGATATAGCCGGTATATGCAGCAGTTTGATAAAGCGTTGACCGAGCGTATGGCACAGGTGGGAGCCCGTTTTACCCACCACACGTCGATAGCGCCGACGGGTACTATTTCTCTCAGTCTGGCGAACAATGCCAGCAATGGTATCGAGCCCAGTTTTGCCCACCACTATTCCCGCAACGTGATTCGGCAGGGGCGCAAAACCAAGGAAAAGGTTGACGTCTATTCTTACGAGTTGCTGGCTTATCGGGAGTTGATTAACCGTGATGCCATGCCGTTTGCCGAAGAAACGGCTAATCAGTTGCCGGAATACTTCATTTCTGCGGATGACATCTCACCGAAGGAACATGTGGATGTGCAGGCAGCGGCGCAGAAATGGATCGATTCATCAATATCGAAAACTGCCAACGTGCCTACCGATTACCCCTTCGAGGAGTTCAAGGATATTTATCTCTATGCTCACGAAAAAGGGCTTAAAGGATGTACTACCTTCCGGTTTAACCCGGAAGCCTTTCAGGGTGTCCTGGTTAAGGAGCAGGATCTGGAAAATACCGTCTATCGGTTTGAGCTGAGCGACGGCACTGCGGTTGATGCCAGAGGTAATGAACAGATTGAATACGACGGTGAAGTGCATTCCGCAGCCAATCTGTTTGACGCGCTGAAAGAGGGTTACTACGGGAAGTTCTAAATCGGAGTCGACAGCACGCCCCTCCCCAGGCCGAAATTGATTGAGGGGCGTCGGAGAAGATCAATGGTTATTAAAATAGATAAACAGATCACCGGTTACGCAGTGGTTGATGAGCAGCAACAGGTGGCGGAAGTGCAGCAGGAGCTGGTGGCAGATGTAATCCAGATGCATGAAAAGCTGGAGCGGCCTGAACAGCTGCATGGCTCAACCTACAAAATAAAAACCCCGCTGTCGGAGCATGCCCTCTACGTCACCATTAACGATGTAGTGCTTAATCCGGGCACTGATCATGAGTTACGCAGACCTTTCGAGATTTTCATCAACTCGAAGAACATGGACCACTTTCAGTGGATTGTGGCCCTGACCCGGATTATCTCGGCGGTATTCCGCAAAGGCGGTGATGTCACTTTTCTGGTTGAAGAGCTGCACTCGGTTTTTGATCCCCAGGGAGGGTATTTCAAGCCCGGAGGAGTCTATAAGCCATCTCTGGTTGCCGAGATTGGTGATGCCATCGAAACCCACCTGAAAATGATTGGGCTGCTGCGTGAAGAAGAGCTGACGGATGTGCAGAAGCAGGTAATGGCTGAAAAGCGGCAACAGTATGAGAGTCGTCAGCAACAGGCTGGTGGTGAAGACTCCGCAAATTACCCTGAGGGGGCGGTGCTCTGCGCCAAATGTAGTACCAAGGCGGTCATTCTTATGGATGGCTGTATGACCTGTCTCAGCTGTGGAGCCTCCAAGCGGGGCTAAACCGTGGCAGAGGCGATGTTTGGC
>OBIY01000794.1_pt1 | contig 11058 bp, 12 predicted proteins | sample 1519841 | NCBI WGS metagenome assembly OBIY01 (sample SAMN03019774, study PRJEB22545) | beach sand metagenome | biome: beach; feature: sea beach; material: beach sand | place: USA: Municipal Pensacola Beach, FL | collected 2010-07-30 | depth 30-40 cm m
ACCAGCCACGGTGCCTACAAGTTCACCCGTCCGCCCACCGGTGACATTCTGGCCATCGAGCAGATCAAGGCGATCCACGCGCGTATTCCGGATACTCACCTGGTAATGCACGGTTCCTCTTCTGTGCCGCAGGACTGGCTGGCGGTGATCAACGAATTCGGTGGCGAAATTCCGGAAACTTACGGGGTGCCGGTAGAAGAGATTCAGGAAGGCATCAAGTACGGTGTGCGCAAGGTCAACATCGACACCGACCTGCGTCTGGCCTCTACCGGTGCGATTCGTCGTTTCCTGGCGAATAACACCGCCGAGTTCGATCCGCGCAAATACCTTAAGGAATCTGTCACTGCCATGCGCGATATCTGTATTGCCCGTTACGAAGCGTTTGGCACTGCCGGTAACGCCAGCAAGATCAAGCCGATCAACCTGGAAGAAATGTTCCAGCGTTACGAATCCGGCGAGCTGGATCCGCGGGTCAAATAAGAGACGCTGCACGTACCACGCTTCACGCAACAGGCAAGAACGCGGTTTAGGTGGTTGCCAGCGGAAAACAAAAAGGCCGCGCCCGAATATCGGGTGCGGCCTTTTTAGTGGTTCGAAAGCGCTGGTTCGGAGCCGCTGTAGGAGCCTGCCAGCAGGCGATCCGAGTCTAAGCGAGGGAGTCGTTTCGAGTTCCGAATCACGCGTTTCGGGAGGCGGACCCGCAACCCACGTGCTTGGCAGGGGTTTTCTGATCGTTGAAACCCGTTTTGGAAATCTTTACCTCGCGGTTGGCAGGATTGCTTGCAGGCAAGTTATTCGCTGCGCTCACCCCTTCGGGGCCGCACTCCGTGCGTTACTCCGCTGCGCTACGTTCCCACAGCGGTTTCATTCTTGGCGTCAGACGTCAGGCCTATTACCGCGTCGCCTTGATTTCTACACCCTCTCCACTCAGTAACAATGTTCCCTGATCATCAATTGTGGCGCTATCGATACTTTTCAGTGCTTTCATAAATTGCTTTTCCAGGTCCATCAGCGGTGGCGGACACGCTTTCATGGTCATGCCGCCGGTCTGGATCGAGAACCGGGAAGGGAGCTGCTCGTAGCTTGCCATGTAGTTGTTGCAGGCAGCCTTGCCAGCCAGTTTACCGGGCTCATGAAAGTTCAGGGTAAGGGTGGCGTTGGTGACGGGCTGGCCATTCAGCTGTTGCACCTGCCAGGCTGCCCCGGCGAGCTGTTCATGTTCAAGCATGGCCGCCTTTTCTGTTGACGTGCCGGAAGGGGTACTGCAAGCGGCCAGTATGGTGGCGGAAACGGCCAGCAGCATATGGGGAAGTCGTGGCGTCATGTGATGGCTCCTGTGATGATCCATGATCCTGTCAAAAGATTAGTGTGCCGTTTTGCTGATTAGTTTCGATAGTGTCTTGATTCAGGACAAGGAAAGGGTGCGTAGCCGTTGACGCTAACGTGGCAGAAGGCACAATGCTCTGGTCATGCCATGAACCCTCAGGAAAACGCCATGCTCAATACCTTTCTGGAGTATTACACCCAGCACCCCTGGCTGGTAGTGCCGTTGGCGATCCTTTCCGCGGTGGGTGTCGGGTTACTCTGGATGGGCTGGCTGACTCTGATGATCACGGCGTTTGGGCAAAAGCTCTGGCTTTGGGGCTTTGCCATCCTGCTCTTGCCAGTCCCGGCTTCGCAGGGGTTTGCCCTGCGTTACCGTACCCTGAATCCATGGGCGAACCGCCTGGTTTGGTGGGGTCTGGTGTTGTCGCTGCCGATTCTGGCTCTCACCGCCTGGTGGGCTGTGCTGGCCCTGACCGCTCAGGGATGAGAAGAGTATTGCGACCCTAAAAGGTCGCGGGAGCCTTGTCGGGCTTGGCGTATTGCCAGCGCCCTTCGCGCTGTGTGCGGTGATAGCTGTCGAGGCCGGACAGCGCGACTGTACCGGCGGCCTCAATGTCCACATAACCGTCGTCTGCCATGACGCCTGCCGGCAAGGTGACGAAGCGGATTTCTCCGATCACCAGCACGGTTCCATTAATCGCCAATTCCTGAACTTCCGCCACGGCCATGCCCAGTTTGATGTGCGCTTCCAAAACGAAGGGGGCGGCAAAGTCGGCCAGATACTCTGGTGTCAGGCCGGTGGCATCGAATTCCGACACCTCGCGCGGGTAGCGGGCGGAGGTCTGGTGGGCTTGGGCGACGATATCCTTGTGCACCTGATTGAGGGTATAGACGCCGGTTTCCTGAAGGTATTCCAGGCTGTGCCGGTCTACGGAATGGGGGCGGATGATCATTCCCATCAATGCCGGATCCGCGCCAAGATGAAAGCAGGAGCTGACAATGGAAACGTTTTCCTGCCCGGTGGCGGACCGGGTGGCTAGCAGATTCGCGCTCTTGAAGCCGGAGAGGCTGTTGACCAGATTCACTCGCTGCCGTGGATCCATGCCCTTGAGATGTTGCTCATCGAACTGCATTGTAGAAGCCATTCTGTTACGTCACTTTTTCTGTTGGTTTTCGCACCGTATTATCGGTAGATACCGTGAGCAACCCGTGGAGATGCCTGGCCGGCCATGGATAACCCTTTTGATCGTGACCATATTCTGCAAGATTGGCAGCCCCTGAACTGGGAGCAATTTGACCCGCTCAGTGATGCCAGCAGGCAATACGTTGCCTACTACGGTCTGAACTTTGCCGACCATCTACCGGAACTGGAGCATGGGTTTGGTTATTTCGAGGCGGCAGGTCATCAGCTTTCAGTGCATGCATGGCGTCCCAAGCATCCCCGCGGTACGGTGCTGGTGTGCCATGGTTACTTCGACCATGTTGGGCTGTACCGGCATGTCATCGGCCATGTACTCGAATTGGGTTATGCGGTGCTGGCCTATGATTTGCCGGGTCATGGTTTAAGCTCTGGTGCGCAAGCCGTGATTGATGATTTCCGCACTTACCGGGATGTACTGGAGCAGTGTCTGTCGCTGGCGGCGAATCATCTTCCTCACCCCTGGCATGTGATTGCCCAGAGTACCGGTGGTGCCATCATCATGGATTACCTGACCAGTCGTGGTGATGGCGATGATAATCCTTTTGAAAAAGTGATTCTGCTGGCGCCACTGGTTCGGCCTTTCAAGTGGAGCACCGGCCGTTGGTTGCACACGTTGATCAGCCCGTTTGCGAAAAGCATAAAACGGGTGTTTACCATCAATTCCAATGATCCGGATTTTCTGGATTTTCTGGAAAGAAAAGATCCCCTTCAGGCGAGACGGGTATCGGCCATTTGGGTTGGTGCGCTGAAAAAATGGTTGCCGGGTTTCGAGAAAGCAACTCGGATAAAATTTTCCCCGGTGGTGATTCAGGGGGATCTGGATGAAACGGTTGACTGGCGTTACAACCTGAGTGTTATTCGCCAAAAATTTGAGGATCCCCAGATTCATATGCTGCCAGGGGCGCGCCATCAACTGGCGAATGAAGCAGAAGAATTTCGTCAGAAAATTTTTTCCATTCTTGATGAGCATCTCGGATAGCAGATGTCAGGTTGCCCAATTTTACGCTTTGTTACTTGTGCTGAAGCACGGACTGCCACACTGTCGTTAAGGTGTGTTTGACGTGTTTATGCGTGCTGGAAAGCACGGCCCAAGGAGAGAGTAATGGACAAGAAAGTGATGTTGGCCCTGACGGCCGGTGCGGCAATGATGAGCCAGGTGGCGATTGCTGATATCAATGCCGGAGTGAACGCGGCGATGAATGCAGAAGCGGATGCCAAGGCTGTAGAGCAGCAAGTGCGTGATCAGCGCGATCAGGCCAAAGCGGACGCCAAGGCGCACAAGCAGGCCATGGAAGACAAGCACGATGCTACCAAGGCAGAGATGGAAGCGCGTCGTGATGCCAAGAAAGCGGAGATGAAAACCAAGCGTGATGAAATGAAAGCGAAGGGCGAGGCACACCGTGATGACGGCCAGGCCCGCGCTGAAGCGGCAAAAGACAATGCCCATGGTTTCGCCTTGCCTCCAAAGCGCAACGCGATGCTGCAAAAGAAGCGCTGGATGCGGGTGCCGGCGCTGAAGTCAGTGCCAGTGTCGAGGCAGGTGACGCTGGCGAGGCAAATGCCAGCGCCAAAGGCAAGGCGAAACCATGGTACAACTTCTGGGATTAACTGTCCCTCGCTAGCTACGTTAACCCAGGCCGCACCCGTTGCGGCCTTTGTTGTTTCAGGCAGGAGTATTCACATGACAGGGTATCGAAAAGCGGTGGTGCTGTTCGTTGCAATAGTGCTTGCGCCCATGGTCTGCGCAGCAGGCCTGGAAGCGCAGAGTGGGCGACCGGCTGCACAGGGTGGGACTGCCGGGTACGCAGCCGAAGCACAACGGCAAAGAGAGCAACGGCAAATGCAGGATCAGCGTGATGCCCATCGTGAGCGTGCTGAATCCCGGGAGAAGGCGCTCCAGGACAACATTCAGCAGCGCCGTGATGAGATGATGAAAAATCTCAACCCTGGCCGCCAGCCTGACTCATAGCGGTTGTCCTGGTTGCCGGGCAATGAGCTCAATATTCGCTGACGCCGCCCTTGTCGCCTACCAGAACCACATTGGCGGGGCGTTTGGCGAACAGGCCGTTGGTGACTACGCCAACGATGTTGTTGAGGACCTCTTCCAGCTCGATGGGGTTGAGAATGTCCAGATTATGTACGTCCAGAATGAGGTTTCCATTATCGGTGACAAAGCCTTCCCGGTATTGGGGTTGACCGCCCAGCGCGACCAGCTTGCGGGCGACATGAGAGCGGGCCATGGGAATCACTTCTACCGGTAGTGGAAACTTGCCCAATCGTTTGACCTGCTTGCTGCCATCGACAATGCAGATAAACTGGTCTGCTACAGCCGCGACGATCTTTTCTCGTGTCAGTGCGCCACCGCCCCCCTTGATCATTTCCCGATGGCGGTTCACTTCGTCGGCACCATCCACATACACCGGCAGGCGGTCGACGTCATTCAGGGAGACCACATCAATGCCGTGGGCCTGCAGTCGCGCGGCGGTGGCATCAGAGCTGGCAACCGCTCCTTTGATGCGATCTTTCATGGTGGCCAGGCCATCAATGAAGAAGTTGGCAGTGGAACCGGTGCCGACGCCGATGAATTCGCCTTCCGGCACAAAGCGCAACGCGGCTTCGGCCACCTGTTTTTTCAGCGTATCCTGATCCATGAACTGATCCTTTGAGATCGGTGTGAATTATCGGGGGATGTGCAGCGATTATAAGCCAGCCATTGCAGGGACTCGACCCCAGGCTATCGCATTTGTTCCAGCCACCCCCTAGACTAGTGTCTTTGCCCATGGGCTTAAAATTGTCACACCAACCCGGACCCTTCGATGCTCGACAAATACGTTAAACGGATACTGCAGTCCCGCGTCTATGACGTGGCAGTGGAGACGCCCATTCATGCAGCACCGTTGATTTCCAAACGTATCGGCAATCGTGTACTGCTCAAGCGTGAAGATCTGCAACCGGTGTTTTCTTTCAAGCTTCGAGGCGCCTACAACAAATTGTGCCAGTTGAACCAGGAGCAGCTTGACCGTGGGGTCATCTGTGCCTCGGCGGGTAACCACGCTCAGGGCATGGCGCTGGCGGCAACGTCCATGGGGGTCAAGGCGACCATCGTGATGCCGCGTACCACCCCGGACATCAAGGTTAATTCCGTGCGTAATCATGGCGGCAAGGCGGTGCTGCACGGAGACAGCTTTGACGAAGCACTGGCGCATGCCCGCAAGCTGGAGGCGCGCGATGGTCTGACCTTTGTGCACCCTTACGATGATCCGGATGTGATCGCCGGGCAGGGCACGGTGGCCATGGAAATTCTCCGTCAGCAAAGTCGTGAGCTGGACGCCATCTTTATCCCGGTGGGTGGGGGTGGTCTGGCGGCAGGCGTGGCCGCCTATGTGAAATACGTACGCCCGGACGTCAAGATCATCGCGGTGGAGCCCGAAGATGCGGCCTGCCTGAAAGCCGCCATGGACAAGAAACGCCGGGTCACGCTCAAGGAGGTCGGCTTGTTTGCCGATGGGGTGGCAGTGCGGCAGATCGGCAAGGAAACCTACCGGGTGCTCAAGGACACGGTGGATGAAGTGATTACCGCCACCACCGATGAGATCTGTGCGGCCATCAAGGATGCCTTTGAAGATACGCGGGCGATCTGTGAACCTGCTGGCGCATTGGCGCTGGCCGGTCTGAAAAACTGGGTAGCGAAACACGGCGTCGAGAACCAGACCTTGGTGGCGATCCAAAGTGGCGCCAACGTGAACTTTGACCGCTTGCGCCATGTCTCCGAGCGGGCCGAGCTGGGTGAGCAGCGGGAAGCCATTCTGGCGGTGACGATCCCGGAGAAACCCGGTGCGTTCAAGGCGTTCTGTCAGGCGCTGGGGCGTCGGGGTATTACCGAATTCAACTATCGTTACAGCGATGACCGCGATGCCAATATCTTCGTTGGCATCCAGCTCAAGCCCGGGGGCAAGGCGCTGCAGGCCCTGATGCAGGAACTCACCGAAAAGGGCTATCCGGTGGTGGATCTGAGTGGCAACGAAATGGCCAAGCTGCATATCCGCCATCTGGTGGGTGGTCATACCCCGCGGCAAGACCTGCAGGAGCGACTTTTCCGGGTCGAATTCCCCGAACGGCCAGGCGCCTTGATGGCGTTTTTGCAGTCACTGGGTGGCAAGTGGAATATCAGTCTGTTCCATTACCGCAACCACGGTGCGGCCTATGGGCGGGTGTTGGTGGGCTTTCAGGTGGCCGAGGCGCAACAGGCGCACTTTCTGGCAGATGTAAAAAAAGTGCCCTATCCCATGGTGGAAGAAAGCGATAACCCGGCGTACCGGTTGTTTTTGAATTGAACGATGAACTTGACCGCAAGTCGGTGGTCACACACTCCCGGACGCCCCGCAAAAGCGGGGCGTCTGGCGTTTTAGGCCGGCATCAATGTGCGCATGAATGCATATTGATGAGGACGGTTGGCATCAGTTATGAGTAAGTTCTGTTAAGAAGCGTCAACAGAGCGCCATAACTGCTTGACTTTACATTTCGCAATGGTCAAATTTTGACCCGGTTGGCATTTTCTGCACGCCGATCAGACTAAAGTGACAATCCTGTTAATACTTTTGGGTCACTTTTTTCATATTGCTGTACCACTTTGGGGAAAAACAATGAAGAAGAAGCCGGATGCCTTGGTGCTACTGGCAATCGTGTTTGGGCTTGGCGTGTTGGTGAGTAGTCTCACCCACGGTGGCAATGAGCCGGACTATCAGCACTACGCTGACAGTGCGGGCATCGTCGTCAGCCACAGCCAGCAGTAACGGTCAGATCCACCGGCTGGTCCCACGGGGCCAGCGGTATCACACCTTTTTCCACTCGCTGAAAATCGTACCCCACCGCCACCAGCCTCGGTCGTCGCGGTCGCCTTGCCATGTCTGCCAGCGTGCGGTCGTAGTAGCCCCCTCCCATGCCCAGCCGAAAGCCCTCCTGATCAAACGCCACCGCCGGTAGCAGGATCACGTCCAGTGCCCACAAGGCGCGTCCGCGCAGCAGCAGGGCGGGTTCGTTGATGCCGTACAGGTTGGGGCGCATGGGGTGGTGAGGTTGCCAGAGCCGGAAGCGCAGGTGGCCACGACGAAGGGGGTCCACGAAAGGCAGGTAGGTGCTGCAATGCTGAAAGCGTCGGTGGCGCAGGGCGGGTTGCAGGTCCAGTTCGCCATCATTGGGCAGGTAGAGTGCCAAATGCTGGCAGCGACGATAGCCCAAGGCGGCGTCCAGGGCGGGGGCGATGCGTTGGCTGGCCCGGCGGCGTTGGCCCGGTGTCAGGGTTCGGGCTGCTGCCTCCACCTTGAGAAGCTGGCGTCGTTGCGTTGCGGTCATGGTCTCAACCGAACAGAAAGAAAGGGTGCTTCCCGGTCCGCCGCTGCGGGCTTGACCCTTGAACCGTATGGTTCAAGGTGGAGGCAGCAGCATTGCCCTCAGGCTTTCCGCTCATTGGGCGGACATGCACACGGACAAGGCAATATATGCCCCCGGGTATTACGTTATCGGCTCAGGGACATGGCCCTCTGGCGTACGAGCCAGGAAACACTCGAGGTCATTATAACAGTGGTGCGCGGCGGTGACAGTCTTGACAGGGCAGTTAACAGTTAATAGTGAATAGTTAACAGTTAAGTGCAAAAGCGAAGCAGGCCCGGTGCCACACTGAGTGGCAGGAGCGCGCGGTGATGAGCGTTCGGAGCACAGCAGCCTCGTCCCGGGCTTTTCAACTTTGAACGTTCAACTCTCGTTCTTTGTTGGCGTGCAGCGTGATGCCTGAAGCGTCTCTTACAGCTTGCGGCGGGCGTCTTCGAAGGCCTGGATTTCGTCTTCCAGGCGGCTGAGCAGGGCTTGCACCCGGGCTTCGCTCTCGGAGTCCTGGGAGGCGGCCTGACGCGCCTTGAGCAGTTCGTGGCTCATGTTCAGGGCGGTCATGATGGCAATGCGTTCCAGGCCAATCACGTTGGCGTCGCGCACTTCACGGAGTTGTTCATCCAGATAGCGGGCCGCGGACAGCAGATTGTCCTGTTCACCAGCCGGGCAGGCGACACGGTACTCCTTGTCGAGCAAGTGAATCACCAGGGAGTTTTCGTTAGACATGGCCGGTAGCACCGCATTGGCTGTGGATCAGTGTCAGGCAGGATGCCACGCTCAGGAATCCTGCTCCAGAGATTTCAGACGCGTGATGATGGCCTCGACCTTGTTGCGGGCCACGTCATTTTTTTTCAGCAACTGGGCGCGTTCTTCCACCAGTTTGGCCTCACGTTCATGCAGGGCCAGATTTTCCTGACGCAATCGGGAGCTGATACGCAGCAGCTCGTCCACGCGGGTTTCCAGTTGCCTTAGTTGTTGTTCCGTCGTCATGGCAAAATGGTCGCTGTTCGCCTAAGGTGTGGGCCGGTTTCGGCCCCGCGTCCCCTGCACCTTACCGGGATTTGCCAGCAATGGCGTCCCCCTCCCGGTTGACAGGCTGTTTCAACTATAGGTGTGAGGTTGGCAGGGGTCAATGAAATTGAATGGTGGTAGCCACTTAGCGCACACTTCTCACAGCCTTCCTCAGGAAGGTGCTTTCGCCGCAGGAATCCAAGACGGGGTGTTTCATGTCCAACCAGATCGATTTTGAAGTGCTGGCCCAGGCCCTGGCCGCGGCAGGTATTGCCCATTCTCCCAGCGAACTTCAGGGGCTGGCGGCAGGGCTGCTGGCTACCGGCCATGGCGGCCGCGATGAGGAGCTGCTTGGGGTGCTGGCGTCCCACGTTGACTTCGAGCCGGGGCAGCAGTTCGAGGCATCTCTTGCCGGTATGCTCGTGGCCATGCGCGATGGTCTTGCTGACGGTTTTGCCGACACCGGTTTGGCACTTCACCTGTTGTTGCCTGCCGATGAGGATGATCTGGGCTTGCGGGTGGCGGCGATCGCCCAGTGGTGCGAGGGTTTTCTGGTGGGCTTTGGCACCGGCTCGGCCAATACCCATGACAAGGATCTCTCACCGGGTGTCCAGGAAGCGCTGTCTGACCTGGCGGCCATCAGCCAGGTGGAAACGCCGGATGCCGATGGCGATGAAGAGGAAGATATGTTCGAGCAAGTGGCGGAACACTGCCGCATGTCCGCCCTGATGATTTACACTGATCTGGTCATGCGCCGGGAAGGTAAGCCGGAGGCGCCGGCCAGCAAGCCGCCGACTCGTCACTGACCTAACGCCCAGCCGATACAGCAAGGAGTGGTCTTGAGCATCAACCGTCAGGAATACGCCCGCCGCCGTCAGGAGCTGATGGGCGTCATGGGGCCCAACAGCATCGCCATTTTACCTGCCGCCCCGGAGCGCACCCGTAACCGGGATGTGGAATATCCCTACCGACAGAACAGTGATTTCTGGTATCTCACCGGCTTTGCGGAGCCCGAGGCGGTGCTGGTCCTGTTGCCCGGCCGTGAGCATGGCGAGTACGTGCTGTTCTGTCGTGAACGCGACCGCACCATGGAGATCTGGAACGGTTACCGGGCAGGCCCCGATGGGGCCGTTAAGGATCATGATGCCGACGATGCCTTTCCGGTTGGCGATATCGATGAAATTCTGCCGGGCCTGATTGAGGGCCGGGAGCGGGTTTTTTATGACCTGGGCCACGATGCGGAGTTTGACCGCCGTCTGATGGGTTGGGTCAACAGTATTCGCGAGCGGGTTCGCTCCGGGGCCCAGCCGCCGGGCGAGTTCGTCGCCCTGGCGCACCATCTGCACGACATGCGTCTGTTCAAGTCAGCAGCGGAAGTGAAGTTGATGCGCAAGGCGGCAAGCATCTCTGCCCATGCCCATATCCGTGCCATGGAAAAAGTCCGCCCGGGGATGATGGAATATCAGCTCGAGGCGGAATATATCCACGAGTTTATGCGTCATGGTGCGCGCAGCCCCGCGTACCCGAGTATTGTCGGTGGTGGCGCCAACGGTTGCATCCTGCATTACATCGAGAACAGCCAGAAGCTCAAAGACGGGGATCTGGTGTTGGTGGATGCCGGTTGCGAGCTGGAAAACTACGCCTCGGATATCACTCGTACCTTCCCGGTGAACGGTACCTTCAGCAAGCCCCAGCAGGCGCTCTACGAGTTGGTGCTGGCCAGTCAGTACGCCGCCATCAAGGCCACCCATCCGGACAATCACTGGAATGTACCCCACGAAAAAGTGGTGGAGATTCTTACCCAGGGTTTGCTGGATCTGGGGCTGCTTGATGGTGAGTTCAACGAGCTGGTGGAAACCGAGGGCTACCGCCGTTTCTTCATGCACCGCACGGGCCACTGGTTGGGCCTGGACGTTCACGATGTGGGTGATTACCGGGTTCAGGATCAGTGGCGTCAGCTGGAGCCGGGCATGGCCCTGACGGTGGAGCCAGGGCTGTATATCGCACCGGATGATGACAGTGTCGATGAGCAGTGGCGTGGCATCGGTATTCGCATCGAGGACGATGTGGTGGTGACCAAAGAAGGGTGTGAAGTGATGACCCACGAGGTGCCGAAGGATGTGGCGGAGATTGAG
>OBIY01000795.1_pt1 | contig 11055 bp, 15 predicted proteins | sample 1519841 | NCBI WGS metagenome assembly OBIY01 (sample SAMN03019774, study PRJEB22545) | beach sand metagenome | biome: beach; feature: sea beach; material: beach sand | place: USA: Municipal Pensacola Beach, FL | collected 2010-07-30 | depth 30-40 cm m
CGAAAAGCGTAAGAGCCTCCGGCGGCCCTGCTTTCCTAGTCCTACAGGACGGGATTTTAAAGGTTGCAGAGCTGACAGAGAAACTGCAGCATTCAAAAGGGGCCGCAGAGGAGATGGCTCGCGCTTCACAAGATAATTTAACAGGAGCTTTCAAAGATCTGAAATCTGCCGCCAGCGAGCTTGCTATTACCATTGGACAGGGCGTGCTAGGCCGTGGTTTGCGTGACTTGGTTGAAGGTATGACTCATGTTATACGCGTGGTCGGTCTTGCTGCAAACGCCAAGATGACCTTTGTAGAAGCTTCTGGCTTGCTAGAAAATGCGACCGTCGCTGCCACAAAAGGAATTATAATTGCCTGGGAAGGGGTTTCACAAGCCATATTGTCTGCGGCAGAAATCAGCGTGAGAGGTGTTGATTTTGCTGCCCGGCAGCTTCGCAGGTTTGCAAATGCGATACCCGGCATAACTATTTCCGATGATACTGGCCTTGACGGAATGATTAAAGACTTGCAAATGCGCCGTTTAAATTCAGTGCAAAGGATCGCGCAGTATTCGGGGTTTGATGTTACGCCGATCGAGGATATGCGCAGGAAAGTGGAGGATCTAAATAAGGCTGTCGAGGGAACTGGTACGGCAGGTCGTTCGGCAAGTCCAGCTGTCCAGTCACTTATGGATAGCATGGCGCGTGCCGGAAATACCTCTAATGCAACAAGCCGTTCACTGGATAAGGTAACGAGATCTCTTAATACCTATAAGGATGCTTCGAGCGCTACGCGCGCCTCCGTCGTGAGTGATCTGATGTCTTCTGCGCAGGCTTTCACAGACTGGAAAAGCGCAGCTATTAGTGCAATTCAGGATGTTTTAAGAAGCTTAATACAATTATCCTCTGGCGGTAGTGCTACGGGCGGTCTTGGCGGAATGTTGGCGCCAGCATTAATGGGGTTCGCTTCACAGGGTAGTATTCTTTCTGGTGTTTCAAATTTTAGCAGTAGGTCTTCGTTTCAGCTGGCAACTGCTGCAGGTAGCGGTGCATTTGGCCCGGGGTTTGCTACGGGCGGATCTTTTATGGTTGGCGGCCCTGCAGGGCGCGATAAAACGCCTGTCTCATTCATGGCTTCGCGCGGCGAAAAAGTGAGTATAGAGACATCTTCCCAGCAGCGGCAGTCATCGTCAGGTGGCGGCAATACATATGTAATAGATGCACGCGGTGCGGATCAGGGCGCAGTGACGCGCATAGAAAAGGCATTAAAAGAGCTTGCCGGGCCGGGGGTCGTCGAGCGCCGCGCCATGTCAGCAATTCGAGATAGAAACCGCCGCGATCCAAGTTTTATGAGGCCGTAAATGGCGTTATCCTATCCGCTTACATTTCCTGATGTGACAGGGGTTGCGCGTGTGGATTTTTCGTCCAACACGATTGTCTCTTCGACCAGATCTATTTTTTCAGGTGCGACAAAGACCCAAAAGCAGCCGGGGCAGTGGTGGGAGGCCGCCATAACATTGCCGCCTCTGGATGCAGATGAGTCCGCAGTATGGAAAGCTTTTATCGCCTCATTAAATGGTGTTGAACATACCTTTCTCTTGGGTGATCCGCAATATACCGGACCGCGCGGCGCTGCTGCATCCACGCCCGGCACGCCTGTCGTTAAGGGCGCATCACAGCTAGGGCAAACCTTAGAAATTGATGGGGCACCGAATAACGTGACCGGGTATCTAAAGGCTTGGGATTATATTCAAATCGGATCGGGTTCAGATGCGCGCTTGCACGCTATTTTGGTAGATGCAGATTCAGACGGCAGCGGTAACGTTACACTTGAATTGTTTCCAGAAATTCGTGCTGGTGAAGATCCTAGTGATAATGCCGCGATCGTTTTGACTGACCCTGTCGGTAATTTCCGGCTGACACAAAATCATGTGCCTTTTCCTGCTGCCCCATCCGGTGGCGGTACCATCACAGAAATTTCATTTAATGCATGGACTGCCCTTTAGATGTCACGCGATTTTACGTCAGGTATGGAGGCAGAGATCGAGGCGCCCTCAATGGCGCCTATATTCCTTATGGAGTTCGAGTTTCCCGGCGGCACTCTGCGTTTCTGGACCGGGTATGGAAATATTGTCTGGGATAGTAATACTTATGTAGGTTCGGGCACGGCCTTGAAACCCGCACAACCGCGCGAGACACAGAATATGGAGGCCGCCGGGGTAACTTTCGAGCTTTCGACAGAGGATAGTTCTATTTTGTCAGCCGCCCTTACAGCTGATTATCAGGGGCGGTTATGTCGTCAGTATTTTGCTTCATGGGATGAGACCGCGCAGGACTTCGTCAGTGATCCATACCTTGAGTTTGAGGGGATTATGGACGTTATGACGACGCAGGATAGGGGGGACGAGTCACTTATTGTTTTACATGCCGAGGACGAGCTCGTTTTATTGAGAAAACCTCTTGAACGCCGCCGCACATCAGAAGATCAGAAAAAGAATTATCCCGGTGACGAATTTTTCGATTTTGTGGCCGGATTACAGAATAAGGAAACGCCATGGGGGCCTTCAACATAAAAAGAGTTCAGGGCTGGGAATCTATACTTTCTGCGCATATTGAAGAAGCTAAATATAAGCCTTTCGTTAGAGGCGTTCATGATTGCGCTCTGTTCGCCTGTGATGGCATTTTCAAGATGACAGGATATGATCCTGCGGCACATTTTAGAGGGCACTATACGACGCTTATCGGCGCAAAAAGGGCTCTTACCAAATACGGCGCCGGAGATCTTGAAAGCACCGCCGCCGAGAAATTCGGTGAGCCGTGTTCTCTATTAATGGCCCGCCGTGGTGATCCGGTTCTTGTCCCTTGTCCTGAAGGCGTGGCATTAGCGCTGGTAGATATGACAGGTCGGCGCGCTGTCACAACAGCACAAGAGGGGCTTGTCAGTTATCGCATGGAAAACTGGGTTAAGGCTTGGCGGGTAGGATAGATGGGGGTCGGTGTTGCCATAGCTGCAGTTTCTGCCGGCATCGGTTCTGCAGCCGCCGGCGCTAACTTTATCGCGGGTAGTGTCGCGTTAACAGCCGCTTTCTCGGCTGCAGCGACATTTGCGCTCTCTGCTTTGCAGGCCGCTCTTGCACCGGAGCCGCCTAGCCTCAATCTTGATCGGTTCGGGTCGGCTGCTTCAGGCATCACGGTGCAGAGTCGTTCCGCTGATGAGCCGCGCAAGGGGATTTATGGCGAGTATTTCGCTTCGGGTTCTTTGGCTCTTCAGGATTCCGGCGGTAGTGATAATAAATATCTCTATCTTGTTCTGGTGATCTGTGATCATGAGGTCGAAGAGATCGGTGAGGTGTGGCTTAATGATGTATCCATCACTGATGATATGCTCGACGGAAATGGAGATGTTCAATCAGGCAGGTTTGCCGGCAAGGTGCGTATTATTAAGCATCTTGGTGCATCCGATCAGGCAGCTGATAGCTTTTTAGCAAGTGCAATTGGTGACTGGACATCAAATCATCGTGGCCGCGGCGTTGCTTATGTCGTTGCACGCTATGAATGGGATCGCTCAACCTTTCCAACCGGCATGCCAAATCTGGCAGCATGGGTTAAGGGTAAAAAGATTTATGATCCGCGCACGACAACAACAAAGTGGAGTGTTAATCCTGTTCTTATGGTGCGGGATTACCTGACCTCAAGTCGCAGTGCGTTTGTTCCTGGTCTGGGGGTTTCTACTAGTCGCATAGACGATACAGTCTATAGTGCGGAAGCTAATATATGTGAAGAATTTGTTACGACAGAAAATGTTGATGTTGATATAAGTTCCGTTGATGCCTCTACAGATATTATCAGTCTCGATCAGGATTTGCTCGCGTTTCAAACGGGTGACCGTGTTAATCTTATCGAGAATGGTACTTTGCCATCCGGGCTGAGTACGTCAACAGATTATTATGTTATTGTTTATCAGCGCCTGACGACTCCGCGCATCCTTTTGGCGTCATCATATGATAATGCCCTTGCCGGCACGGCCATTGATATTACATCTGTAGGTTCGGGTACAAATACGATAAGGAAAATTGCCGAGCCGCGTTATGCCGCGGGTGGTGTCGTGAATACATCGCAAGAACCCCAGGATATTTTAAAGCCGATATTGCGTTCGATGGCCGGCGGACTTTATCGGATGGGCGCGTCATGGGTTGTTAGGGCAGGTTCGTATGTTACGCCCGATGTTGATCTTACCGATGATAATATCATCGGGCCCGTTACTATCCAGACACGCACGACACGGTCAGATCGCTTTAATACAGTTAAAGGGGAGTACGTAAGTCCGCTTAATCATGGTCAGCCGCAAGACTATCCGTCTTATTCGAAAAATAGCTATGTTACGGCTGATAATGGCGAAGTTCTTATGCGGGATATTCCGCAGCCCTTTGTTCCCCGACATACAACAGCGATGCGCCTAGCGAGTATTTTTCTCGAGAAAAGCCGTCAGGAAATCGTGTTCGAGGCTGACTTTGATATAGAAGCAACAAAATGCGTTCCGGGCGGGACTGTAAATCTTACATATACGCGGGCCGGCTTTAGCAGCAAAGTCTTTGAGGTTATGGATTATGAGCGGCGTCAGGGTGAAGATGAGAACGGTGCCCCGTATTTTTATGTGCACCTGATTTTGCAGGAGACAGCGAGCGCTGTTTACAATTGGAATAGTAATGATGAAGTAGCCGTAGATCCGGCACCTAATACAACATTAACAGATGCGTTTACTGTATCTGTTGTTAGTGGATTCTCGCTGGATTCTATTCTGATCGATACGCAGGATAACGATAAAACTTACAAGATTTTAGCCAGCTGGGATGCGCATACTAATGAATTTGTCGCATCCGGCGGCTGGTATGAAATATTTTTCAAGCGTGCCACAGAGTCTGAATATAAATCTGCAGGACAGATTGACGGCACCCGGGTAGAAGCCGAGGTCCCGCAGCTGCAGCCTGACATTTTATATGATGTCCAGATTGTCGCTTATAACAATCTGGGTGTTCCAAGTCAGCCGACAACCATCAATGACTTTCAGGTCGGCTCTACAGTCAGTTCAACAACGCTAGATTTTGAGAATGAGACCGTTGCGGCTTATGACGGTGTCGATCTTGAGAATGACACACTACCATCTGAGGATTGGGAATCATAATGAGTGCAGTTCCATATAGCAAAAAGGTCAAGCGTCATAAGCGTTTCGTGACTAAAGACGCGTATTGGAAGGAAGAAGATACGGGTGAATTGCAGGTTGTTACAATTATTAAAGAGGATGGCCGCCGCATAGAGGAGGAGCGCCCTGTAAAGCAGCGCGTTTTTATCGAGGCTCAGTTCGAAGTGAGAGAGATCGAAGAAGAAGTGTGGCTTGTTCCTGATGGCGAAGAAGAGCATGAGTTTACAGGTGCCGGAGCAGAAATCGCCGCCAAAGACTTCGCCAAGAGTGTAAAGGGGTAAGTAGATGCCGACCGATGTTCAGTTCAGGCGCGCAGCGCAGGCCACGCAAGAGGCGCGTGCTCTTGTCGCGGGATCAGGTGATATTAACCTGACAGATAATAGATGGAGTATCCATGATGGTTCAACGGTGGGCGGCCATCCGCACTGTACGTGGCGTGACCAGCAGAATAACGAATTTAGCTATGTGGCAGGATCAGGTACAAATTCAATAACCGCCAGCTTTGCGCGTGCCCCTGGCGCACAGCAGCAAGGGCAGATTTTTTGGGTGAAGATTGCCAATAATAATACTGGTGCTGTGACCTTTAATCCTGACTCCTTGGGGGCCAAGACAGTTAAGAAAGCAGCTGACGGCACGCTCGCGGATCTTGAGGCCGATGATCTTGTGCAGGGCGCGATCGTTGGTTTTGCGGATCAAGGTACATATTACGTCGTAGTGGGGGTTTCTGGTGGTGGCGGCGGCGCTTGGGAATACGAGACAGAAGTTTCTTTGTCAGGATCTGCGACTGCCATATTTAGCGGTTTGCCAGCCGATGTTACGGATATTGATATTCTTGTGAAGAGTATGTCAGGTCAGACTGAAGATGACGGACTGCAGATAGGAGATAGCGGGGGAATAGAAACCAGTGGGTATCTAAGTGACTGCTATAGGTTTGGTGGCGGCGCAATAGCTACAAATGATCATGCTACAAATTGTTTTGTAATGTACTCAGCAGCAGAAACCCTTTCCGGTGTCATAAGTTTGCGTCTGCAGGATATAGCCAATAATGACTGGGTTTGCAGTTACGTTTTAGGTGGCGATAACACAGGGGTCGTCTTGGTTGGTGGAGGAAACAAGGCTTTGTCTGCGGCTATCACTCAAGGCCAGATTATTGGTAACGGTAGTCAGAGCGGTTCTGTGACAGCAAGATGGAGAGCTTCATAATGAAACTTGATTATATCGTTAGGGAGCATATCAAAGCTTATGGGCTTGATCCAAAGGCACATGCTGCAAATTACACGTTAAGGGCATTGGAGGACGGTCTTACGGAATATATTTCTAGGTGGGATTTGCCGATCCCGGCACCGCAGGGAAGTGATCTTCGTAATGCCGAGATTTCTGCTGCTAAAGTTGTCAGCGAGAAAAATGCAGCTAAAAAGGCGCAAGAAGCAAAGCAGCTGCTAGAGCAAACAGATCATAAGATGCTTCCGGATTATAGTTATCCTGACGATGTGCCGGTATGGGTATCATTCCGTGCCGCTTGCCGCGCGGTGGTTCGTGACCCGGTCAATAATGACATACCCAAGCCGCCTTTTAAAAATAGGAAGTCGTCATAAATGTTAGGATATAGTTTTTCTGCAGTCTCTCAGGGCCGCGTCGCGTTGTTGAATGTTGGAGGCGCTGCCTCGATCACAGGGCTTGAAATAGATTTTCAGCACGATGATTGGGTGGGGCTCGTAGAGTTGCAGATATTTGACGATGAAGGTAACGAAATTTTGTCAGGCCTAACAGCCGACAGTACGCTTGTTGAAAGTCTTGATGATATCGATGCCGGCGCGTTTGGTACCAATTCAACCTATGATGATAATGAAGACCATATTAATGGCGAGGGATGGCCGGAAAGCGAGACGGGAAGTCTGGCAGGTAACGCTGCGCAGATTCATTGGTCTGCTTCTGACTCTTCGGGTGGTTTGAAGGTATTTGTCAAGCCAAGTGCTGCGATATCCGGTGTAAGCCGTGTGCGTGTTATTTTAACAAATTCGTGGAGTTATGATATTCCGACACTGGTTGTCAAAGATCAGGATGGAAATACACTTACGCAAATTGTCGCACCGAATAGTAAGGTCGACCGTATATTTGCGGAGAATACCTTGTTTAACGCGGGTTCTCCTACGTCACAAAAAGCGGGCTTCGAGTGGTATTTTGAGGATTATACCGAGGAAAGATCTGTCAGTGATGTTATCGGGGTTGCTCCCGTCCATCATTGGGCGCCGCGATTTGGTGATTTGAATGATTACGGTGCCGCAGCGGTGTCTAATACTAATCTGGTTGATAATGCCGGCTTGGGGATTACGACTGACGAGAATGGACCTGATTATGTGGAGGCAGATGGCTCTAATGTCCTGAAGTTAGGGGATATATCTTCATCTACCCTATTAGATGCTGCCCGTCAGACAGATGCAGACGGGAATAATATAACAAAAGTTGGTTTCTGGCGTATACCTTCTATAGCCGCCGGATCTGTTTATTGCGGTTCTGCAACTTCAGTCACTGGTGGCAGTAGGCCTACGGTAGGCACTTCTGTTGTACAGGGAACGGCGGGGATAAGTGATGAAATGCGCGGTGACGCCTCCAGCGATGCGCCACATACCTTTCATAATGATCATTCCACCACGGGTTCAACCACGCCTATAGATACTGATTTTGTCTGGATGGCTGCCGAACAGACAAATACCCCTGAATTTGCCGTACAAAATAACTTTTATCGTGGCTGGATTTCTAACGGTAATAATAACGGCCTGTATATGCAGGGCACAAATGAAAACGATAATACAAGGAATGATAATGCCCAGGGCGGTGATGATGCTTTGGTGTCAGCTGATTCAAGCTTTAACGGCAATTTTTATATTTTCGGCATGGAAACAGACGGGGTGACACCTGTTGTAGTGGACGCACAGCCGGACGGCACCCGCTTTTACGAGCTGATGATCTTTGATCAGTATTTAACATTTGATCAGATGTTCAAGCTCCATAAATGGATTGAGCTGACGCAGCGTAGAAATATTTACACATAAAATCAGGAGGCCATATGGCTGATATCACGCCTGAAAGCTTTGATCTTTTTAGGGCTTTTTTTGCTGCTGTCGCGGCTGTTTATGGTCTTGTCATGACATTTTTTGGCAAGCTCTATTTTTCATTAAGAGATGATGTTCAGAAAAATGAAGAGGAGATCGCTGAGCTTAAAGCAGCTCTGGCAGGTCAAATGTCGCGCAAAGAGTTACAGGCTCATATCGAGCGCTTGTATAGGCTTAATAAGGAAGGAAGTGACCGCATGAATGAAATGCAGTCACTTCTTATCGATCGTGTAAATGCGCTTTCAAATCAAGTTGTAGAGGTGCGAACCATGCTTTTAAAGGATAGGAAAAATGGCTGATTTCGAGATTTTAAAAAACTTCACCTATGAAGAGCTCGCCTGTCCGGAGACAGGTAAATGCATTTTGCATCCGGGCTTTGCAAAGGAATTACAGAGGTTGCGTGACGCTATAGATGCGCCGATATACGTATCGAGCTGCTGCCGATCGCAGGTTTACAACGCGTCTCTGCCAAATTCCTCAAGGCGGTCTCTGCATATTTATGATTTTCCCGACAAAGAGAGGGGAAATAAGGGGACGTTGGCGATAGATGTCAGGGTTGTGGATAGCGTTTATCGGCTTGAGTTAATCAAGATAGGTCTACTGCTCGGCTGGTCGGGCTATGTCATGCATGGTGGCAATGTGCATCTTGATCAAAGGGTACTTTTGGGGGAGCCGCAAATATGGTGGGCGGCCGCCTAGTTTAATTATCAATCAAACAATAAGGGAGTAAGTCCATGAGAGGATTTAAAACGTTTTTATATGGGATAGCATTGATCCTGATTTCTATTTTGTCAAATGAGGAGGTTGTCGGCTTTCTGACCGATAATTTCAGGTTTACCGTTGCTGGTATAGGTGTCCTTGTCATCATTCTGCGCGCTATAACCGACAGTCCTATGTTCAATACGAAAAAACCTGATGGCGAAAAGCTCGGTCTGTTACTTATTTGCGCCGGAAGTCTTATGCTCGCCGGCTGCGCAGGACTTGGAGATTATCTCGATGTAGACTCCGTGAAATGCAGGAAAGCCGTTGCCGCCGCCAAAACGGCTTTAAGTGAGGGCATTGATGCGGCCAATACATCATTCAGGGCTGACATGATCGATGTCGAAACGCTGCATGAGACATATAAGGGTTTTACCCTGGCTGATAGGGGGCTGGATACTGCCCTGAAGCTATGCCGGATCTCGCCGGATGAAGCCATGCTGATCGTGGCTGATGAAACAGTGCGCATCGGCAATAGTGCAGATTTACTACCACCTTAAAATAGAAGGAGAAGATGATGTCACTGGATCCTAAGAAGATAGAAGCTGTGGCGAATATATTGACCAACGCCTTGTTGGTCGCGGTTAAGGCTTCAGAGGTTCTAAAAGATGAAAACCTGACAGATCAAAAGCTTGATGAATATCTTGCATTGGTCGATGGCCGGATTGATAAAGGGTTATCAGATACGGAGACTCTGTTGCGTGAAAAAGGTGCCTTGTAAAAGGCGCCTTTTTTGTCCCTGTAGCCGAATACATTGTTATTTTGAAATCCTACGTCGCTAAACAAACTCACGCCCCCGAAAGGGGGCGTGTTTTTTGTGTCTTAATTATGCGCATCTATCGCCGCCGCGCTTGCTGTCGTTGTCCCGCGCGGCACTATAATTATAGCCTCACGAATTTCCTCGTCCGCGTATTCAAAAACGCGGCGTATCACCGCATCATGGGCTGATTTGCACGGCCAGCCAAGCCCTGCGGCTTCATGATCGTCTGCGCAAAAACCAAGCTCAAGCTCTGCTCCATCTTCAATCGCAGATTCCATCAAATCTAGAGAGGCATGGGCGGCAGCGTTCTGTTTATCAATGAGCTCGGAGAGTTCGTACAACACGCCGTCGGGACAGCCACGCCGACCATAAGACCAGTCTTTTATGCTGTCATAAGACACGCCATGAAATCGTGCGGCCTCCCGTAGTGAGAGGCCGGCGCTTTGTAGTAAAATTTTATATAGAACCATTTCTACACCTCAACGACATTTGCCAAAACTCTAAACTTACCGAATCCACCGAACGCTCCTCTTTTATTTATTTTATCTGCCACAAAAAGAGCCTTCTTTTTGCTGGCAAATTTACCATCAATAGCCGTTTCGGAAAAAATATTTATAATAGCATTATGGCTTAGTTCTTTTTTAAAGCCAAGAGCTTTCGACATCACCGATTGTGCTGAATTTTCTGGGTCAGCTGTAATAATTTCGATCCCGAATTTCATCGTCTTATCCTTCATTTTTGTGTGTGTGAATTAAGCATGTTTTGCCGCGTACCATGCATCATAAGCAGCTTTATACATAGCGTTCGCTTCCTTTTCCTTACCTTCGGCCTCAAGCTTCCAGTACTCAAGCTGCGCTTGTCTTAGCTCAACAGGTGTCTGGTAGCAAAGAACAACCTTCTGCCTTTTCGTCAGCTCGCTATTATTCCATATTTCGTTGTTTGTCATTGTAAGTTCTCCTTTTAACTTTTACGTGGGGCCATCCCCATCGCTTATATTTATATACTACACAACATTGTGTAGGGCGTCAACAAAAAAATGCATAAAAAAGCTACTTTTTTATGTCGAAAGCAAACTTACTGATGACATTATACTTTTCGTAGAGTAGTGGCTCACCATATTCTGCTCTCTTGTCGTAGGTATGTCCCATTAAGACCGCCTGAATACGCTCATCGGCTCCTTGTTGTCTGAGAAGGTCTTGAAAGGTGTGCCTGATAGAATAGGCTGAAATTCCGCTTCTAGGAGC
>OBIY01000797.1_pt1 | contig 11033 bp, 7 predicted proteins | sample 1519841 | NCBI WGS metagenome assembly OBIY01 (sample SAMN03019774, study PRJEB22545) | beach sand metagenome | biome: beach; feature: sea beach; material: beach sand | place: USA: Municipal Pensacola Beach, FL | collected 2010-07-30 | depth 30-40 cm m
CGCCTCTTCCAGCGCGCGCTGGACCCCCCCCCCCCCCCCCCCCCGCCCCCCCCGGGGCGGGCCCCCCCCCCGCCGGCCCCCGCCATGACCGAGCGTTTCGAGAACGTCACCGTGCTGACCGAGGGCAACGTCTACTTCGATGGCCGCTGCGTGAGCCACACCGTGATCCTGGCCGATGGCGCGCGCAAGACGGTGGGCGTGATCCTGCCGTCCGTGCTCACGTTCAGCACCGGCGCGCCGGAGCGGATGGAGATCGTCGCCGGCCGCTGCCGGGTGCGCCAGGCGGGCAGCGACAGCTGGCAGGAATACAGCGCCGGGCAGGCGTTCGCGGTGCCCGGCGAGAGCCGGTTCGACATCGAGGCCATCGAGCCGACGCACTACGTGTGCCACTTCGACTGAGGCGGTGGCCCCTCGCCGGGACACGCGCGGGCAGCTGGACGTTTCCCCTAGAAGAACACCGCGATCAGATACGCGCCCAGCAGCAGGCGGTAGACGACGAACGGCGTCATGCCGCGGTTCTGTAGCAGGCGAATCAGGAACACGATGGACAGGTAGCTGCTGATCGCCGCCACCACGGCGGCGATCAGGGCGGTGTCCAGCCGTTCCGGTGCGCCCGTCTGTGCCAGCGTGAGCATTTCGTAGCCGCCCGCCAGGGCGGTGATGGGGATCGACAGCAGAAACGAGAACCGCGCCGCTGCGGTGCGCGTCAGGCCGACCATCAGGCCGGCCGTCATGGTGATGCCCGAGCGCGACGTGCCCGGCACCAGTGCCAGCACCTGGGCGAGGGCGATGATCGCCGCATCGCGCCAGCGAAAGGTGTACTCGTTGCAGGTCTGACGGGCGGTGCGGTCGGCCAGCAACAGCAGCAGGCCGTAGACGATGGTGGTGGCGGCAATCACCTCGGCGCTGCGCAGCGGGCCTTCGATGACGTCGTGCAGCAGCAGGCCGACCAGGGCGGTCGGAATGGTCCCCAGCAGGACGGCCCATGCCAGGCGCCCGTCCGGGGTCAGGCCGTGGCCCCCCAGGCTGCGCCCGAAGTCCCGCGTCATCGGCCACAGGCCCCGGCGGAAGTACCACAGCACCGCGGTCAGCGAACCGACGTGCATGGCGCCGTCGATGGCCAGGCCCTGGTCCGGCCAGCCCAGCAGTTCCGGCACCAGGATCAGGTGCGCGGAACTGGAAATGGGCAGGAATTCGGTGATGCCCTGCACCACGGCCAGCACGATGATCTGCAGCAGCGTCGGTTCAGCGGGCACGGCCGGCAGGGCTCCGGTCTGGGTTGGGGTGGCCGGCCACCGCGCACGGGGACCGGCGGACGACGCCTTCTATCCGACCTATTCGACGGTGATGGTGATCTTCGGCGACATCACCGGCGGTTCGTGCGGAATGTGCGCAAAGTCACCCAGCAGCAGCTGCAGCGTGTGTGTGCCGGGATCCAGGGTGAGGGTGGTTTCGGTCTGTCCGGCCCCGAAGTGCCGGTGATGGTCGTCGGTCGGTACCGGCCGGTCGAGTGCCGGCAGGTCGGTGTCGACCAGCAGGTGATGGTGCCCGGTGGCGTCGTTCTGGATGCCGGCGGGTGCCACGCCCATGCCCTTGAGGCCGAAACGCACGGTCACCGGGCTGGTCACCGTGGCGCCGTCGGTGGGGGTGATGAAGTAGACCTCGGCGTCCGGCGGAGCCGGGGTCCGGGCGGTGGCCAGCAGCGGGGCCAGCAGGGTGACGGCGAGCAGACGGTGCAGTTTCATGTCGGTACTCCGGGCGGTGGGGGGACACGAGCCCTAACGGGCCGGTTTGCGCTCGAACCGATACAGTGCCATTTCACCCAGCAGGTTGGGTAGCAGGCGTGCGCCCAGCGACCGGCGGTGCTGGTGGTTGACCACCGTGCGCTGCAGGATGCGGATGCCCAGCGTGCGGCACAGGCTCTCGAAGTCGCGGATGGTGCACAGGTGGATGTTGTCGGTCTCGTACCAGGTTTCCGGCAGCGCCGCCGACACCGGCATGTGCCCACCGAAGGCCAGCTGCAGGCGGCAGCTGATGTGGCCGAAGTTCGGAAACGCCACGATGCCCTCGCGGCCGACACGCAGCATTTCGGCCAGCAGCCGTGCCGGGAAGTACACCGCCTGCAGGGCCAGGCTCATGATCACGTAGTCGAACGAGTCGGTGTCGAAGTCCGCCAGGCCGGCGTCGAGATCACCCTGGATGACACTCACGCCACGTTCGACGCAGCGCACCACGCGGTCGATTTCGATCTCCACGCCGTAGCCGGTCACTGCCCGTTCGGCCTGCAGGTACGCCAGCAGGCCGCCATCGCCGCAGCCCAGATCCAGCACCCGGCTGCCGGGCCGGATCCACTGCGCGATGAGCGCGTGATCGATGCGCAGTCCCCCGTTGGGGGCGTGGGGCGCCGTGCTGTGCGCGTGTTCGACGGACGCGTTCACGCGGTTACCTCGAGTTCGGCGTGGATGCGGTTCAGGAATGCCCGCAACACGGCGAAGTAGTGATCGTTCGGCAGCAGAAAGGCGTCGTGGCCGTCCGGCGAGTCGATGGCGGCATAGCTGACCGAGCTGCCGCCGGTGTGCAGGGCCTTGACGATCTCGCGCGAGCGCTCGGGCGCGAAGCGCCAGTCGCTGGAGAACGCCACCACCAGGAAGCGTGCCTGGGCCCGCGCCAGCGCGCGGGTGAGGTCGCTGTCGTAGTCGGCCGCCGGGTCGAAATAGTCCAGCGCCTTGGTCATCAGCAGGTAGGTGTTGGCGTCGAATCGGTCGACGAAGGTCTCGCCCTGATGGCGCAGGTAGGACTCGATCTGGAACTCGACGTCGAAGCCGAAGCTGATCTTGCCCTCGCGCAGCTCGCGGCCGAATTTCTGGCGCATCAGGCCGTCGGACAGGTAGGTGATATGGCCGAGCATGCGCGCCAGCATGAGGCCGCGGCGCGGCACCACGCCCTGCTCGGCATAGCGGCCCTCGTGGAAGTCCGGGTCGGACATGATGGCCTTGCGCGCCACCTCGTTGAAGGCGATGTTCTGGGCCGACAGCCGCGGCGCGGCGGCGATGACCAGGGCACTGCGCACCCGGCCGGGGAACTCGATGGCCCACTGCAGCGCCTGCATGCCACCGAGGCTGCCGCCGGCCACCGCGGCGAAGCGCTGGATGCCCAGATGGTCGGCCAGCAGGGCCTGGCTGCGTACCCAGTCACGCACGGTGACGATCGGGAAGTCCGGCCCCCACAGCCGTCCGGTGGCCGGATTGATGGTGTTCGGTCCGGTCGAACCGGCGCAGCCGCCGAGATTGTTGCAGGCGACCACGAAGAAGCGGTCGGTATCGATCGGCTTGCCGGGGCCGATGCAGTGGTCCCACCAGCCCGGGCGCTTGTCCTGTGTGCTGTGCCAGCCGGCGGCGTGGTGGTCGCCGGACAGGGCATGGCAGACCAGGACGGCGTTGCTGCGGGCGGCGTTCAGCGTGCCGTAGGTTTCGTACTTCAGCTCGAAACCCGGCAGCTCGCGGCCGCTGTCGAGCTGCAACGGCGTGTCACAGCGGAAGCTGCGCGGCTGGACCAGCCCCACCGAGTCGGGCCCGGTGGGGGATGATGTGGTGGCCAAGGCGCCGTCAGCCCCCGCCGCGCAGGCGGGCGGCACTGCGCAGGCGCAGCGCGTTCAGGCGGATGAAGCCGCTGGCGTCCGCCTGATTGTAGGCGCCGGCGTCGTCCTCGAAGGTCGCGATGGCCGGGTCGAACAGCGAGTCCGGGCTCTTGCGCCCGGCCACCAGCACGTTGCCCTTGTACAGCTTCACGCGCACGCTGCCGTTGACGTGCTGCTGGCTTTCGTCGATCAGCGTCTGCAGCAGCTGGCGTTCCGGGCTCCACCAGTAGCCGTTGTAGACCAGGCTGGCGTAGCGCGGCATGAGTTCGTCCTTCAGGTGGGCCGCCTCGCGGTCCAGTGTCAGCGACTCGATGGCGCGATGGGCGCGCAGCATGATGGTGCCGGCCGGCGTTTCATAGCAGCCGCGCGACTTCATGCCGACATAGCGGTTCTCGACGATGTCCACCCGGCCGACGCCGTGGCGCCCGCCGATGTCGTTCAGCCGGCGCATCACCTCGGCCGGCGTCAGCGCCTCGCCGTCCACCGCCACGATGTCGCCGTGGCGGTACTCGAGCTCGACGTACTGCGGTGCGTCGGGTGCCTGCTCGGGGCTCACCGTCCAGCGCCACATGGACGCTTCCGGCTCCTGCCAGGGGTCTTCCAGCACGCCGCCTTCGTACGAGATGTGCAGCAGGTTGGCGTCCATCGAATAGGGCGAGGTCTGGCCCGCGCGCTTGAATTCCACCGGGATGTCATGCCGCTCGGCATAGGCCAGCAGTTTCTCGCGCGAGGTGAGATCCCACTCGCGCCACGGCGCGATGACCTGCACCTCGGGCATCAGCGCGTAGGCGCCAAGCTCGAAGCGCACCTGGTCGTTGCCCTTGCCGGTGGCGCCGTGGGAAATGGCATCGGCCCCGGTCTCGCGGGCGATCTCCACCAGACGCTTGGCGATCAGCGGGCGGGCGATGGAGGTGCCCAGCAGGTACTCGCCCTCGTACAGGGCGTTGGCGCGGAACATCGGGAACACGAAGTCGCGCGCGAACTCCTCGGTCAGGTCGTCCACGTACATGGCGCTGGCGCCCATGGACTCTGCCTTGCGCCTGGCCGGTTCAAGCTCGCTGGCGCCCTGGCCGATATCCGCTGTAAACGTGACCACTTCACAGTGGTATGTTTCCTGAAGCCATTTCAGGATGATGGACGTATCGAGCCCGCCCGAGTAGGCGAGCACCACGCGTTTGACGTCGGCCATGGGTAAGGCAGCTCCGGTGAGCCAGATCGAGGGCCGCCTATTTTAGGCCATGCCCGCCGCCAGGGAGGTAAGCGGAGTGCATTGCGGAATTCAGTGTCGTCTGGCCGCATGCGAGATGGCTGTGTTGGGCGCCTGATGCGGGAGGAGTGATTGGATGAGGGCCAAGAACACGCGCACCGGTATCGATGTTCGCATCATTGCCGTGACGCTGGTATTTCTGTTCGCGGTGCCGGTGGGCGGCGCCATGACCTGGTTTGCCGGGCATCTGCAGGAGGTTGCGAGCGAGGCCAGGGGCACACACGCCCGCGCGCTGGCCGAACTGGTGGCGCGCCAGCACAGCCAGGTGGTGACAAACGCGCACGGCCTGCTCGTGGCATTGGCACAGCTGCCCGAGCTGACTGGCGACCCCGAGCGCTGCAATGCCACGTTCAAGCAGGTGCTGGTGGCGCGGCCGGGCTACACCAACGTGGGCGTCATCGCGGCCGATGGCCGGGTCGTGTGCTCGGCGCTGCCGTTCGAGCGCGGTCTGAATCTGGGTGATCGCGCCTACTTCAAGGAGGCCGTGGAGACCAGGGAATTCGTGGCGGGCGTCTATCAGGTCGGTCGCATCACCGGCGTGCCGGGCATCAACTTCGGGTACCCGGTGGTCGATACGGATGGACGGGTGCAGGCGGTGGTGTTTGCCGCCGTGAGCACCGACTGGCTGGCGGGGCTGGTCGACCCGGGCGTGTTGCCGGCCGGCGCTTCCGTGACGGTGCTCGATCGCCGCTTGCAGCTGATGGCACACCTTCCGTCGTCCATCGGCGATAACGACGTGCTGAGCACGGCCAGCGCCGCACTGGCCGGTCGGCTGGCCGAGCGGCGCGAAGGTGGCAGCATCAGGGTGACCGCGGCGGACGGCAGCGCCTGGCATTTCACCTATGTGCCGCTGGGTGGCATGTCGCTTGCCACGGCGCCGTATCTGTTGCTGGGGCTGCCACTGGACGCCTTGCATGCCCAGCTTGCGCCGTTCGTGCGCATGCAGCCGCTGATGGTGATGGTCGCCCAGGCGGTGCTGGCGTTGCTCGTCTGGTTTGCGGTACGGGGCCTGGTGGTGCAGCCGGTTCGCGGGGTGGTGGAGGCTGCCAGCAACCTGGCGGAGGGGGTGCGCGGCGTTCGCCTGCCGGAGCGCCACTGGGTTGCCGAGCTTTCTATGATGGGCGCCGCCTTCAATCACATGGCCAATCAAGTGGACGGGGCGGTGCGGGCATACCGGGTGCTCAGCGCGGGCAATCGAACCCTGCTGCGCGAGCACGAGGAGCAGCGCCTGCTCGATGCCATGTGCCGGGTAGTGGTGGAGCACGGAAGCTACCGCTACGCCGGGGTTGCGTACGTGACAGAGGCCGGGATCCAGCAGATGGCGGGTGCCGGCGAGGACGAGGGGTTTACGGCTTACCTGCAGGCGCACTGGCAAACGGCCCTGGCGCACCAGACGCCAACGGTGCGGGCGCTCAGCAGTGGCGAGCCGGTAGTCCAGCAATTCATGGACCGCGAGGCTGGACACGGCCTGCTTCAGCTGGCGGCCAGCCGCGGGCTGCATTCGTGCGTGATACTGCCGCTGAAGGTGGACGGGCGGATCATCGGCGCTTTGAGTGTTTACTCCAGTGCGCCGGACGCGTTCGCACCGCGCGAGATGCGCCTGTTGGAGGAGTTGGCGGACGACCTGTCGTTTGGCATTGTCACCGCGCGTCTGCGCGAGCGAGAGTCGCGGGCTGATGCGCACCTGCGGCGGGTGGCCTATTTTGACGACGCCACGGGGTTGCCCAACCGGGTGCGTTTTCTGGATCAGCTGGCGACATCGGTGACCGCGCGAAGGGACGTGGCGGTGCTGGTGGTCGAGTTATTCAACTACTGGGAAATCGCCACCGCGCTGGGGCACGTCACCGGACACGAGTTCCTGCGGGTGGTGGCCGAACGTCTGCGCAGCCGGGGCGCCGAGCATCTGGCCCGGGTGGCGCAATCCGAGCTTGCGGTACGGGTGGACGTGTCGGATGAAACCGCGGCCTGTCACTTTGCCGATGACCTGCTCGCTGCGCTTGCCACCCCGGCGCTGCTGTCGTCGATCAGTGTCGACATCGATGCGACCGTGGGCGTGGCGGTGGGGCGGGGCGACGACGGTGAGCGCCTGCTGCAGGCGGCTCGGCTGGCGGCGCGCGAGGCCAAGAAAAGCCATGCCAGAGTGCTGCTGGCGCATCCGCGGCTGGACAACGACTGGCGTGACCGGTTGCGTCTGGCGGCGGATCTGCGCGAGGCCATCGATGAGCGGCACCTGAGCATTCACCTTCAGCCGCAGGTCGACCTGCGCACCGGCGAGGTGTGTGGCGTCGAGGCATTGGCGCGCTGGCGCCACCCGGAGCATGGGGTGATCTCGCCGGCCCAGTTCATCGGTCTGGCCGAGCGCACCGGACTCATACGCAATCTGACACAGGCCATTCTCGAAGCGGTCTCGGCGCAGGCCGCGCGGCACGCGGCAGCAGGCCTGCATCTGCCGATCGCCATGAACGTGTCGGCCCGCAACCTGCATGATCCGGCCTTCTTCCGCTGTCTCAAGGACGCGCTCGAGACGTGGCCGCAGGCACGTCATTACCTGCACCTGGAGCTCACCGAGACGGCATTGATCGCCGATCCCGCGTACAGCCTGCAGGTGTTGCGTCAGTTGCGTGAACTGGGGCCGGCGGTCTATCTCGACGACTTCGGCACCGGTTATTCGTCGTTGGCCTACCTGCGCGAGTTACCGCTCGACGGCCTCAAGATCGACCGCGTCTTCGTCCACGACCTGACCCATCCGAGAAGCCGCAGCATCGTGCGCACGGTGGCGGATCTGGGGCATGCCCTGAACCTCACGGTGGTGGCGGAGGGCGTGGAGGATGTGGCGATGACGCCTATCCTGAGCGAGCTTGGCTGCGACACCGTGCAGGGTTACGGCATCGCCAAGCCGATGCCGGCTGACGAAATGGTCGGCTGGATCAACCGCTGGCCGGGATTGTCCCAGGATGAGGCGGAGGCGCCGCGCGACCGGTAGCCGGCGCGGGGGCGCCTGGCCGGCCGGTCGGCCACGGCGCGGTCACAGCCCCATGATGTTGCGGTAGCCGCGCCAGAAGCCGCGCATGCCGACCTCGGTCAGCGTGCTGTCGATGTCGGCGATGTCGCGGCCGCCCATCTCGACGATGGATGCCTGGTCACCGTCGCGCACGATGGCCTTCTGCACCAGCTCGCAGACGTCGCCGTCTTCCATCGAGATGAGGCCGGCGGGACCGATCAGGTTGATCTGCTTGATCCGCATGGCGCGCTGCTCGGGCGTGTCGTCCACGTAGCCGAAGTAGGTCCACACCAGCTCGAACTGCTGCGGTCCGTGGGTGACGATCTGCCGCGTGGCCAGCGTGTTGGCGATCTGCTGCACGACCAGGTTCGGGAAGATGACGTGGATGCACAGCGTGTCGCCGTCGGCGTACTCCGGCCATCCCTTGAGCACGCTGGGGTCGGCCAGGGCGTAGTTTTCCTGGTAGGAGCGCCCGCCCTCCTTCTTGTAGCCCTCGATGCGGCCCTCGTCGGTGCCGGCGCGCGAGTGCACGCAGTTGTGCATGCCCTCGTAGCCGTCGGTTTCCGTGCCGCAGATCTGCGAGGCACGGTACAGGCCGAAGGTGGCGTGGAACAGGTGCAGCAGGCTGGCGTGGTAGGGGTCGTGGGTGTTGTCGGCGTACAGCTTCCAGTTGCTGTTGACGAACTGGCGGTGGTAACCGAGCACCTCCACCGGGCGATCGAACAGGCGCCGGTGGTAGTCGGCCATGCGCGGGCCGAAGTACGCCTCCACCGACGGCATGTCGTCGGCGAAGCTGGCAAAGATGCAATCGCCGAACACCTGCACGTTCAGCTTGCGCAGGCCGTGCTGCTTCATGTCGAAATCAGCCGGGTAGCCGCCCTTGCCGCCCAGGCCCCGGCGGAAGGGCACGCCGATCAGGTCGCCCTTGGCGTCGTAGGCCCACTGGTGATAGACGCAGGTCAGCGTGTCGGAATTGCCGCGAAGATCGCGGCACACCAGCGCGCCTCGGTGGGCACAGCGGTTCACCAGCACGTGGAACTGGCCGTCGGCATCACGGCTGACGATGACCGGCGTGTCGCCGACGAAGGTGGTCTTGTAGTCGCCGGCATTCGGCAGCTCGGCGGTCAGTGCGACGTAGTTCCACGTGCGCCCACGGAAAATGCGCTCCTGTTCGAGGTCGTAGATGGCCGGGTCCTGGTAGACCCGGTACGGCACACGGGTGAAGCCTTCCTTGGGCCAGGTCAGGTCGATGGCCACAGGTGTCGTTGGCGCGTTCATTTCAACCTCCTCCTGGGAGTGCGAATGGTCGTGTGTCCATTATGGACGAACCCGGACGCGGGGTCGGGGTGTAACCGACCTGTCATGATGGCTGAAGAACATCCCGGGGCTTTGCCATCACCGGCTGCCGCTGCGTAACCCGCATGTCTCCCTGGTCTCCCGAAGATGTCCATCGCCTGAGCGCGGAGCTCGACGCCGTGCTGGCCCAACAGCGCCTGACGATCCTGTTTCAGCCGATCGCCTCGTTGCGCGGCCGTTCGGTGATGGGTTACGAGGCGCTGGTCCGCGGCCCGGCCGACAGCCCGTTGCACAACCCACTGGTGCTGTTCGGTGCCGCCGAACGGTGCGGGCGTCTGGCGGAGCTCGATCACCTGTGCCAGCAGCGGGCCGCCGCGCGTTTCCTGGCAATGGGGCTTCCCGGACAGCTGTTCCTGAACATGGTGCCGTGCCTGCTGCTGGAGGCCGACTACGACCCGCAGGCATCGATCGACCGGTTGTCGGCGATTGGCATGCCGCCGCAGCGTGTGGTGCTGGAACTGAGCGAGCGTTATCCGCTGGAGGATTCGCAGGGTGTGCGGCGGGCCCTGCATCCCTATGCCCAGGCCGGCTATGCCATCGCCATCGACGACCTGGGGGCGGGCTATGCCAGCCTGCGGCTGTGGTCGGAACTGCGACCGGCCTACGTCAAGATCGACCAGCACTTCGTGCGCGGCCTCGACGACGACCCGGTCAAACGCGAGTTCGTGCGGTCGATGGGCGAGATCGCCCGTGGCGTGGGTGCCCAGGTGGTGGCCGAGGGTGTCGAGACCACCGGCGAGCTGGGGGTGCTGGCGGAGCTCGGCATCGAGCTGGCACAGGGCTATCACCTGGCGCGGCCTGCAGCCGAACCGCCACTGGTGTTGCCGGTGGGCCTGTTCGAGCGCGACCTGCCGCTGCTGCGCGACGCCTGGCGCTGGCAGCAGGGGCAGACCGTGGGCGAGCTGGCGCGACCGAACCCGACCATCTCGCCGGACACCAGCATGGACGCCGCGGGCGTGCTGTTTCGGCAGCGTCCGGACCTGCACACCTTGCCGGTGGTAGCCGACGGTCGCGTGGCCGGCATGGTCCAGCGCATTCCGTTCAGTGATGTCTACCTCAGTCGCTATGGCCGCGACCTGTACGGCCGAAAGCCGGTCGGCTGGTTCATGCAGGGCGACCCCCTGACGGTCGAGAACAGCCTGCAGCTGGCCGATGTCAGCCGGCTGCTGACCGACGTTGCCGCCGGGCAGGTGGACCAGGAGTTCATCGTCACCCGCGGTGGCCAGTATCTGGGCATGGTGCGCGTGCTCGATTTGCTGCGCCGCATCACCGACCTGCAGGTGCGGGCGGCCCGCCATGCCAACCCGCTGACCCTGCTGCCGGGCAACGTGCCGGTGTACGAGTGCATCGACGATCTGTTGCGCCGCCATGCGGGGTTCGCCGTGGCGTACTGTGACATCGACCATTTCAAGCCGTTCAACGACGTCTACGGCTACAGCCGTGGTGACGAGGTCATCAAGTGGCTGGCGGAAGTGGCGGTGGCGCACTGCGACGGCGAGCGCGACCTGGTGGGCCACATCGGCGGCGACGATTTCGTTCTGGTGATGGCCAGCGCCGACTGGCACGCGCGCTGTGAGCGGCTGTTGCGAGCCTTCCACGACGCGGTGGCCGGCTTCTACAGCGCCGAGGACCGCGCAGCCGGTGGTCTGTGGAGCGAGGACCGGCGCGGACAGGCACAGTTCTTTCCGCTGCTGAGCCTGTCCATCGGCGTGGTGTTGCCGGACCCGGCCCGCTGCCGCTCCTACCACGACGTGGCGCCTCGGATGCCGCCT
>OBIY01000798.1_pt1 | contig 11033 bp, 11 predicted proteins | sample 1519841 | NCBI WGS metagenome assembly OBIY01 (sample SAMN03019774, study PRJEB22545) | beach sand metagenome | biome: beach; feature: sea beach; material: beach sand | place: USA: Municipal Pensacola Beach, FL | collected 2010-07-30 | depth 30-40 cm m
GACAACTCGGCCATGTGTGCGATGCCCGAGGATGCAGGTATCACCTTCACGCCGAGTGGGCCTTCAACAATGATTTCCTCAAGGGTTTTTTCACCGGAAATCACGTGACGCAGATCGAATTGTGGTTGCAGGCCCAGCAGGATGTCGATGTTCGCCAGGCCAAGGTCCGCATCCATTAACAAAACCTGCTTGCCCTGGAGGGCAAAAGCGGCGGCGAGATTTACCGAGATATTGGTTTTTCCAACACCGCCTTTTCCGCTAGTGACAGCTAGCACGCGGACAGGTGGCTTTGTCATTAGATTCATGTTGTCACCCTTGTCGTTAGGTGCCGCATTAATGTGCATAGGCATTTATTGGGTTGGGGTTTTGCCGTTGCAGCTCACTTTGTTGCCAGCCCGTTTTTTCCATCAAATAGTGAGCGACTTTAACTAATTCAACGGGCTTGGCAATACTTAAATCCTCGGGAATACGCTGACCTTCACTATAAAACATAACGGGCAGGCGGTGTTGGATGTGAGCGCCCAACATTCCACCCAGACTTACGGCTTCATCTACCTTGGTGATGATGGAGCCGGTAGGCTTCAGCTTGTTAAAGACTGCTATCACTTCGTCGGTAATCTTCTTCTGAGCGATTGCTGACAAGGTGAGGTAGACCTGGATGTCGTGGCCGGCGCCGTTAAGCGTATTGAATTGTTCGGAAAGGCCTATGTCGCGCTGGCTCATGCCAGCGGTGTCGATAAGAATCAATTTTCGGTTGGAAAGCTTCGCCAGCGCGTTGCTCAGCTCTTCCCGGTTCGTCGCCAGAGATACGGGCACGCCTAGAATCCGAGCGAAAGTTGTCAGTTGCTCATGGCCTCCCACGCGAAAACAGTCAGTAGTCACCAGGCCGACGGAATCGCGGCCGTGTTTCAGGGCAAACAGGCCGGCGAGCTTTGCCACGCTCGTGGTTTTACCCACGCCCGTGGCGCCGACAACAGCAACCGTGCCGCCGGTTTCGAGGATATTATGGTCTGGGGTCTGTATCATCAGGGCAAGCTTTGCCAGCGCTTTTCTCCAGTTGACGGACAGATTGTCCTCTACCTCGATACCCGAGGCCAGGTTCGTGGCAAATTGATGATTCAGGCCCAGTCCCACCAGGCGCCGCACGAGCTTGGCTCGCATGGGACTTTGATTACCCATTTCCCGCCAGGCCAGTTGTGACAATTCACCCTCGAGCAGCCCTTTCAGAATGAGCAGCTCCCTGTGCATCTTGTCCATAACAACACGTTCTTCCGCCGGTGTCGCTGTCGAGGTTTGTGTTGCCTTGCTTATGGGGGTAGTAACAACGGTCGAGTGCTGGCCTGATTGTATTTTTGTTGGCGTGCTCGCGTCGGCTGTCGGTGTGTCGACCGTGCTAGCAGTGTCCATTTGTTCCACCAGTTCGGCGTCGAAGTCGGCTGCGGCGGTGATTTCAACATGGTCATCGAATCGTTTGCTCGACAGGATGACAGCATCAGCACCCCAGTATTCTCTGACGCTGTTTATGGCGGATTTCATATCATTGCCGGAGAAGCGTTTTATTTTCATAGTGATGGTCTCATGGTGCTTGGTGAAAGAGGCGTTATCCACAACGAGCGAACCCGACGGACTGGCGCTGAAAAGTCGGATCGCACACGAGTCACGTCAAGCTCCTCTGTTGGCCTGCGCTGTGGTTGACCCGAACGGTTTTATCCAGAGGGATTTCCTCGTAAGCGAGTACCTGCAAGTCGGGGTTGGCGCCGCGTACCAGTCTGGCCAGCCAGGTACGTAGCGTCGATGGCACCAGCAGGACTGGTGTTTTGTCCTGCGCATTCTGCTGCCGGGCATATTCGGCGGTTTGCTTTAACAGGCGGTCGGCCAGACCGGGCTCCAGTCCACCGCCCTTACCTCCCTGCAGAACGTCCTGGAGGATTTTTTCCAGATCCGGTTCCAGGGTCATGACTTCCAGTTCGTTAGCCATGCCGTTGATTTTTTGATAGATAGTCCGGTTTAGGGCAATCCTGACCTGGGCAGTTAGCAACTCCGCATCCTGGGTTTTAATGCCCTGGTCGGCCAGTGTTTCGGCAATGGTGCGCATATCCCTGACCGGAATCCCTTCCCGAAGAAGGTTTTGTAACACTTTAAGTACGATACTCAGTGACAAAGTATCCGGCACCAGCTGTTCGACCAGCTTGGGAGATGACTGCGCCAGTTGGTTCAGTAGTTTTTGTGCTTCGTCATGACCCAGCAGGCTATGTGCATGTCGCTTAAGCAGTTCACTCAGATGGGTGGCAATCACCGTGGCGCAGTCAACCACCGTATAGCCGATCGCTTGCGCTTCATCTTTCTGGCTGGGCTCAATCCAAACAGCCTGCAGGCCGAAGGCGGGATCATTCGTTTCAATACCCTGTAGACTGCCGAACACTTGACCGGGATTAATGGCCAGCTCCTTACCGGGGTAGACCTGCGCCTCGCCAATGGGTACATCAAGCAGTGTAATGCGGTAGGCGTTGGGGGACAGATCCAGGTTATCCCGGATATGAACCGGCTGCATCAAAAATCCCAGATCCTGGGACAGCTTTTTGCGGACGCCCTTGACCCTTGCCAGTAACTCTCCGCCCTGGTCCTTGTCCACCAAAGCGATTAAGCGATATCCGACTTCCAAGCCGGTCACGTCTACCGGGAGGACATCGTCCCAGCTCAATTCCCGATTCGCGTCCGGTACTGTCGGTGGCTCCGGTGCGAGTTCCTCCGCTGGCGCCTCTTTTTCCTGAGACAGTGCGTAACCCGTTGCCGCCAACAAGCCGGCAAGGGTGAGAAATACCAGGTTCGGCATGCCCGGAACCATGCCGAGTAGGGCCAGTACCCCACCGGTAATCATCAGGGTTTTGGGGTTATTGAAAACCTGTGCCGCCACCTGTTGACCGACGTCCTGGGCATCGGATACCCGGGTAACGATTATTGCCGCAGCCGTGGATAACAGCAGTGAGGGAATCTGGGCGACCAGTCCATCACCGATGGTGAGCAAGACGTAATTGTGTGCTGATTGGGCGGCGGAAAGATCGTGTTGTAGCATGCCGACGGCCATGCCGCCGACAATGTTAATTACCAAAATGAGAATGCCAGCGACCGCGTCGCCTCGAACAAACTTACTGGCGCCATCCATTGAACCGTAGAAGTCGGCTTCACTGGCGATTTCCACGCGTCTTTGGTGGGCTTCTTCCTGAGTAATCTGACCAGCGTTCAAGTCGGCGTCGATGGCCATTTGTTTGCCGGGCATGGCGTCCAGGGTAAAGCGGGCCGACACTTCGGAGATGCGGCCACCACCCTTGGTGACCACCACAAAGTTGATAATCACCAGGATGGTAAAAACCACCAGCCCTACAGTGTAGTTACCGCCCACCACGAAATCGCCAAAGGCCTGGATTACCTTGCCCGCGGCATCGGTGCCCTCGTGGCCGTTGAGCAATACTACCCGCGTGGAAGCGATATTGAGCGCCAACCGTAACAAGGTGGCGATCAGTAGCACCGTTGGGAAAACCGCGAATTCCAGGGGGCGCCGTGTGTAGACCACGGCTAGCAGGACAATCAGCGACAGAGAAATGTTAAAGGTAAACAGTACATCGAGCGCCAATGGCGGCAGCGGCAGGATCACCATCGACAGGATAGTGACCACCAGAATCGGCGCACCGGCGCCGGCCATAATGCCTGGCACTGAGCCGCCTGGGGCCAGCATGCTTGCTGGGTTATTGTTGGTGGTATTCGCCGTGGCCATTACGCAAAGTCTCTGATCATATCTTCAGGTACCGGCAGATTTCTGGGTGGTGTGGGGCGCTGCTGATAGGGTTTGAATGATTGCTCCAGCTGATAGACATAGGCCAGCACCTGAGCAACCGCCAGGTAGAGTTGATCGGGAATTTCCTGTCCGAGCTCGGTGTTGGCGTAAATAGCACGCGCCAGGGTTGGCGCGGAAAAGATGGTGATGTCGTGCTCGCTTGCCACCTCACGGATGCGAGCCGCGACCAGACCGCGACCCTTGGCGATCAGCACTGGCGCCTGGGAGCCGTCATTGTCATAACGCAGCGCCACCGCAAAGTGGGTGGGGTTGGTGATAACAACAGTGGCAGTCGGCAGTTCTTCAAACATGCGTTGCTGCGAGCGTTCCCGCTGCAACTCACGAATTCGGCTTTTAACCTCGGGCCGACCCTCGGTTTCCTTCAATTCGTCCTTGACCTCCTGACGTGTCATGCGCATTTGCCGGCTGTGGTCCCACAACTGGAATGGCACATCCATCCCGGCAATCAGCAATAAAGCCAGACAAAGACTGAGCATGGCGGTGGCGATTATGTCGCCTAGACGAGCCAGGGAGGCGTTCACATGGCTGTGTCCCAGGCTCAGCAGTTGGTCAAACGTAAACCAGATAACCAGCGTGGCGATGATGGCGACCAATGCGAATTTGGCGATTGTCTTGATCAGTTCCATCAGGGATTTGGCGGAGAAAATTCTCTTCATACCTTTGAGTGGATCAACTTTTTCCAGCTTAAAAGCCATTGCGGAAGCGCTAAAGTTCCAGCCGCCAAGTGCCAGCGGGCCGGCAAAAGCACTCAAGGTAAGGACGACAAACAAGGGTATTAACAGCCACAAAGCCTGACCCAGGGCCTGGCCTAGTGTCACGCTCAGGGACAGGGGGCTTATGTCTTTAGCTGGTTCCATAACCAACATGGCTTTAAAGATATCTGTTAAACCGGCAATCAGATGAGCGCCGAAGAAAATCATGCCGCCAGCGCCTGCAAACAGGGTTAGCAATGTGCCCAGCTCCTTCGATCTTGGAACCTGGCCCTTTTTTCGCGCATCCTGTTGACGCTTGGGCGTTGGCTGTTCGGTGCGTTCCTGCCCGCTCTCGTGTTCTGCCATTTAGGGGCTCAGCATTGTCCTGGCCAAAGAAAACGCCTGGTCAAATGCCTGGCTCATTTGGCTGTAAAAGGCGGGCAAGGTGAAATAAATCAACAGGAAGCCCGCTATCAGTGAAATAGGAAAGCCGACCACGAAAATATTCAATTGCGGGGCGGCTCGGGTCATGACACCAAAAGAGAGATTGATAAGTAGCAAGGCAGCGAGTGCCGGCAGTGCAATCAGCAGACCGCTGGCGAACATGGTTGACCCCCACATAACCAGGGTCCAGGGGAGCTCAAGGGGCCAGCTCGTGCCCACGGGAAATACCAGAAAACTTTCGCGCACCAGCTCCAGTAAAAGCAGGTGTCCGTCAAGACTTAAAAACAATAACGTGGCCAGTATCAGATAAAACTGGCTGACCACTGGTACCTGAATACCATTTTGCGGATCAATCGCCGAAGCAAAGCCAAGGCCCATGGTCATGGCGATGTTCTGTCCCGCAATAACGACGGTAGCGAAAGCCAGCTGGAAAACCAGCCCCATCGCAACACCCAGCAATACTTGCTGTGCGGTGATCAGTAACCCACCAGGGGAGAAAGGAGCTACCGACGGGCCTTGTGGCAGTGCTGGCAGAATAAGCAGAGCCACAGCCATGGCGAGCACAATTCTGACCCGGCGCGTCACCGAAGGAGCTCCGAAAACCGGCACCACAAGTAGAAAACTACCGATACGTATAAAAGGCCACATCAGAGTACCCACCCAGTGTGCGATATCGGTGTCGGTGATTTCCAAGCCAAGCTCCCTAACCGACCAATGCTGGGATGTCAGCGTAAAGCGTTAGTGTGAAATCCAGAACCACGCCCAGCATCCACGGGCCCGCGGCGACCAGGGCAAGGGCAATTACCAGCAGCTTAGGAATAAAGCTGAGCGTCATTTCCTGAATCTGGGTGGCAGCCTGGAAGATACCGATCAAAAGCCCCGCGATAAGCGCCGAAACCAGTAAAGGCGCGGCAAGCAGAACGGTGACATACATGGCCTGCCGGCCAATATCCATAACCGATTCAGGTGACATGTGCGGACTCCCGTTTATTCATATATAAAACCCCGACACCAGTGTGCTGACGATCAGTGACCAGCCGTCGATCAACACAAACAACATGATCTTGAAGGGCAGTGAAATCAGGATGGGCGACAGCATCATCATGCCCATGGACATCAGGACGCTGGCCACCACCAGGTCGATAATTAAAAAGGGGATGAAAATCAAAAACCCGATTTGAAAAGCTGTTTTTAATTCACTGACAACAAATGCGGGGAGCAGCACCTTCAGAGGCACATCGGCGGGGGTGTCAATATCATCTTGCTGTCCCGACATTTCAAGGAACATGCTCAGATCAGCATCCCGAACCTGATTTAGCATAAATTCACGAAAGGGAAGAATCGCCTGCCTCGCCGCATCCCTGAAACCCAGTTGTTCCTCAATGTAGGGGTTGATACCTTCGGTATATGCGCGCTCAAAAACCGGCGTCATGATGAACACGGTGGTAAACAACGCGAGCCCAAGAAGAATCTGATTCGACGGCGTTTGCGCGGTACCGAGCGCCTGACGCAGAATTGCGAACACCACCAGAACCCGGGTAAAGGAGGTCATGGCTATGAGTGCCGCCGGCAGTAGTGTTAATACTGTCATCAGCAGCAAAATCTGAATTGCGAGACTGTAGGATTCGGAACCGTCGGCGTTAGGCGTCACCGTGATCAGCGGTACGCCCTGCTGAGCGCTGGCCGGCATAGCCACCATGATCAATATTGCAATTAACCAGCGCGATTGGGTCATTTCAGGGAATCCCCATCAGTCCCGCTTCTGGTCTTGTGTTTTGCCGCTTGCCCGGCTGCATCGTCAATCACATGCAATGTCGAAATACTTCCGGCAGTGACTCCGAGCAGCAACTCCAGCTCGCCACTGCGCACGCTAACCAGACGCTCTCGCTGTCCCAGCGACAGGGTGCCGGTAATCTCCATCTTTCTCTGGTTTACACCTGGCAAGCGGTTCAGGCGTTTCAGCGCCCAGGCCAATATCAAAATGGCCGCCAATACGACCACCAAGCCCCCGAGCAACTGCGCGAAATAGCCCGCGTCGAGTGCTCCGGTTTCCGAACCGGTAGCGGTTGCTTGCGCAGCCAGGTCTGGTGCCAGCCAAAGGCCTGGCAATAGGCCGCTGATGCGGATCGCAGCGAATGTAGGCCTCATTTGAGTTTTTTAACGCGCTCTGAAGGGCTGATTACATCGGTCAGGCGGATGCCGAACTGCTCTTCCACCATGACCACTTCGCCGTGAGCGATGAGCGTGTTATTTACCAGTACATCCAGCGGCTCACCGACTTTTCGATTTAGTTCAATGACCGACCCATGGTTGTACTGGAGAAGATCCCGCACTGGTATTTGGGATCGACCAATTTCCACCGAAATGGTCACCGGCACATCGAGAATGACGTCCAGATTGACATCCGCCTCACTGGCGCCGGGTGAGCCACTTGCCTGTGCCGCGGCGGCCACCTTGGCTTCCAGTTCGCCGGCCTGGAACTCGTTGCCTCCCTGGGCTGGGTTGGTGTCATTGGGGTTTGCATTATTGTTTTCTGAGGTCATATCGTTTGTTCCCGCTAAGAGTTTTTTCGGTTGGCTTTACCAGTGATTTTCAGGGCGTTTTTTCCATTCGAGTCACCAAAAGTGCCCTTTAAAATAGGCACACTTTCGGCAAATAGTGTCAATTCTTCCGGGACATCAAGTGGTATCACATCCCCAGGCGCGAGTTTTAGAATTTCCTTGAACGATAATTCGGCCTGGCCAAGCTCGCTCGATACTTCGATATAAGCCGCTTTGATCTCCTCCATGAGAATCGAGGCCCAAGTGCCTTTGATTTCCTGTCTATCCAGCTGCGGTAAGGCCGCGAGCTGTTCGTATATCGGCTCAATCATGGTGTGGGGGATGGCGAGTTGAAACATCCCGCCACCCTCCTCGAATATCACCTCAAAGGAAGCCAGCATCAGGGGTTCGGTGGGGTTAAGAATGTGGGCAAAGTCCGGGTTCGACTCGATGCGAATCAGTTCAGGGCTAAGTGAAATAATTGACTGCCAGGCTTTTTGCAGGTTGCTAAAGACATTCTTGATCAGCAAATCGCCGATGCGTGCTTCCGAGGGGGTGAAATCACGCTTGTGCTTGCCGCCGACTCCGCTGGCGCCACCGCCAAAAAACAGATCGACTACCGTGCCGATGAGTTTTGCATCGATCACCGCCAATGCCAGTCCCTTCATCGGACTGAGATTAATGAAATTAATATAAGTTGGCAGTTCAAGGCTATTCAGGTAATCGATAAAACTGATCACCCGGGTGCCAGTAAACTCGACGCTATTAGAACTGCGAATGTCATTGGTAATACTCTCGGAAAACCCCAATGCGAAACGCTCGTGGGCAACATTTAGCGCCGGGATCCCCGTGTTAATCAGCGCATTCTGGTTGGTGAAATCAAATAACTTGATGTCCCGCGTGTCTTTCCGCGAGGTGTCCGCTGGCGCTGGACTGTTATCCTCAACCGAGGTCAACAGTGCGTCGATTTCCTCCTGCGTCAGAATTTCTTTGGTTTCCATAGTGACCGCGCTCTACTGCATGACGTAACCAGTGATATATATGTTTTCGACGGAGTGTCCCGTGTCGCTGGTGCCGATAATTTTTCTGATCTCCAGAAGGATCTCCAGGCGCAGTTTTTCCTTGCGCGCCTTGCCACTCAATTCGGCATAGGTTTTGTTGCTTAGAAGAATCAGGATGCGATCGCGAATGGCTGGCATGTGCAGCGTGACTTTGTCGAGGACCGCTTGATCACGTGCCATCACCGAAAAGTTGGCCTGTAGATATCGCAGGGTGTCTTTGTGCTCAAAATTGACGATGAATGCAGGTTCCAGATCCAGGTAGATCGGCGGCAATCCATCCTTACTTTGTGCGCTTGCTGCGTTGTCAGCGGCCTGAGCCTTTTCGGCGAGCGTGGAGTAATAGTAGAAAGCGCCGCCGCCACCGGCCAGCAATATCAAAATGATAAAGGTGATAGCAATGGCAGACATTGCGCCAGTTTGCCGGTATTGCCTTCCTGGTGGATGGTTGTTCTGCTTGTTATTCATTCAGTGCTGTTTGATCTTCCCGGCGCTAATGTCTGTCGGTGTGCACTGATATAGCAAGCGTTATGCCATTAAAATTACTCAATAAAAACAATAAGATAAATTTTGTTGTCAAAAAAATGGCGTGTGCAAAGAGACAGCGCTGCCGGTTTTATGGCTGTCCCAGAAGGCAGATACTTGATCGCTAAATTGTTAAATGCGTAACAAAGGATGGCTGATAGACACAACGGCGGTAGTGTTGGCAATTATTAGCGCGGTAACGAAACCGAACTTGGCTTTCAGGGGAGAAGAGAATGCGAGCCGCTAAGGGTCGCAGGCGGGGAAGGGGCACATCGCTTGATGTTTGACAACCCGCGAGATTGAATCCTGCCTGGTGGTCCAGGAGTTAGACCACGCGCTTATCTCGCAATGTGGCAATTTCTGATTTGTCGTAACCCAGTTCGGTGAGTATCTCATCCGTGTGCTCACCCAGGGTGGGTGGCCTGTGGCGAATAGTCCCCGGTGTTTCGGACAACAATACCGGCGGGCCGGCAACAGGCGCTGCGCCGTCGAGACCTGGATACTCCACCGGATTGAGCAAGCCCATCGCCTGAACATGGGGGTCGTCATAAGCCTGCTGGGGCGTGAGCACGGGCCCGGCTGGTACTTTGGCCTCGGCCAGTTCGGCCAGGGCCTCATCTGTGGTTCGTTCCGCGCACCAGGCCGCTGCCCGCTCGCTAATGACTTCACCGTTATCACCGCGCAGGGCGTCAGTAGCAAAGCGCGGGTCATCCAACCATTCCTCAGCGCCAACCAGCTCGGCCCAGCGTTTGAACAGGGGCTGGCCGATGACCTGGATAATAATGGCGCCATCCCTGGTGTTGAAAATATTCCCCGGCCCGGCATTCTGGGCGCGATTACCCGTGCCGGCGCGGTTAAGATTCAGTAACACCTGCTCAATCATCAGCGAGTTACTGTAGCAAAGCGCTGTTTTCAATAACGCCCCTTCGACCATCTGGCCCTTGCCGGTTTGTTGCCGAGCCATCAGGGCGGCGAGTGTGCCCAGGGCGGCGGAAGTGGCCGTGCCGTAATCGGCGTAGGGCGCGAAAGACTTTATCGGCTGGCCGGGAAAACCGCCCATGTGCACCGCGCCGGACATGCACTGACCAATGCCGTCAAAGCCCAGGCGATCACTATAGGGGCCAACCGAGCCAAAGGTGGACATGGTGGTAAATATGATGTCCTCTTTAATGGCCTTCAGCGACTCGTAGTCAATGCCCATTGCCACCAGCGATGGCGCCGGTAGATTAGCCAGCACCACATCGGCGGTGGCTACCAGCCGCTTCACCACTTCCCGTCCTTCGGGTTTGGTGGGATTGAGCGTGATGCCACGTTTGTTGCAATTCATATGCAAAAATAGCGCGCCCTCGCCGTCAGCCGTTACCGGCGTGGTGTAACGATCCTCGCTACCGGACAGTTTCTCGATGCGAATAACATCGGCGCCAAACTGGGACAGAAGCTGCGCGCAATAGGGGCCAGCGATATAGCGCCCGAAATCCAGAACCCTGATGCCATCCAGAACGCCAGTCATGATTAACTCCGGGAAGTTGTTGGTGAGAATGTTTTAGAAACGTTCATATAGCTGAACGCTAATGTGTGAATGAAAGCTAGTTTGGAATTATTTAAGAATGCTTTCAAGTCAGCCATCGTAAACTGGCCTTATCCTCCCTGTAGTGTGGCATAAAGACTGGCGAGTGTCCTATCGCCCGGGCAGGCGAGAAGATGCTACGTGCTTAGCTTATCCGCTGGGCTTAATACACCTTTGCCGCCTCGGTTTATCACGTGTGTATAAATCTCAGTGGTTGAAACGTCTGAATGACCCAGTAACTCCTGAATTGTGCGTAAATCATAACCATCTTCGAGCAAATGAGTGGCAAAACTGTGCCGCAGGCTATGTGCCCTTGCCGGCTTTGTAATATTTGCGGGGTGCTGCGTCGTCATC
>OBIY01000799.1_pt1 | contig 11025 bp, 9 predicted proteins | sample 1519841 | NCBI WGS metagenome assembly OBIY01 (sample SAMN03019774, study PRJEB22545) | beach sand metagenome | biome: beach; feature: sea beach; material: beach sand | place: USA: Municipal Pensacola Beach, FL | collected 2010-07-30 | depth 30-40 cm m
GGCGCGCTAGCCATGTACTGCGCGCCCTTGCCGAACACACCTAACTTGCGTTTGTTCTGGGTAACGATCACATCCAGCATCCATTTCACGGCCGTTTCCGGCGACATCACCGGCATGTATTGGTAGATCTTGGTTGGCGCAATCATGGGCGTGCGCACCAGCGGGTAGTTCAGTGAAGAAAACCGCACCCCGGTGTGGGCGAACTCGTTGGCGGCCACCCAGGTCCAGCCTTCCAGGGCCCACTTGGAACCCAGATAAGCAGAGAACCGGGCGGGGTTTGCCTGCACGCCGACAGTGGACACATTGATGATGTGGCCTTCGTTGCGAGCTTCCATGCCGGGCAACAGGTTCATGGCCATGCGGATTGACGCCAGGTAATTCAGTTGCAGTGTGCGTTCGTAATCGTGAAAGCGGTCGTAAGTGAATTTGATGGAGCGGCGGATGGAGCGTCCGGCGTTGTTGATGAGGATGTCCACGCGGCCGTGATCCTGCTGTGCCTGCTCGCAAATTCGGTCGCATTCTTCCAGATTGGTGAGGTCGGCAGGGTACACCCCGGCCTTGCCGCCACTGGCCTGGATACGCTCGGCAATGACATTCAACTTGTCCCGGTTCCGGGCCACCAGCAACACCGTGGCGCCTGCCTCGGCCAGTTTTTCGGCGACCCCTTCACCAATGCCGGAGCTGGCGCCGGTCAACATGACGACTTTGCCACTCACCCGTCTGCGTAGAGCGGTGCCGGGCTGAATCACGCTGCGGGTATTCCAGGACCAGTGGTCCCGCAAGCGCGAAAAATAGGGGCGGATGGTCGGGAGTCGGAACTTCAATTCGCTGGACATGATCGGGGTGCTCTGGCTTGTCGTTGCAGATAGGCTTACATCTTAACCTGAGCATATACTCGGAAAAACTCGGGTTTTCGCTGCAGCAAGAACGGGGGAAGAATGGCCGCTGATCATCGTCAACATACTGTTTTTAAAATGAAAAAAGAGCCCCGCCAGGCACGGTCGCGAGCCTCGGTAGAGGCCATGCTGCAAGCCTGTGCTCGGATTCTGGAGCGCCGTGGGTACGCGGGGTTAAGTACCAATGCGGTGGCAGAGGTGGCCGGGGTGAGCATCGGTTCGGTGTATGAGTACTTTCCTGGCAAGGAAGCCATTGTGGCGCGGCTGGCAGAATCGTTGCTGGCGGAAACCACCGACTTGTTGCAAGGCCGTTTGGCCATGACCGACCAGCGCAGCGAGTTGAACGTGGCCATGCGCCATTTTCTTGGTGCACTGCATGCGCTGATGCACCAGCATCGCAGACTGCTGCGGGTATTGGTGTTTCAGGTGCCGTACCTGCATCAATTGCCCGCCACTCGCAAGCTGCAGCAGGAACTGCAAACCGTATTGCAGGAGGGGTTAAAGCGAACCCACGAGCAGTATCGGGTTTCCGTGTCGCCCACCACTCTGTATTTGATGTCCACATCGGCAGCGGGAACCCTGATGCACATGGTGCTGATGGCGCCGCCGTCTATGGGGGCCGAGCCAGTACTTGATGCTTTGTCGCAAAGGTTGACGCAGTGGTTGGTCTCGATGCCGGCAAGCTGAGGTCGACATTCCCGTGTATTGCCAAGGGGGGGTTACAGATAGAAACGAAAATTAACCCAAGTGAGTTGACCCATATGGGTTAATGGAAATATGTTGCTGCCTGAGATGTCCCGCGGCGGCTGCCGGGGACGCAAAGAACAACAACTCAGGAAACGCGCATGGCAATGATCAAACGACGGGTATTGGCTGTGGGGCTGGTGGCTTGCGCCTCACTAACCGGTTGCGGAGGATCAGACTCCTCGGGTGAAGCTACAAGCTTAGCTCAGTCTGATCAGGTACAAAGCGAGGGTTCCGCAGCTGTTCCTTCGGTTCCAGTTCCGTTGACGGGGTTTTGTGCGGAAATGATGATGGACTTTTCCCCGTCACCGTCTGTTGTCGTCACTGAGACCCCGGGTGCACTGAAGCATCTGGTGAAACAGCAGACGAGCACCCCCTTGTCGCTTTTCAGCCAGGTCAATCTGGCTTCACGCTCCCCCGCGATACAGGCAAGCGAAGTGATTCCGCGTGGGCAGGGATTTGGCACGATTCACGGGAATGTGATCAATAATGATCAGGTGGACCTGATTATTCCGGGGAATCTGGAGCTTCAATGGACGGTAGAAAGCCAGCTCTATCAGCCCGAGGGAGTCACATCGGGTGATCAGGGATACTACGGCACCCATGTGTTCCCCGTAGGCGGCACGGACATTGATTTTTCCATGATTGCGCTGGACAAGGTATCAGGAGCGCGCCGTTGGGTCGTGAGGCCTGGCCAGATTGGTCAGGGTGGCACGCCAATGGTGCTCAATGACATGCAAAACGCAGGTAAGGTGATTTACTCCGGAGGGCTGCGCGGGGTGTTTGCCGTTACTGAAAAGGGTGAGGTGCGTTGGTGCACCAACACCGGGTTTGGCATTGATACACCAGCAACCTCGGACTTTGATACACATATCAAGAAACGGCTATGGGGGATCAACTATCACCAGCCAACCGATAGCGTGATCGCTGTATACGGTGATGGTACGGTCCTGGCTTTCGCTCGCGAGACTGGAGAATTACGCGCGCAATACCGTGTCGAGGGGGATCCCTCTGTTGATAACACGGGGCTTAATCTACCTGAACCGATCCTTGAGGGTGCAGAGAAGGCCATCCGGAAACAGTTTGTTCCGGAAGGCGCGAACTTGCCGGAAGATGCCCGCATCTTTGACACAATTATCGCGGTGGCGCTTGGCGGCGACATGGTGGTTAGCAACTACTATGCGACCGACCCGGATTCTGATCGTATCTGGGTTGCGGCTACTTTGCCGGACGCAGCGGATGGTATTGAAGACGGGGTCGCACGTTTTGGTGCTTTGCACGCACTGACCCTTACTCGTGAGGGCGATCAATTCAGTTTTGAAACAGAGTGTGCTGTCCCGTTTGAGGGAGGGTCGGCTTCGACTCCCGCTGTGCTGCCCGGAGGGGACCGCATTTACACTTCTGACAAAGACGGCAATGCACTGGCATTTGATCAGCGATGTGAGTTGGTGTGGTCAGTCAATGTGGGCGATCAGATTCTGGGTTCGCTGGCTGTTTCGCCATACGACAACTACGTTTATGCGTCTACGGGATCCGGGGTATTCCAGATAGTTGATCATGGCAACAGTGCTGAGTTGGGCTGGTCAGCCAATCTGGATGGTGTTTTCTACGGGGGCGCGGCACTGCTGCCCGTCGCGCAACTGGTTAGCTCCGCTCTTGCGGAAGCCGGATTGTCGGTTCCCGTTCAGCTTCAGGCATCGAATATTGAGATTTCCACTGTTGCTGAAAATGCATTGGTGTTGATTGCCGGGTTGGGTTTTCAAATGGACCCGCAGCGCAGTGAAGTCTTTGCGCCTTTGGTTATGTCAGTGACCATGATCGACCGCATGACCGGGGAGGTAATTAATTCCACCCCGGCACGAGAAGAATCCATTGCTGTTATCGGTATTGATAACGATGGCAGCGTCGTGATTGGTAACTCGCCACTGCGTCGTGGTGCAGTGGTTGGAGTAACAGAAATTCTTGGAAACGGCCTTCTTGGCGAGGCGCTGGCAGATCTGCTGCCCCCTTTGACTGGAGGTGTCACCAAGTATGCTCCGTCATCGCGTTTCGATCTCGCAGCCCGTGATGCGGTGTGCTACGCGGCCCGGAAAGTGCTGGCATGGGAGGTTGGCCGTGACAGCGCTGGATACACATGGCTCGACTCTCCTGAGGCATCGTCTTATCAAGCACTGACCGGGCAGGCGGTGGAGATGTTAGGTCTTGCCAGGGCAGTAGGTGAAATCAGCAGCGACACTTATGCGGGGGTCAGTTATTTAATCAGTGATGCACGAGAGTCGGCGTTAACAGGGGATTTTCGTGCTGCCCACTCAGTTTTAAGAGAGGCGTGTCAACAGCTTGACTGATTCTGGATTCTTTTTGCCCTGCGTAAGCAGGGCTTTTTTTGCCTGTGAGTGCATGGTTGCCTGATCTATACTGACCGGGTGTTTGCAGTCTGGCTGAATCAATAATGAAGCGTTCCTCCCAGGAGAGACCGGGTGATGAAGTAGCAACCCGTCTGGTAAAAACTGCCATCGCGTTGTTTGGTGAAAAAGGGACCAGTGTGTCCCTGAGAGAAGTTCAGCGAAAAGCTGGCGTGCTCAATGAGGCGGCGATTCGCTATTATTTTGGCAAGCGGGAGGCGTTTGTTGAGGCATGTATAGAAGATGTCGCTGCCCGGTTTTTGGTTGTCACTGAGCAGCAATGGCAAACCTTTTCCGAGAAACAGTCCCGCCGAGCCGTGACGGTGCGGGATGTGTCCATGGTATTGGTGAAATCCCTTTACCTGTTCTTGCTGCAGGATCGCGCCAGTGTCTGGTTTATGGCCCGGATGATTCGCGAGGAGGGCGACTTTGGGCAAGATCTTCTGATCCGTTACTTCGGCGAGTTTATCTGGCGATTGGAAGCGGAAATTCGAGAAGTGGTTCCGGATAAGCCCAGGAAACTGGTTCGAATGCACTTGTTTCTTGCCATTAATAGCTCTCTTAACGGCATGGTCGATCAAGGGTTGCTTTGGCGCTTGCCTGATCTGGATGGCAATGAGGGCGGTTTCAGGTTGGACTTCGATGAATTCGCCAAGGGATTTATTGCATACGTTTCTGCAGGGATAGAAGCCAAGTAAGGGCTAATAAGAGTGATTCGGTCTTGATGCGCAGAAAAATGATAACTTTCCCGAAATTCATATAAAACGATTCTGGAGGCCGGTGGAACAGGCCGGTAGTGTGGCGGTGTTCAGGTTCAGGGAGGCAGACTCCGGGGGGAAGGTGCCTCCCTGCCTGGGCAGCTTCTGTGTCTTTCCTGTCTTGTTTCCTCACAGCCTCGTCCCCAAATAGCAATACACTACGCTGCACTGTTCAGGTGCTGCGGTTGTTGCTGTCGAGGTTGGCGATGACGAATACGTTGTTAATCAAACCTGCGGCCACGCGCCTGCAATTCTCTTCGAACCGCGGCGGGGCTCGTCACCGGGTCCGGTATGTGGAAAGTTCGGCGCCGCCGCCGGGACAATGTGGACTGTGTGTCGGGTCGCTTGCAGATCAGCCGGGCCGGCCAGGTGTGTCGTTCCGTGGGGTACGATTTTGTGGTCCGCTCATGGTGGGTAGTTTTTTGCCTTTGCCGGGCCTAACGGTGAAGCGCGTGCGCGATGAACGGGAGTGAGTATGAAAGAGCTGGAACAGGCCGAGGACGATTTCGCCCACAAGGCACTGGTGGAGGCGATTGAAAATCAGATTGCAGAGGGGCACCCCCGTGAGGCGGGCCTGGTGATGATGGCGTTGACCTCCAAAGGGATGGACCACGAGGAGGCACTAACGGCCATGGCTGATGTGCTGGCATCACATATCGCCCGGAGTGATGAAACTGGCACCGGCTTTGACGTGAATGCCTACGCCGCGGATTTGCTTGCCTTGTCGTAGTCCGAAAACCCGGCTTGTTGGCTACCAGGGAATATCGCTGCCGTCCCAGGCGACGAAACGGCCATGATCGTTTTCTCCTGCACCATCGATGATGGCAGCGAGTTGGTGTGCTGATCGTTCGGCCGAGAACAGCTTTCCTTCGGGGACATTGCGTTGATAGGGCTGCGACAGAGGAGTGTCGGTGGTGCCGGGATGCAGTGCCAGCACGGTCAGATTTGGCAGTCGGCGCCGGGTCTCGATTGCCAGGGTACGTAACAGCTGATTCTGTGCGGCCTTACTGGCGCGGTAGCTGTACCAGCCGCCAAGATGGTTATCCTGAATGCTCCCGACCCTGGCCGAGAGACTGGCAAACACGGTGCGTCGCTTGCTGTCGAGCAAGGGGAGCAGGGTGCGCGCCAGCAGAATGGGACCAAAGGCGTTGACCGCGAAACTGCGTTGCAGTGCCTTGAGCGAAATATCTTCCAGCCTTTTTTCCGGGGTCAACGACTGCGCTGGATCATGGAGCATACCCGCGCACTGGATGATGTGATCAGGAATCTGATTGTTGGTTCGCAAGCAGGTTGCCAGATCCTCAAGCTGTTGTTCGTCGGTGATATCCGCATCATGAATGTGCAGGACAGGCCCACCTGTGAGATGTTCGGACTGAAGTTGCAATAGCACCTGACAATGGCTGGCACGACGCGCCACAGCGATCACCGGACTGCCCTGTGACAGCCAATACCTCACAAGAGCAAGGCCGATGCCAGAGCTTGCTCCGGTAATCAGTCGGCTGATGGGGGAAGGCGTAATGGCAGACATTCCGACAGTATGCGGCTGGCGCGACAATGCCCCGTGAAGGGGGTCAGGACATCACGAAGTGCTCGATACCGCGGTTGAGAAACTGTACCAGCATGCGATAACTGTCCAGGTCAAAACAGGGAGAATAGGGCAGGCTCAGGTCGTTGGGAGAAGGGGGCTGCTGCAGGGTGGTGAGATGGCACCACTGACGAATCAGATGATAGTCCTCTGCGTCGTCACTGCGCTCGCGGATCACCAGTGTGCCACGGTAAGGCCAGGCTTGAATCTGGTGGGCCAGCAAGGTGCCCAGCAGGCGCTGGTTATGCTGGTCCGCGGTTTCCTCGCCACAGCACGCGCCACGACAACGGCCCAATTGCCACGAAAAACACGCGCCCTGATGCCGCTCCAGGCCACAGATGGCAGGGCATAACTGGGCATCCTTCACCCATTTTTCCAATGCCTGATGTGCCTGGCGGGGGCTGCGATACAAACCAAAGCAGTCCTGTTGCCATAAGGGGTTGTTATCGGCGGGGCGAAACAGGCCGGGTACCAGAAACCCGTTTGGTGCGGGGTTCAGAACCCAGGTGTGCAATTGCCGGTAGCGTCGTTGGCGCCGATTGAAGATAGGCTGACGCTCCTTGATTTCACGGTTTTCCAGTAACAGGGCGCCCAGTTCGCCTGCGGTTACGGTGAAGTCCACCTGGTCTGTGAGGCCACACATTCTTCTGGCTCGCGGGCTGGGGTTGCTGGCCTGAAAGTGACTCCGCACCCGTTGACGAATATTGATACTCTTGCCGACGTAGAGAAGCTCGCCCTGGTTACCGAAAAACCGGTATACCCCCGGGGAGTCCGGTAGGTCCGTGAATGCTGGGAGAGAGTGCGGAGCGTGGCTGTCATGCATGACATCATTATGAAAAGTACTGGTTGAGGAAAGGGTGAAGGGGTGGCGCGGATGAATGCTCGGCAAGAGGAATGCTCTGGGGTTCTGGATCGGGGAGAGCCTGAGGATCTACTGAGCATGCGTGATGGCGAGCGATTCGCGATTCCCGGAGTGCGGGGCCGCATGGAAAAGCTGGCATTCGGCACTGGCCTGTTTCTGCATCTTGCTGAGCTGGAGGTTGAGCAGGACGCGTTTTTTGCGGTGGAAAACTATATGGCGCCGGGCTGGATCGGGGGCAGCTGGAATATTCTTGGCGAGTTGCAGGTGCAGCCCCCGGGAATGGCCCCGTTATCGTGCGGCGAATCGGATGCCTTGATCATGCGGGTGGATACCACCGGGACGCGGTATCTGTTACCCGCAGGGCAGTTGATTCGTCACATTGGTGTGACGTGCACGCTGGAGTCGTTGCATCAGCGTTTCAATGGAAACCTGCCGGCGGCGTTGGCGCCGTTTGTGCGCAATGATGACGACGTGGTGGATATGCGCGTCACAGAAGTGACCCCGCGAATGCGGAGCGTGGGGGCGGCCATGTTTGCCCGGCAATTGCACGGGGCGGGCCGTCGCTTCCAGTTGGAAGGGCTGGCGATCCTCTTCCTTTACGAGATTATCGACAGTTTTTGTGAGGGACTGGATGATGACAGCGAGGACTTGCCGGATTGGGAGCAGGTAGCGCTGGAGCGCATCATGGTGCGCATCCAGCAGGATCCGGGAGCCCCTTTGGTTGCCCGTCAATTGGCTGACGAAATGGGCATGGCGGAAACGCGATTGAATAGTCTTTTCAAGGCACGCACTGGCAAACGCTGTGCGGAGTTTATTCGTGCCGAGAGGATGGCTTTGGCGAGACGCTTGATCGAAGAAGGGGAGCTTGCCCTGAAACAGGTCGCGCTGCGGGCGGGCTTCAACCACGTCAGTAATTTCTCCCGAGCCTACAAGAGCTGGTATGGCGAAAATCCCGGGCGTGCGCAACGCCGGAGCTAGTTACTCCCCGAACTCTGAAAGTGCCACGCCCACCGTCACGGCGCCGATGGCGTTGCCGGCATCATTGCTGATGGTATAGCTGACCTGGATTTGCCATACCCCGGTTGAGTCATCATGCCGCACAGGGCTGGCGTAATAAGCTCCCGGGCCGGCCAGAAAGGTTTTCACCCACTTGGGCTCGTCCCCCTGCCACAGGTCTGTGGTGATGGCGCTCTGCCCGGCGTTGAGCCCTTGGTTATCCATCACGATGATTTCGGTGATCACTCCTTTCTCTCGAAGGTGCAAGGTACGCAGGAAATCGGAGAGGGGGGTTTCCATCATCAGGGTTATCAAGTCGGCGTTGGATTTGCCGTATTGTGCCCGCCATCGTTCGTCTAATGCCTGTATCTCGGCAGGGTCGAGTTGATGATTGAGGCGATTCTGTTCTTCCACCGCTGCAATCACGGTGGGGGCGGCGGCAATTTCCTTCGCTTTGGCCAGGCCGAAACGAAGGCTGTCCGGCCATGCATCCTGTGCCAGGCAGGCGCTTGCCAGCAGGAGCAGTATGAGGGTAGCCGTGGCTTGAAATCGCGTGATCACATGCCGGTGTTCGGTTGTCACTTTCCTGTACCTGTGTGCCTGGAGATGTGGGGCAGGTGATTATACCCCGGTGCCGGTTTCGGTTATTACAACATGGTCAGGGTCGGGGAAGTCTGTGCAGATTTGTTAACGTCAGGCGGATAGTGGCGTTATCGGGACGAGCCGTGATGGTGGCGGTGATGCGCGGATGTTGCTCTCTGATCTGTCGCCGGCGGCCCTGGAATAGGCCGCCGGTCGTCAGGGTGTCGCTGACTCAGGCCCAGTCACCCAGCCATTTCTTCTTGGCTTTTTCTACCAGGTCTCTGGCGTCGTGGTCCCAAGGGTGGAAGTTGGGGCTGTAGAATTTGAAGTAAGACGGTAGCAACTTCCTGAATACGCCAGGCTTGCCCCACATATAGTTCAGGGTGCTGGTCCATGCCTTCACATTGGTCAGTTGCCCTTCTTCGCGCATCAGCTGGGTCAGATGCATGGTGGTAAAGAACGGAAAGAGAACACTCACCAGCATCATTTCCGTGACCCGGGTGAATTCGCTGCCGCCGATGGCTTTGTAGACATCGAACGCTACCGCCTTGTGTTCGGATTCTTCCACTGCATGCCAGGCCCATACCGGTGCCATGCGCGGGTCCATTTCCTCCAGGGCGTCGTACTTGAGCAGGAACTCTTCGGCCATCAGGGCGGTGAAGTGTTCCACTGCGACGGTGTGGGCCAGCTGGCGTTCCGGGCTCAGTTTTTTGCGCATCAGGTTCATGAAATCGAGAATTTCCTTCTCTAACCGAGCCAGATTCACGCCCTTGTCCTGGAGGAAACCGTTCAGCATTTCATGCTCGCGGGAGTGGTGAGCTTCCTGGCCGATGAAACCCTTGATGGCTTTTTTCAGTTCCGGGTCGGTGATCTCTTTTTCGAAGTAACGCACGGAATCGATAAAGAACCGCTCGCCCGGCGGAAAACCGGCAGACATGGCGGCCAGCAGCAGGGTTTTAACCGGGTTGTTGTCCCACCAGTAGCGGGGCATGTCATCGCTGTTGCTGAACTCAAATTCCGGGCGACGCACCTGCGGGATCATGCCCTTGGGTGTCTTGCTGGCCACGGCACGGATAGCCCCGGCGATCCCCTTGCGTTTGCGGTTCGGTCCAATGGGAACAATGGCATTCATGGCTGTGCTCCTTTCTGCCCGTCAGGGCGTTTTGTCTCAATATGGCCTCTACGGTACTGGTTCCGCCGGGGGCAGCGTGAGATTCTGCATGGACATAATAATTATCATTGGTGGCCAATGTGGCGAGCGACTCCAAGACCGACTCCCTGATCGCCGAGACCCGTGAGCGTCTCGATGCGATGCCTGGCTGGATCAGCCAGCAGACCCAGTCGTCAACGTATCCGCGGGCTTTTCTGGCGGCGGCAGAGGCCCGTGGGGCCGACCGTGCCCAGATGCTGGCGGACGCGGGGCTGGACGCGCAGCGGGTAGAGGACCCGGAGGGGCGTTTGTCGCTGCGTGAAGTCTGGATGCTGGCGGCGGTGACGCGGGTGCGCAGCGGGGATCCCACGTTGGGGTTTGCCTGTGGTGACAGCATGCCCCTGACCGCCCATGGCAATCTGGGTTACGCCTTGTTGTGTGCCGGGACGCCGCGGGAAGCCGTGGGGTTGCTGCAGCGTTTCTGGCACTTGCGTGGGCGGGGCGTGCAGCTGCTGGTCAATGAATCCGACAATGACATGTTCATGGAGCTGGTGCCGGAGTGTGCGTTGCCGCCACGACTGGTGGACCTGATGTTCAGTTCCATTGCCACCAGCATGTTCCGCGGCATGGAATTTCTGATTCGGGATCTGCCGGGGACAGCGGAAATCTGGTTGCAAGGCCCCGCGCCAGATGGGGTGGAGACCTGGCAGGCGCGCTTGCCGACCTTGCGTTTCAGTATGCCCCGGGCGGGTATTCACCTTGTGGGCGACCTGAGTGTGATGGACCAGCCACTGGCCACCGCCAACCCGGAAGGCTTGCGCGCTGCGGTGGCCCAGTGTGAACGGGAGAGTGCTCTCAGCGATCCGGGCGGGGATGTGTTGCGGCGGGTGCGGGCCATGCTGCTGGCCGGGCCCAACGGGTACCCCAGCCCGGTGATGCTGGCCGAGCGGTTGCACATGACCCCGCGCACCTTTCGTCGCCGGCTGCAGGAGCAGGGGTTCAGTTACCAGCAGTTGCTGGAAGAGGCGCGGCCCGTGGCGTCATGCCCGT
>OBIY01000802.1_pt1 | contig 10980 bp, 11 predicted proteins | sample 1519841 | NCBI WGS metagenome assembly OBIY01 (sample SAMN03019774, study PRJEB22545) | beach sand metagenome | biome: beach; feature: sea beach; material: beach sand | place: USA: Municipal Pensacola Beach, FL | collected 2010-07-30 | depth 30-40 cm m
TTCTCGCGCGGCAAACTGATTTGGTGGCCGCCATGGCCGCTACCGATGCTGTAATCAATGTCAAGAAGCCCCAATTTATGAGCCCATCCCAGATGGGCAATCTGGTGGATAAATTTCGGGAGTGCGGCAAGCAGCGGGTGATCCTCTGTGAGCGGGGAAGCAACTTTGGTTACGATAACCTGGTGGTGGATATGCTCGGTTTCGAAGTGATGAAGCAGGCGAGTGGTGGCATGCCGGTAATCTTCGACGTGACTCACGCCTTGCAGTGTCGTGATCCCGGCGGCGCCGCGTCCGGTGGCCGGCGGGCCCAGTTGCCGGAGTTGGCGCGGGCTGGTATCGCCACGGGTCTGGCGGGTCTGTTTCTTGAAGCCCACCCCAATCCGGACGAGGCCCGGTGTGATGGTCCCAGTGCCCTGAAGTTGGATCTACTGGCGGCTTTTCTGGAGCAGGTCAAGGCCGTGGATGAGGTGGTTAAGGCCCTGCCAACGCTGGATACTGCCTGAAGGGACGATGGTTTAACCTACCCAGCAAGAACAATGAACTTGAGGAAATAATGAGTAAGATTTCAGATATTAAGGCGTTCGAAGTCCTGGACTCGCGGGGTAACCCTACGGTTAGCGCCGAAGTCATTCTTGACGACGGTTCCCTGGGCAGCGCCTGTGCCCCATCTGGCGCGTCCACTGGCACCCGCGAAGCCCTGGAGCTGCGCGACGGAGACAACAGCCGTTACCTGGGCAAAGGCGTCTTGACGGCGGTCGGCAATATCAACACCACCATTCGCGAGCTGCTGCTGGGCAAGGACGTGACCGATCAGGCTCAGCTAGACAGGCTGATGATTGAAGCCGACGGTACGGACAACAAAGCCAATCTGGGCGCCAACGCTATTCTGGCGGTATCCCTCGCGGCAGCCAGGGCCGCGGCGATTACCCGGAAGATTCCACTGTATCAGCACATTGCCGAGCTGAACGGCACACCCCTGCAATACACCATGCCGGTGCCGATGATGAATATCATCAACGGTGGAGAACATGCTGATAACAACGTCGATATTCAGGAGTTTATGATCCAGCCGGTCAAGGCCCAGGATTTTTCCGAGGGCTTGCGCCAGGGTGCGGAGATCTTCCACAGCCTGAAGAAAGTGCTGGCGGGCCGTGGTTTGAACACCGCCGTTGGTGACGAAGGCGGCTTCGCCCCCAATCTGCCCTCCAACGAAGCGGCCCTGGAAGTGATCGCCGAGGCGGTGGACAAGGCCGGTTACGCCCTGGGCGATGATATTACCCTGGCCCTGGATTGCGCGGCCTCTGAGTTTTATCGGGATGGTCAATATTGCCTCAGTGGCGAAGGCGCCAGTTATGATGCCGAGGCCTTTGCCGACTACCTGGCCGGTTTGACCGAGCGTTACCCGATTATTTCCATCGAAGACGGCATGGACGAGAGCGACTGGGCTGGTTGGGCCGTATTAACCGCGAATATCGGCGACCGGGTTCAACTGGTGGGCGATGATTTGTTTGTTACCAATACCGGCATATTGCAACGGGGAATTGACGAAAGCATCGCCAACTCGATTCTGATCAAGTTCAACCAGATCGGCAGCCTGACCGAAACCCTGGAAGCCATCCAGTTGGCTAAATTGGCGGGCTACACAGCCGTAATTAGCCATCGTTCCGGTGAAACCGAGGACACCACCATCGCCGACCTGGCGGTGGCCACAGCTGCTGGGCAAATCAAGACCGGCTCTCTGTGTCGCTCCGACCGGGTGGCAAAATACAATCGCCTGTTACGCATAGAGGCTGAACTGGATGGCACCGCGCCCTACCGGGGCATGGCCGAGTTCCGCGGCGGCTGAATAATCTTCCGTCAGGGAGGAGCATAACAATGCAATGGTTGCTGCTGGGTTTGGTCTTACTGGTGGGCCTGTTTCAGTATCAATTGTGGTTTGGTGAAAATGGCCTGCGTGAGAAAAATGCACTGGAGTCACGCATCCAGGAACAGGTTGCAGAAAATGAAAGCCTTAAAGCACGTAACCAGGAACTGGCCACCGCCGTGTCTGGTCTCAAGGATGGTTTCGAAGGTATAGAGGAGCGCGCTCGCCACGACCTTGGCATGGTCCGCGAAGGCGAGACTTTCTACATGACCGTCGATAAGGAGCGGGAGCCTTGAGTCTTTGGGTGGTGGTCCCGGCAGCGGGTACCGGCACCCGTTTTGGTGGGGAGCAAGCCAAGCAATATAGCCCCCTGGCCGGCCGGCGGGTAATAGAGCACACTCTGGAGCGTTTACTTAGCCTCGATTGTGAGGCCCTTGTTGTCACGGTTCAGCCAACCGACCGAGACTGGCCACGCCTTGAAATTTCCCGCCACCCCAAAGTTGAGACCGCCGCTGGCGGTTCGGCGCGGGCTAAATCGGTGTTAAAAGCGCTGGAGTATCTCGGCGATAAAGCCGATGAACAGGACTGGGTACTGGTTCATGACGTTGTGCGACCTTGCATCATGCCCGCGGATTTACGAATGTTGTGTCAGGCACTTGCTGGCGATTCGGTGGGCGGCCTGCTGGCAACGCCCGTGGTTGCGACGTTGAAACGTGTCGCCGAAGTTAAAGGCGTGGATGCGGTGGTCGGCCGGGTGGTGGATAGCCCATCACGGGACGGACTTTGGCAGGCGGCGACGCCCCAGATGTTTCGTTACGGTTTATTGCGTAGCGCCCTTGCCGAGGGAATTGCAGCGGGGCGGGTAATTACCGATGAAGCCAGCGCCCTTGAGCAGCTTGGATACCAGCCCCTGCTGGTGCGCGGGCGCCCGGACAATATCAAAATCACCTTTCCGGAAGATTTACCGCTGGCGGCGGCCATCTTGGAAGCCCAGGCCAGTGCGGGGCTGGAGAGAGCGGGATGATACGTGTTGGCCAGGGCTACGATGTTCATGCTTTTGCCGGTTTGGGTGGCGGGGAATTCGCTGACAGCGCCGCCCCCCATGTCACATTGGGCGGCGTTCAAATCCCTCATCCCAGACCTTTGTTGGCGCACTCCGATGGCGATGTGCTGGTTCACGCACTGTGTGATGCCCTGCTGGGGGCGGCCGCGCTGGGCGATATCGGACGCCTGTTTCCAGACAGCGATCCCAACTACCGAGGCATCTCCAGCTTGGTATTGTTACAAAATGTGGTCGCCAGGCTGGAATCCGCCGGTTGGATACTGTGCAATGCCGATATGACGGTGATCGCCCAGGCGCCGAAAATTGCACCCCATGCCGAGACCATGATCAAGCAGCTGAGCAAGACTATGGGTTGCGAGCCAGGCCAGCTGAATATCAAGGCGACCACCTCGGAGGGCCTGGGCGCCGTGGGTCGTGGTGAAGGCATTGCCGCCCAGGCGGTGGTACTAATACAGGATAAAAATGTACAGGATAAAAATGCCCATGCCTCGTTAAATGGGAATTCTCAATGAATGCTGTCATTAAAATACTATTTGCAGTCGCGACGCGACGGGGGCTGATACTGAGCCTTGTCTTCGGTTTAGCCGCTACGCCAGTGCTCGCTGAACATGAGCGGGAACGGGACAGAAACCGGACGTTGAAGCATGCTGTCGCCGAAATCATTCTTTCGGAAGTGCTTTTTGGCGACCATGACCGACGGGTGTTGAAAGATTACCTGCGCGGGGAACAATGGACGCCCCCGGGCCAACGGGGCAAAAAACTGCCTCCCGGTCTGCGAAAAAAACTGGAGCGCGGCGGCGAACTGCCCCCGGGTTGGCAAAAAAAATTACAACGTTGGGAGGTGCTGGATGACGACGTGTATCGTCATTCCCGCCGCTTGCCGGACGCCGTGCTGGATGATTTATTACACCAGCCAGAAGGCACCAGTATTCGTCGCATAGAGGATCGTGTAGTGCGTATCCTGGATGCCACGCGGACGGTTCTGGACGTACTTTATCTTGTCGACCACCATCGATGAAGCCTCGCTGAGCCTTGACTATAGTCATAGTTGGGGCGCGCCGCTTGGTCAGGCGATGATACGTTTTCAGCCCGAGGACTTTGTCGTTGATGAACGCTTCGACGACCAACTGTCCGGTGAGGGTGATCACCTCTACCTTCACATTCGCAAACGTAACCAGAATACAGCCTGGGTGGCCGAAGGGCTGGCGGGGCTGCTGGGCGTGGAGCCTCGGGATGTGGGTTACTGCGGACTCAAGGATAGAAGGGCGCTCACCAGTCAGTGGTTCAGTGTCCGGGTGCTCGGTCAAAACGCGGATCAACTGGCCACTCAGTGGGAGGCGGGCAAAACCTTGCTGCCGGATTGCCAGTTGCTCGCCTGGTCACGACATCGGCGTAAATTGCGCCGGGGCGCTCACCAGGGTAACGACTTTGTCATTACATTGCGGCATCTGAATGTCCCGTATCAGGCTTTTCAAGAGCGGTTGGCAATCATCAGGGATCAGGGTGTGCCCAACTATTTCGGTGAGCAACGTTTCGGCAGGCAGGGCGCCAATCTGAGGGAAGCGAATCGTTTGCTGGCGCGAAGTCGTGCTCGAAATGGCCGTGAGGGCAGAGCTGGTGGAAAGGGGCGCGGTACAGGTGGAAAGGAAGGCCTGTATCTTTCCGCGGCCCGATCCCATTTGTTCAACATGGTATTGTCGGCTCGGGTCCGTGATGGCAGCTGGCGGACGCCGGGTCAGGACGAACGGACCGCCACCGGCCCCCTTTGGGGTCGAGGCAGGCCACCCATCAATCCCGTGCTACAGCAGTGGGAGCGGGAAATTCTGGCGCCCTATGAAGTCTGGTGTCACGCCCTTGAACACCGAGGCCTCAAACAGGAACGTCGACCACTGGTGCTAAACCTGGATGCTTTTACCTGGCATTGGCAGGGTGCCGATATCCAGTTGAACTTTACTTTACCGCCTGGCGCTTACGCCACGGCGGTACTGCGGGAGCTGGTTTTCACGCGTGGGCCGCACGATGACCCTATGCTATAGTTCAGCTCCTGTTTGCGCCGTATTTTGATGAGGGGAGAAGCGAGTTTGGTAGACCTTGATGGGGTGGGAATGACCTCCCGGCGCACCCGTGAACGCTTGATTCAGCGACTCAAAGACAACGGCATAAAAAATCAGAAAGTGCTCGATGTCATGCGCGCCACGCCGCGCCATCTGTTTCTTGATGAAGCACTGGCTCATCGCGCCTACGAAGATACCGCCCTGCCCATCGGTCACGCCCAGACGATTTCCCAGCCCTATATTGTCGCTTTGATGACCGAATTGTTGTTATCCCACGGGCCTCTGAAAAAGGTGCTGGAAGTGGGCACGGGCTCCGGTTACCAGGCGGCGGTGCTGGCTCAGTTGGTCGATCAGGTCTATACAGTCGAGCGAATCAAGCCACTGCTGGTCAAGGCCAGGGAGCGGTTTCGTCGCCTCGACCTGCGCAACATTACCTGCGCCTATTCCGATGGCGGTGTGGGTTGGCCACAGCATGCCCCCTACGACGGGATTATCAGTACCGCGGCTCCTGAGCATATCCCCGACGAACTCCTTTATCAACTGGCGCCCAACGGTATTCTGGTGATACCCGTGGGTGGTGATGACAGCCAGGAGTTGCGGGTCATCACCCGTGTCGGCGACAGCCAGAATTACGAAGAAGAGGTGGTGGAAAAAGTGCGTTTTGTGCCTCTTTTGAGTGGCCTGGCTCGCTGACCGTCCGGCAGGTGCCCGCCTTGGTAAACCTGCGTCACTATCTCGCTCTGTTCTCGACAGGCGTCGCCATGGGCGCCGCCGACGTGGTTCCCGGTGTTTCCGGCGGCACTATCGCCTTTATTTCGGGTATCTATGAACGGCTGCTAGCGGCCATCGGGTCGTTTGATCTGACGGCGGCAAGACTGCTGTTGGAAAGACGTTTTAAAGCATTCTGGCAACATATCGATGGGGGTTTTCTATTGGTGCTGTTTAGCGGCATCCTGCTCAGTATCGCTACGTTCGCACGCCTGCTGACCTATATGCTGGCCCATCATCCCCTGCTGGTCTGGGGCTTCTTTTTTGGCCTGATTGGCGCCTCAATCATATTTATCTGGCGACAGATCAAAACACGGGGTTTGATTTGCTGGCTGCTGCTTTTTGCAGGGGCGGCACTGGTGGTGGCCAGCGCCTTTACGCCCCAGACCCAGCTATTGTCCGAACAGGGGCCGCAGCCGTTATATATTTTTGCTTCGGGCATGCTGGCCATCTGCGCGATGATTCTGCCTGGTGTTTCTGGCAGTTTTATCCTGCTGTTGCTGGGGGTGTATCCGGTAATTCTTGAAGCCGTGGTCGAGGTCCGGCTAGCGGTACTGATGACCTTCGCTGCGGGATGCCTGGTCGGGCTGTTGAGCTTCTCCCGCTTACTGTCATGGCTTCTGCGCAATTATCATAGCGCCACGCTGGCGACATTGACCGGTTTTCTAGCCGGCTCCCTGGCGGTGGTGTGGCCCTGGCGTCAGTTGGTACAAAGCGAGGCCAGCGGGAGTGGGGGCGCCGCGCGACTGCAATTGTATCTGCCTGCTGACTATGCCCAGGCGGTCGGCGACTCTCGGTGCCTGGCGGTGCTGGGTGTGATGGTTCTGGGTTTGACTCTGGTTCTGATGCTTGAATATCTTAGTGGTGGGGTCCGGCGGGAGCGGCTTTAACCCCCGCTCCGGGCTGGGTGAGTTATGAAAGTTAGTGTGGTCAATAAGGGGTGTGATAAACGCCTGGGTTTGCTCCTGCTGCTGACGCTTTATCTGGCGGCCTGTGCCTCTAACCCCGCTCCGATCAGTAGCCGTGCTCAACCGCCCAGTGAAAAGCTTAACCATCATGTGGTAGCGCCTGGCGATACACTGTTTTCCATTGCCTGGCGCTACGAGAAGGATATGGATGCACTGGCCCGAAGCAACGGACTGACGCAGCCCTACCGTCTGTTTCCTGGTCAGCGGCTGACGCTGGATACCTCAGTGGTGGTCAAACCGCGTAGCGCCCCAACTACCTCGGTGAACAAGCCTGTGGAACCGGCACGGGCTTCGGTGATCAACGAAAGCCGGTCCGCTCCGAAGCGAAGCGCGCCGGAGACAGGGACCGTAAGTAAGACTGCCACTGCTTCCACCGCGATAAAACCAGCAGGTGGAAAGCTGCGTTGGCAATGGCCTGCCAAGGGCGCTGTTTCCCGTCATTACGACAGGGGCAGGGTATTCAAGGGTATTAATATCCAGGCTTTGCCAGGCCGGGATGTCCAGGCCGCCGCTGATGGCGTTGTCGCTTACGCAGGTAGCGGTCTCCGGGGCTATGGCAAGCTGATTATTATCAAACACAGTGGCATCTACCTCAGCGCTTATGCGCATAACAAAACGATTGTCGTTAAAGAAGGGCAGCGGATAAGAGCTGGCGACAAGATTGGTAGTATCGGTGGCGATCCCGATAATCGAGGTCGACTCTATTTTGAATTGAGGAAAAACGGCAGGCCGATCGACCCCACCCGCCTTTTGCCCAGACTTTAGAAAATTATTTCCAGCATCGTAATTTTAAAAAAGCAATAAAAAACAGGGTGATAAAAACCACTTTTCATATATCTTCTGTTTTTGTCAGCGAAAATAACGCTTGCGGAAGTGGGAATATGGTGGCAATTTGATTGTCCGCTGCGTGATCAGACAGATAAAAATCGCAGTAACAGGAGGCACTATGTCACGGGATATAGGCGCCAGAGGGACGTATAAATCCGGACGGGAGACCGCCGGGAAGGGCGGGATGGACCGAGATTTCGATGCCGCCAGCCTGTATTTGAAGGAAATCGGCTATACGCCCCTGTTGTCGGCTCAGGAAGAGGTTCACTACGCCAGCCGTGCCCGCGAGGGTGACCAGGCGTCACGCCAGCGCATGATTGAGAGCAATTTGCGTCTGGTGGTCAAAATTGCACGCCGCTATGTCAATCGTGGTATTGCTCTGCTTGACCTGATTGAGGAGGGCAATCTGGGCCTGATGCGGGCCGTCGAAAAGTTTAATCCGGATCTGGGTTTTCGCTTTTCAACCTACGCTACCTGGTGGATTCGTCAGAATATCGAGCGCTATTTGATGAACCAGGCACGTACGATTCGCTTGCCGGTTCATGTGGTAAAAGAGCTAAACAAATATCAGCGGGCAACGCGTACGCTCTCTCAGCAACTGGATCATCAGCCAACGCCGGTGGAAGTTGCGGGATACATGGAAAAAGATCCGGCGGAAGTACGCAAAATGATTCGGCTCAGTGAGCGGGTGGGGTCGATAGACCACGCGATGGGTGAGGACGGTCGCGCTTTGGTCGATTCTCTTGTCGACCTCGAAGGCGAAACGCCGGAGGCGGTGGCGGAGGGAGACGATATGAGTAGTGCGCTGGAACAGCTGCTAAACAAACTTACCGCTAAACAGCAGGATGTCCTGGCTCGGCGTTTTGGTTTGCGTGGTCACGAAACAGCGACCCTCGAAGAGGTGGGTAAAGCCGTTGGTCTGACCCGCGAACGGGTCAGACAGATCCAGCTGGAAGCGCTGGCTCAGTTACGGGATTCCCTGACGAAAAGGGGTATTGACGGCGAGTTACTGTTCGGTGAATGAGGCTGTCATTTAATGCGCGCGGCAGGTTCTAGCGTTCCAGCAGGGCCAATTTGTCCGGTTTTCCTTCCCACGCTTTTGCATCATCGGGCGGATCTTTTTTAATGGTGATGTTGGGCCAGACCTCCGCCAGTTCCGCGTTCAGTTCCAGAAACACTTCCTGCCCTTCCGGTATCTCGTCCTCGGCATAGATTGCTTCGATGGGACACTCAGGTTCGCACAGTGCGCAGTCGATGCACTCATCGGGGTGAATCACCAGAAAATTGGGACCTTCGTAAAAACAGTCGACCGGACACACTTCCACGCAATCAGTGTATTTACACCTAATACAATTTTCGCCGACGATAAAAGTCATGTTCCTGGTCCTTACCGTGTCTGATGTCAGTGTCTGACGTTCAAGTCAGTGTTATGTGAAAAAGTGGCGCGCATTATAGCCGAACATGAGTAAAAGGGCGGTTCCTGCTTGGTGCGCTTTTCACTAAGGTTATTACCAGCCGTCATGATGCTGGGTCGAAGTGGACAGCGGCTGCCATGGCTTCAGAGCTGGCGTTTAATGTTTATCCAGTGCCGCTTTGATTTGGTACAAGGCTTCCAGTGCGGCTTTGGGCGAGAGCTCATCTGGATCCAACTGTTCCAGCAAGCTCAGTACGGGATGGTCTTCGGAGGGCGCCGTAAACAGGTCATTCTGACAGGGTTCGGTGGGTGCGCCAGAGCCCTGACTGGCCTGGTTTTCCAGGGCCCATAATTCCTGTTGGGCGCGGTTGATGACGACTTCAGGTATGCCCGCCAGCTTCGCCACCTGGATACCATAACTCTGATTTGCCGGCCCTTCCTCGACACCGTGCAGGAAGATGATTCTGTCCTGATACTCCCCGGCGCTCAAATGAACGTTGGCGACATTGGGTAGTTGTGTGGCCAGCGCAGTGAGTTCGAAGTAGTGGGTGGCGAACAGGGTGAACGCTTGCAGGCGCTCGGCAAGGTGCACACCGCAGGCCAGCGCCAGGGACAGGCCATCGAAAGTAGAGGTGCCCCGTCCGATTTCATCCAATAACACCAGACTGTGCTCGGTGGCATTATTAAGGATGTTGGCGGTTTCGGTCATTTCCACCATAAAAGTGGAGCGACCGCCGGCCAGGTCGTCGGAGGACCCAATGCGGGTAAAAATACGGTCCACCATGCCAATCGTGGCTGCCTCTGCGGGTACACTGCTGCCGGTATGGGCGAGCAGCACTATCAGCGCATTCTGTCGCATGTAAGTGGATTTGCCGCCCATGTTTGGCCCGGTAATTACCAGCATGCGCCGCCTGTCCCCGAGTTCCAGGTCGTTGGGCACAAATGGCGTGGCCTGCACCTGTTCGACCACTGGGTGGCGTCCGCCCCTGATGTTGATGCCGGGTTCACTGTTCAGATCGGGGCGGCAAAAATTCAGCTTTATGGCCCGCTCGGCCAGGTTGCTCAATACATCAAGCTGGGCCAGACCGGCGGCGCAGTGCTGTAGCGGCAGGAGGTCGCGGTTAAGGTCTACTATCAGGGCGTCGTACAGCTCCTTTTCCCTGGCCAGGGCCCGGCTTTTCGCGCTCAGGGCCTGATCTTCAAAACTTTTCAGCTCGGGGGTGATATAGCGCTCGGCGTTTTTCAGGGTTTGCCGGCGGATGTAACGTTCCGGCGCATCTTTCGCCTGGGCCTTGCTCATCTCGATGTAATAGCCATGGACCCGGTTGTAGCCCACCTTGAGGGTGCTGATGCCGGTGGCGGCTTTTTCATCGGCTTCCAGCTTCAGAAGAAAGTCCGAAGCATTGGTGCTGATGGCACGGAGTTTATCCAGTTCTTCATCGTAGGCGCTGGCAATCACTCCACCATCGCGAATGACCACCGGTGGGTTATCGACAATCGCCCGTTGCAGCAAATCCAGCTGCTGGGGGAATTCGGAAACCTGTTTAGCCAGGTGGAGATTAAGTGCCTCGCCCAACTGCCCGAGCAGGATTTGCAGGGTGGGTAATGCCGCCAGGGAATCACGTAGGCGCAGTAAATCCCGGGGGCGGGCCGAACCCAGCGCCAGGCGACTAAGGATGCGCTCCATATCGCCGATATGCGCGAGCTGTTCCCGCACCGCCTCAAAGCGGTAGTCGGCCTGGAGTTCGGCGATACTCTGCTGACGTTCCAGCAGTGTTTGCAGATCGCGCAGGGGGCGGGTCAGCCAGCGGCGCAGCAGACGGCTGCCCATGGCGGTGGACGTGTTGTCCATCACCGCCAGCAGACTGTGCTCCTGGCTGCCGGTACTGCTGATATCGATTTCCAGATTGCGCCGGGTGGCGGCGTCCAGAACCACGCTCTCGTCGCTGGCGTCGTGACGAATAGCGCGCACATGGGGCAGGGCACCCCGCTGAGTTTCGGTGGCGTAGGCAAGCAGACAG
>OBIY01000805.1_pt1 | contig 10926 bp, 9 predicted proteins | sample 1519841 | NCBI WGS metagenome assembly OBIY01 (sample SAMN03019774, study PRJEB22545) | beach sand metagenome | biome: beach; feature: sea beach; material: beach sand | place: USA: Municipal Pensacola Beach, FL | collected 2010-07-30 | depth 30-40 cm m
CGATCTGTGGGAACAGAGCGAATGCAACAGCCGCATGAAACAGCTCGGGCAACAGGATGATCTGCGGATCGCGCCGCATTTGTGGAGCGGGATTACCACCGTGCGCCCGGGCGCGGGGGTTGCGGTGGTCGGCAATCCGCAGCAGGTGGCCGATACCTTGCAGCAATTCGTCGATATCGGCTGCACCGATTTCTGTCTGTCGGGTTATCCCCATGATGTGGCGGCCGAACAGTTCGGCCGCTGGGTCATGCCCTATTTCAGCAAGCAAATGGCAAATGCCGCCGAATGAAGATGCACCCGCATCGACAGGCGGTGCAGTCTGATCGCTTCGCGCGCAAATATCAGGAAAGCGTTCCGTTGCGGTGGCGGCGGACAAGATTGTGCACGAAACGGAGTTTTTCGATCACCGGGGCGGTAAGAACGAAGGGGTAAAGATCATGATGTCCCATGCTGCGGTTTAAATTATTCATGCTGATGGTAACCGGAAGCCACTCCTCGACGAGGCTGTTGAAATCGCTTTCCCGGTAGTAATCCCCTGACATATGAACGTGCTTTCCGCCCGCGCCGCTGCGTAGCGTCAGGCTGTGGGCGGCCGCGGTTTCCAGTGTATCCACCATATGCATATAGTGCGCCCAGGTTTCCGCGAAATCTTCCCAAGGGTGCGCGCTTGCATAGAAGCTGACGAAATTTTCCTGCCAGCTGCCGTCATTCTGGTTCGCATAATGCGTGCTCAGGCTTTCCTGATAATCAGCGCGTTCATCGCCAAACATTTGCCGAAACTCGTCCAATACGGCATTGCGCGAAATCAGAACCTGCCAGTAATAATGCCCGACTTCATGGCGGAAATGGCCAAGAAGCGTTCTGTAGGCTTCGCCCATTTCCATTCTGATGCGTTCTCGTTCCCCGGGATTGGCCTCTTTTATATTCAGGGTGATGACACCATTGTCATGACCGGTGATCACAGGCGGCGCATCGGGGTTGAAGACGTCATCGGACAGAAAGTCGAATGTCAGGCTCGGAAAATTATCCGTAGCCGTGGCGCGGAAGGGCAGCGCAAAGCGCAAAAGACCGTAGATCATGCGTCGCTTTGCCAGCTCTACCTTCTGCCACCCCGCCAATGCATCGGGTTGGGCCATATCGGGTATCGTGCGATTGCACTGACAGGCGGTGCACAGGGCATTGGCATCTGTTTCGGGAACAAGCCAGTTGCACCCTATCGCATCGAAATTGCCGCATCTGCGATAATGGCTTTTCGCATCCGCCAGCGGCTGCCAGCGATGTGTGTCATTGCCGACCGCCTTGATCTCATTGGCTTCGGGGATATAACCCAATTCGCTGTTGCAGCTTTCGCATAACACATTCTCGAAATACACAGCGCTGCCACATTTGTCGCACGAAAACAGTTTCATCAGTCATTTCTTTCGGATCAGTATGTGGTCTTGCAGGTCGCTGCGTCACGGCGGTTGCGGAACCTTTTTGCGTCATTTCTGCTTGTTCGATCAGCGCGCGGGTTTGCTTTCATCCAATCGCCGCTGCGGTCCATCTGCCGGCGGGCGGCTCATTATTTGTCGGCCAATCCGTCAAACCGCCGAAACTCAAGGGAATGTACGCCGGTGCACTGAAATGGGTGCGCGCGCACGCAAAGTAAAGAGCCGCAGAACGCCTTTTTCACATCAGCATCAAGTCTTCCGCATATACCACCCGGGCGGGTTCAGTCGCTTGCGGGCGGGCGCATCGCGGGAGGATATCAGCGCGTGAGCGTGAATTCCTCCAGACCCAGCCGCGAAAGCTCGCGGCGCAGCCGGCCAAGCGATCCGGGGTAAAAGGACAGGTTCCTGCCATTCTGGTCGAGGTAGAAATTGGTGCACTGGCCCGTGGACCAGCTCATCTGCTGCAACTCTTCCTGCAGGGCATCGCTATGGGCTTGGGCGATGTCAGCGCGGGCTTCCACCGATTTGAGGCCCCGCGCCTGCATTTCCTGAATGCATCGCAGGATATAGTCGGCATGCAATTCCGCTGAATAGAACAGCGAGCTATAGGCAACCGTCCCATTGATACCGCAGATCGTGAAATAATTCGGAAAGCCCGGCACCGCGACGCCGCGATAGGAATAGGGCCGTTTATAGAGTGCATGCAGCAGGGGTAAATCGTTCGGGCCGATAATCTCGACCGCCGGGCGTCCGTCTTCCCGGCCGCCCCGCTTGTAACCGGTGCAGAAGATGACGATATCGACCTCCGCCACCCGACCGTCTGTGGCCAGCACGGCATTTTCGGTCAGCGCTTCGACGCCGGATGCGATCAGGCTGACATGCGGTTTGGCCAGCGCCGGGTAATATTCATCTGAAACGAGCAGCCGTTTGCAGCCCGGATCGTAATCTGGGGTAAGGGCTGCGATCATATCGGGATCCGATATTGCTGATTGCATATGCTTCAGCGCATAGGCGCGTAACATCGCAATCGCGCGGGGATCACGCCGGAACACCCGGTAGGTCAGCAGCGAGCCGCGGTACAGATCCCGCCGATGGCGTCGCAGCGCGTCGCTGTCAGGATCTGCGAAGGCGGCTTTCATATCCTCGCTATAGGGCTTGTTCCTGCGCGGCATGACCCAGTTCGGCGAACGCTGGAATACGAACAGTTCGCGCGCCGCATCGGCGACATGCGGCACAACCTGCACAGCGCTCGCCGCGCTGCCGATCACCGCAACGCGCTTGCCGCGCAAATCGATATCGTGTCGCCAGGCGCCCGAATGCCAGGACGGCCCCTCGAAAAGCGCAAGGCCGCTGATTTTCGGCAGGTTCGGCGCGGTCAGCCCGCCGGTCGCCCCCACAAGCACATTGTGGCGGTTCACCTCTCCTGTGGCGGTGGTTAGTTCCCATACACCGTCATCTTGCTGATATGCGGCGGTTTCGATTGAAATGCCCATGCGCAGATGCGGGTTCAGATCATATTTATCCGCACAGCCGCGCAAATAGGCCTGAATTTCACGCTGGCTGGCAAAGGGCTGGGTCCAGTTGGGATTGGGCGAAAAGGAATAGCTGTAAAGATGTGAGGGAACATCGCAATGCAGGCCGGGATAGGTATTGTGTTTCCAGGTGCCGCCGACATCGTCAGCCTTTTCATAGATGGTGAAACTATCGATGCCGGCCTGCTTCAGCCGGATGCCCATCAAAAGCCCGCTGATCCCCGCACCGATGATTCCGACGCTGACTGCCCCTGCTGCTGTCTTCGACATGCCCGCCCTCTGTAATTTAAAAGCGCATGGTGATGATTGCTGTTATCGCCTCAATGTCGTCTATATTTAGCATATTGTCAAAGCTGGGCGGCGCGAATTTTCCCGCCAATGTCGCGGCCGTCGGCACCGGCCGGCAAATGCTGCGCGCAAGCCGGTAACGGTCTGTGAATTTGCGTTGCAACGGGGCAGGGCGGCAGGTAACAGGGGCGGCAGGTAACAGGGGGCAGGTCAGCCGGTTTGGGCCTAGCGGATCACATGCTCGGTGACATCGAGGGTGAGGATCTCATCCATGCGGTTGAAATTCGCATTGTTGGGCAGCACTTCGGTGCGCGCATAGTCACCGCCAAACCCGGCCTGAAAGGCCGCCTGGTCGTCGAACCAGACGGTGGCGTAACCATCCACCCGGCGATCCGCTTCCTCGTCGCGCGCGATATCCACCACATATTTACGCAGGCCCGGGATTTTCGCCACCTTGGGGGCGTGATCATTCAGCCAGAAATCGCGGAATTCGGCCTGGCTCATACCGGGCTTGCGCCGCAATGCGAATATGGCCTTGAACATATGCTTTCCTTGCGGCTTCGCGTGATCTATTCGGCGGCGCGCATGCCGGCGCGGCTTGCCCGCCCGTTCATCCGGTCGCGCAGCGTATCTTCGCCATATTCGGTGCGATAGACGCCCCGCTTTTGCAGCTCGGGGATCAGCATGCGGTTGAGATCCGCATAATAATCGGGCGCGTAATATGACGGGGTAAGCTGGAAGCCGTCGCCGCCGCCCTCTTCAAGCAGATAGATCAGATGGTCCGCGACCTGCGAGGCGGTGCCGATCATCGGTCCGCCATCATTGCCCGACAGATAGGAGCTTGCGATCTCCCGCAAGGTGATATTGGGGTTCGACTTTGTATAAGCCTCCAGCATGCCTTGGGTGCCGGGCACCTTCAGATCGCCGACCGGCTTGTCGATGTCGAGCGAATTGAGATCGTAATTGAAATGTCCCGACATCAGCGCGAGCGAGGCTTCAAGCGGGATCCGCTCGCGGATTTCGCGCTGCCGGGCCTGCGCCTCGCGCTCATCCTCGGCGACCAGCGGTTGCGCGCCCCAGATGATTTTCAAATCTTCAGGGTTGCGCCCGTTCCGTTCGCAGCGCGCGGCGATATCATCGCTGAATTCGCGCATCTGCCGCGTTCCGGTTGCGGCGGCGAAGATGCATTCGGCATGTTTTGCCGCGAATTCACGCCCCCGGTCGGACTGGCCCGCCTGAAACAGATAGGGGCTGCGCTGCGGCGAGGGGATGACCGTCAGCGGCCCCTGCACCTTGTGCCATTTGCCCTCGAAATTGATCTTATGGATTTTGGTCGGATCAGCGAAGATGCCGTTTTCCATATCCATCAGCAGCGCGTCATCGTCCCAACTGTTCCACAGCTGGTAGCAGACCTCCATATATTCATCGGCCCGGTCATAACGTTCGTCATGGGGCGGAAGATCCTCCATGCCGAAATTGCGCGCCTCTCCCTTGGCAATGGAGGAGACGATGTTCCAGCCGATCCGCCCCTTTGTGACATGGTCGAGCGTCGCAAGCTTCCGCGCCAGCATGTAGGGCGGATAGAAGGTCGTTGACATGGTGGCGCCAAAGCCGAGCTTTTCGGTTTTCGCCGCCAGATAGGGAATAAGGCACAGCGGATCGGAATTGGGGAACTGGATCGCATAGCGGACGCTCGCGGCATTGGTGCCGCCACCCCAGCCATCGGCGAAGAAGAACAGATCGAACTTGCCGCGTTCGAGCGTTTGCGCGATCTCGACCCAATATTCAACTTCGGTCCATTGATGGCGGATTTTCTCGCGCGGATAGACCCAGGACATGATCATATGCGGCGCCGGGCAATAGATCATAAAGCCCGTCAGATGCATTTGTTTCTTCATTGTCCTGTCCCTCCCCATGATGGCTGCCTGCTATCCGCCGGTTTTACTGCTCGCCTCCGCACGCCTGTTGACGGCGCGCGGAGGGGCTGTTGCAGGCATGGCGCTCGCTGAAATCAGTCGCGTTTTGACTTCAGTTTGGCCGGTAGAACGGCTTGTCGCCATTGATCGTAACCCGGTGCATGGTGCGGGTCTGGGGGAAATAGTCCGCCAGCGCACGATGCTGGGTGCTGCGATTGTCCCAGAAGGCGATGGAGTTCACTTCCCACTGGAACCGGACATGATATTCCGGCGTGTCGATATGGCGGTAGATGAACTGCAGGATCGCATCGCTTTCGCGCGGTTTCATGCCGACAATTCTGGTCGTGAAGGAACTGTTGACGAAGATGCCCTGCCGGCCTGAGACCGGGTGTGTGCGGATCACCGGGTGAATTGCGGTGGGGCGCTTGTCTTTCTCATTTTTTGGCGGGCCGAAAATATGCTCGCTGCCATGTTCGGCCTCAAGGCCCGACAGGAAATGCTGCATCTTGTCGGACAGCCCTTCATAAGCGGCATGCATGCTGGCCCACATGGTGTCGCCGCCGCAATCGGGCAGTACCTTGGCATAGAGGATCGCCCCCATATTGGGCTCCTGATCGCAGGAAACATCCGAATGCCAGGCGGCGGCTGCATATTGTTTCTTCGCGTCGGAATGCAGCGGCAGGATTTCAGGATGCCCCTCAACGCCCGGGGCGACCGGATGCACATGCAATGTTCCAAATCGCCGCCCGAAATCCTTGTGCTGATCGGGCGTCAGATGTTGATCGCGGAAGAAGATCACCTGGTTTTCAACCAGCGCGTCATGGATCTCCTGAAATGTCTGATTGCCGATATCCTGGGACAGGTCGACGCCGCTGATCATCGCGCCAAGCGCGGGATTGAGCTTGCGTACCTTTATTGTTTCGTAGGCCATCATTTTCCTCCGGCTAGCTTTCAGCCTGCATTATCATTATGCTAATTGCGATGGTCAAGCTGCTTGTGTGAGAATTGGCTAGATAAACTGGTGCTAGATAAACAGGTGAGTGTGGGAGGAATTTAGGAATGGTGGAGATTGCTCCTGTCGCGTCCCCGGCAGATTGGCGCGCTGCTGACTTTGCGGGTAGCGATGAATGGATCGACTATCTGTCGCGCGAGGATCTTGCCGAACTCGACGCGGCGTTGCGGCACGCCAAGTCGCGCGGGGTATCGGGCATTCAGGTCCGGCGCGAGGATTTTCCCCTGCCGACATTGTCGCGACGTTTGGGGAATTTGCTTGATACACTGATCGACGGGCGCGGATTTGCGCTGCTGCGCGGCTTTCCGGTGCGCGACTATTCCGAAGAAGATGCGGGCACGATCTTCTGGGGGATCGGCACCTATCTCGGCGCGCCCTGGCCGCAGAATGCCGATGGCGATCTGCTTGGCGATGTGCGCGATACCGGCCGCAGTATCCTGGATACAAGCGTACGCGGCTATCAGACGAATATCCGGCTGCCCTATCATACGGATGCGGCCGATATTGTGGGGTTGATGTGCGTGCGTGCGGCGAAACGGGGCGGGATCAGCAGTCTGGTGAGTTCGGTTGCCTGCCATAATGAAATCGCGCGCAGCCGGCCCGATCTGCTGCCGCGACTTTACCAGTCTTTCTATTATGACTGGCGCGAAGAGCAGCCCGAAGGCGAGGCGCCTTACTATCAGATGCCGGTATTCAGCAGCGAAAGCGGCCGCATGTTCAACCGCTATATGCGTGGCTATATCGAAACCGCCCAAAGGTTCAAGGAACTTCCCCGTCTAACAGCGCATGAGCGTGAGGCGCTGGATTATCTTGATGGCCTGACCGAAAGCGCGGCATTCCAGCTCGATATGGAATTGCAGCCCGGCGATATGCAGTTCATCAATAACTGGGTGCTGCTGCATGGGCGCACCGAGTTTGAAGACCATGAGGAAGAAGGTGAAAGGCGGCATCTCAAGCGGTTATGGCTTGCGACCGATCGTTTTGAGAAACGCCCCGAAGTCTTCATGGGACTTGGCTATGATCTTGGATGGGACAAGGCCAGTTGAGCATTATCGGATAGCCGGCAATATGCTGTTAGACAAATAAAATGACAATGCTGTAAGCTTCTACGACCGGACGACTGCCGCGAAAACAAGTCCGGAAATGGGAGGTGTCGGTGACAAATACATCCTATACGGACGAAAAGCTTACCATCCGGGGTGAAACCATCCCGATCCAGATTGGTGGCGAGGGGCCGCCGCTCCTGCTGCTGCACGGTGCCGGGGGTGCGGGGATCTGGATGCCCTTTCACGCTGCGCTGGCGCGGCATTTCACCGTCTATGCGCCGGTGCATCCAGGGTTTGCGGGGACCGATCTGCCCGACTGGGTGCAGGGGGTGGACGATCTCGCCTTTCACTATTTCGATCTGCTGGATGCGCTGAAGCTTTCGCAAGTCACGCTTGCGGGGATATCGCTTGGCGGCTGGATCGCGACCGAAATGGCGGTTACCCGGCCTGAGAGATTCTCGCGACTCGCCTTGCTCGCGCCGGTCGGGGTCAAGCCTGATCGTCCAATGCCGGACCTGTTCATCATGGAACCGCAGGAAGCGGGCGCTTATCTGTTTTCCGACCCGGGGATTGCGGCGATGATGCGCCCCGACGGGCCGCCAAACCCGGATATGATCGTCACCATGTGGTCGGAACAGGCAGCCGTTGCACGCCTGATGTGGAAACGGGCCTATGGGCCGAAACTGCCGCGCCGGCTGCACCATATTGCCATGCCGACCCTGCTTTTGTGGGGGGATGGGGATCGGCTCCTCCCGCCCGAACATGGGGAGAAGCTGAAAAATATGCTGCCTGATGCGACGCTGAAAATCATCGCCGGAGCGGGGCATGCAAGCCCGCTTGAAAAACCGCAGGAACTGGCAGACGCAATCATCGATTTCGCCAAGGCAGGCTGAGCGCGCGCGATCAAGGCAAGGGGAGCCATCCATATGACCCATCCGATGGAAATCTTTTTCTTTCACCTGATGCCGTGGCCGAAAATGCCGGCGGACCTGACGGAAAAATACCGCTCTTCCTGGGTGGTTCTGCCCAATGAGTTGTATGATCCGGAATTCGGGCATCAGCTTTACAATGATTATCTCGATCAGCTCGAATATGCCGACCAGATCGGGTTTGACGCGCTGTGCGTGAACGAACATCACCAGAACGGATACGGGTTGATGCCGTCCCCCAATATCATGGCGGGCATGCTTGCGCGGCGCACCAAGCAGGCGCGGATCGCCATTCTCGGCAACGGCATCAATCTGCGCGAAAATCCGCTGCGCGTCGCTGAAGAGGTCGCCATGCTCGATGTGGTGAGCGGCGGGCGCGTGATTTCGGGTTTTGTGCGCGGCATCGGCGCGGAATATTTCTCGCTTAATCTCGACCCGTCGCAATCACGGTCGCGCTTTCACGAGGCGCATGAGCTGATCATCAAGGCCTGGACCCATCCGGGGCCCTTCGAATGGGATGGCGAGCATTATAATTTCCGCTATGTGAATGTCTGGCCGCGCCCCTTGCAGCAGCCGCACCCGCCGATCTTTTCGCCGTCTCAAGGGTCCACGGAGACGATCCGGTGGGCGGCGAAACATGGCTATCCCTATATCTGCACTTATACGCCGATCGATCAGCTTGTGGAGTATTACGGCCTCTACAAGCAGATCGCGGCCGAGGAATTCGGTTATGAGGCGGGGCCGGAAAAGTTCGGCTGGACGTCGATGGTCTATATCGCAGATGATGAGAAGACTGCGATCGAGGAAGCGCGGCCGCATATCGAATATTTCGCCAAACGCTGTTTCGCGCTGCCGCCGCAAATGCTGGTGCCGCCGGGGTACACAAGCAAGGAATCGTTCCGCCGCATGGTGGAAGCGCAAAGTGCCGGCAGAGGTGGCGGCGGTTTCGACTATGACAATATGATCGCCACCGGACAGGCGCTGATCGGCACTGCCGAGCAGGTCGGTGAGCGGCTGATCCGCAATATGGAACGCGCGGGCACCGGCATCTTCATGGGCGCCTTCCAGATCGGCGACATGCCGCATGCCAAGGTGATGGATAATCTGGAGCGGTTTGCAAAAGACGTGATGCCGCATCTGCCGCGCGCCAGATTCGACTATATGGCGAAGGGCCCCTCGGTTCAGCCGGCTTCGGCCTGAGGCCGGTTCACTGCCGCACGGCAGCCCGGTCCTGAAGGGTCCGCGTCACGTTTGATCGAGGGAGAAGCTCAGTCTTCGGGCGGATCGTCGTTAAGGATACGGTGGGCGGCCCCGTCCAGATCCTCAAACTGGCCGTTGCGTGATGCCCACAGGAACGCCACAAGCCCGAGCCCGCCCAGAAACAGTGCGGCCGGTATCAGGAACAGAAGGGCGTTCATCGGCCATTTCCTTTTTCACCGAGCCGCAATCGCAATGCGTTCAGCGTGACGATGAGCGATGAACCCGACATGGCAAGCGCCGCAAATAAAGGCGTTACGAACCCGGCCACGGCAAAGGGTATGGCGATCGCGTTATAGGCAAATGCAATACCGAAATTTTCGATCACGCGGCGGCGGGTTGCGCGTGCGACACGGATCGTTTCGGGCACTGCCTGCAATGTTTCCCCCTGCAACACGAAATCAGCGGCATTCTGGCTGATGTCGGCCGCCGCCGCGGGGGAGATCGAGGCATGCGCTTGTGCAAGTGCGGGCGCGTCATTAAGCCCGTCCCCCACCATCAGGACCTTGCGGCCCGCTTCGCGCAAGCTGTGCAGCCGGGCTACCTTGTCTGCCGGCCGGCAATCGCCGCGCCATGTGTCGATCCCGAGTTCCGATGCAATGGCCGCTGCAACGCTTGCGCGGTCGCCAGATAGCAGCTCGACCGACAGGCCGAGCTTGCGCAGCCCGGCAATGACATCGGCCATTTCCGGACGCAGCCGGTCAGCAAACTGAAATTTGACCGGCGGTTCGTCCGCCTGCCTCAGCCACAATTCAGGACCATGCCGGTCGTCTGCTTCCAATTGCGTGACACCGCACCATTCCGCGCGGCCAAGCCGGCATGCGCGGCCTCCGATCGTGCCACGCAGCCCCGATCCGGGTATTTCTTCCAGATCGTCTGGCTGTGCTGTCGGGGGGGTATTATCGCCTGCGGCGCGTACAAGTGCGCGCGACAGCGGGTGCTGGCTATGGCGCGCAAGCGCAAGCGCCGCGGTAAATGCGTCAGCTTCGATTTCATTGCGATTGACAAGTTCAGGCCGCCCCTCGGTAAGGGTGCCGGTCTTGTCGAATACCACATGATCGGTCTGGGCGATCCGCTCCAGCCCGTCCGCCGCCTTCACAAGCACACCGGTGCGGAACAGCCTGCCGCTTGCGGCAACCTGCGCGGCGGGGGCGGCAAGCCCAAGGGCGCAGGGGCAGGTAATGATCAGAACGGCAACCGCATTCATCAGCGCGGGTTCCCACCCGCCGGCACCGAGCAGCAGCCAGCCGAGGAAGGTGCCAAAGGCGAGCAGATGCACGGCCGGTGCATAAATTCTGGCCACGGCATCGGCAAGCCGGACATAGGCGGTGCGCCCCTGTTCGGCTGCTTCCATCAGCCGGACGATTTCACCGATCAGACTGTCCTCATCGACGGCGGTGGCCTCCACCTCGATCGGCTGGCCAAGATTAAGCGCCCCGCCGCAGACCCGGTCGCCCGGCTCGACCGGTTGCGGCCGGGGTTTGCCGGGCCGGGTACGCCGGGCATGCGGCTGGCC
>OBIY01000806.1_pt1 | contig 10923 bp, 11 predicted proteins | sample 1519841 | NCBI WGS metagenome assembly OBIY01 (sample SAMN03019774, study PRJEB22545) | beach sand metagenome | biome: beach; feature: sea beach; material: beach sand | place: USA: Municipal Pensacola Beach, FL | collected 2010-07-30 | depth 30-40 cm m
TATCCTGGCCAAGGTGGAGTCTCTCCACCTTGGCCAGGATATGTGCACGGGTGGTCCGCGGACGGCCTGCTGCGCTACCAGCGGGCACGGCGCGCCCAGAACCTGCCGGTGGTGCAGGCCATCGGCGCGCTGCATCGCCTGTTCGGCGCCACGGCGGCGCCACTGCGGGCACTGCGCGGCGCCGGACTGCGCCTGACCGACCACGCCGCACCGCTCAAACGCGCCTTGACCGCTGCCGCCTGCGGACTGGACGACACCGCCTTCGACCACTGATTGCCCGGGAATTTCCGCGCTCGAAGGCCGGCCCGGGGTGGCCGGCCCGGCAACGCAGGCAGTGCACGGACCCGGGTAGTTCTTCGCGAACCCCGCGCGTCAGTCAGACGCCACCAGCGTGCGCCCCAGCCGCGCCGCCAGCTGACCTGCCAGACGTTCGCCAACGACGACCGGATCGGCCGCCGCCGGCTGCAGGTCGCGCAACTGCGTCACCGCCAGACCCGCGTAACCGCAGGGATTGATGCGGGCGAACGGCGCCAGGTCCATCGCCACGTTGAAGCTCAGGCCGTGGTAACAGCAGCCACGCCGCACGCGAAGACCAAGCGCGGCGATCTTGGCATCGGCCACGTACACACCGGGCGCGCCCGCGCGCCGCTCGGCGGCAACGCCGCACTCCGCCAGCAGATCGATCACCGCCTGCTCGAGCGTGTCGACCAGGCGCTTCACGCCCAGGCCGGCCCGCTGCAGGTCCAGCAGCGTGTACAACACCACCTGGCCGGGACCGTGATACGTCACCTGGCCACCCCGGTCGCAGCGCAGCACCGGCACCGCGCCGGCGTCGAGCACGTGCTCGGGCTTGCCGGCCAACCCCAGGGTGAACACGGGCGGGTGCTCGAGCAGCCACAGCTCGTCGGCGGTGGTGGCGTCACGCCGGTCGGTGAACGCCTGCATGGCAGCCAGGGTGTCGGCGTACGCCACCTGCCCCAACCGGCGCAGGCAAAGCACGTTCACTGGGCGCGCAGCTCGGCCTTGAGCGCCTGGTAGGCATCCCACACGCGGCGCCAGACCGCACCCGGCAGGCCATCGCCCACGGGTACGCCGTCGAGCCGCGTCACCGGCAACACCTCCTTGGTGGAACTGGACAGCCAGATCTCGTCGGCCACCAGCAGTTCCTTCAGGCGCAGCGGGCGTTCATCGACCCGCAGGTCGACCTGCGCCGCCAGCTCCAGCACCAGATCACGCGTGATGCCGTGCAACAGCCAGTTGCTCGGCGGCGGTGTCACGACGGCGCCTTCGATCACGGCAAACACGTTGCTGGCCGCACCCTCGGTCACCCAGCGGCCGCGGTGCAGGATGGCCTCGTCGGCGCCCACGTCGATGGCCTGCTGACGCAGCAGCACGGCGCCCTGCAGCGCGATCGACTTGATCTGGCACCACTGCCAGCGCATATCAGCGCAGCTGATGGCCTTCAGCCCCTGATCCAGCTGCACCGCCGGCACCGGCTTCAGTGGCCGCGGGATGGCGAACACCGTCGGTGGACAGTCGGGAAAGGCGTGGTCGCGCGGCGCCACGCCACGGGTAACCTGCAAATACACCGACGCGTCGCCGCCACCGTGACGGTCGAGCAGTTCGGTCAACAGCTGGACCCATTCACGCGCCGCGTGGGGATTCTTGATGCGGGCATCGGCCAGACTGCGCTCGAGCCGCGCCACGTGGGCCTCCAGGCGCAGGTAACGCCCACCATAGGCCGGGATCACCTCGTAGACACCGTCGCCATATACAAACCCGCGATCGAGCGGGTGCACGCGTGCCTGCGACAACGGCACAAAGACGCCATCGAGCAGGACGGTGATCTGCTCCTCGTCCGGCAGGGCGGCCCTCATGACGTCATTCCTGCCACCACAGGCGCACCGCGTCGATGGCGCGCCGGACCAGCCCGCCTTCCTCGACCGCCTGCAGGGCGACCAGCGGGCGCTCGAGCAGCACCTCGTCCCCCAGCTTGACGCGCAGCACCCCCTGCGAAGAGCCCTGCGCCACCGGCGCCATCAGGCGCGGCGCCACCTCGACCGAGGCGGTCAGCTCGTCGTACTGGCCGCGTGGCACGGTGATGTAGAGGTCCTCGGCAAGACCGAGCGGCACCGCCCGCTGCTCGCCACCGAACACCGGTGCATCGGTGCGCTTCTCGCCGACCGGGAACAGGCGGTGGGTCTCATAGAACCGAAAGCCCCAGTTGAACAAGGCCTGCGCCTCGCGAAAGCGCGAGCGGTCGCTGTCGCTGCCCATGACGACGGCGATCAGCCTCATGTCCTCGTCCTGCCGCGACGCCACCAGGCAGTAACCGGCAGCCTCCGTGTAGCCGGTCTTCAGCCCGTCCACCTTGCTGTCCCAGAACAGCAGCCGGTTGCGGTTGGGTTGGGTGATGTTGTTCCAGGTAAACGACTTGAAGGCATACCAGGGGTAATAGTCGGGGAAGTCGCGGATGGTGGCCGCGGCCAGGCGCGCCATGTCCAGCGCGCTCGAGTAATGGTTTTCCGCCGGCAGGCCGTGCGAATTGACGAAATGGGTGTTGGTAAGGCCCAGGCGCTGCGCCTCGGCGTTCATCAGATCGGCGAACACCGCCTCGGTGCCCGCCATGTGCTGGGCCAGCGCCAACGTCGCGTCGTTGCCGGATTGCGTCAGCACGCCGTGAACCAACACTTCCACCGGCACCGGCTTGGCCGGATCGATGAAGCTGCGCGAGCCACCGGTGCGCCAGGCCTCGGTGCTGATGGTGATCTCATCCTCAAGCTTGATGTCGCCCTGCTTGAGGGCGTCGAAAGCGAGGTAGGCCGTCATGATCTTGGTCAGGCTGGCCGGCGGCTGCGGCACCTCCCCGTTCGTGTCCACCAGCACCTGACCGGTGTGGTAGTCGTAAAGCACGTAACTGCGCGCGCCCAGCTGCGGGGCGCTGGGCACCGGCGTCGCCGCAGCGACGCTGCAGACCAGGAACGACACGCCGAGAATCGGAGCCTTGAAAGAAAATTTGAACTGCATAAGGTCGTCGCAGGTTGAGGAATTGCGGATGCCTCACCGACATCCGGAGAACACATTACAGGGCCGGTTACGCGGTGGGTCCCGGCACACTCAGGGCAGGCGAAGGGCCGGCAGGCCCAACGCAGCCAACCGTGCCGTCAGCTGATCGGCCATCGACGGCGCCACCGGACCCAGGCGCACCTTGTGCAACGACCGACCGCCACTGCGCTCGACCTGCACCTGCACGGGCGTCAGCGCCTCGGCACGCAGGCGACTGGCCACCCGCTGCGCGGCGTCCGCGTCGCCAAAGGCTCCAACCTGCAGGTAAACCCCGCCGGTCATGGCCCGCTGCGGCGGTGCCGGCGTACCGCCTGGCACGAGCGCCTGGACAAGGACCGGACCACTGCCGTCCCCGACCAGGCCAAGCTTGGCCGCCGCGGCATAGGACAGGTCGATCACACGTCCGCGCCGAAACGGCCCCCGATCGTTAATTCTAACGACCACACTGCGGCCATTGCCCAGATGCGTGACCCGCACGTAACTCGGAATGGGCAGCGTCGGGTGGGCGGCGGTCATGGCCAGCATGTCGTAACGCTCGCCGTTGGCCGTCGGCCGGCCGTGAAACTCCCGCCCGTACCAGCTGGCGGTGCCGCGCGCCTGGTACCCGGCGGCGCTGGCCAAGGGGCGGTACTCGACGCCATCGATCGTGTACGGACGCAGGCACGGCCGGCACAGCGGCTCGTCGCGCGGCACGGCGTCCGGAATGTTGCTGACATCGACCGGCCGCAGCGGCGGCCCATCCTGGCGGTAATCCGGCCCCCGTCGCGCCCCGGGGCCGGCACACCCCGCAAGCACCGCCAGCACCAGTATCAGCGCGGCACATCCGAAACCCGGCACCCCACGCCAGGGTCGTCCGGTGTCCCTGCGTGGCACGACCACCCTCAGCGGCGACTCACCGAGCCGCCGACTTCCGCTCACCGATGGCCGCCGCCAGTTGGGTTACCGCCATGGCGTATAACGCACTGTGGTTGTAGCGGGTGATGGCATAGAAATTGTCGAAACCAAGGTGGTATTCGTCCCCCTGGTCGCCCTCCAGACGAATCACCGCGGCCTTCAGCGTCGCGCCGTCCGCGGCGTGCCCGGCACTGACCCCGCGCGCGCGCAGCTCTTGCAGGGTCAACGCCGGCTTCAGGCCGGCATCGGCCAAGCCGGCGGCCTCGGCCGTGACCGTCGCCGGCACACTGATCGGCTGCCCGCGCTGCCAGCCATGACGGCGCAGATAGTTGGCCACGCTGCCGATGGCATCGGCCGTGCTGTGGAGCAGGTCACGGTGGCCGTCCTGATCGAAGTCCACCGCGTAGGCGCGGTAACTGGATGGAATGAACTGCGGCAAACCGAGCGCCCCCGCGTAGGAACCGGTGACCGTGACCGGATCGATGCGCTCCTCGCGCCCGAGCAGCAACAAGTGGCGCAGTTCGCGACCGAAAAACGCACTGCGCGACATGCCGGCCACGGCCAGCGTGGTCAGCGCGTCGAGCGCCCGGTAGCTGCCGGTCACCGCGCCGTAGCGGGTTTCGACACCGATGATGGCCGTGATCACTTCCGCCGGCACACCGTGCTCGGCCTGCGCCCTGTCCAACAGGTCGGCATGCTGGCGCCAGAACGCGACGCCACCGTCGATACGCTGCTCGGTCAGAAAAATCGGCCGGTAGCGCGACCAGGGCATCTTCTCGGCCGGCCGGGTAATGGCATCGATGATGCTCTGCTTGAACTCGGCCTGCGCGAACAGGTGTTCGAGGGCCTCGCGTTCGAAGCCGTCCTCCTGCACCAGGGTCGCGACCAGCTCCTGCAGCGGCGGATGATCCGCCAGCGGCACCGCCGCCGCCGGCCCCGTGCCGCCCAGCATCAACACGAACGCGAGCGTGCGGCCGCGCATCAGGCGGGCCACAGTTTTCGATGGGCACGAATGCCCATCAGCATGCCGAATCCGAGCATCAGGGTAACCATGGACGTGCCTCCGTAACTGACCAGGGGCAACGGCACTCCGACCACCGGGAACAAGCCGCTGACCATGCCGATGTTGACCAGAACATAAACAAAAAAGGTACACACCAGTCCACCGCCCAACAACCGGCCGAAGCCATCGCTGGCCTGCATGGCGATATGCATGGCACGGGCGATGATAAAGCCGTACAGCAGCAACAGGCCGATGACCCCGAGCAAGCCGAATTCCTCCCCGAACACGGCGAACACGAAATCGGTGGCGCTCTCGGGAAGGAAGTGCAGGCGCGTCTGCGAGCCCTCCAGCCAGCCCTTGCCGTAGAAGCCGCCGGACCCGATGGCTATCTTTGACTGGATGATGTGATAGCCGGTACCCAGCGGGTCGCGCTCGGGATCGAACAGCGTGAGTACCCGCTGGCGCTGGTAGTCGTGCATTCCGAACAGCCACAGCAACGGCAGGCCGGATGCCACCAGCACCCCGAACAGGCCGATGAGCCGCCAGCTGAGCCCGGCAAGGAACAGCACCGACAGTCCACCCGCCGCCACCAGCAGTGACGTACCCAGGTCCGGCTGCGCCGCGATCAGCAGTGTCGGCACCATCAACAGGGCAACCGCAATGGCCACGTCGCGCGGCGCCGGCGGCAGGGCCCGATCGCTCAGAAAGCGCGCCACCATCAGCGGCACCGCCAGCTTGGCCAGCTCCGACGGCTGGAACCGCAGCAGCCCCAGGTCCAGCCAGCGCTGGGCGCCATGACCGATGGCGCCGATGGCATCCACCACCACCAGCAGCACCACGGTCAGCAGATAGACGGGAGCGGCCAGGCGCTGCAACCAGCCCAGCGGCACCTGCGCCGCCAGCAGCGCCAGCGCAAGCCCGATGGCCACGCGCACACCCTGGCTCTCCAGGGACGCCATGGCCGCGCCGCCGGCACTGTAGGCCAGCAGCAACCCGATCCCGCACAGCCCAAGCAACCCGACGAGCAACGGCCAGTCGACATGGAACTGTCGCAGCGTGCCCAGCCAGTCACTCATGGCGCCTCCTGCTGCCGAAACCACGCATCCAGCACCTGGCGTGCCGCCGGCGCCGCCGTGGCACTGCCCGAGCCGCCGTTTTCGACGATGACCGCCACCGCGATGCGCGGGGCCTCGACAGGCGCAAAGGCGATGAACAGCGCGTGATCCTGCAGGTGCTTTGGCGCGTCACGACCGCGATCCTCGCTGTTCTGCGCCAAGGAAAACACCTGTGCCGTGCCGGTCTTTCCGGCGGTCACGTACGGCGCATCGGCAAAGGCGCGGTGAGCGGTGCCGCCCGGTGCCACCACGGCGCGCATGGAATCGATCACGGTCTGCCACTGCCCGGCGTCCGCCACGGGGCCCGACACACGATCCTCGAAGGCCAGCGCGACCGGGGCGGCCACCAATCGCGGCGGCGGCGTCGACCCGCGACTGGCCAACTGAGCCGTTGCGTACGCCAACTGCAACGCGGTCGCGGTGTTGTACCCCTGCCCGATGCCGGCGATCAGGGTCTCTCCCGGATACCACGGCGCACCGCGTGCCCGGCGCTTCCAGTCACGCGACGGCAGGATGCCCGGCAGCTCGCCTGGCAGGTCGATGCCCGTGCGCCGGCCGAAGCCGAACGGCTCCAGTTCCTTGTGTATCCGGTCGATGCCGAGCCTGAAGGCCAGGTCGTAGAAATACACGTCGCAGGACTGCGCCACCGCCTCCAGCAGATCGACCCGCCCGTGGCCATGCCGCTGCCAGCACCGGTACCGACGCGGCGACTTGCCCAGCGTGTACCACCCCGGACACCAGGTGTGGTCGTGCGGCGCCACCGTGCCGCTGCGCAGCCCGGCCATCGCCACGAACGGCTTCAGCGTGGAACCCGGTGGATACTGGCCGCGCACGGCACGGTCGGTGAGCGGGCGCTGCGGATCCTCCAGCAGGCTCCGATAGTCGTCGGCGCTGATGCCGCCAACGAACAGGTTGGGATCGAAGGCCGGCTCGGAAACCATCGCCAGGACGTGGCCACTGGTCGGCTCCAGCGCGACCAGTGCACCGGCTTGCCCGGCCAATGCCTGCGTCGCAGCGCGCTGCAGGTCCAGGTCCAGGTTCAGGCGCAGGGCGGCCCCCGGCTCGGCACGAAGCCGTTCGAGCACACGAAGACGTCTGCCGTGGGCGTCCACTTCCACCTGCTGATAGCCAACCCGCCCCTGCAGACGCGTGTCGTAGGTCTTCTCGACACCGGTCTTGCCGATACTGTCGGCAGCCCGCTGCTCGGCCGAAGCGTCCGCCAGCTCGGTCTCGTTAAGCCGCCCGACGTAGCCGACCACATGACCGGTCAACGCACCGAACGGATAGTGGCGTGACAGCTCGCCGCGCAGTTCGACACCCGTGAAACGGTGGCGGTGCGCGGCAAAGCGTGCCGTCTCGACGTCGTCCAGATTGCGACGTAACGGCAAGGCCTCGAAGCGGGGCCGACTGTGTCGCAGGCGATTGAAACGCTCCAGATCCACCTCGCGCAGGTCCAGCAAGCGCCCCAGTTCGGCCAGCGTCGACGGCAAATCCGGTACGTTTTCCGGCGTCACGTACAGGCTGTAGCTGGACACATTCTCTGCCAGCAGCCGGCCGGCACGATCGGTGATAACGCCCCGCGCTGGCGCGATGGCCTCGGTGCGGATGCTGTTGTTGCGCGAAGCGGTCGCGTAACGGTCGTGCTGCACCACCTGCAACACCGTCAGGCGCGCCAGCAGGCCGCACCCCGCCAGGAGCATCAGCGCCAGCAGCAGCACGGCGCGGCGCCGAAACAGGCGCGCCTCGGTCGCCGGATCCTTGATGGCCTGCGGGCGGCGGCGCATGCCTCAGCGTCCGGCGCGCCGACGCAGGTCGCGCAGGGTCAGGAACAGCCAGGGCCACACCAGCGCGCCACTGAGCGCCGGCGCCAGCATGGCCAGCGTCACCGGCCGGCCGGTGCTGCCGGTGACCAGGGCCAGCACCAGCTGATGCACGGCCAGCAGCGGCAACAGCAACAGTGCCTGCTGCGCCAGCGGCAGCACGCGCAGGCGCTGATGTGCGCCCAGCACCGCCGCGGCCACCAGCACCATCGCCAGCGCATGCTGCCCCAGCGGCGCACCGGTCAGGGCATCCTGCAACACGCCCAGCAGCATCGCCACGGCAATACCCACCCGATCCGGCTGCGCCAGGCACCAGTACGCCAGCACCAGGGTCAGCCAGGGCGGCTGCCAGGCGGCCGCCCACGTCGGCACCGGTGCCGACAGCAACAGCCCGGCTGCCAGCAGGCTGAGCACGATGGCCGCGAAACGGGGGCGGATCGGGCTGGCGGTCACGGCGTGGGCGCCCCCGGCGGCGGGGCGGCACTGTCGGGCGCGGGCGGCCCCATGTCCGGTTCCGGCGGCCACACCAGCAACACCTCCTGAATCCTGTCCAGACGCCCGCGCGGCGTGGCCTGCACTTCGGCGAACTCACCCTCGCCGATGCGACTGATGCTGCTGACCGTGGCGACCGGCAAGTCGGCCGGAAACAGATCATCCAGACCGGAGGTCACCAGCACATCGCCGACTTCCAGATCGACGTGATTCGGCAGGAACGGCAGATCCAGCGCCCCGGCCGGCCCGCGCCCCACGGCGATGGCACGCACGCCACTGCGCACCGCCTTCACCGGAATGGCGTGGCGCGCATCGGTGATCAGCAGCACCTGGCTGGTCTGCGCGGCGACGTGCAGCACCTGGCCCACCACCCCCTCGGCGTCGAGCACCGGCTGACCAACGAACACCCCCTGCAGGGCCCCCTTGTCGATCTGGATCTGCCCGACATACGGATCAAGCCCGACCTTGACCGTGCTGGCGATCAGCGCGCGCAGCGGCTGCGGCGTCTGTGCCAGCGAATCGAGCAGCGCCTGCAGGCGACGGTTTTCCGCCTGCAGCGCATCAAGCGTCTGCACTTGCAGGTGCAGGTGCAGGTTCTCGGCCCGCAACGCCTCCAGTTCACTGCGCAGGGCGCGGCGCGCGCGCAGGGTGTCGGCCGCCCAGTCCCAGACCCGGAACGGCAGGTCGACGGCTTGTTGCAGCGGATGCAGAACCGTCAGCAACGCACCGCGCAGCGGCACCAGACGCGGGCCGCGCTGGTCGACCACCAGCAGCACCAGCGCCAACACAGCCGCGAGCAACAGGCGCAGCCCCAACGACGGGCGACGCCGAAACAGGCTAGGCATGGGGCGCGACCGACGGCGGCACGGCCGCGCTGGCCGTGCGGCGACTCATTCCTCGTCGAAGATGTCGGTTACCTGATCGATGAAGTCCAGCGCCATCTCGCCGCCACGGGCCACGCACAGCATGGGCTCCTCGGCCAGCACCACCGGCAGGCCGGTCTCCTCCGAGAACAGCTTGTCGATGCCGCGCAGCAAGGACCCACCGCCGGTCAGCACCATGCCGCGCTCGGCAACGTCCGCCGACAGCTCCGGCGGTATCTGTTCCAGCGCCTTGCGCAGCCCGGCGACGATGCCGTGCAACGGATCCTGCAGCGCCTCGAGCACCTCGTTGCTGTTCAGCGTGAAACTGCGCGGCACGCCCTCGGCCAGGTTGCGGCCGTTGACCTGGATTTCGCTGACCTCGTTGCCCGGATACGCGGAACCGATCTCGTGCTTGATCGTCTCGGCGGTGGTCTCGCCGATCAGGGTGCCGTAATTGCGGCGCACGTAGTTGACGATGGCATCGTCGAACTTGTCCCCACCGATGCGCACCGACTCCGAGTACACCAGCCCGTTGAGCGAGATGACGGCGATCTCGGTGGTGCCGCCGCCGATGTCGATGATCATCGAGCCGGTGGCCTCGCTGACCGGCAGGCCGGCGCCGATGGCGGCGGCCATGGGTTCCTCGATCAGATATACTTCGCGCGCCCCGGCGCCGAGCGCCGACTCGCGGATGGCACGCCGTTCCACCTGCGTCGAACCGCAGGGCACGCCGACCACCACGCGCGGGCTGGGGCGGAAAAACCCGCGTTCGTGCACCTTGCGAATGAAGTGCTGCAGCATCTTCTCGGTGACGTAGAAATCGGCGATCACGCCGTCCTTCAGCGGCCGGATGGCGGTGATGTTGCCGGGCGTGCGGCCGAGCATGCGCTTGGCCTCGATACCCACCGCCTGGATGACCTTGCGGCCGTTGGTGCTGGCGCCGTGGCGAATGGCCACCACCGACGGTTCCTGCAACACGATGCCGCGCCCACGCACCGACACCAGCGTGTTGGCCGTGCCAAGGTCGATGGCCAGGTCGCTGGAGAAAAGCCCGAACAGTTTTTTGAACATCGAGTGAGTCCGCAGAAGACTTAAGGTATTGCCGGCGCGTCGAAAATGCCGGGGCGGTGCAATCTAGCAACCGGTCGGCCCGCCCACAACGGCTTCGGAGAGTCGAATATGTCGATCAGCAGTGACGAGGTCCGCAAGGTGGCGCATCTGGCCCGCCTGGAAGTACCACCAACGCAACTCGGCGCACACGCCGCCCAGCTGAGCACGATCCTGGAACTGGTGGAGCAGCTCGCCGGCGCCGATACCCGCCAGGTGCAGCCACTGGCGCATCCCATCGAGGCCAGCCAGCGCCTGCGCACCGACGAGGTAACGGAAACCGATCAACGCCGCCGCTTCCAGACCCTTGCCCCACAGGCGCAGGACGGCCTGTATCTGGTGCCGAGAGTGATCGAGTGAGCGAAGTTTACACTGCGGGGCGACCCTGACCCATGCTTGAACACACCCTGACCGAACAGGTCGCCGCGCTGCGCGACGGCGCCTATTCGGCACGCGAACTGACCGACGCCTATCTGGCCCGCATCGAGGCCGCCGGCGGCGCGCTGAACGCCTACATCACCGTCACCGCGGCGGCGGCCCGGGCAGTGCCGCGTCGGCGGCAT